>WNGK01008565.1_pt1 | contig 20369 bp, 19 predicted proteins | sample 5400601 | NCBI WGS metagenome assembly WNGK01 (sample SAMN13153376, study PRJNA577476) | soil metagenome | isolation source: 60 cm soil or saprolite under Garry oak tree replicate 1 | place: USA:California | collected 2016-06-15
TCAAAGCCGGGCGTGCTTGCCGCGCTGATACGCGAGAAGTTGAGCAGAGAAGATTCAGAGGCTGACGCGATCCGCCGCAGGGAAATGGTCCGAGCGCGATTTAGTTGGATCGTGCTCGCACCGCAATACCGGGAGATGTTCCTTGATTGTTTTCAGAAAGTGAATCCGGCCTGAAAATTCATGCCGTCTCTGAACCTTGCGCGCTAATCTTTGTCTTTTGACCTGATCCAGATGTTTCAGGACGCTCGTACACTTGCGGATAATGCGCAGTTAACGGCTGACGTTTGCATCATTGGCAGTGGTCCCGCCGGTTTGACATTGTGCCAGGAACTCGGTGGTGCTGGATTTCGCATTCTCCTGGTGGAGAGCGGTGGAATGGATTTTGACCCGGAGCGGCAGTCGCTGCTTCGAGGCGAAGACACAACGGGCGAGTATTTCGATCCCGTTGGGGCGCGTCGGTCCCAATTCGGCGGGACAATGACGATGTGGAATATGGAGTTAACGGACAAGTCGATGGGAGCGAGGTTCGTGCCACTGGACGCGATTGATTTTGAAACTCGTGACTGGGTCCCGTACAGCGGTTGGCCTTTCTCGCGCGCTTACTTAGACCCTTACTACAAACAGGCAGAAGAATTGTGTGGACTTAGTTCGAATATTTACGAGGTGGCGGCTTGGGAGGATGAATGCAATCGTTGTCTCCAGCTTCCAGCGTCCGAAGCGATAACGCGCATTTATAAGCTTCGATCCACAGAGCCACTCCTGATGGCCGCGAGGGAACTGATCAACGCGAGTGCAAGTATCGATTGTCTTCTTAGAGCCACCGTCACCGAATTAGTTCCCGATCCAAGCTTTAATCGAATCGAATATTTGCGCGTGCTGACCTCGAATCGCAAAAAGGCGCAAATTCGGGCGCGCATCTTCGTTCTGGCGGCAGGGGGAATTGAGAACGCCCGTTTATTACTGCTCTCAAATACTGTATTCTCGGCGGGCATCGGCAACGCCAGAGATCTGGTGGGTAAATTCCTGATGGACCATCCACTGTACTATTTCTGCGAGTGGATTCCCTCGTCGCCTGCACTTTTTCCTTTGCTCGGTCTATATGATGTGCGGACGGTTCAGGGGCAGTGTGTACTCGGGCGGCTAACTTTGCCGGAAGCAGTTTTGAGGGAAAACCGGCTATTGAATTTATCCGGCGTGCTTTGCCCGAAACTGAAGGGCTACCGTTCCAAAGGGATCGAAGCTCTTCGGGAAATGCGCTTGCTCGCGCGACAGAAGGAACTGGGGAGGTCGCTCGCGCTCGCGCCTCGTGCTTGCGTAAACGGTGGTGATATTTTGGCATACGCCTGGCGACATTTCCGCGCACCGAAGCAGGCTTCCTTGAGCTTTTGGTCGATGCTGCCGAACACGGAAAGAACATTCGGGAGCATGGAACCGGAATTCTATCTTGAGCAACCGCCAGATCTTTCGAATCGCGTTTCTCTCTCGACGGAATTGGATAGCGTCGGATGTCGGAGAACTTTGGTGAGCTGGAGGTGGGGGGAGCAAAGCCGAGACAGCGCACACCGCGCCGGCGTACTATTGAATAAATCATTTGAGCGCGCTGGTCTTGGGCGTCTGGTGCCGCTCCGGCGTCCACGCGTGCATACGACGGGGCACCATCACCTTGGCACGACTCGAATGCACAACAGTCCAGCCGCAGGCGTTGTGGATGCGAATTGCCGCGTCCATGAGACCAACAATCTTTTCATTGCTGGAAGTTCGGTATTCTGCACTGGAGGCTATGCCAATCCGACTCTTACCATCATTGCTCTGGCTATTCGGCTGGCCGACCACCTTAAAAAAGAGCTTCAGCCGTTGAAGGTGAGACAGCGAGATTAAGATCGGAGATTGAAGATGGAACATTGGAGATCGAGGATTGGCTCCCGCCTCCCAACTGCTATCTTCTAGCTGCTATTCGCTAACGCATGCCCAACTTCTTTATTCCATTCGCACTGACGTGCGTTGTGTTGCTGGTCGTAGCGGTGGTGCGCCCGCGCCTCATTTACGAATACCCGTATTTCATGGCGGCGACGTTTACGGCGTTCATTCTCCCGCAAGCATACGCGCTTTACCGGGACCAATGGGGAGGCATTTATCTGGGGATGACGTTGCTAATGTGTTTCCTGTGCATTGCGTGTTGCTGGCTGGGTTATCAACGCCGTCCTCATCCCGCGTTTCTTTCCAAACTCAATATTCCCATCGATCTAGCGCGTTTTTTGCAAGGCGGCATTGTCCTCGTGCTCATCGGCCTCTTTTTCACGTACAAATTTGGAACGGCGCCGGAGGAAGAATTGTCGAGCAGAATGACCGGGATCTCGACGGTTTACCTTTTCTTCGGTGGTCTCGTTTATCCCGGCTTCGCAATCTGTTTTTACTGCGCACTTAAGCGAGGATGGATTGTTGCGTGGTTTGCCGCATTGGGCGCCGCGGTGATCCCCATGCAAGCAGCCCTTTTCCACGGACGGCGCGAGCCGACTGTGCTTTTTCTTATGTCCGTGGGACTCGGAGTATTTTTTATCAAGGGAAAAGCTGCGCCGCGCTGGGCGATTATCGCGGCCGTCACGGGAGCAATGCTCTTTATCCCGTCGACGTCCGAATACCGGCAACTGGCCAATGAACATCCCTTCGACGCCTTGAGAGAGATCAACTTCATGGAACAATTTCGGCGTGCTCTTGACCCTGATGCAATCAGTGAATTGAAAAATGCGACCGCGCTGATAGCGGCGACGGAAGAAACAGGAGATTACGAACTTGGTGCGGGCTATTGGAACCAGATTGTTTTCCGTTTCGTTCCAGCGCAATTCCTGGGCAGGGATTTCAAGGATTCGCTCATGATTGGAGGAGAGCAACGGGACATGAGCGACTTCGTTTATAACGTTCTCGGATTTCCGTTGCCGGAAGGCCTAACTGTTACGGGCATGGGCGATTCGTTTAACGAATTCGGTTATCTTGGCTGCCTGTTTTTCGCTGCGCTGGGATACTTATTCAAAACCCTCTGGGCCGCAGCGAACCGCCCCAACGGGATCGTGGCGCAGATCATCTATATTCAAATTACGACATCAGCCATGCGCGCTGCCACGCATCAAACAATAGATTTCCTGCCCGCGTTGATTTATGGCCTGACCTTTATTGGTGCAATCGCATTTTTCGCGAGAGAGCGTGGTGTTGTTGCCGCACCGCTTTCGTCGCCCCCGATGCCGGCTCAGCTCCTCTCGAAGTGAGAGTCGCTGTCATTTTTCATCGCGTCGGTCCCTATCATTGCGCGCGACTGGAAGCAGCGGCGCGCCAATGCGATGTCACTGCCATCGAGCTCGTAGCGGAAACGCAGGATTACGCGTGGTCGCCAGTCAAAGACACCGGGGGATATTCCCGGCTGACTTTGTTTACTAGCGGAGACACGCGCACTATGTCTGTGAAGCAGGTTTTTGGACGCACCGAAAATGCGTTGCAAAACTGCCGGCCCGACGCAGTGGCAATTCCTGGATGGTCAGATAAAGGCGCGTTGGCAGCTTTGCGATGGTGTATGGAAACCGGCACGCCGTCGATTTTGATGTCGGAAAGCACAGCGCTGGATGAATCTCGCGTGCGCTGGCGCGAATGGATAAAGGAACGGATTGCTCGTCTCTACTCAACGGCTTTGGTGGGCGGCCAGCGCCACGTTGATTACTTGGCCGAGCTTGGTATGCCGCGGAAACAGATCTTCACAGGATATGATGTCGTGGACAATGAGCATTTCCGTCAGAAGGCGGTAGAGGTCAGAAATCAGAGGTCAGAGGTCAGACAAAAATATGGATTGCCGGAGAATTACCTTCTCGGGTCGGCGCGATTCATTAAAAAAAAGAATCTCCCAACACTCATCCGCGCTTATGCGCGCTATCGACAGCTTGCTGGAAATAGAGACGACGGAGAACGGATAACAGACAACAGACCCTGGGACTTAGTCCTTCTCGGCGATGGCCCGCTGCGGGAGACTCTCAACTCTCAACTCTCAACTCTCAACTTGCACGGCCACGTGCATCTTCTCGGCTTTAAACAATACGATGAATTGCCGGTTTACTACGCCCTTGCGAAGGCGTTCGTCCATGCCAGCACAACCGAGCAATGGGGACTGGTCGTGAACGAAGCGAGCGCATCGGGATTGCCGGTCATTGTGTCGAGCCGATGCGGATGCGTGCCTGAATTGGTGCAGGATAATGGCTTTACTTTTGATCCCATGAACCAGCAAGAGCTGGCTTCGCGATTGTTCGAGATGGCTTCATTATCAGACGACGAGCGAGAACGCCTTGGAGATGCAAGTCGCAGGATCGCAGCGAACCTCGGGCCGGATCGCTTCGGCGAAGGACTGAAGCGTGCCGCAACGATGGCAATTGATCTTCCGCGAAGGAAATTTCGAGCATTCGACCGCGCAATCCTGTTCGGCGCGATGCGATTCCGGCGATGAAGGTTGCGTATCTGTTGAATTCGGTTTCGCGAAAGGCCGGCGGTCTATTTGAGATTTGCAAACGACTTGCACAGACAATCTGCCGTGAAGAAGAGATTGTCGTCCTCGGCGTGGAGGATGAATTCACAAAGACGGACCTCGCCGAGTGGGCACCTTTAAGGCCAACCGTTTTTTCACCTTTATTTGAGCGCAGTTTCGGCTACGCCCCCGGCTACGCGCAATATCTCATTGAGGCATGTCCCGACATCGCGCATGCGCATGGGCTCTGGACGTATCCTTCGCTTGCCGGATATCGGTGGCATCGGCGCATAAAACGGCCCCTCATATATACCGCACACGGTATGCTCTCCCCGTGGGCGCTTCGAAATTCGGCGTGGAAGAAGCGCTTGGTGCGCACGTTATGGGAGGACGCCGCCCATCGCAGCGCGGCCTGCTTTCACGTCAATTCGGAGCCCGAACTTCTAATGTTGCGCCAGCACGGTTTACGCAATCCAATTTGCATCATTCCGAACGGAATTGATCTGCCGGCTAGTCAGAGTTCGGAAGTCAGCAGTCTGGTATCAGGCCTGGCGTCCATCGCTCGAGGGAAAAAGCTGCTGCTTTATCTGGGGAGGCTGCATCCAAAGAAGAATTTGGTGAATCTGATTCGCGCGTGGAAAGAAGCTCGCAACTCTCATTCATCAAACCTCAACTCGTGGATGCTCGCCATCGCGGGCTGGGATCAGGGAGGACACGAGGCGCAGCTTAAACAACTGACTACTGACCTGCGACTACTGACCTCTGTTATTTTTGTCGGACCGCAATTTGGGGCGGACAAGGAAGCGTGTTGTCGCGCGTGCGACGCAGTTGTGCTGCCTTCCCTTAGCGAAGGCCTGCCGATGACGATGCTGGAAGCCTGGGCTTATGCAAAACCGGTGCTGATGACGCCGGAATGCAACCTTCCCGAAGGTTTCGGCGCAGGAGCGGCGTTACAAATCGGCGCGACCTCGGAGGAAATTGCCGCAGGCCTAAAACAACTGATTGAAATGAATGACGACGATCGAAAAGCCATGGGTGCACGCGGTCGGGCTCTGGTCGTGGAAAAATTTTCATGGCCACGAATCGGCGAACAGATGCGCTCGGTTTATGAGTGGGTACTAGGCGGCGGCACTGCACCGGAGACGATCAGGCTATGAACGAGGGAGTTAGAAGGTAGTAGTTTGAAAGATCAGGCATGCTGAACATCGAACAAAACCGTCGCACCAGGAAATATTCGTCCGGCGAGACGGCCCGCCGAGTGTTATGGGCTTTGGCAAAACCGCTCTTCCGGTTTAGCCCAAGACCGTGCTTTGGCTGGAGACGATCTCTGCTCCGCTGCTTTGGAGCGAAGATCGGCCGGAATGTTCACGTTTATTCTTCAGCGACGATCTATTTTCCATGGAACCTGGAGGCAGGAGAAGAAAGCGCCATTGGCGAGCATGCCTTTATTTACAATCTGGGCCGCGTGACGATAGGGGCGCGCGCGACGATCTCGCACCGTGCTCATCTTTGTGCAGGAACACACGATCACATGAAAGCGGATTTTCCCTTGCTGCGTCCGCCGATCATGATCGGCCCCGAAGCGTGGATTTGCGCGGAGGCGTTTGTCGGGCCTGGCGTTACGATTGGCGAAGGCGCGATTGTGGGTGCAGGGGCCGTAGCGATGAAGGACGTCAGACCCTGGATGATTGTTATCGGAAATCCAGCGCGCGAAAGCAGAAGACGCCAGATTACTGAATGAGCGAGCGATCCGACGCGCGGGCGCCCTTATCGGTACTTGTCCCGGTTAAGAATGAAGCGGCAAATCTGCGCGATTGTCTTGCCAGCGTTTCGTTCGCGCAGGAAATCGTCGTAGTTGATTCAGGGAGCATGGATGGCACGCAAGCGATTGCCGACTCAGCTGGAGCCCGAATCGTCCAGTTTCCTTGGAATGGAAAATTTCCACGGAAAAAGAACTGGGCTTTGGAAAATATTCCCTGGCGACATGAATGGGTGCTGATTATCGATGCGGATGAACGGATTACGCCAGAATTGGAGCGCGAAATCCGCCTGGCTATCTGCGGCACTGACGTGGATGGATTTTATCTGAACCGCCGGTTCTGGTTCTTGGGTGGCTGGATCAATCACAGCGGTTACTTTCCGAGCTGGAATCTGCGTCTGTTTCGCCACCGGCTCGGCCGATACGAACACGTCGAAATGAATGAGAATATTCTCACTGGAGATAATGAGGTGCACGAACATGTACTGCTCACTGGCCGAGCTGGATATCTGTCGGCTCCGATGGAGCATTACGCGTTTTCAGATATTGCGACATTCGTCGAGAAGCATAATCGCTATTCCACATGGGAAGCGGTGGCATCTGGACAATTGCATCAGCGATCAAGTGGAAAAACATTGCGAGCAACGCCCTTCGGTACTGCGGTAGAACGCAAGCGCTGGCTGAAGAAGCTCGCAATGAGGGTTCCATTCCGTCCCGCCCTGCGATTTCTTTATCATTACATCTGGCAGCAGGGTTTTCGTGACGGTTACCGTGGCTGGGTGCTCTGTCGGCTGCTCGCCTGGTACGAGCGCATGATCGTGCTGAAAGAGCGTGAGCTGAAAGAGCGGCGTATTAGCTCCAGCGCTGCGCTCCTCCGAGACCCGCCTTAAACGGAGGAGCTAAAGCTAAACGCCTTCGACCAGGATCATGTTTGTCTTGGCCGTGCGGTGCCGCATTTTGCGCGGTTCGCGGTATTCTTCGCAATTCAGCCAGTCTTTGGCGCGCTGCGCCGATTCGAATTGAAGCACAACGATGCGTTTCGGTTTCCAGTCCCCTTCGAGCGCTTCGGTTCTGCCGCCACGGACGATGTATTTCCCGCCGTACTTTTCCACAGTGGCGCTGGCGAGTTCTTTGTATTCTTCGTAGCCGACGGGATCGACAACGTCGATTTCAACGATGATGTAAGCGGGCATGAAATGTTGAAGCGTTAGATCGCTGTCCCCTAATCAGCCGCCGTTGTGACTGTCTTTCGCGGCTAACTCAGGGATTTTTTTCCGGCGTCGGAGTCGTAGCCAGTTGTTCCACGTTTTGCGAAGGCTGTCGCGCGGAGTCTGGTATTTTTGAGTCAATTCGTTGCTTTCTACAATCTGCGCGAGAATTCCTTTCACAGAAAAATCGTCGGTATTGACGATCGTGTAAGCGGTCCCAACGGCAGCGGCATGGTGCGCATCGCTCGCCGCGGTCATGGGCAAACCGCGAATCTGCGCGTACTTGAAAGCGTAGCGGTTATAGCGGCGCAACGTGGTCGCAGCATTGAACACTTCAATGGCATCAATGGGCAGTGTTTCCAGTGTGGAGAGGCGGATTCCGGCGCGGAACATATCGTAGGGATGCGGCGGAATGGCGAGACCGCCGCGCTCGTGAATAGTGCCGCAAACGTCGCGCGCCGGTTTGCCTTTCAAATATGGAAGCTCCGCGCCGATACACAGAAGATGGCCATCGGCGGTCGTCACTTCGACTCCAGGTAGAACGAGGAAATCGTCAACCGGCAATCCATCGAGGCGCATCAGGCCTTTTTCGAGCAAATAATTGACTGCATCACAGGTGTTGTGATCGGTGATGGCGATGCCATGCAAGCCTTTGACGCGTGCAGAGGCAATCAAGTCTTCCGGGCTGGAGACACCGTCCCCGGAAAAAAAGGAATGCGTGTGCAGGTCGATATTGAAGGGCATTGCGAGAGGCTATGTCATTTGCTCCCCGAAATCGCTACACGAGTTCTTCAACAAGAATGCCTGTTTCTGTTGCGCTTTCCTCCTGAGCACGATTGAATTGGTGATCGTACAACCGCCGATAGTAGCCGGATTTCTCGAGCAACTCGGCGTGCGTGCCGATCTCCTTGATGCGGCCACCATCCATCACGATGATTTGATCGGCGGACAAAACGGTGGAAAGGCGGTGAGCGATGGCGATTACCGTGCGTCCAGCAGCCAGCTCAGCCAGGGCCTTTTGAATTTGCTGTTCCGATTCCGAATCGAGCGATGAAGTGGCTTCATCCAGTAAAAGAATTGGCGCATTTTTTAGAACAGCGCGCGCGATGGCGAGGCGCTGCTGCTGTCCGCCGGAGAGAAGGCATCCCTTGTCACCAATAACTGTTTGGTAACCCTTTGGCTGAGCCATGATGAAGTCGTGTGCGTAAGCAGCTCTCGCTGCTTCGTAAATTTCTTCTGGCGTAGCATCGAGCCGGCCGAACTGGATATTATTGAAGATGGTATCGTGAAACAGAAAGGTCTCTTGAGTGACGAGCCCGATCTGTTCGCGCAACGATTTTTGGGTGACCGAGCGCAGATCGCGGCCATCGATTTTCACGGCGCCAGCAGTTGGGTCGTATAAGCGCAGGATCAGCGAGAGAATCGTGCTTTTGCCCGCGCCGCTGGCGCCGACCAGGGCATGGGTTTTCCCGGGCTCGATACGCAAGGTCAGATTGCTGATGGCATCTGTGACAGTGTTTGTATAGCGGAATGTCACATTCTCAAAATCAATTCGGCCTTGTGACGATCTCAGCACCACGGCGTTTGGCGAATCTTGCACAGTCGGCTCCGAATCAAGGAGCGCGAAAATCGCCGTTGTCGCGGCGATTGATTGCTGCATCACGATTTGAATCTTGCTGAGAGTCTTGATCGGATCGTAGAGAATGAAAATCCCTGTGATCAGTCCAAAAAATCGTCCCGCGCTCAGGTTCGCAGCGTAAACATAAAGCAAGGCCAAGCCTATCCCGAGGGCAGCGATCGTTTCAACCAGTGGGCCAGTAGCCTCCATCGACCTGATGATGCGCATCATCTGCGAAAACTGCATTTGATTGCTGCGCTTGAATTCCTTCTCCTGGTGCGCTTCGCGCGCAAACGACTTGATGACGCGAATGCCGGCGAATGTCTCCTGCATCGTCACAACCATCTCGCCCATGCCTTCAAACTGACCTCGCAGCGCTTTTCGCGCGCGACGCCCATAAATGCGAAGCGGCAGCAAACAGGTCGGGAAAAGAATCAATGTGACCACCGTGAATTTCCAATCCATCAGGAGCAGAACACTGATCGCGCCAATAATTGTGATCGGTTGCTTGAAAATATCGCTGCTGACGGCGGTCAAAGCCATTTGCACCACGCGGGTCTCGTTGGTGATGCGCGAGATTAAGAACCCAGAGCGCATCCTGTTAAAGAAATCCATCGAAAGGCGCACCATTTTATTGAAAAGCTGACCTCGGATATCCGTGACCACCTTGTTACTCACCCACTGCATACAATAGGTATTTCCGTAGGAGCAGAGGCTGCGCACAGTCATGATCGCCGGAATGGCCAGACAGATGAGAATAATCGAATTGATTTTCGGCCCCGTATCCAGGACTCCGATATTTGAGCCCAGGGCCATAGGATTGGGAGCGGCCCCGTGGAAAATTGCGCTCGTCACCCGGGCGGTGGCGAGCGGCAAAAGCGAATTGATTCCGCCGTACGCAACGCCCAACAGCAAGCCGACGATAAAACGGCCCTTGTACGGCTTAACGTAGCCAAAGAGCCGCCGGTACGGCCCAGAGGCCGTGCGCAACGTTTCCCAGAATGACTGCCTTTTCTTCGCCGCTTTTCCGCCGCTCATGAAGTTTGCGCCGCCGCATGAAGCGACAGCAGCGAATCCATAGCACCAATCACCGCTTCCGTCGAGATTTGACTCATGGGAAAGCGCGGTCGAACCGGCGAAAACTCGGTCAACGGAGCGGCTGATTTTCCTTGTAAAATGAGTGCCGGACTTTCCCTGGGTCGCCAATGAAATGGGTTGGTTGGCCCAAACAGGATCACTTGCGGTGTACGTGTCGCGGCTGCCAGGTGCATCGGCGCGGAATCGACTGTCACAAGAAGTCGCGCCTGCTCAATCAACGCCGCCAGAGTGAGCAAATCTGTTTTTCCGGAGAGATCGATGACTTGTTGCTGGATCTGGTCCTTGATCGCTGCGATATGCGCCTGCTCGCGGCGTGACGCTCCACTGGTCAGAACAACATCGACACCATTATTTCGGTCAAACCGTTCAATGACCTCCGCCCATCGTCCGGCCTCCCAAAGTTTTTCCTGGCGCGCCGAGGGATGGAAAACGACATAGGGAGTTCTGACTTTCCAGATGCGTCGAAGCGCGTCGGCTTTTTCGCGCGATGTTTGTGGCAATTGCAGATGCAGGGCGCTGGAAACATCCCGGGTGCCGATTGGTTCAAGGAGAGCGAGATTGTACTCTATTGTGTGCATGTCCCGCGTACGGACGTTAACAAAATCGGTGTAAATGCGGGCGCGGGTTCTCGACTGGTCGCGCACTCGATAAGAGACGATGCGTTTCCGCGCGCCAGATAAAAACGCAAGAAATGCGGACCGATCGTTCCGTGTGAAATCGATGCAGTAATCAAATCTCCCGCTTGCCACGGTAAAAAAGAGAGCGAGATCCCGCAGATTACGTCGCGCCATCAGGATGCGATCGACATTTGAAATGGCTGGCAATCGCCGATCCGCTTAAGCTGAAGGAGAAGAATTTTCACGGGCTTTGACAACGAGCGGCGGTTTCCTAACCGCCAAGGCGATTTTGCGGGTTTGACCAAGGCTTCGGCGCGCCAGGGAAATCGCGCATTTTTGGGTGGAAGATTATCACGCCATTCGCGTCGCGGTTTCGTAGGCGTCCAGGAGTCGCGTTCGAAAATGGTCCCACGTGAAATTTTCCACTACGCGACGTCTCGCCGCGCTGCCCATCTGCTGAACGATTTCAGGATGTCGATGCAGATGTTGGAGCGCCGCTGCGATCGCGTCCACATTTCCAGGTTTCACGATGATTCCTTCGATGCCATCGCGCACGACATCGCCCGCCTCGCGTGTGGTGATTTGAGGCAAGGCGCACGCTGCCGCTTCATACGTCACTTTGGCGCTGCCCTCCCATTGCGACGGAAAAATGTGGATCGTGCCCTGGCTAAGATAATTCTCCGGATCGCGCACAAATCCGACGACGCGAATGTTATCGCGCCAAAATTGCTTGAGATGAGGCTTTGCTTCGTCGTGGACGTAACCGATCAACCATAACTCAGCGTCTGCTAGATTGAGACGGTGCCAGGCCTCAAGCAAATGGTGAATCCCCTTTCGCTTGATCAATGCGCCGGAAAAGACAGCACGGAATTTTTCCGGCCGCTCACCCGGCTTGAAGCGTTCGACATCCACGCCGCGCGGCAGGTAAAATAATTTTTCTTCCGGGAAACCACGCACGCGGAAGGTGCTCGCCGCCTCCTCTGATAAAACGAGCAGCAAATCAGCGAGTTCGTATTCTTCAATAAAACGCTTCCGCTCGAGCAACAGTCTGGCTTTCCAACTTCGAGAACCCGCCGTCTTGCCTCTCGATTCGGCAGCTTTCAATCGGTCCACTTTTTCCTTCCCGCCGTCGCGATGCCAGGTTGGAATCTCGACGATCGAAGGGATGCCGCGCTGTTTCGCTACCTGCAGCGAGCGCAAACAGTCACCCGACCAGCTGTGAAACAAATCGTAACGTCCGGTTGCCAGGTGCCGCGATGCGATCCAATCAAGATACTTTTTTTTCGCGCCATAATAGTAAGGCCGCTCGAAAAATGAGATGAGGCGCACCGGATGCCACCGCAGAGAATGAATGAGCGATGCGGGAATTTCCTGTTGCCGATTGTCGTAAGCGACTGCTTTCCCCAGAAATCCGCCACGATACGACGCGCGCAACGTTTCAAACGCATCGGTGTCCAGACCGGAACCGCCGATGCGCGCGAAAATCGAATAAAGCAAATGCTTTGGCAAAATACGCGTCGCTGGTGAAGCGGGATAGGCGCCTAATGGGGGAGCGTCTAAAGTTTCACCCGGCATTTGGGTAGCATTATTCTGGCGAATATGGAGCAAGTAAAGTATTGCCGTGACGGAAGCGGGAGAGACGTGGAGAAGGAGAACGCTGACGCTCGAACCGAGGAGAGCACGAAGCGATGGTCAACACAAATTGCCTGCACTGGACTCATTCAAAGTTGGATGACGTAGCCTTGAATTTCGGCGTTTAACCGCCCAGTCATGTGATTGCAGTTCGCGCTCGATTCTTTGAATCACCATATTCGCGCTGACGTCTCGCATGCAGCGATGATCATAAGGGCATTGCGTGAGGCGGCGAAAATTGCACGGCGAGCACGGCAGATCGAGCCGCACGACCGATTCCTCGCGATGATACGGGCCGATGGTGTGCGGGTTTGTGGGTCCAAAGATACTCACGACCGGGCGTCGGAGCGCGACAGCCAGATGCATCGAGCCGGAATCGTTGGTGACGCAAATCCCAGCGCGCTCAAGTATGGAGGCGAGCTCGGCGGGGCTCGTCTGTCCACACAAGTTGTGTGCGCCTCTGACAGCCGCACTGATCTGGCGGCATCGTTCACGATCGCGATTTACACCCAGCAAGACGACGCTGAATCCCGATGAAATCAAGTATCGCGCCACATCGGCGAAGCCTTCTACACGCCAGTGTTTGGTTTCCCAAATAGTGCCTGGCACGATTGCAGCAACCGGCTCTGCGACCCCATGTCGCCCAAGCAGCGCATCGACGCGTTGAGCAGTTTCTGGCGGTAGATAAAGCGTCCCGTCTGGCGGCGCATCGTCCAGCCCGAGCATCGGTGCGATCCAGAGATAACGATCAATCGCATGCACATCGAGCGTCGGAATTGGGATGCGATGCGTGTATGCGAGCCATGAGCCCTCGCGTGCGCCGCGCCAGCCGCGACGCGGCTCGTCGGCTGAACGCGGTCCCGGGCGATCGAAACCAATTCGTGTTTTGCAACCGGTGACAAGCCCAAAAAAAATCGATCGCAACTGTCCGTGCAGATCGATCACAAGATCGTATTTAGCCCGCCGCAATTGCTGCAGCAGCCCGAGCATTGCCGTTGTTGTGCGCCAATCTTTTCCAAATCCCCGGCGCGGAAAAATGACGGCATTTGAAAGCGCCGGATGACAGCGGATGATCTCCGCATTTTCCCGCGTGATTAGCCAGTCGATGCGTGCGTGCGGATAACGCGCCCGCAATTTCGCCAGTACCGGCACCGTATGCACGACATCGCCCAGCGCCGACGGCTTGATCAGCAGAATACGCGAGAAGAGTTTCGAATGAAGATGGTTTGGATTCAATCAGCGCTCGAATTTTGGGCGGCGGGCAAATTAGCCCGCACATGCGGCGCCTGCAACGCGACTTTAAATTTTGTGACGGCCGAAAATTCCGCGCAATTTTTTTGTCCACGCGGAAAATCGGTGCCGCTTTAGCTCGCGATTGACAACGCTCTGGCTGGTAACCCAGTTAAACTGAATCACGCGCCGAGGGCCACTGAAAGGCTTGTGTCCGTGCCACGAATTGTCACTGCGGCGAAAAGCCAGCAATGTCCCCTCCGCCGGAGGGACCTCCGCTACCAAGTCGTCAAGGTCGGTCGCGGAGCGCAGCAACCGGAGCCGGCCGCCGCCCTCCTCCCAATTTCGATTTACGTAAATGAGCACCGTGATGATCTTGGTGAGTGAATCGGTATGGATGCGTCCGTCCTTCTCGCTGCAGCGGCCACGCACCGTAACCATCGTGGGCCGGCCAGTGAGGTCGATACTGAATTTCTCTTCAATCGCGCAGCGGAACTCGTCTCCATTTAGCTGCTCGACTAGCTCTCCGAAGGCGGGTCCGAACTTTACTTCCGCAAGCGGAAAACTGCCGGACTTTTCGATAGCCGGATAGTCGGCATTGATCGCACCGAGCGCATCTGCGTGAATGAACGTCGGCACAACCAGATAATCGAAAGGATCGCGATTTAGCGGAGTTGCGCGCAAGCGGTCGAGATCGAGCATGCTTGCTCTTTGTGCGGCAAATGCGGTTGCAACCATAGATGACACCAACCATGACGGATAGGGGGCAAGCGTCAAGACCCGAAATCGGCAGCCACATATTGCGGCTAACGAGTCTCCAGGCAGAAGCAGCTCCATTGCGCTGCCGAGACCGAGCTTCATAACATGGACAAGTGTGTCATCGATAAGTAAAGCTGGTCATCTGACCTGTAGTGGCTAACTGGATCGTCTGGATGACCACAAAACTCACGATCGGTTTTGTTCGGCGCGGCTATTCGCAAACGGGCGGCGCGGAAGCGTACTTGGAACGGCTCGCACGTGGAGTACTCGAAGCCGGACACAATGTACAACTTATTGCCACGAACGATTGGCCGCAGGAGAAGTGGCCATTTGGAACGATCACGCGCCTCCGCGCAAAATCGATAATTGGATTTGCCGATGAGTTAGAGCAAATCCGGCCGCAGATCCACTGCGATGCCTTCTTGAGCCTCGAGCGCGTTTGGGGTTGTGACGTTTATCGCGCTGGCGATGGAGTACATCGCGCCTGGCTCGGGCGCAGAAGAAAATTCGAACTGCCGCTGAAACGATTTGTTCGAGCTCTCAACCGCAAGCATCGCGATTTGTTGAATCTGGAGAAATCGCTTTTTGCAGGTCGCAACGCTGGGCGCGTGATTGCCGCGTCACAAATGGTCAAAAACGAAATTATCGATCTTTATGGCTATCCCGCTGACAAGATCGACATCGTTCGTAACGGTGTTCCGATCGATAAATTCCGGTTGGATCCGGAGCTTCGCGAAAAATCGCGCGACGATTTGAAATTGAAGCCAGATCAAATCGCGCTGCTGTTTGCCGGCTCTGGCTGGGAGCGTAAAGGGCTACTTTTTGCAATCGAAGCGGCGGCGCTCTATAAGAATCGAAAGATGTGGATGCTCGTTGCAGGTCGTGGAAACCCGCGTCTTTACAAATCGAAGCGTGTTAAGTTTCTGGGCGAAGTCGCGGATCTTCTGCGCGTTTACGCGGCTGCGGATATTTTCATCTTGCCTACGATTTACGATCCATTTTCCAATGCCTGCCTGGAAGCGCTCGCCTGCGGATTGCCCGTAATCACGACGCGTTCCAATGGCTTCAGCGAAATCATCGAAGACGCCGTCCACGGATCAATTGTCGATCTTCCCAGCGACCTTATGCAACTGCGCGACGCAATCCAGTTTTGGTCGGATGCGTCGAGGCGTGAGTCGGCAAGACCGGCCATCGTTGCGCGTGCATCACAATTCGACATCGCAAAAAGCGTCGAGCAAACACTGGAGATTTTGCGCAAGGCAATCGGGTAGGATGCGCGCCTTGCATCGTCGTAGACGTGTGCCTATGCGGCGAGTGCAGCATCTGCGTCTGGGAAAATCTGAAACACTTGATCAAGCCGCGAGATTTCAAAAATCGAGCGCACGGTTTCCTGCAAGCCAGCCAGCGAGAATTGGCCTCCGTAGCCTTCGACCTTTTGCATTGCTTCAATAAGTGCCGCCAAACCCGCGCTGTCGATGTAAGTCACACTAGAAAGATCCACCACCAACCGTTGCGGTTTCTTCTCGATCATTGCGTTGAGTGATGCCGTGACAGCAGGAGAAACGTGCAGATCGATTTCGCCCTTAAGCGGCAAGACATTGGGCCGGTCTTGACGCGGCATTGGGGTGGCTTGAGAACCGTCTTTTTTCATTCAACCCTTCAATCGTCAATGGATCACCATCCGAGCGTATTGATTATAGTTTCCACGTCTGAAAGGTCTTCGATCAGGAAGTCCGGCTGATATTTTGCAAGTTGATCACGGCTCCATGTGCCGGTTGCGACCGCGATGGTGCGCGCGCCGAATGATTTGCCGCAGTTGATATCGCGCGGCGTGTCGCCAATTACGTCGATCTCGGATGCGGAGAACTCGCGGCCATGCTTTTCCTCTGCGCGCGCACGAGCGAATGGCCCGAGCCGGTTACGGTCCCGATGATCGTCAGCAAAGGCGCCAAATTCAAAAAAGTGCCAGACGCCATAGTGTTCAAGCTTTAGTTGCGCTCCCCGGGAGACATTTCCAGTGAGTAGCGCAAGCACGAGATGCGGCCGCGACTTAAGCCTTTCGAGCAACTTCAGCACGCCGGGAAGCAGTTTGCCTTTGCGACGCGGCAATTCCAACGAAAGAAAATGCACGTAGCTATCCAGAAACGCGCTCACGTTTTCGTTGGTCGCGGGAATGTTGTGCTTTTTTAGTATGCTGACCACGATGCCCGAATCAGTCATGCCCGCGATCTCGATATCGCGCAGATCATCAACAATACCGAAGCGCTCTTTTAAGGCGGATTTGAGTGCGTACACGCCCGCGCCGCCCGAATGGATCAGTGTGCCATCGATGTCGAAGAGAAGCAGGCGCTTTTGCATTTTTATCACGTCGAACTGGATCGAAACATCTCTTACTGCTCTTCAGCGAACCTGCAATTAAGCACGAGCCCTCTTTTAGCAATGAGAGATTCCTCGAGTGCGCTTCACTGCGGTCGAAATAACGACTTACAATGCCGGCCCGTGCATCATGAGCACTGCCAGCATGCTGGCGAGAAACACAAGTAGGACAATTGCCAAGCCGATGAAAATTCCATTGCGAACGGAGTCGCTCTGCTGTTTTTGGCGTGGGAACGGGGAAGCATTGGTAAAATCGACCGGCGCTGCACTCAATTCTGCCGGCCTGGCTTTGATCTCTTCAAGCTGAGGCAGCGGCTGCGATCCGCTCGCATCCGATTCATAGCGGGCTTTGATCGCACCAAATCGGATCCGATCATCAAAACGAAGTAACGTCTCGGTGACTGGAATACCGTTGACGTGTGTGCCATTGGTCGAATCGAGATCTTTCAACCGATAAGTTTCGCCTGCCACCTGCAACTGCGCATGGCGGGTCGAGACCGATGGATTGTTTATGATTATCGTGTTGTCCGGGCCGCGTCCGATCGAAATTAGATCGTCAACGAGTTCATATACGGTCCCGCTGATGATGAGCTTTGGCATGTTATGAACGCAATCTGTCGAAAATTTAGCCTTTGGTCGAGCGATTCTTTCGCTCCAGCAAGACCCATCTGTCGCCAGGACTAAGTTGGCAATTCAGTGAACGTGCAAAGTTGAGATATGAGCCGTTTACCATGTCGACGCCGAAAATGAAACTGGCGGGCTTCGCGATTCCAGTCTTGCGTTACTGCGCAGAATCCGGCATCAACCTATTCCTTATGAAACGCCTTCTCTTATTTTTCATCATCTCGGCAGTTTTTCCGTATGCTCTTTTCGCGAGTGATTCACTTCCATTTCCCGTCAGCCTTGGCGGTCAGGCGGCAAAGGACGGCACACCTTTCGCGAAGATCGAAAATCCGGTTGCGGCGGATGCGGAACTGGCGGTCGAATCAAAGAGCGACATGATCATTGTGAACGTGAATAGGGTGACTGCGAACAACGAACCGGTCCAAGGCTCAACGCCCGCGGTGATTTTGCTCCAAGGCAAAACCAAAACGAACATCGACAAAACGATGGATGGAAAGAAGCTTCCTGCCGGAAATTACATCATGAGCGTGGTGAGCGAAGGCCAGACTGCCAGCATCCTCTTCACCATCAAGTAGCGTTTGTCGCAGCTTTAGGGATTGTTGACCACTTGCGGCGCAGATTTGCTCGCTTCAAGCTGCGCGCTCATCTTCTCCAGGCCCGCAGTAAGCGCTTCAATTTGCTTTTGCTGCTCCCCAATCTTGGACTCAAAGTCCCTGGTTAGCTCTTTGACACAAACCAAATCGCTTTATTAGCGAAGAAGAGTGGAGACGTGCGTCCATGATTCCATTTCTAAACGCCGGTGAAGGCAGGACGCCGGTGAAGGCAGGGTCGCGTCTCAACATTTGACATCGAGTAACCAGGGTTCACAGCGCGAACGTTACATGTTGAGATTTGACCTGTTCCCACCCTCCGGGTCTGTCCGAATAAGCACGCAAACTTGTATCCATCCTCCTGTGCGATGGCTTCCATTATTTGGGTGCACGGAGGTACGCGCAAAGCTTTTCGTACAATTCGAGCTGAATATGACGATCTTCCTCGTTAATCTCGTGCACCCTAAGTTGGTCGGGAGACATCTGGCTAAGGGCATCGCGGAGTGCTACAACACGTTGCAACAGCTCCTCGCGGCTACCCTGCAAAAGATATCCAGGGGGAATGGGGCTTGCGAAGGAGTTTGCAAAGACCACAACCTTGACACCAGACCGTAGTTGATACTGTGGACCGCCTGCTAAGATTGGTGTTTTGTCGTCAAAACTCGAATATTCGATAGTAGCCTCACGAGGGTTCATCCCAGGACCTCGCACAACCGCTAAGATGTCCACAACTGCCCGTGCTTTGATGTCGAACTTCGTTCGTGTCACCAGGCGCACTTCTTTAACAGAGCCAACGTAGACGACAGCCGCCTTTCTCCGAACACCTTCTATAAAGCTGCGCATGTTGGCAGCCGTCACTTGGTTCGTATCAATCGACACCAGGAGGCATATCGATACTAGTGTGTGTGGTACCAAGCTCTTTCTTCCCATACTACCTCTGTCGCATGCTGCGGAATAATTCCATCTAATCCGCTGCCGCGGCACCGCCAAGTTTTAATGCAAACCAGCAACTTGTGTCAATAGTGAGGACTGACCCCATTTCCCCCCATTCGCCAAAAGTTTGGCCAGGATCGGAAAGTTCTTCACTGGATACTGCGCACTGTTCGGGTCGGATTGGTGACAGTCCGCAAGTCAAAACGGCCTAGTGGCTCCAGCGGGCGCGTTGATCAACCTCCACGATTGTTAGGGTTCCACCGGCCACGCGGGTGGCTATAGCGTCCTTGGGTAATGCCCCTGCCAAAATTCTTTGCTTCGCGTTAAATGCATCAACCGCAAATGGTTTGCCAGCCCGGTAGCTTACCAAGGCCGGGCACAGCACATCGCCGTGGATTCGTCGCACCCGCTCGACGCTATCTGTCATCGCCCGCTCGCGCGTCGCAATCTCGTTTCTAAAACTGCGATCGAATACCAGCCGTGCCGGTTGAAGTTGTTTTGACGCCAGCAGCCGCGCGCACACGGCAAGCAATAGAATTGCCTGAGCTTGCCCCGAGCGAAGAGGGCGTGCGACGGGCCATAACGAAATTTGTGTAAACGCCAGACCAAGGCCCATCGCGACGGCAATAACGAGATCAAATTGAGCGTTGATATCCACTCCAGTACCGCCTCTCTGCAGCAAATCTGACCCTAACGCAATTGCTATGAGACAACTGCAAAGCTGAACGTTGGCATCACGCCGACGAGCCCACGCGTTGTAAAGGCAAGCGACTAAACCGACAGACACCCATTCTAACTGTTCAAAACTACGAAGAGCCTTTTCCAATGAATAATGCCTGGGGGATAAGATGTTCAAAAAGAAGTTCCGACCGAACAAGGCATAACAAATTGCAGTACCCGTCATGATGAAGATCGCCGCTATACAGAAACATTTTACGGCTTCGCGGCGACGGTGTAGGCCAAGCCACAAGAAAGCAGTCAGCGGCATGGCAATTATGTTGTGCTTAACAAAGCCTGCTAAGGCCATCACGAGAACGGGCCCGACATATCCGCGGTCATTCGATCTGGCGATTAGAAATCCCAGAAAACCAAACGCCATGATAGCTTGGCTGAGGAGTTGCGGCTCGTTCATTCCGACATGAGACATGAAAAATCGGCTCATCATCGCTACAAAGAATGCCGCGCTGATTCTGGCGGCCACCCCACTTCCACCGAGGCGCCTAACGCTCAAGGCGATCGCGACCGCGATCGCAACCATGGCAACCAGGGACAGCAACCTGCCGGCTAACACCGGGTCACCTACAAACCGCCCAACTAAACCTACGATGTAAAAGGATAATGGCGGATAGTTGTTGGTGATGAGTTGATCGGCAGATGGGTAGAGTGGCATCTTACCCATCGCAGCATCAGCGAAATAAGCATTCCAA
>WNGK01004741.1_pt1 | contig 20368 bp, 22 predicted proteins | sample 5400601 | NCBI WGS metagenome assembly WNGK01 (sample SAMN13153376, study PRJNA577476) | soil metagenome | isolation source: 60 cm soil or saprolite under Garry oak tree replicate 1 | place: USA:California | collected 2016-06-15
CGCGGGCGGTGCCGCAGTGTGCCGGGGATCACGCCTGTCCGGAGAAACGAGCCAGGAGCAGTCGCACACAGGTAGGACGGGGCCGGCTCTTAGAGCGCGACCCCGCCCTTCCGAGCGAAGCCTCAAGGCTCGCCTCACTCAGCAGCCGTCGAGGTGGATCTTGCCGAACGTGACGGTGATGTCTCCGTTCCCGTTGTAGGTGATGTGATCCACCTCGTGACCGGTGATCCGGGCTCCGTCCGACCTGTTGAGGAAGATGTTGAACGTGAACGTGGAGTTCGCGTTCTGCTCGTTCAGGTTGAAGTTCCCCCACGCCGTGAAGTGACCGCTGTAGTCGAGTCCCTGATCGGTGAAGGACGCCGAGCCGGTGGTCGTGAACGTGGCCCACACCTCGTCGGAGTTCACGAAGTAGGTCACGTGCTCCACGGCATTGACGGTCTCGGTGATCGGGACCTTGTTCCCCGTGCAGGGGTTGGTGTCCTTCCGGACGGTGGTCCCGTGCTGATGCTTGGTGAACGTCTGCGTGTGGTGACCTCCGGCAGCCAGCGCCGCCGGTGCTACCGCCAGCAGGCCCAACAGGGTTGCCAGCGCCACGATCCATGCGATCCGCTTACCCATCTCCTCTTCCCCCTCCGAGCCGGCCTCGTGCCGGTCGACCCCACCCTAGCCACCCAAAGCCGAACCGAGCAACCCTGCAGGCACGACTGGGCAAACCGACAAACCGGCAAGACGGTCGGGGCTACCACCACCGCGACCCAGATGCTCGCCCCGTCTTTCGTGCCGTAGCAGTAGCGATCTGGCTGGCCGCGGTGATCCTGAAGGTCAGAGCAACTCGCCGCCGCCGCTCAAGCGAGACACTACAAGTCTGGCGATGCGGGGAATGCTGCGACCCCCGCAAGGTTCCTTGGGAAGATGCCGCTTGAAAGGGATCACCTTCGCGCCAGTGCCGGGACTTCAGGCGGCCTCGCTGATGCTCGCCGTAATCAGCTGGGCGACCACCCACAGGGGCACGTGCAGCTGCGCGGATTCCTGATGGCGGACCGGATAGACCTCATACGTCCACCCGCGAGTGACCCACGACCAGTGATCCCAGCTACGGTCGCCGGCGACGTCGATCCCCGACACGACACCTGCCGAGCCCATCCCGGCACCGAACTCACCTATGGAGAAGTAGGCGCCGAGCTTGCGCATGTCGCTGGGCGAGATGACCCTGAAGGAGAACCTGAACCCGCCCAGCGCGACAAGGAACGCAGAGCCATCCTGCGGCTCGATCCCGTTCGTGACGCCCACGATGTCGCCATCGGCCGCCGACACGACCTCTCGGATCCTGAGGTCCGGCGAAGCCGTCGACGTAGGTGCCATGCTTGGCCACGATCACGAACAGTTGGAGGTACTGCTGGATGAGCAGCGCCTTGTTCCCGGTCCAGAGGCGCTCCAGCCGCGTCCTGCCGGCGCGGTGAACGACCGGAATCGTTCCGACGTCGAACAGCGGGACGCGCTCCACCTTCGGCCCTTCCTTCCCCATCGTGCGGCGAACTGTAGGACACCCGTCACGCTGGACGGAAGACGGGCGCTTCCCTCCAAAGCGAAGAGGCCTGCCCTCGGTGCGAGCGCCGCCCCGACCGCCACGCCTCGGAGGCGCCGGAAGACTTCCACGGCGAAAAAGCCCTCGCCGCTGGTCGGGCTGGTATCGCCCAGCGTGCTCGTGCGGGTTCCTATGGAGCGCCGCTAGACCAAGAGATGGTTCAGCTCGCCGTCGTGAGCCGGCTCACCGCGATCGTCGTCGATTGCAGCGGGCGATCCATCGCTCACCGACCGCACCTGGGTCCTCCCTCACCGAGGCGCCCGATGGCGGTGGGGGCCTCGCGGGTCACGCAAACACGAATGAAGAGCTGATCGCCGCCGCTCGCGCGCAGATCACGCAACTAGAGTGCGGGGAGGAAGGATGGATACCGAGGGACCACGCCGCGATCCGGAAGCCGAGCGCAAAACGCTGGCGTACGTTTTGGCGGCTTCGCCACGCTTCGAGCCAGTCGACGTCGGCAGGTGGAGGCTTCCGGTGACCGAGTGAGCCTACGAGATGCGGCGCGCGAGCTGCGTCCGTGACTTCACGTCGAGCTTCCGGAACACCTTGCCCAGGTGGTACTCGACGGTGCTCGGGCTGATGAAGAGCTGAGCGGCGATCTCTCGGTTGGAATGCCCTTGCGCGACGAGGCGCGAGATCTGTGCCTCCTGCGAGGTGAGCTGGTCGAGGACATCCGGGCTGCGTTCGCGAGGCTGATCGCCCGTCGCCCGAAGTTCGATGCGGGCGCGTTCGGCGAACGCCTCCATGCCGGCGTCGGAGAAGAAGTCATACGCGATCCGCAGCTGTTCGCGTGCATCGAGTCGACGGCGGTCTCGACGTAACCACTCTCCGTACAGCAGGCGCGCGCGGGCAAGGTCCACCAGCAGGCGCGTCGGCTCGAGGCGGTCGATGGCCTCTCGGTACAGCTGCTCGGCGGCGTCCCCCTCTGCCAGAACCGCGCGTGACCGTGCTTCGACGCCCAGCGCCCATGGCGTGCCGCTCGCACTCGTCGAAGCGCTCAGAATCTGCAGCGCTTCGGCCGCGCGGTCTTCCCGACCGAGACGGCTGGCCGCCTCGATCAACTCGATCAACGCGAAGTTCGAGAACCACAGCTCGTGTGGATCCTCGCTGGCCTGCTCGGCCGCCGCCAACGCATCCTCGTATCGCCCCAGACCGTTAGAGAGGAGCGCCGTCGCCCACAGCGAAAGCGTGAGCCCCATCCCCTCGCCGTGCCGGAGGAACTCCCCGGTCCTCGTCTGGACGGATCGTTCGAGCTCGTCCCGGCGACCGCGGAACGCTGCGACCGTGAGGACCCCGTACGGCGGGACGATCTGACTCTCCGTCGCCTCGGCGAGCCCGTTCGACTCTTCGAGGAGTGACGAGGCCCCGGCAACGTCGCCGCCGAACAGACACACACCGACGCGAGTGCTGAGGGCGAAAGGAAGCTCGGCGAGTGCCCCTGCCTCGCGAGCGGCTCTGATCTGGCGCATCGTCAGCGAGTCCCATGCCTCGTAGTCCCAGATGAAGCCCGCGGCCCGACCCGCCAGCCACCGCCACCAGCGCTGACCTTCGTCCGCTCTGACATCTCCCCTCCCGAAGGCACCCAACGCCTCTCGTACGGCTGGCGTTCCCGTCGCCGGACCGTCGGTGATCATCCGGGCCAAACCGTCGAGCAACAGATCCGCCGCCGCAGGCGGCATCGGGAGCTCAGGCAGTGCCCTCGCCGCGGCCGCGACCTCGCGAGCACCACATGCACCCGCCAACCGACCGGCGAACAAGGCGGCGGAGAGCGCCTCGAGGTAGACCTCTCGGGCCCTTCGAGCGTCGAACGGCTCGAAGTCCTGGGCAGCGGTGAGCAGCAGTCTCGGCGCCTCGTTCCCTCGTTCCTCCGCGAACGAGATGCGGGCGCGGAGGAGATCCAACTCCGCCCGCTGCACGCCGTCCAGCGGGCCGGCCGCGGCGTTCGCAGCGAGCGTGATCGCCTCGTCGAATGCACCAGCCTCGTATTTCGCCTGGGCCGCCGCGAGCTCGCGTCCGACCCGACGGGCGGGGTCGAGCGTCAGGACGGAGGAGCGCTCGAGGAAAGCGGCGGCCGCAGCGAACCCGCCGCGGGCCTGAGCTCGCGCCGCCGAACGCTCGAGCTCCGCGGCGACGTCCTCGTCTGGCATAGACGTCGCCTGCGCCCGGTGCCACGCGCGGCGATCGGGGTCCGTCTCCGGATCCGTCGCATCGGCGAGAGCTCGATGCACCGCGCTCTGCTCGTCCACCGTGGCTGCCCGGTACACGGCCGAGCGGGCCAACGGGTGGCGGAAGACGACGCCGCTACGCAGATCCAGCAAGCCTTCCGACTCCAGCGCTCGCGCGGCCGACTCGTGGATCCCCAGCCCCCCCGCCGCCCGCGACACGAGGGCGAGATCTCCCGTCGGGTCAGCGGCCGCCAGCAACAACAACCGCCAAGCATCGGGGGGAACGTTCGCCGCCCGACGCATGAAGTGCTCCTCGATCCGGGCGGAAAGCGGCACCGCCGCTGGGAGCCCGAACCCACCCGCGAGCTGTGAAGGCGTCATCCCACGCGGGAGCTCGAGCAGGGCGAGCGGATTCCCGTGCGTCTCGGCGACGATGCGTTCGACCACCCGGTCATCCACCCGAGTCGGAAGCACGGACTCCAGGAGGGTCCGGGCGTCGCGTCGCCCGAGAGGTCCGACATGGACCTCGGCGAACCCGCCAAGCGCCTCGCCGCGCTCGCGGGCCGCGAACAGCAGCGCGATCTTCTCCGCCAACAGCCGCCTGGCGATGAACGCGAGCGCCCGAGCCGAGGCACGATCAAGCCACTGGGCATCGTCGACCACGCACAAGAGGGGCTGATCCTCTGCGGCCTCGGACAGCAGACCGAGCACCGCGAGGCCGACCAGGAACGGGTTCGGGGCGGGTCCGGCAGTGAGACCGAACGCGACGGAAAGCGCCTCGCGCTGCGGGTCGGGCAGGTGCGCGCTGCGATCGAAGATCGGCGCAGAGAGCTGTTGGAGCGCGGCGTAGGGCAGCTCCGTCTCTCCCTCAACGCCGGCGGCACGAACGACCTTGAAGTCGTCTCCGAGCTCAACCGCGAGGTCGAGGAGAGCGGTCTTGCCTGTGCCGGGGTCCCCGTACAGCACCAACGCCCCGCCGTGCCTGGCGCGCGCGTCATCCAAGAGGCGCTCGAGCACCTCGCGCTCCCGCTGTCGCCCGAGCAGCTGCGGTCCCAGCAGCCCCGTGACCACGTCGGGAGCTTAGCTGCGCTGTGCCACTTCGTCGCAACGGTGAGCACGCCAGGAGCGCTCGGGTCTGGACTAGGGGTTTCCAGGATTCCAAAGCGCACGCGCTCGGCGACACTCGTCTCATCCGGACGAAGGAGGCTGAGGCACATGAGTCAGACGCTGACGATCGATCAGCGGATCGAGGTCCCCCGGAGGTTCATGGCAGAGGTCTTCAACGGGCAGAACGCAGAGCGCGCGCGGGACTTCTTCACCGCGGATGCCCTCTGGCACGGCCCTTCCATCGCTGAGGTGGCTGGCGTGGACAACATCGTTGGACTGCTCGGTGCCTTCATCGGCGCTCTCTCCGACATCAGGGCCGAAGAGCAAGACGTCATCGCGAGCGGCGACCTCGTCGCGTTGCGGCTCGTCGTCACCGCCACCCAGTCAGGCGACATGCTCGGGATCCCGGCGAGCGGGCGCGACGTCCGGTGGGACGCGGTCGACATCTACCGGGTCACCGACGACGGCAAGATCAGCGAGCAGTGGGCGTTCGAAGACATGGCGGCGATCGGCAGCCAGCTCGGCGCCTTCTCCCTCCCCTGGGCGGGCTGACCATCTGAACGGAAGGAGCCATCGATGAGCACTTCGGACACGACAACCGCGGCCGACGCCTTGCCGGACTACGCGCCGATCCCCGAGTCGTCGTTCGGGCCCGCCCTCAACGACCAGGGCTATGCCGTCGAGCGCGTCGAGCGGAACCTCTACTGGGTCACCGATGGCGTCTATCAGGCGGCCTTCTTGACGACGCAGGACGGCGTCGTCCTCTTCGACGCGCCGCCGAGCATCGGGCACAACCTCCAGCGAGCGATCGACGAGATCGCGCGAGCCAACGGCGTGAGCAACACGGTGACCTACCTGGTCCACACCCACCATCACGCGGACCATGCCGGCGCGTCCTCGCTCTTCGGAAAGGACGTCGTACGGATCGGGCATGAGGAGACCCGGCGGCTCCTGCTCCGGGACGACGACCCGGCCCGCCCCGCACCGGAGGAGACCTTCAGCGATCGCCGGACCCTGGAGATTGGTGGTGAGCGGATCGAGCTCGCATGGCACGGCCCGAACCACACGCCCGACAACAGCGTCGTCCACTTTCCCGAGCACGACACCCTGATGATGGTCGACATCGTGAACTCGGGTTGGGTGCCCGTGTATGTCGTTAACCTGTCTGACGACATCCCGGGCTACCTGGGAATGCCGGCCACAGCGTTGACCTACCCGTGGAAGACCCTCATCAGTGGCCACCTGGGCCGGCTCGGCACCCGCGAGGACGTCATCATGCACCAGCGATACATGGCCGACCTCGAGGCCAGCGCGAGGATCGCCCTCGATACCGTCGATCCGACGCCCTACTTCCAACAGGGCGGCGCGAACGTCTGGGCCGGCGTCAAGGGCTACCTCAACGCGGTCGGCGACGCGACGGCCGCTCCGGTCATCGAGAAGTACACGGGCGTGCTCGCAGCCGCGGACGTGTTCACCCCCGACGTTGCGTTCTGGCTCATGGAGTCCATCCGGCTCAACCGCGGTTACGGCTTGCAGGTGCACCCATGAGCGCCGTCGAGGCCGCCGCAGCCAAGGGAGGCCGTCGGTGAGCACCGAGCAGCGAGAGACCCTCGACACGATCCTGCGCCAGGGAGCGTTTCCCGCGGACAGCGACGTCGCCGAACAGCGGCGCCTGCTCCGGGAGTTGTTGTCGGCGCAGCCGCTGCCCGCCGACGTGAGCATGGCCGAAGCCGCCCTCGGCGGCGTCCGAACAGCGGAGATCACGGTCGATGGGATCGAGCCTCGCCATATCGTCATGTACTTCCACGGCGGCGTGTACGTGCTCGGGGACGCCTTTCTCGCCGCTGACCTGGCCTCGCAGGTCGGCCGGCGCACCAACGCCAAGGTCATCTCCGTCGACTATCGGCTCGCCCCCGAGCATCCCTATCCGGCGGCCGTCGACGATGCTCTTGGCGCCTACGAAGCCCTCCTGAACAGCGGCACAGCTGCCTCGGACATCGCCTTCGCGGGAGAGTCCGCCGGCGGCGGGCTCGCCATCGCGACCATGGTCAACGCCCGCGATCACGGACTTCCCCTTCCTGCCGCGGCGTTCGTCATGTCACCGTATGTCGACCTCACCCTGGCCGGGGCGACCATGGTAACCAAGCGCCAGGCCGACCCGCTGCTCAGCCCGGAGGCCCTCCGAGCCCGGGTCGCCGACTACACGGGGGGGCAAGATGCCGGCCTCGGCCTCATCAGCCCCATCTTCGCCGAGCTGTCCGGCCTGCCGCCCCTGGTCATCCAGGCGGGAACGCACGAGGTTCTCCTCGACGACGCGATCCGCCTCGCCGGCGTGGCTGCCACCGCCGACGTCGAGGTCTCCCTCGACGTCACCCCCGGGGTCCCCCACGTCTTCCAGGCCTATCACGCGATCCTCGATGAGGCGGCCGTGGCGCTGGACAGAGCCGGACAGCTACTGTCGGCGCATCTCACCGGATCAAGACCATTGGAGGCCCGAGCAGTGTGAGTGAGATACAAGGCGTCGCTCGCTTCAAGTTTCACGAAGGGAAGGTCGAGGAGTTCAAGCGCTTGTCGACGCAAGTCATGGACATCGTGCGGGCAAAGGACACCGGAACGCTGCGGTACGAGATCTACTTCAACGACGATCAGTCCGAGTGCGTCGTCTTCGAGCGATACCGGGACTCCGAGGCGGTCATCGAGCACGCCACGCACGTTGGCGACCTCACGCAAGCGATCTTTGCGACAGGATCGGTCTCCAGCGAACTCCTTGGTGAGCCGAGCGCCGAGCTAGCGGCAATGACGGCAGGGCGTGGAGTCTCCATCTTCAGGCCGTTCCTATCCATGTAGAGACCGCTCGCGGGCTTCGGCGGGTCGGGCCTCCCACCCACGCCTACCCGCGAACGAGAGGAGATCGACATGAGCGACTGGAACGCGAAGACCATCGAGGAGTTCCGAGCGAACGAGGGTAAGGTTGGCGGGACTTTCGAGGGCGCTCCGCTGGTCCTGGTGCATCACCGCGGCCGCAAGAGCGGGCGGGAGTACATCAACCCGATGATGTACCTCCCGCACGACACCGAGCCGGACATCTTCTACGTCTTCGCAACTCGAGGTGGAGCACCCATCAACCCGGACTGGTACTACAACTTGACCGCCGCCGGTGACGGCAGTGTCGAACGCGGAACCGAGACCTACAAGGTGACCGTCCGCGAATTGACCGGCGCTGAACGCGACCGCATCTACGCTGAGCAAGCGCGGCGCTACCCAGGCTTTGCCGAGTACGCACGCCAAACTGCTGGAGTCCGCACCATTCCTGTGCTCGAACTTAGGCGGGCGTAGCAGCCATGAGCGCGATCGAGGCCACCATGGGTCATGGGCGCCCAACCCCAATCCTCGTCGCACATGCCGGGGGTGCAGATGGCGTGAAGCTCGCGGTGCGGGACTTCGGCGGAAGCGGCCGCGATCTCTTGCTGTTGCACGGGCTCGCGTCCACGTCGCACATCTTCGACCTGGTCGCGCCGAGGCTCACGCGCGGCTTTCGCGTGGTCGCCTACGACCAGCGAGGGCACGGAGAGAGTTCGAAGCCATCGTCGAAGTACGGGTTCGCGCACACGACCGCGGACGCGATCGCCGTGATCCGCGGACTGGGGCTCCGCCGCCCGATCGTGCTGGGGCACTCATGGGGAGCAAACGTCGTCCTCGAGCTGGGGGTTCGCGAGCCCCGGCTCGTCTCGGGCCTGATCCTCCTGGACGGCGGGTTCGGAACGCTGCGCGACGGCATGGACTGGAAGACCGCGAAGCAGTCCTTGGCTCCGCCACCCATCGCTGGCACGCCCGTCGATCAGTTCCTGGCGATGGTGCGGGGGTTCATGCCGGCGGATATGGAGTTCACTCCTGAGGTGGAGGCGGTGGCTCGGTCACTCGTTCGGGTCGATCGCGGCGGTCGGGTCCGGCCCAGACTGTCGCGGGCCAACCACATGCGGATCCTGCGTGCGATGTGGGAGCAGGACTCCCTCGGGCTGCTGAGACGGGTGCGTGTTCCAACGCTCGTGGTGGCCACGCGCCGCGACACGATGGCGGAATCCGAACGGCTGGTCATCGCGGCCAAGGAGGTTTCCGAGACGAAGATCCGCCATATCGGCGCTGAGGTGCGCTTCGAGTGGATCGACGGCATCCATGATGTCCCGCTGCAGCATCCGGGCGCCGTGGCCGATCTCATCCACCGCTTCGTGGAAGGCCTACCTGACGCCGGCCTGAGGAGCCACGATGGATGAAGAAGAGCGGAATGAGGAGGTGACAGCGTGATCCTCGTCGGGACCGAGCATGGGGTATCCGAGCTGGACGGTGGTCCGCTCCTCACGGGACGCCGGGTGGTGTGGCTCGGCGCGCGCTCCGTCCTCACCCACGGCGGCGACGTCATCGAGATCGCCCCAGGAGACAGGACGCTCACACATGTCGACGACGCCACGTGCTTCGCCCGTACGCAGCGCGGGCTCTTCGTGGGGATCGCCCGGGCTCATCTCGTGCGGGACGGAGGCGTCGGGGAATCCTTCGATGGGGTGCCGGGCAGGGACCACTGGTACACGCCGTGGGGCGGACCGCCGGACACGCGCTCCATCGCCGAGGCCGCGGACGGGAGCCTGCACGTGAACGTCCACGTCCGAGGGATCGATCCGCGTCGACTCCGGCACGCGGCACTCGCCCACGCCGCCACCGGGCTGCGCGTCTGGCACTTCAAGACCGGCGGCGCAATATTTTCCACGGCTGCGGTGGTGGACGGAGTCGTGTACTTCGGCTCAGAGGATCACTCTGTGTACGCACTGCGGGCCTCGGACGGTTCGCTGCTCTGGAAGAGAGTCCTCCCGAACTTCGTCCAGTCGTCGCCCGCAGTCACAACGGACACCGTCTACATCGGGGAGGAGGACGGATACCTCGTCGCGCTTGACCGAAGCACCGGAGCGATCGAATGGCGGACCAAGATCGGGCGCTACATCGTGTTGGAGTCCCCCGTGTACGCGAACGGCGTCGTCTACGCCGCCTCCCAGCAGGGCGGGTTCGCCGCACTCGACGCCGCCACCGGCGAGCGCTTGTGGTCGTGGCGCAACAAGAAGGTCCTCGGCGCTTCCCCCGCCGTGATCGACGGTACGGCCTACTTCGCCTCCTCGGACGGCTACCTCTACGCGTTCCGCCTCGCAGGCCGAGAGGGTCGCGGCGGATCTCACCTCGTAGAGCGTCGAGCAGAATCGCGCCGAGCGTCGCCTTAGCTATTCGCCGGGCGCGCGAGCCTTGGACGGCCCGGTGGCGAGGGTGACCACCCTCTGCAGAATCCATATGCAGCGAGCAAGTCGAAGCGCCGCGAGCAAGCTCGCGAACATGCATATGTAGAAGGCAATCCGGTTCGGATTGCCCGGGGTGTCCTTGTCCGCGATGAGCGCGGCGATTGCCGCAGCCGTCGCAAAGGCAAGTACCCGGATCGCCGAGTGGAACGTCTTCCAGAGGTCGCCGTAGTGCTCGCTTTCGCGGACGAGCTTGAAGCGAGGGGTCTGGAGGAAACCGAGCACGATGGTGACAGTGGCGATTATGAATCCAAGCAGGGCACCCCAGACGGTCGCCAGCACTCCATAGAGGGCGGCTCGCGTGCCGGCGAGCAGAGTGTCGACAGTGGCCGTCCCATGGAACCCCTGTGCCCAGACGGCGACGCCTACCGTCGCAAGAACGGCGGCGACGAGCTCGGCAAACAGGTAGTGAGCACCCCACCAGCCTGGCAGGACGCGACGGACGTTACTCGTCTCCGGGCTGCTCAAAGTGAACTCCTGCGGCCTGAACGAGGTCCGCCTCCAGATCGCTGTACGCCTCCTCAATGGCTGCGTACGCAGAGGCGGGATCGAGCACGCGTGTACGCTCGTGCAGCCGAAAGATCCGCCGAGCGGTGATGAGTTGGGCACGGAGCACGTCGATCTCTTCGATCCGTCCGGGCTCACGCGTACGTGCCGGCGGGCCTCGGAACGCCCCGGAGCCATTCGCTACACTCGGCGGCGGAGAGGTCGCCTAGTTCGGTCTATGGCGCCGGTTTGCTAAACCGGTTGGGGTGTTGAGGCCCTCGGGGGTTCGAAATCCGACCGCAACCCTCGGGAAGACCAGTTACGCGGAGTGCCGCAGCCATCGGCGGCGTCCTCACAGATGACGTCATGGTGCGTTGCACGGGATCATGCCGTCTGAGACAATACGAACGTACGTTCGGTCAGCGGGGTGGCCGGTGAGCAACAGGGGGACCATGGGACACGAGATCGACTTCCTCGCTGTCGGGCAGGAGAGCAAGAGCGGCGACGCCATCGCCCTGAGATACGGGAACCTGTTCGGCAATCGCGACGAGCAGACCGTCATCATCATCGACGGCGGCTTCACCGATGACGGCGACCGCCTCGTCAATCACGTCAAGCATTACTTCCAGACCGAACGGGTCGACATCGTCATCTCGACCCATCCAGACCGAGACCACGTCTGCGGCCTGAAGGTGGTGCTCGAGAGGATGGAGGTCGGGCAGCTCTGGATGCACCAGCCCTGGCGCCACTCCGATCAGCTGGCCACGGCCAAGCGGGCCGGGTTCCGGACAATCCAGCTCAGCCAGCCGCTGCGGGAGTCGCTGGAAGGCGCCGAGGAGCTTGAAGCGGTCGCCAACCGGCTGGGGATACCGATCGTCGAGCCCTTCCAGGACGTCGCTAGCCTGGATGGCGTATTCAGAGTGCTCGGGCCCACCGTCGACTTCTATGAGGCGAGGCTGGCGGAGATCAAGGCTGAAGCCGACCTGAGGGCCAAGGCCATTGCCGAGGTCCTCAGGAAGATGGCGGAGGCAGCAGCGAAGCTGGTGCCGGAGTCGCTGTGGATCGAGACCCTCACCGACGCCGGTGAGACATCGCCCCAGAACAACACCAGCGCCATCTGCCTGCTGACCGTCGAAGACCGGCCCTGCCTATTCACGGGTGACGCCGGCATGCCGGCACTCGAGATCGCGGCCGACCGCCTGCAAGCTGACGGCTTCAAGGCCGGGCAGCTGTCGTTCGTCCAGATCCCTCACCACGGCAGCCGCCGCAATGTCGGTCCGACGATTCTCGACCGGCTCCTTGGTCCCAAGGGTCAGGAGTCGGCCGGGACCGCGTTCGTGTCGGCCGCCCCCAAGGCGGCGCCGAAGCATCCGGCGAAGAAGGTCACCAACGCCTTCTGGCGCCGCGGCTACAAGCCGCTCGCCACGCAAGGCCGAGCGAAGTGGCACTACCGGCAAGCTCCGGACCGGCCCGACTACGTCGCCGTCGAGCCGCTTCCCCTTTACGCCTGGGTGGAAGAGGACGAGGGCTGAGGATGATCTGGCTCGACGAGTACGAGCGGCATGCTCGCCTGGCTCCGGGTCTGCTCGCGCTGTTGCCGGTACCCATCGACGTCCTGGCGCTTGGACTCCGGAGCGTGCCGATCGCGTCGACCCTCGTCAGCCTGCTAACGGCAGTCGGCGGACCAATCGTGCTCGCGAGCTTCGTCCGCCAGCGGGGCCTGCGGCTGCAAGAGGAACTCTACCGGCGCTGGGGCTGCCCGCCGACGACCCTACGCCTGCGTGATACGAATCCGGGGGATGCGCTGCGGACCCAGCGCCGACACGAGGTTGCGCGCGTCGCCAGCACCACCCTGCCCACCGCCGCAGATGAGGGAACGGATCCGGAGGGCGCTGACTCGCGATACGAAGCGGCGGTCGCCGTCCTCCGCCAGAAGGCCGGGAAGTCCACGCTGGTTTCCGCCGAGAACCGCGGCTACGGCTTCGAGCGCAACCTCGTGGCCCTTCGGCCCGTCGGCATCGGCGTCGCGGTGAGCGGCTTGTTTGTTCTCGTCGGCGCGGTGGTACTGCGGGTCCTAGCGGCGGTCCACTCGGTTGAACCGTTGGCCCTCGCGCTTGGCGTGCTGCTCGACGTAGCCCTGACCGCCCTCTGGCTGTGGTATCCCGCCGAGGCTAGGGTCCTGGTAGCCGGTGGAAGATACGCAGACCAGTTGCTGGATGCCGCCAGCGTGCTCTGAGAAGGGGTAGGGCATGCCGCTCCGAGTGCACTTCTTGAACGTCGGGCGAGGAGACTGCGCCATCGTCGAGTTCCCGTCCGGCCGAATTGGCATGATCGATATCGACTGTCTGAAAGTGCTCGACCCCGACACGCGCTCGGAGTTGCTGCAGGAGGCGCGCGAGAAGCCGCCGTCGTTGCTCGCCACGCTGAGTGGCGTGACCTCGTACTCCGCCGCCGAAGCCTTCGTCAAAGGCAAGGAAACGGCGCTGACGGATCCCTTCGTCTACTTCGACGAGTACATCGGACCGTACAAGGACATCTTCCGGCTGATCATCACGCACCCCGACATGGACCACATGACGGGGCTGTACCGCCTCGATCAGGATCGACGCAAGGAGATCGTGAACTTCTGGCACTCGGGCGACGACGACTTCAACCTCATGGACGCCGACTGGGGCGCGTCGCCGTACGACGGGCGGGATTGGGATACATACAAGCGCCTGCGGCGCAGCGATTCGTCGCCAAAATCGCTTGTCAAGCGGCAGGGGGACTCTGGCAAGTACTGGACAGAAGATGGCATCGAGCTCTGGGCCCCGACGCCGGCGCTCGAGAAGCTGGCCGCCGAGAGGGAGGAGCCGAACATCTTGAGCATGGTGCTCAAGATTTCTCACGCTGGCCGGTCGATCCTGTTCGGCGGAGACGCCACGGCCGCCGACACCTGGCCCGCCATCTACCCGAACCTGGACATGACGGGGATCGATGTCCTGAAGGCCTCTCATCACGGCCGCAAGACCGGCTACTACCGGCCGGCGGTCAAGGAGATGCAGCCATGGCTGACGATTACTTCGGTTGGGGAGAAGGCCTACGACGCGACCGAAGGGTACCGCCGCTACTCGGACTACACGGTGTCGCTCAGGCAAGCGGGCGACATCACGGTCACGATCGAAGACGGTGGCAGGCTCCTCTACTCGCCCAACATCGCCCAGCACTGGAAGCCGAAGACGACGTAGGGAGGATCGGCGGGATGACAACGGATGGGCGTGCGAAAGCCAGTGGGAATCGACTGACAAGAACATCGCCTTGGACCCGGTTGACGCTTCGCCCCGGCGCGCGAGGGAGTTGCCTCCCTAGCGGTTGTCGAGACCGCCGCCCTCGGCCAGCCTAGGCGACCCTACCGCGATCGATTCTACCGAACGCCTCCTAGGGCCAGACGCCCGCAGAGAGGAGGACCACCGTGGGGAAGAAGATACCCGCAGCCGCCGCTGACGAAGTCAACGGCTTCTTTCAGGGGTCCCCGCTCCTTAGCCTCGACGCCGGGGGCGTCCCCGTTCGCGAGAGAGTAGAGCTGCCGCCGCGAGACCGATGAGCGCGCAAGCGACCGACAGGCCAATCAGCATTCCCACTGCGGTCCCTGCGGTCCCTGCGGTCCCAGCGTTTCCAGCGACGAGAAGAGCTCCGCTGAGGGAGGCTACCCCTGCGGCAGTGGCGAAGCGGCCCAAGACGGACAAGCTCACGGCTATGCGCGAACTGAACGGTTCCTGGACACCGCGTCGTCGCAATCTTTCAGTTCGGACGACCCGATAGGCGGCCAGAGGCCGCGGTGCCCAACTCCGCCGCCGGGACCGTGCAGATCACCCTGAACAAGGCCCCGCTGTCCCCGGCCACCGCCACCGTGGCCTGGTTCGTGGTGAACTGATCACTGGCAGACCCGCGGACGATGCGGACGGTCCCGTCCCGGCCGCCACCCCGAGCTTCGGATGGCCGGGCCTACGTGACGTGTATGACGCCAGTCATGACGGGATGGATCTCGCAGTGGAACTTGTACTTGCCTGGGGTCGTGGGCGCATAGAACGTCACCGTCTGGGCCGTAACGACGCCCGTGTTGAACGAGCCGTCGTTCGCGGTGAGCGTGTGCGGGATCCCACGCTTGACCCAGTCGATGTTCGTCACCTCGACCGCCGCTCCGGGAGCCACGTAGAAGTCGTTCGGGTGGAACGTTAGGTACTTGATCGAGACGTGCTGGATGCCGTCGGTCTGCGCGTTCGCCGATGCCCCGAGCGTCAACGTCGAGAGCGCGGCGATCGCGACGACGACGAACAGACGACCGAGCCGTCTCCTCATGTGACCTCCCTGTGGTCGATGAACCATCCCAGTGCGCGGGCCGGTGCCCGGTGCCCCCTTGATACATGGGCCGGGGTCGCGCTGTCAATCGGTCGACCCGAAGAGAGAGAGGCCAGTGGCCGGGACGGCCGCGAAACCGGGCACGGGCCACGGCGGGCGGACGGAGGACGGCGGGCACCGGACACTCCCAGGGAGCCCGCCTGCAGCGCGGACTCAGCCGGCGACGGCCTCGGCGGCCGCGATGGGGGCGGAGGCCGGGACGGGAGCGGAGGCCGGGACGGGAGCGACCGCAGCGTCCGCGGGGCGGACGCCGTCGTGGAGCGTAGATTGATAGGGCCACACAGAATGAGGGGCAGGTGGATGGAAGAGATCTCCAGCAGCGTCATGATGGATCGGGGCGCCTCAGCAGAGGAAATCGAAGCGGTCCGGCGAGTCTTCTCGGAGGTCGGCGTGCAGGCGACGATCCGGGCCAGCTACGCACAGCTCTCCGAACTTCCACCTTGGATGGTTATGGCGTTGCTGCCGCTGACGGCATTCTTGACTGGCCTTGGTGCCGAGGCGGGCAAGGACGCTTATCAACGGCTGAAGGGGCTCGTCAAGGCGCTCCACGCAGCTCGAGCCGCATCCAGACAGCCTCCCGGCAACGTGGTCTTGGAAGACGCTGACTCGCATGCTCAGATCGCTCTCAGTCCGAAGTTGCCTGACGAGGCCTTCCGGAAGCTGTTCGATCTGGACGTTGACTCGCTTCCTAGCGGACCAGTCCATTTCGATGTCGAACGGGGTGAGTGGTTTTCCTTCCGTCTGAAGTGGGAGGCGGAGAAGCAGCGAAAGCGTGAGACGCCGCCTCGCGATGCGCAACCGTGATGGTCCTACCTCTTGCGGGGCTCACCGAGCGTCGCTTGTCCGACCAGGCCGCCGTCGTGAGCCGTCCGACAGGCGCGCAGAGGTCGCTCGCTTTCGATGGCTTCGCCATGGGGCAAGGCTCGACGGTGCCCTCGACTTGACCCAGCACTCCTCTGCCGCTGAGAGACGCCCCGGGCTGACGATCCGTCAAACTCGGGGGCAGGTCTCGCTAGTGAGTTCGCTTCCGGCCTCGCCTCCCGCAAGGAGACTCGCCCTCCGCTCTGGGGGTACGCAAGCCTTGATCTCTGGCGCAGGCCGCAGACCGGGTAATCTGGCTCTATGGGACATTGACGCCGGCCAGGTCCTGTGGCGCACTACGGTGGAAGTTGCGTCGCCCACGCCGCTTGCCTCCGGACCGAAACTTCTAGCTGTGTACGGCGATGGGCGCATCGGCTCTGGGAGGGAACGACTGGCATGCTTCACAGATGATGGGCAAATCGAATGGGAGCGACAGCTCCCGGACCGGGCCTCTCAAGTTCGCGCGTCGTCGGCCCAGATACTCGCCGGATGTCGGAATGGTTATCTCTACAGCTTCGACTTGGACGGCAACCTCACATGGCAGTTCCTCATTCCAGCGAGTGACAGGGAGCGCGGAGCCCCGCCGACGGACAGGCCATCGGATAGGCCATGTCCCTACTTTCTCTCCGTATCGCCCGAGGGTGAGCGCGTACTCTGCAACAGCTTCGATCGACTTTTCATGCTCGACGCCGAAGGACACCTCCTCTGGCGATGGCGTACCACGACGGTCGTACTATCCAGTCGACGGTCGGCGCTCGTGCCGGATCCGGATGCGCCGGGTGGGCTTCGAAGAGTGATCCTCGCCCCCGGCCAAGCCGAACCCATAGGCGCCAGATTGGTCATCACGGGTTCGAGGAGCATGTCCGCTCCTTCCATCTCGGGCATCGCAGTCGCGCCACGCGGCTCAGCCTCCGTCGTCGCATCTTACGGGCGTATGGCCTGGCTGGACAGGCGCGGCCGCGAGGTCTCCGAGATTGCCGTCGAAGGCGGCGTGTTCGCCTTCGACGCCTCCACAGATCTTGCCAGGCTCGTCTGTGGGAACTCGACCGTACTTCGTTTCTACCACGGAAGGAAGCTCGTTAGGTCGGTGCCCGTCGACGGTTTCCACAGAGTTCAAGTTCGCTCGGACGGCGAGCAAGTCGTCGCGTGGTACGGAGCACGACTACTGGCGTTTCGCTCGGACGGCGAGCTGCTTTGCGAGATTGCAACGACCAAACCGATTACGGACGCTGCGCTAACTGACGCCGGGTTGGTCTTGGCGGCAGACTGGATCTTTCGACTGTCATTTATGAGGTAAGGTCCTTCGCTTCGAAGTACCTGCACTTCCACGCGGACGTCGTCCCGAAGTACGGCCCGCTTGCGGCTAGGCACATAGCGAGGTGCCGTAACATGGCCGGGTGCCCGCCAGTGCCTCGGGCACGCGAGGAGCCGGGTGGGCTCCCCTCGGAGCGGCGACTACACCTACTTCGAGTTCGTGCCGCGCTTCGTCGCTCCGTATGAGCATCTCGCGTCGATGACACTATCGGTGCCCGTTCCCGTAAAGGGTGTCGACCACATGCTCTGGCTCGGATGACCCGGGCCATCGCGTATCAGCGATCCGGGCGCTGCTCCCGGAGCCGTCGCATCGTCGTTCGCGGCAGGTCCAGCAGCGGGATCTTCGTCTCCAAGTTGTCTTCGATCAGTCCGGCGGTGGCACGCATGCTCTCAAGCCGCCGACGCTCGAGCCCATCGCTTGATGGGCTTACCCCGCGCGGGCTGTTCGGTAGAATCGGTCGCGGTAGGGTCGCCTAGGCTGGCCGAGGGCGGCGGTCTCGAAAACCGCTAGGGAGAACGGCGAGCGAGGACCCGGAGCAGCCCCGCTAGCGAGCGACGGAGTCGGTAACTCCATGGCCTGGGTGTTCACGCCGAACCGTTCGGCAAGAGATTCGATTAGCTCATCCCCGCAACCCGCCGCCCGGACGCTCGAGTCAATGCCGACATGACCATGCGCTCGGGCAGGAGCAGTGCGGCGGCGAACCGCGTTCGTTCTCGGGCGGGCGCTACTCTGCGGCCGCGGTCGGGCCCGAGTGCCCGGGCTGATACAGGGTCCAGGTCACACCGGGAAACCCCTGAAGCTCGGTGTCGCCCCACTTCGCCACGGCGTGACCCGCCTCCTTCAGTTTGATCGCCGCAGGCTCGGACACCAGCAAGCCCTCGCCTTTACTCTTCTCCATGACCCGCTGGGTGATATTGATGGCAATGCCGGTCCGCCGCTCTCCCCTCCGCTGCAGCTCGCCCCAGTGGACGCCGGCTCGGATCAGAACACCCCGGGTCTGGAGTTCTGCGCGTAGGTCGTCAACGAATTGGACCGCCTGGCCGACTTCAGAGAAGTATGACAAGAAGCCGTCGCCGGTGTTCTCCAGTAGCGTCCCCCCATGCCGGTCGGCCAGTCGGGCCGCGACGCCCTCATGTTCGCGGTCGAAGTCCGCCCACGCCGCATCGCCGAGCCCCTGGGCGATTTCGGTCGAGCGCACGATGTCGGTGAAGACGAGGGCGCCGTCTTCATCTTCCTCGGCGGCGGCTGCGTCTGCCGCCGCTAGCGCGGCTCGGCCCGTGGCTGTAATGCGCGCCCACCCTTCGGTCGCAGTGTGTCCGACGGCGGCGACGGGAGAATCCTCGATAAGCCCTTCACCCTTCATGGTGGCGAGCAGGCGACGGACATCGTCCTCGCTTCCGCCGAGGACAAGACCGATCCCGGCCGGATCGACGCTGCCGTATTCGTGCGAGAGCTCTTCCCAGTCATGGAGACTGCGGAGCGAGGCCAGCACAGCTCGGCGAAGCTCTTCGTTAGTCGCCGGCTGGTCCACGAAGGGAGACCGCACTCCTGGACCGAGCGGATACTCGTAGCCGATCGAGAAAACACCGAGATCGATGATGCCGTGGGTCCAGGCCTGAGCGAGCTCGGCGGCGATCTCGGCGGGCCGGCGGCCGCCGCCTTCAGTGGCTGCCCAAACGGGTTCCACCCCGACATCAACTTCGAACTGATGCGTGTCGCCGTCCGCCACGCGCGTTCGCGATGCGCGCATGCCAGTTGGCCGTCGCGAGTAATCTTCTCGCCAGATGAGATATCCCCGATACTCCTCGGGTCGCAACTCGGGCGCCATGTGCTGCTGATCGCAGTGCACAAGGAAGTCATTGATACTCTCGACGCCGCGGTACGGCCGAAGGCGGGCTGGCTGCTGTACAGATAGGTTCCACGCACCGCTGGGGTCCAAGCCGCCGCCGATCGGCAGGCAACGATCCCCTACCAGGAGATAGTAGGCGCGCGACAGAAGGGTCTCCGGTATCGGACCCCGCGCTTCCTGGACTTCCTCCGACGTCAGCCGCAGATCCGCTGGCTCGGTTGGCGACGCCGGCCGGAACCCTCGCTCGCGCTCCACAAGCATCTGGACAATCGCCAAGAACAGATCGAGGTCTTCGCGGGCGTCGCATTGGGTCAGCCCCCGGACGGTCAGCGCCAACGGCTGAGTCGGACTCGTTACGGGGAGGGCGACCACGGAGGGGTCTGGGAAAAGAAGGCCAGGCGGCATCGTGCGTATCAGCTCATCCGCGTCGAGCCCCCAGTCGTGGTCAGCCGCGGTCTCGACGTACTGGAAGATGGGCCACCGGCCGTAATCGCGGAAGGCTTCGTAGATGATCTGAAGCACTCGCTGCTGTTCCGGCGAAACGTCCTCAGCCCACATGGTCAGTGCCTCCGCCCCCTAGTACCTGGGAAGCGCCAGGAGATTGTCCGTCCACACGCCGTCGGCGTACGTCCTGATGTCGGGAGGATCAGCGTCCGCCACGCGCGGGAGGATCCTCGAGAGCGCGCCGAACACGGCCCGGTCGACCCCGCTCAACCGGGGGCGCGGCGTGGTCCGACGAAGGGCCCTCAGCTGATGGCGCAGGACCAAGATCTCGAGCTCGTTCGCGTGGTCCGAACCATCAAGGCGCAGGGGCCAGCCGAGCGCTCGTGTGAAGAGGTATGCGACGAAGGCCATTGCCGCATGCTAACGACCCGCAGGTGAGGAGAGGTACAGGCTGGGGGCGAAGCGTCAACCGGCGGAGGGGGTGGCTGAGCGGAGAGAGGGGGATCCGAACCCCGAGGGGCTCAACACCCCAACCCGTCTAGCAAACCGGCGCCATAGACCGAAGGCGACCTCTCCGCCGCCGAGTGTAGCGAATGGCTCTGGGGTGTTCTGGACCTGCCTCGCCCCACCGCCCGCGACCTGTCGGAGTTCCGGATCCTCACCTGGCGGAGCTCGCCGCGGCCAGAGACGCCCTCAAGGATCTGGCCGAGGAGGGCACCCTCGACCAGCTGGGGATCGAGGGCGTGTTCGCCCTGCTGATGGAGGGCGGCCACCCCGAGGCCCCGTAGCCCCAGACACTTCCGGGATGCCTCCTCCGGTATGCTG
>WNGK01009389.1_pt1 | contig 20364 bp, 23 predicted proteins | sample 5400601 | NCBI WGS metagenome assembly WNGK01 (sample SAMN13153376, study PRJNA577476) | soil metagenome | isolation source: 60 cm soil or saprolite under Garry oak tree replicate 1 | place: USA:California | collected 2016-06-15
TTCAATCACCGTCGGCTCCTGGAGCCCATCGGCTACGTCCCGCCCGCAGAGTTCGAGGCCGCTTACTGGAGCAGGGAGGGCTCCGAGGAAGATGCCACACTCAGAGATCCGAGCCTCCGGTGAACCCGGCACGGTTCAGTTCGACCCCCAGGCCGGGACCTGGACCGTCACCGGGTTCATGGCCGAGGACCGGAACGACCACACGGCGACCCTGCTCCGAAGCGGGAAGGTGCTGGTGGCGGCGGGGTTCGACCCCGATGAGGAGACCCCGGAGCGCCAAGCCGAGCTGTATGACCCGGTAACGGGAGTGTGGCGCTCCACGGGCAACCTCGCCGTGGCCCGGTCGTCCCACACCGCGACGTTGCTTCCGAACGGCCGGGTCCTGGTGGCCGGGGGGGCCAAGCCCGTGGGCCTCACGGCCACCGCCGAGCTGTACCTGCCCAAGAAGGGGCGGTGGATCAGCACTGGGTCGATGTCTGAGCTTCGCGCGCTGCACCAGGCGGTCCTGCTCCCCTCGGGCAAGGTCCTGGTGGCCGGGGGCCAGGGCCCGGGAGGCCACAACGACCCCCTGGCCACTGCGGAGCTGTATGACCCGGCCACCGGGGTCTGGACCTCGACCGGGTCGATGACCCAGGGCCGATGGGGGTTCACCCTGACCCGTCTCCCCAACGGGACGGTGCTCGCGGCGGGGGGGTGCTGCGATGCCTCCGGCCACCCCGTGGCCACCGCGGAGATCTACCACCCGGCGACTGGGACCTGGACCCCAACGGGGAGCCTGGCCGACGCACGCCAGTCGGCTGCGGCCACGCTCCTTCAGGACGGCCTGGTCCTCATGACCGGCGGCAACGACGGCTTCTCCGGGTTCGCCACCGCCGAGCTGTACGACCCGTCCAACGGGACGTGGTCGCCGACGGGGTCGATGACCTATGGTCGGGACTACCTCACTCTCACGTTGCTCCCAGACGGGCGTGTGTTGGCCGTTGGGGGGTCAGGACAGGCCACGTTCACGCCGGAGATGTACGTCCCACCGATTTCCTGATTTTCGGATCGAGCGCCTTGGGTCCGCCCCTCGATCGACTTGAGAAGATCCAGGGGATCCCTTGCCCCTCGAGGGCCCCGAGATCCCCGCCCGATGGCGGCGCGCAGACCCTTTCACGTAAGCTCAGACAAGGGTGCGGTACGTCAAACCCGGAGCTCCACGGGTTCGACGTCCACTTGGAACGTTTGCCCGTTGCGAAATAGGCGCATGGTGATCCGCCGGCCGATGGCCTCGCTCACCATGATCCGCTGGAGGTCGTCCATCCCCTTGACGGGTTCGCCGTCCACCTCCACCAGGAGATCCTCGGGCCGGATGCCGGCCCGGGCGGCGGGGCTGCCCTCGACCACCTGGACGATCTCCACGCCCGACTCCCGGTCCAGCTCGCGCACCAGACGCGGGGGGAGGGGCCGGGTCCCGCCGGCGATGCCGAGGTAGGCCCGGCGGAACACGCCCTCCGTCATGAGCCCGGCCACGATGCGGCGGGTGGTGGCGTTGATCGGCACGGCCAGGCCGATGCCCTGCCCGATGCCGGGGCCGACCACGGCGGTGTTGATCCCGACCACCCTGGCCCGGCTGTCGGCCAGGGCGCCCCCGGAGTTCCCCGGGTGCAGCGCCGCGTCGGTCTGGATGACGTTCTCCACGATGCGGCTGGCCGAACCGGCCCGGGTCGGGAGCGACCGTCCCAGCGCACTGACCACGCCCGCGGTGACCGAGCCGGCGAACCCCAGCGGGTTGCCGATGGCCACCACCAGCTGGCCCACCCGGAGCCTGGCCGCGTCACCCAGCACGGCTGCCTGCAACTCCGAGCCCTGGGCCCGAACCACCGCCAGGTCCGACAGCGGGTCCGTCCCCACGGTCTCGATGCCGAACTCCCGCCCGTCGGCGAAGGCCGCACTCCCCCGATCGGTGCCCTGCACCACGTGGGCCGAGGTCAGGATGAACCCGTCGGGCGTGATGACCACCCCAGAGCCGCCGCCCTCCCCCTGATACCGCTTCGACACGCGGAGGTTCGCCACCGACGGCGCCAGGGTCTCGGCGACCCGGGTCACCACCCGCGAGTAGGCGTCGAGGGCCTCGTCCTCTTCGGAGTCCGTGAGGCCGGCCGATGACGGGTCCTGCCCGTCTCCCAGGATGGTGTCGAGGAACCGGATGTCCGCCACGAACCCGACGGTAGCACCGGTTGCGGATAAGGCGGACCGCCACGGAAGGGGGGTCCACACAGAACCGCCCATGGCGATGGCGGGTGCGGTTCGGTAGCCTCTCGCTCCGTGCGCGATCCGTCGGCGGCGGCCGGCCCAATCGAACCGGTCGCCGGGCTTCCGTCGAGGGGGCCGGCGGATGGGACCAGCGACTCCGGCCATGAGAGCGCGAACCGCCGCCGGTTCGCCGACCGGCGCCTCCAGGCGCTCGCCGTGTTCTTGCTGTTCCTCCTGATCTCGGTCTTCCTGTGGGGGCTGCCGCTCCTGCCGCATTTCGCCTCGACGCTCGCCTACCAACGGCGGCACGGATACGCCACGAACAACGACGTGCGGTTGTTCGCGTGGAGCCTGGCCTGGTGGCCCCACGCCATCGGGCACGGATCGAACCCCTTCCACTCGACCTTCGTGTGGGCGCCCCGGGGGGTGGACATGGCGTGGGTCACCGGCGTGCCGGGGCCGAGCCTGGCGGCGGCGCCGTTCACCCTCGCCTTCGGACCGGTGTTCTCGGAGAACCTCCTCTTCCTCCTGGGCCCCGCCCTGGCCGGATGGGCCGCCTATCTGCTGTGCCGGCGGGTGGTCGATTCGTTCTGGGCCTCGGTGGCCGGGGGGTTCCTGTTCGGCTTCTCGGCCTACATGTCGGCCCAGATGGTCGGCCACCTCCACGCCGTGCTGGTGTTCCCCGTCCCCCTCGCGGCCTACCTGGTGCTGCGGCGGCTCGACGGGACCCTGAGCCCCGTCCGGTTCGTGGCGTTGATGGCGCTCACCCTGCTGGCCGAGCTCTCGATCTCCACCGAGATCCTGGGGACGCTGGTCCTGTTCGGAGCCATCGCCATGGCCGGGGCCTTCGTCGGCGGTTCGCCCGAGGTGCGGAAGGGCTTGCTGTCGGTCACCAGGCTGGTGGCGGTGGCGGGCGTGATCGTCCTGGTCCTGGCAAGCCCGTTCGTCTACTACGTCCTGCAGAACTCCCACCCGGTGGCCTACCCCCCGCCCACCGCCTTCCAGGGACCCGGGACGGCGGCCGACCTGGCGGCGTTCGTCGTGCCCACGCCGGTGATTCGGCTCGGGGGCCAGAGCTACCTCCATTCGATGCCGTTCACCCACGGCCAAACGGCCCTGGAGGCCGGCGCGGCCTACCTGGGCCTGCCGCTGATGCTGTTCCTGGTCCTGTTCGCCGCGGAGGGATGGCGAAGGCGACCCACCTGGCTCCTTCTCGGGTTGCTCGGCGTGATCGTGCTGCTCAGCCTGGGACCGGCGCTGGTGGTGAACGGCCATCGAAGGTTCGCCCTGCCGTGGAGGCTGGTCTCCCGCATCCGGGTGGTGGACCAGATGCTTCCCGCGAGGTTCACCCTGTTCATGTGGCTGACCCTTGCCGTCATGGTGGCGCTGTGGCTGGCACGAACCAACCGGATGCGCTGGGTCACCTGGGGAAGGGCGGCCCTCATCGTCGTGGCGGCCCTGTTCCTCCTGCCGGCCGCGCGCCTGCACGCCCCGGCCGATCCCCCGCCGTTCTTCGCCGACGGCACCTACCACCGATATCTCGTCCCCGGCGAGACGGTCATGTCGATCCCATTCCGAAAGCCGGCCGACTTCCAGTTGTGGCAGGCCCAGGTGGGGTTCCCGTTCCGTCTCACCGGCGGCTACGTCGGCCCGCTGGCGGTGCCCCGGCCCTATCTCCAGGAGCGCCTGTCGATCGTCCTTGGGTGGGGGGGCAGGATCCGGCCGAACAGCATCACGCTGCAGGAGCTCACCGGGTTCATCCGCGAACGCGGGGTGGGGGCCATCCTGGTGGAGGACTCCCAGGCCGCCCTGTGGGAGCCCCTCTTCTCCCAGCTCGGGGTGGAGCCGGTGGACGCCGGAGGCATCACGGTCTACCCGCTCCGGCCCGGTCCGACCGGATAGGATCGGACCCGATCGTGGCCGACGAGCAGCCCGTTCTTTCGATCCTCATGCCGGTCTACAACGAGGCGGCCAGGCTCGACGGCGCCATCGACTCGGTGGACAAGGCCGTCAAGGTCCCCTTCGAGCTGGTGATCGTGGACGACGGGTCGAACGACGGCAGCACCGAGATCATCCGGGAACGGGCCGCCCGCCATCCGTGGATGGTCCCGGTCTACCGCCCCCGCAACGGCGGGAAGGGGGCGGCGCTCCGGGACGGCCTGGGTGTGGCCGGAGGACGGCTCGCGGTGATCCTCGACGCCGACCTCGAGTACGACCCCGCCGACCTCGAGCCCATGATGGCGCCCATCCTCGACGGACGGGCCCAGGTGGTCTACGGCGAGCGGATGTTCGGTGGGCACAGCGCCCATTCGTACTGGTACGTGGTGGGCAATCGTTTCGTCACGCTTTGCACGAACGTCCTGTTCAACTGCTACATCCGCGACCTCATGACCTGCTTCAAGATGATGGACCTCGAACTCTTCCGCTCCCTCGATCTGACCTCGTCGGGGTTCGAGGTCGAAGCGGAGATCACGGCGAAGCTGTTGACCCGGCGGCACCGCATCTTCGAGGTCCCCATCTCCTACGCGGCCAGGCAGCACAGCGAGGGCAAGAAGCTGCACGCGTCCGACGCCTTTCGCGTGCTGGGCACGCTGCTCCGAATCCGGCTCACGGCCTGACGCCGCTACCCGAGCCCATTACGGAGTTGGCGGCGACTCCACGAACGGGTGCACGGTCCCGTTCATCACCGGCGTGCCGAACCGGTCCTGCACGGTCAGGGTCGACACGTGGGACAGCTCCACGGGGTCCGAACGCGAGATGTTCTGCTTGATGCTGTCCTGGTACAGGACGTAATCGCCGTTGTTCGTCCTGGCCAGGGCGCCCACCTCCAGCGACTGGCCCGACGGCCCCACCAGGCTCACCGTGTAGGGGCCGGCCTTCGTGTCGAGCGGGGACTCCACGTGGACCAGGACGAACCCGGAGGTCTTCGTGGCGCTGAAGATGAGCGCCGTGCCGGCCTCCTGATGGCCCGTCCCGGGGAACAGGCTGGCCTGATAGAGCGTGCCCTGGCCGCGGAACTCCTTTCGGAGCAGGGCCACCAGGTCGGCCAGGCCGTTCTGCTGCCGGAGCACCCGTTCCACCCGATGCTGCTGGGTTTCGGCCTGGCGCTTCTGGGTGAGCCCCCACTGCAGGGCGCCCCCGGCGATCATGGCGGCCGCCAGGGCCACCACCGCCAGGATCCGGCCGCCCAGCCGACGGCCCGACCGCCGCTTGGTCCCGGCCGAGGCCATGACCCGGTCGACCACCCGGTCCTCCAAGCCCTCGGGCGGCGCGGCCTGCGGGATGGACACGGCGATCGAGGCCATGCCCTCCTGGAGTTCGGCCAGCTCCTTGGCGCACCCGTGGCACGACCCCAGGTGGCGTTCGACGTCCCGGGCGTCCTCCGGGGGGAGCAGCCCCAGGGCCAGCTCGGTCAGCCGGTCGCGAGCGTCCACGCAGCTCACGGTGCCCACTCCTCGGCCATGGCCGCCTCCACCCTGGCCTGCTCCCTCTGGGCCTTCCGAAGCTTGATCAGCGATGTCCGAAGGCGGGTCTTCACGGTCCCCAGCGGGATGCCGTCGGTCTCGGCGATCTCCCGGGCCGTCCACCCGTGGAAGTAGGCCAGCGACAGCAGTTGGCGCTCACTCGGCGACAGCCCGGCCAGCGCGCGGCGGGCGGTCTCGCGTTCGATCAGCTCGCTCTCCTCCTCCGACGGGGCGGGCTCGGGCATCTCGTCCACCAGCACCAGCACCGGTCGGCCCGAGCCGCGGTCGTGCCGCAGCCGGTCGATGGCCAGGTTGTGGGCGATGGCCATGAGCCAGGTCGACAGCCGCCCCCGGGAGGGATCGAACCGGGAGGCCTTTCGCCATGCGGCCAGGAAGACGTCCTGGGTCAGCTCCTCGGCGGCCTCGGAGCTGCCCAGCAGGCGGAGCCCGAGCGTGAACACGGGCCGGCCGAACCTCCCGTAGAGGTTCCTGATGGCGAGTTCGTCTCCAGCCAGGAGTTGCTGCACCAGCAGGCGCTCCGATTCAGGTGAAAGAGGGCCTTCTCGCTCGAAGGTCATCCCAGGTTCCCTCGTCGTCTAGTGATACGACCGCCCGAGGCCGGACGGTTTGTCCTCATTATGGGCCCTGCCGGTCCGGCCGGAGGGGTCTGTCGCGCCGCTCGCCACGGTGGGATGATCCTGCGAAGAGGTGACTGGCGGCATGAGGAGGCTTGGGACGGTCGTGGCTGTGGCCTCCTGGCTGTCGCTCGTGGGGTTCGCCCTGGCCCCGGCCCACGCCTCCGGGACGGCCCGGACGGTCCTACAGCTCAAGCTCGAAGGCGTGGTGGATCCCTTCACCGCCTCCTACATCAAGCGGGGCGTGGCCACGGCGAGCGCCCAGGGCGACGCGGCCGTGCTGATCACGATCGACACGCCCGGCGGGCTGGACTCCTCGATGCGAACGATCATCAAGGCGATCCTCGCCTCGAGGGTCCCGGTGATCTGCTACACGGCGCCCCCAGGGGCCCGGGCTGCTTCGGCGGGGACGTTCATCATGATGGCCTGCCCGATCAGCGCGATGGCGCCCGGGACGAACATCGGGGCGGCCCATCCGGTCGGCGTGGCCGGAGCGATCGAGCAGGAGAAGGTGACGAACGACGCCGCCGCGTTCATCGCCTCGCTGGCGAACCGGTGGCATCGAAACGCCGATTGGGCGAAGAAGGCGGTCCGAACCGCTGAGAGCGTGACCGCCGAGACAGCCGTTCGGATCCGCGCGGTCGACTTCGAGGCCTCCAGCGTCCAGGGAGTGTTCACCTCGGTCAGCGAATGCGCCAATGGCCTCACGTATCAACGGGCCACCGGGCTCCTCCGAACGCGAGGGGCCATCCCCGGGCTGTGCGGTGCGCCGGTCGTTCCCTTCCACATGTCCGTCACCGAAGCCCTGTTCCACGCGTTCGCCGACCCGAACGTGGCCTTCGTGCTGCTGAACATCGGGCTGATCGCGCTGATCGTGTGGGTGATCCACCCCGGGCTCCACGTGTCGCTGGCGGTCGGGGTCATCTTCAGCGTGGTGGGGTTCCTGATCCTGGAGACGCTCCCGGTTCGGCTGTCCGGGGTGATCCTGCTCATCGTGGCCGCGGTGCTGTTCGTCCTGGACATCAAGGCGAAGGCGCACGGGGTGCTCACGGCGGGGGGCATCGCCGTGCTCATCCTGGGCGGGCTGCTGCTGTTCAACCCGAGCGTGCCCGCGGCACACGTCTCGCTGCCGCTCCTGATCGGGCTGGCGGTGGCCGCCGGTCTGTTCATGGCGTTCGTGGTTCGGGCCATCGTGGCGGCGAAGGACGCGCCGGTGGGCGCGGGGCAGGAATCGCTCCAGGGCGAGGAGGGCGTGGCCCTCTCGGACCTCCAGCCCGACGGGCTGGTCAGGGCGAAGAAGGAGACGTGGACGGCTCGCTCGGCGGGTCCGGCCATCGGGAGGGGGACGCCCGTTCGAGTGGTGCGGGTCGAAGGCGTCCGGTTGATCGTCGAACCGCTCGAGGAGGGGGTTCCGGCTGTGGGCTCCGCGGCCGGACTGGAAGGAGGGAAGCCGTGACCGGCCTGCTCATCGCCATCGGGGTGATCGTGGTGCTGTTGCTCCTGCTGATCCCCGCGGCCATCAAGATCGTTCGCGAGTATCAGCGGATCGTGCTGTTCCGTCTCGGTCGGGTGGTGGGAACCCGGGGACCGGGCCTCGTGATCATCATCCCGGTCGTCGACCGGCCCACGCTGGTGGACCTGCGGGAGCGCTACCTGGAGATTCCGCACCAGACGGCCATCACCCAGGACAACGCCCCCATCAGCATCGACTTCATCATCTTCTACAAGGTGGTCGATGCGGTGATGTCGGTGGTGCAGGTGCAGAAGTTCGCCGGGGCCGCGCAGAACATCGCCGCGACCACCTTGCGATCGGTGGTGGGCGACATGTCGCTGGACGACGTGCTGTCCAAGCGCGAGGAGATGAACACCATCCTGCGGACGAAGCTCGACGAGGTCACCGAGCGGTGGGGCGTGAAGGTGACCAACGTCGAGGTCCGCGAGATCATCCCGCCGCCCAGCGTGCAGGAGGCCATGACCCGGCAGATGTCGGCCGAACGGACCCGGCGGGCCGTGGTCACCGAGGCCGACGGCACGAAGCAGGCCCAGATCACCGTGGCCGAGGGCCAGAAACAGGCGGCGATCCTCACCGCCGAGGGCGACCGCCAGGCCGCCATCCTGCGGGCCGAGGGGTTCTCCCTGGCGCTGTCGAAGATCTTCGAGGTGGCCAAGGGCCTGGACGCGAACACCATGTCGCTCCAGTACCTGGACGCGCTGAAGCAGATCGGGTCGTCGCCCTCGACGAAGTTCGTGGTGCCCATGGAGCTGGCGAACCTGCTGTCCAGCGTGACCGGCCAGACGGTCCGGGCGTTCGGCAACGGTGACGGTGCCGCCGCGCCGGCGGAGGCGCGGGAGGCCGAGACGACGGGATGAGCCGGGCACGAGGGCCTCACCGGGCGTGGCAGTACGGCGGCGGTGCCGTCGGGTACCCGCTCCAGCCGGTGTACAACCCGTGCTGGCCGATGCACCGCCGGGCCTGGGGCCGGCTTCGCCTGGCGTGGTACCGGCGGCGCGTGTACCCGGACCAGTTGCACTGGTGGATCCGCCTGGCGGCATGGATCGCGGTCTCGGCGCCGCTCGCGCTGATCCGCCTCTGGTTGCCCGCGGCCGGACCGTTCCTGTTCGAGGCAGGATGGCTCGTGCTCGAACGCTGGCGGGCCCGGTCGCTGAGGCGACGGTCGGGGCCTCCCGACAGGCCGTGGCCCGACGAATCGGGCGATCGGGAGCCGCGGGTCCCTTCGCCGCTCGCCGACTCCGGCGCGGTGGCCCTGCCGGAACCGTTCGAACAGGTCGGCTGAGGGCGCTACCACCGCGAGGTGGCGGAGGTGGTGGCCCCCGCCTGCCGGGGGATCGTTACGCTGTGGCGGCCACGGCCTCCGCGGTGTCCACGGCGTCCAGGAAGCGCCACCAGGCCTCGAGCGCGTCCGAGGTGGCCTCGAGGACGGCGGCCTCCTGGCCGGCTCCGAGCCGTTCGACGATCCGGGCCTCGTGCTCCGAGTGCTCGACGTCCAGGTGGGCGTGGAGCTCGAAGAACTGCAGGGCCGGACCCTCGGTGATGCCGTAGAAGCGGCGAAGGCCATCGATCTTCGAGGCGGCCACCGCGGGGACCTGCCGCTCGTAGGCATACAGCGCGGCCACCCCGGCGGCGACCGGAGCCTCACCGGCGACGCGACGATATCCCTCCACCAGCGCGGTCGTGGACGGGTTCCATCCGGCCTCACGGACGCTCACCCGAGACACGCCGAGCCCTTCGGCGAAGCGCAGCCACAGCTCGGCGTGGTTGGCCTCCCCGTGCTCCTCGTCCCACAGGTTCTCCAGCAGGGCCGCCCGCACCTCGCGGTCCTCGCACCGGCTGTGGAGGGCCGACAGGAAGCGAGGGAAGTTCGACTCGAACGCGTAGTACTGCCGGGCGTACTCCCGAAGCCGGTCCAGCGGCAGGGTCCCGGCGACCCACCTCGCGTAGAACGGGTGGTCCAGCAGGCTCCGACCCTGGATCAGGCGGTCGATCTCCTCCAGCAGCATCCCTTCCCCCTTCGGCTCAGCCGGCTCGTGCCGGGGCAGGATGCCAGCCCCGAGGCATCGCAGCAAGTCGAGGCCCGGGCCTCCCGGCTCAGCCGGCCCGGAGGCGGCACAGGGCGCGTTCGGCGAAGGGCCTGAACTCCTTCAGCGCCAGGGGGGGCTTGAGGCCGGTCAGCATGCCCTCGACCAGGCCCCGGTGCAGGGTGCAGACCAGGTCCCGGTGTCCTGGAGCAGGGCGAGGTTCCGGCGGGCCGGAAGCCGAACGCCGGGCTTCGGGCCGCCCTGGGCCACCAGGTAGGACCCCCACTGGCGGGCCAGGTCCCGGGCCTGCTCGCGCTGCCGCGCGGTCCGGACGACCCCGCACAGCATCTCGGCGAGCAGCCGGTAGTCCCGGCCCTCCTCGTCCTCCTGCTCGCGGACCGAGTAGACGGTTTGCGGCCGCCCCACCGAGGCGGTCTTGCGGATCTCCCGCGACACCAGGCCGGCCTCTTCCAGCCGCCGGAGGTGGGGACGGAGCGTGTTCGGGTGCAAGGACAGCCGCCGGGACATCTCGCGGATCGACACCGGCCTCCCGGCCAGGCCCACGTAGCGATAGAGCCGGTATCGCGTGTCGTCGGCCAGCGCCTTGTGGACCTCGAGGGCCTTCGTCTCCGGCACGGGGCCATTGTCCCGCGTCGCGTACCATGGTGAGGTAGGAATGGTTCCGATCGGAGAAGTCCCCGTCTGGAGGCGAGGGGTCGAATGCCCACCAAGGAAGACGTCCGGCAGGCGCTGCGGCAGGTCCTCGACCCCGACCGCGACGTGAAGTCCGCCGTCATGCCCCTCCCCGGGGTCAGGGCTGTGGACGTGGTGCTGAGCCCGATGAGCGAGGAGGAGCGGGCCGCCCTGGTGGCCAAGCTCCGGGGCGCTCCCGCGGGGGCGCAGGCTGCGCCGCAGCAGACCTTCTTCACCGACGGAAGGACCACCGTGATCGCCGTGGCCTCCGGCAAGGGCGGGGTGGGCAAGTCGAGCGTGACGGTGAACCTCGCCGCCGCCCTGGCCGCGGAGGGCCACCGGGTGGGCGTGGTCGACGTCGACGTGTGGGGCTTCAGCGTTCCCCGGATGCTCGGCATCGTGGGCGAGCGACCCGTTGGGTTCAACGGGATGATCCTGCCCCTCGAGTCTCACGGCGTGAAGGTCATGTCGATGGGATTCTTCGTGCCCGAGGAGCAGCCGGTCATCTGGCGGGGCCCCATGCTGCACAAGGCGGTGCAGCAGTTCCTGGGCGACGTCTACTGGGGCGACCTCGACTTCCTGCTGGCCGACCTCCCGCCGGGAACGGGCGACGTGAGCATCTCGATGGCGTCGTTCCTTCCGGGAGCGAACATGCTCGTGGTCACCACGCCGCAGGAGGCCGCGCGGAAGGTGGCCGAACGGGCCGGGAAGATGGCCGAACAGACCCGCATGCACGTGGTCGGGGTCATCGAGAACATGTCGTACTTCGTGTGCCCCCACTGCGGGGAGCAGACCGCCGTCTTCGGCCAGGGCGGGGGGCAACTGGCGGCGGACACCCTGGGGGTGCCGCTCCTGGGCCGCATCCCGCTGGTGCCGGCGCTTCGCGAGGGCGGGGACTCCGGAACCCCCCTCGTCGTCTCCGACCCGGATTCGCCCGCCTCCGCGGCGCTGCAGGACGCGGCCCGGGAGCTCGCCCGAACCACCAGGACCCTGGTTCGAAAGCCCCTCAACCTGATGGCGACGGGCGGCCCGGCCGGGGCCCATGCGGGCCATGCCGGACACGCCCACTGACGTTCGGCCTGAGGCCACGCCGTCGGCTCAGGGAGCGACGAGCCGGTAGAGCGGACCGGCAAGCGAGAGGACGTACAGCTCGCCGTTCGCGTCCTCGCCGAACGAGGCCACCTGGGAAGCGCGGGGGCCCAGGACCTTTTGCGACACGATTTGGCCGTCGCGCTGGACCAGCGCGGTGAGCCGGCCCAGACAGAAGTCCGCGAACACGTAGGCGCCGTCGAGCGCCGGGATGTCGCTGCCGCGGTAGACGAAGCCCCCCGTCACCACGCATCCTCCGCCGTCGTGCGAGTACTCGTGGACGGGATCGACCCCGCCGGAGGGGCGGCCTCCTTTCAGCCTGTGGTCGCCCTCGCGGAGGGCCCACTCGTAGTTCTCCCCACCGTGTGAGCCGCCGGGCTGGAAGTCCACCTCCTCCCACCCGCTGCCGCCGACGTCCCCGATCCACAGGTCGCCCGTGGCCCGGTCGAAGGAGAACCGCCAGGGGTTGCGGAGGCCGTAGGCCCAGACCTCCGGGCGAGCGCCCGCCCTGCCCACGAACGGGTTGTCGTTCGGCACCGTGTAGCCGCCGCCGGCGCCAGGGGCGATCCGCAGGATCTTCCCCAGCAGGGTGCCCAGGTCCTGCCCCCGGTTCTCGGGGTCCCCCTCGCTCCCGCCGTCCCCCAGCCCCACGTAGAGGTACCCCTCCGGTCCGAACGTGACCTCCCCCCCGTTGTGGTTCGGATACGGCTGGTCGACGAACAGCACCCTCCGGCGGGATCCGAGATCCGCCCGGCCGCTCCCGAACCGATACTGGTCGACGTTCGTGTTCCCGTTCGTGTCCGTGTAGTCGACGTACACGAAGCGGCCATCCGGCGAGAAGGCCAGTCCCAGCAGGCCCTGTTCGTATCCCCCGGCAAGCTGTCCCGACAGGTCCAGGCCGGTCCCGTGGACGTGCCCGCCCGAGACCGCCACCACCGGCCCCCCCTTCTCCGCGACGTACAGGCGGCGGTCGCCGGGGCGGACGGCCAGGGCCACCGGCTGCTTCAGCCGGGCCACCAGCGAGAGGCGCACTCGCACCGAACCCAGGTCCGGCCCAGCGGGAGCGGACGGCGAGGGCGTCCCCGGCGGGCTCGAGCCGGCCGGAGGCACGGTGACCGAGGCCGGCGGGGTCTCGGTCCGGACAGGGGGGGCCGAATGACACGCCGAGCCCAGCAACACCAGCACGGCCAGCACGGCCAGCACGGCCAGCTCAGGAAGGGTTCGCCTCACCGGCCCAGGATAGGAAGGTTCCAGCCCGGTCACGGTGTGGTCGACCCCTTCGGTGTTCGCCGTCAGGGCTCCGACCTCCTCAGGAGATCGTCCGGGCCAGCACCAGCGACTCCGACTTCGACAGCGCCGATTCCAGCCGAAGGGTCAGCCGGCCCTGTTCCCACAGCAGGACGTTGCCGGCCAGGCGGAGGTCGTCGGGGACGGTCTGCCCGTTCCTGTCGAGGTAGGCCACCGCGTGGCCGTGCTCGATCCAGTAGCCCACCGACCCGTTGACCGTGACGGTCTCGAGGGTCGTTCCCGTGGAGCCGAACACGAACTTCTCCAGGCCGGGCCGGGAGACGTCTCCCGTGAACTCGCCCAGGAGGAGGCCGACCCCGGTGGCGGTGGACTCGGGCAGTCCGGGGCGGGGCCGGTACACCAGGAAGGCGATGCCCCCCGTGAGGCTGAGGTCGCGAACGTAGACCTCGTCGGGCGGCCCCAGGCCGGCCGGCAGGAGCAGAGGGTTCCCCAGGTGGCGTTCGGCTTCCTGGAGGGTGGTCCGGCGGCCCAGGTCCAGGCCGGCCCCCAGCGGCCGCTCCGGCGGTGTCGTGGACGGCGGCGGCGTCACCACGATGCGCACGCCCCGCAGGCCGAACCATCCGGCCACGGCGTGGCGGGCCCCCGGGGAGGCCACCAGCACCCCGCTCAGCAGGACGGAGAGAGCGAGCACGGCGGCCGTCGCGGCCTGCCACGCGGGCCGAAGGACGGCCGGCGGCGTGCGGAGCACCCGTAGGCGAACCAGCGGCATCCGGAACCGGACCCGCCGAGACTGGACCGGATCCCGCTCGAGCCGCGCCCGCACGGCGGGCCCCAGGTCGAACCCGCCGGGAAAGTCGAGCCGGCCGGCCATCGAGGCCAGGGTTCGCTCGAGCTGAGGCACGGGTCGCGTCATCAGGAGACCTCCGTGTCCATGATCGGTTCGGCCCGGGCCATGCCGGGGGGCAGCTCCCGCTGGAGCCGCTTCAGGGCCCGCGACAGCCTCGACTTCACGGTCCCCCTGGCGCACCCCAGCGACTGGGCCATCTCGGCCTCGGACAGGTCGAAGAAGAACCGGTAGGCGATCACCAGGCGGTCCTCGTCGCGCAGGCGGTTCAGGGCGGAGACCATCTCGGTCCGGAGCTCGTGGGCGAGGGCCGCCGCCTCGGGCGATGGGGCCGCATCGTCCGAGGGGCGGCCCTCGGCCACGCCGAGCGGGCCGCCCGACGGGCGGGCCAGGCCCGCCCCGGCCTCTTCGGCGACCTGCAGGGCCAGCGCCGACTTCCGGCGGGTCGCCCTCCTTCGGTTGATGGCCTCGTTCGCCACGATCCGGAGCAGCCACGGCCTGAACGAAGCTCCCTCCCGGAACCTCCCCAGCGCGTAGTAGGCCTTCACGAACGCCTCCTGGGCCGCGTCCTGGGCATCGGCCGCGTTGCCCGTGATGACGTGGGCGGTGCGCACCGCGAGCTGCTGGTACATCCGTACCAGCTCCTCGTACGCGAGCGTGTCGCCGCGCCCCGCACGTTCGACAAGCTCGGCGTCCTCCAGTGGACGGCCCTCCATGGAGTAGATCGTTCACTCTCCCTTACACGGGGAGGAAGGGGGAGGTTCCCGGGGGTCCCGGCCCGCGATCAGCCCGGGGGTCAGCCTGCCGCCGGAGCTTCTTCGGGTTCGGCCTCCACGCCGGCGGACGGCGGGGAGCCTCGCTCGCCACGAGCCTGGAGGGCGAACCGAACCAGCGTGGCCACGGAGAGGAGCACCACGGCCAGGCTCGACCACTGGCTGCCGGTGAGGCCGAAGAACGTCTTGTCGATCCGGAGGAAGTCCGTGATGACGCGGCCCAGGCCGTACCACGTGGTGAAGGTGAGGAACAGGACGCCGGTCCGTCGAGGCGTTCGGTTCATCCACACCAGCACGCTCACCAGGACCATGGTGCTGATGAAGTCGTACAGCGCGGTCTGGTGCACCCCGATGCCCGTGGTGACGTGGCCGGTGGCGCTCCGGAGCACGGCGTGGCTGCGCGTGATGAGCTCGGTGTGCCCCCGGGCCAGCGTGATCGTGCAGGCCGAGCCGGCGCATTCGAACCCGCTGAGGTTCCCTCCGTGGTACTGGAAGGCCAGCAGCCACGAGGTGGGCTTGCCCAGGTGGTCGCCGATGACGAGGTCGCCGATGCGCCCGATCACGATCCCCAGGGGCAGGCCGATGGCCGCCGTGTCCATGGCCCGGAGGAACCCCAGGTGGTTCTTCCGCATGATCGGGTAGGCGGCGATGACCGCCCCGAAGATCCCCCCGATCAGGCTGATCCCGCCCTTGTAGACGGCGAGCATGTCGCCCACGTTGTTGAACTCGGAGAAATGCCCGATCACGTAGAACAGCCGTGCACCCACGATCGCCCCGACCAGGGCCCAGAACACCATGGAGCTGGCCTTGTCCTCGGCGATGCCCCGCCGCTTGGCCTCGAACAACAGCACGTAGGCCCCCGCCAGGTAGCCGATGGCGATGCCCAGACCGTGGGGCGAGATGGCGAAGGAGCTGCCGAAATGGAAGCGGTCCAACACCTTCCACCCGATGGCGGCCAGGGTGGCGAGATGGGCCGGGGCGAACGTCACCGGCCAACTCTACCGGGCGGCGCTCCGGAAGGGGTTCGGCCCAGCACGAGCGGCGACACGAAGGCCGACCATGCGTCCGCCACTCCCCTTCCCAGCAACAGTCCCCCGGCCACGTCCGCTGGGAAGTGCACCCCCAGGTACACCCGCGAGTACCCCACGGCTCCGGCCAGGCCGGCCGCCGCGGTCCGCGCTCCCGGCCCCAGGCCCAGGTCCCGCCCGGCCACCGTCAGGAACGTGAGCAGCACGGCGGGATGGCTGCTCGGCCACGAGGTGCCGCGAGGGCGTTGGATCAGCAGGCGAACGCCCTCCAGCGCCCGGTAGGGGCGGGGCCGGTTCACCGCCCGCTTGGCCAGTTGCCCGACCACCCACATGGCGCCGGCCGCGCCGAACGCGTCGAGGGCCTCCCGCCGCCGGAGGCCTCGCCGTGCCAGCCACGCCGCCGCGCCCGCGGAGGCCCAGATCGAGCCCAGCTCGGTGATCCCCTCGAAGAACTCGTCCGCCGGCCGGCCCCGTCCGCTGTTGATCCGGCGGTACGCGCGTTCGTCGAACGACCGGCCCGAGCCTCGCGCGGTGAGCGCTTCGACCGCCACGGCCGCGGCCAGCGCAGGGGCCCAGGATCGGCGGGAAGGAGTGGCCACGGGCCGACGAGCCTATCAAGCGGGCTATGCTGCACGCCGACGCCCGCGACTGGAGCCATCGATGCGCGAGGAGCACGAGGAACGCCGGCCGGACCGGGAGACGGAGTCGAAGCCTTCGACCGAGTCGTCCCCAGGCCCGGGGCGACCGGAGTACGACCAGGCGGTCGCCTCCATGCGCCGGGCCCGGCAGGCCCGGGTGGCCAAGGTATTGGCGGCCCTGGCCATCGCGATCGTGCTGATCGTGTTCATCATCGCGAACTCCCAACCGGTGAAGGTGAACTTCGTCTTCCTCACCCGCCACCCCAGGCTGATCTGGGTGATGTTCGCCTGCACCGTCCTGGGGGGCCTGGCCGGCTACCTCATCGGCAAGCCGGGGAAGCAGGTTCGGATGCCGGGCCGGCACCGGGAGCCGCAGAAGGACGGATCCGACCGCCAGCCCCGCTAGCCCAGTCGCTTCTTCTCGAAGTCCCGGACCAGATCGCCGAGGGACCGGTTTTCTCGTTCGTGGTGGAACGTGGTGTCGAAGGCTTGCAGCGTGGTCACAGCACGCCACGCGGTGAACCGCCCCAGGGCCCGGTACCCCTCGAACTTCTGGTCGTTGAAGAGTTGGTCCGCGGTGGAATGGTTCGGGAACCGCTTGTCCCGCTCCTTGAACGCCCGGACGTCCCACGGAGCCTCGACGGTTACGGCGGCCTTGGCCAGCACCATGTATCCTTCGACCCCGTTCGCGTACCGGAACCACCCCAGCACGTGGTCGGTGGGGGAGAGCCCGCCCTCCTTGTCTGGACGCATCCGTTCCGGCTCGATGTGGACCTCGACGCCGATGTCGCTCCTGGCGATGGCGACGGCCTCACCGATGGTGAAGAACGTGTCGTCCTGGTCGCCGCTCGCGTCGAAGCAATAGATGCGGGTGCACCCTCGGCGGAACAGCTCCACGAGCCCGAGGTTCTCGAAATGCCCTCCGTCGGTCACGTAGAGGAACCTGTCGTTCAGGCGGTCGAACCCGAGCATCTCGTAGAGCAGGTAGGCGGGACGGGGCCGGGGCATCCTCTTCGGCCGCAATCGCTTCAGTCCCGCCTCCCGCCCATCCGGACCCGGCGCTGCTGCGCTCCCTCCCTCCGATGGTTCCGGGGGGCGAGCTGAGCGCTCGTGTGCCCCCGCCGTTCCTCTCGCCTCTTCCACTCCTCCATCCATCGAGGGTTGGGCAGCCATACCCCCAGCCGGACGTTGGCCAGCGCGAACAGGAAGGTCAGGGGCCGCCTGGTCATCTTCCCCATCGACGGCGAGATGGCCGCGCCGGAGACGGCCACCGCCATCGGCAGCGTCATGCGGAGGTCCCGGCGCCGCTCCCCCATCACGGCCTCGTAGCCCGCGGTGACCACCGTTCCGATTACCGGCCCGCCCACGAAGTCGTCGGTGAACGTGAAGCTCGCGGCGTTCCTGCCCGGGGGGGTGGCCCCGTCGTCGGCGATGTTCGCCGCGGCGCACACGACCAGCTTCGGCCCCCTGTGCGGCTGGGCCTTCGAGATCCGCAGGAGCTCGTCGGGAGGGACGGGCTCGGCCCTCACGGCGGTGCCAGCTCCGTCCGGAACCCTGCGCAGGGCGAAGGCCGAGGCGAGCCTGCGGCGGTAGAACGGGTGCACCGACCAGTTCGTGAGGTCGCCGAACGCGTAGAGCACCGCGAAGACCACCACCGCGGCGATCTCCGCGGCGACGGCGGAGAACCCGATGCGCGCCGAGGCGGCGGCGTCGCTGAGGAACCACACGAACCCGGCCAGCAGGAGGACGGGGCCCAGCACCGCCGCGATCAGGTTCGCCACGAGCGACCGCTTCCTCGCCCAGAGGGCCCGGAACAGGCCGCCGAGGAGGCTCAGGACGCTGCCCCCGCTGACCAGTCGCAGGAGCTTCGACCCCTGCGCCTGAGCCGAGTCGCTCGAGGACACCGCGGCGGTGTTCCCGACGTGCTGAGCCAGGCCCGACAGCTCGTGCCGGACGAACAAGACCAGATAGGGAAGCCCCGCCATGGCCGCGAACATCACCAGCCCCAAGCCGATCAGCCTCGTCGACCAGACGGTCAGGAAATGCCGGGTCTGATCGGTGACGCTGCGGAGGAGGGGGAAGAAGGCGAATCCCAGCCCGACGACAGCCGGTATCTCCCACACCGCTTGCTTCGACCAGGCCGCCCAGACGTGCGGGAACCATTCGACCTTGGCGGGACTGGCGTGGAAGATCACCTTTGGGTACCACTGCATCCGTAGGTTCGGGTTCATGCCCACGCTTCGAAGCTCCGGGTAGAGCCAGTGGCCGTAGGCCCATCCGACCAGACGGCCCAGGACGTACAGGAGGAGGAACAGCAGGCTCACGTTCACCACCAGCCCGCCCAGCACCCGGGTGACGATGCGGACCTTCCCAGCGATCCCGGGCGCGATGTACGAGCTGTGGTCGCGGAGCCACTGCTCCTCCGGCGATCCGACCGCGTAGGGATACGTTCCACTCATGAGATCGGGGGCGGACTGCTCCTGCACGATCGAGAGGGCGGCTGCAATATAGGAACCGCCCGAGACGGCCGAGAGATACTCGGCTCCGTCGAACTCCCCGGTCTCTATGTTGGGACGTGTGCGCTCGTGCAGGACCTGCAACGCGCCCAGGTTGTACGAGGCCGAGCGAATACCGCCCCCCGAGCAGCAGATCCCGGTGCGCCACTGCTTCGGCGACTCGATCGGGCCCACCGGGGGAGGTGGGTTTACCGGCGCCCTCCGAGCGACCAGCCAATCCCCGAACCTCTCCCCTTTCGAACGCCTCTCCCTCAATCGCTCGGCCTGGCGCTGTTCTGTCATGCGTCTCCTTCCGGGAAGCAGAACGCGAATCGCACGTCCGGCGGAGCCCAAGCTAAGCGCGGGCCGTCACCGGTTCGTCACTGCGGTGATGGCAGGGGGAGGGGCGCCCCCCTCCTACACTCGTGGGGTGCCGATCCTGGTCAGGGACGCCCAGCCGGAGGACTTCGAGGCGGTGACGGCGCTCCTCGAGGACCTGGGGCGGCCCAGGGTGCTGGGCACCCCCCATCAGGAGGAGCGGCGGGCCCTGAATCTGTCGTGGCTGGGGCGAGACGACCTCGAGGCGTTCGTGGCGGAGTCGGGCGGCGAGGTCGTGGGGTTCGTCGACATCCAGTTCGTGCCCAGGCTGAACTTCGACGCGCCGCAGGCGTGGGTGCCCGACCTCATCGTCCGGGAAGAGGCGCGCAGCGCCGGGGTGGGGGCGGCCCTGCTGGCCCGGGCCGAGGAGCGGGCCCAGGGACGAGGAGCGTTCGCCCTGACCCTGGAGTCCGCCAACTGGCGAACCCGGGCCCACGCCTTCTACCTCCGGCAGGGCATGGAGGACGCCGCGAAGGAGTTCGTGAAGCCGCTCAGGGACGTGGGGTGGCCTCCGCCTCCCCCGGCGCCGTCACCCTGAGGATTCGGCCTGCCGCTTCTGGGCCTGCTCGCCGCGGCGCAGGAGCGACCGGGCCCCGAACATCCGAACCGCCCTGGCGGCGAGATCGCCCAGCGGTCCGCCCCGGAACCGGTACTCGATGCGATGCCGCAGCCTCGAACGGGAGTCACCGTCGGGCTCGACCCACGTCTCGATCACGGCGTCGACGAGGCCGGTCAGGCGGACCTTCGAGTAGCGAGGCGGTTCGATCTCCAGGACCCTCGCGTGCACGGTGGCCCGCGCGCCCAGGAACCGCATCTCGGTCGTGTAGGTGGACCCGTTCGTCAGGCCGCCGTCCGGGACGCCGGTGACCCCGGCGATGCGCCGGTCCCACTGAGGCAGGTTCCTGGGATCGGACACGACCTCCCACACCCGGCCGGGAGGCGCGCTCACCAGAACCTCCTCCTCCAGGACGGTCACCCGGCTACCCTACCCGGCCACCGCGGACGGGCGCCGTGACGGAGCCGCTGTCCCAGCCCTGCCACCACACCACGCGGTGGGGTTTCAGCCGAACCAGGACCAGGTCGTCGCGGCCAGCAAGGCGCTCGAGCAGCGCGGCCCGTCCCCTCCTGGTGCGCCGCGGGTCGAACAGCTCCGCCGAGCCCTGGAGCAGCATGCCCGCCATGTCGGCGGCCCGCCACCTGGAGGCGTGGTCCACGGTCAGCGCGGCCGGCGATCGCGGCCCACCTCCGGCGAGCTCGAGCGTGCGGCGCTCCACGACCGCCTCGTAGGACCCGGTTCCCCCGGCCCG
>WNGK01003348.1_pt1 | contig 20363 bp, 12 predicted proteins | sample 5400601 | NCBI WGS metagenome assembly WNGK01 (sample SAMN13153376, study PRJNA577476) | soil metagenome | isolation source: 60 cm soil or saprolite under Garry oak tree replicate 1 | place: USA:California | collected 2016-06-15
AATCGAGGAGCCAGCCGAGGCGGCGCGCGAGGGCGCCTGAATTTATGCGTTCGAGATAGTTAAGCGCTTTGTTCCAGTCAAACCGGCGGCTGGCGGTCGCGAGGATCGTCGCGGCTTCACCGACTCCGCCCGCCAGTGCCGGGCGGTCGATACAGTCGATGGCGGTTTTTTCCCGGTCGGAAATCATGACCTTGTATCCGAGCACATCGACCGGCTCGAAGCCGAAGAACTTGTTGTCGGACAGATTGACGATCCGGACACGCGATTCCCCGACTTCGCGCGCGCGCAGCCGCACCGGCGTCACAACGAAGATCACGTTGCGATGCTGTGTCGTCAGCCCGTAATGGGTGGCGGCGGTGCCAAACCCGATGTAATAAGGATCGGCGACGCGGCTGGCGAGCGCGAGCAGATTGCTATCGCCGAGGGCGTCCGGCCCCTGCTCCGGCGGTACGAGCAGATACTCTCCCCATGTCGCCCGCTCTAACCAACCTTTGCGGCGCAAGGACTCGATAACGTGGTCGGCAGCCTTGGCGCTGCCGCCGAGCAGTTCGACAATCTCCGCCCGCGTCGTCTCGCGCCGCCGCCGTTCGGTGAGCGCCAGCACGACCTTGCCTTCCTGCGTTGATAGAGATCGAGTTAGAGTGTACATGTCATTCTCTGTAACAAAACCCCCCGAATAAGGGGGTTTTGCTGAGAAGTATAGCAATCTCCCTGTCCACCAGTCAACCATAGTATGTAACAAAACCCCCTGAAAGAGGGGGTTTTGTTACAACGTTGTGCAGTGCTCTGCTGCGATCTTTATATCCATTTCCGGCTGGCGGCAACTCATAGATCTATTTTTTGATGAGGGAAATCGATGGTTTGCCCGGGTGTGTTTCAACGTGGATATGGCGGGGCACACCGGGGGGAGCGCCTTTACTTGAATTCCTGTTGCTCCTGGAACGCCATCTAGTTAGCCAGGCAAGAAGCGCGACCAATGAGCACGCCAGGATATCGGTTACGGATTACATGAATTGTTGGTCTCACTGACGGTCGAAAAGCGAGTACCACTTCGGTACCACTTGAGCGTTCCCAGCGTGCCTGACAGGCCTTTTCGGTTGCCAGCCGTGCTGCAAAATCAACAAGTTAGACCAACCTCAGTAGACTCCGGAGCAAGAGGTCGCAGGTTCGAATCCTGCCAGGCGCACCAACCCCAAGTTTTTCAAGAGATTGTGCGGTTCCTCAAATCGGTACCACGTGTTGACGACCTTTTGCTGCCGGAGCAAAAGGTCGCGCGCCGCAGCTGCTGGATTGGAAAACATCGGTGCTGTCCGCAATAATTCCGTACGCTCCGATTCACACCTTCAAGTGACGACCATGTCCGGGTTGTGCGATCCTGTCGTTGATGCCGAAACCTGATTCCCTCTCCAACGTGCTGCTGACCATGTTCGATCTATTGCTGGGGTGCCCTGAGGTTCATTCCGGCTCAGCCTGCCGCGGCGATTCTGCTCTGGCAGCCGACAATCTCTTCCTCCGCAAGCAATTGGCTTTGTACCTGGAGCGCCATAAAGCACCATGCGCTTGGCTTTCTCACCACCGAGCTGACGGCGATACATCTCCAGGAGGTGGCGGGTGGCCGCGGCGGATTCCAGGAAGGTCGGCGTTGTGGATGCTTGGGAAGTGAGAGGGCGGGCAGGCGATGGGGCTGAGCCGCCTTCTGGCGAGCCTGGTGGAATTCGCGCTGCAAGTCCTGCTGGGTGACTTGCACCGGCGGACGGCTGTGGGCGGACGAGATTACGCGATCCTTGTTAAGTCCTGGCGCGACTAGGTCTGCGTGCGGGTAAGGTCACGACACTCACTCTGGAGGATCTGGACTGGCAGGCCGGGTTGATCACGGTGCGCGGAAAGGGTAGCCGTGATTCCCAACTCCCGCTTCCTCCGGATGTCGGCGAGGCCATCGCCGACTACTTGCGGACCGGGCGGCCGCCAACTGCCACCCGATGCGTCTTTCTCCGCGCCAGGGCACCGGTCCAAAGCTTCAAAGGCTCGCAGGCGATCGATTCCGTGGTGAGACATGCGCTGGCACGGGTCGGGATTGATTCGCCTCGGAAGGGGGCTCATCAGTTCCGTCACGGCCTCGCTTGCCAAATGCTTCGGCAAGGAGCCTCTTTAAGCTGAGATCGGCGAAGTTCTGCGACATCGAAGCCCTCAGACCACGGCGATCTATGCCAAGGTAGACCTTCCGGCGTTGCGTAGCCTGGCCCTGCCTTGGCCGGGAGGTGTGCGATGAAAAAGCTCCGAAAAGCTGTCCAAGATTTATGTGGCCATGCGACGTGCCTTGGGATTCAAGCTCCGCAAGGTTGAAGCGGGGGATGCTGGATTTCGCCTCCTTCCTAGAACGACAGGGGATCTCTCACATCACCACCACGCGCGCCTTGCAGTGGGCCACGCAACCTTCCCATGCTCAGCCGGCCGTATGGGCCCAGCGCCTCAGTTTCGTGCGGGACTCCTTCGCCAAAACGCGATAGTGATGAATTCGCTACAAAAAACAGCGGCCCAAAGACCGCAGTCTCGGCCCGTCGTTCTGTGCCTTGGTCTCTGGTCCGTGATGTCATCGGGCTAGTCGAGCATTTGCGCCGACAAGTGCCCGCCTTGCGCGAGGCAGGCTGCAGTTCTCGAGGTAAGGGAACGGCAGGCCCAAGTTGCGATCGGTTACGCAGCGTGCCGTTCGTAGCGATGGTGCAGGCCACCAACCTGTGGGACCTCCACGATCTGTCCAGCCTCCGGCGCCTGCACGACGCGAGTTGTCGGAGCGTCCCTGGCTAAAGATAGGTGAGTTCTCGAACCCAGATAGTAATCGAAATAATATTTCAGGATGTTTCGCAGATGCTTCTCTCCCAGCACGATCACGTGATCCAAGCACTTGCGCCGGATGGAGCCCACCAGCCTTTCCGCAAACCGGTTTTGCCAAGGGCTCTGCGGTGCTTTCAGGACTTCGGTGGTGCCCAGGTCTCTGAGGCGACTCCGGAGACATTCGCCGTAGATCTGGTCCCGGTCTCGGATCAAATATCGTGGCGCCAAGTCTTCGGGGAACGCTTCCAGGATTTGCGGAGCGGCCCATTGCCGGCGTCGGATGTTCGGTCACGTTGAAATGAACCACACTGCGCCGACGATGGGCCAAAACCACCAAAACGAACAGAACCCGAAAAGTTGCGGTCGGCACCGTAAACAAATCGATGCAAACCAAGTGGTTCAGATGGTTGTCGAGGAACGCCTTCCAGGTTTGAGAAGGAGGTCGACGCTTTCTGGGCAGGAGTCGCGACACGGTTCGTTCCGAGATGTGGATACCCAACCACCCGATATATCGTCGGGCGATGGTGTCATCAAATGACACCAGTACCTATCTGCGCGTAGTTTGCTTAGAATCAGCGCACTGCCACCGATTTTGACGGATTGACACTCATGATACCCGTGTGGTTTAATTGGCGGCGATTTTTAGGCGGTGCCGTGGTTTCCTGTTCGGGCTATCCATCAACAATTGGACGCGGAAATTCGGGTCTGAGAGATATAGGGCACGGAGAAGCCGTGCAGCAACAAGCTGCGCCCGAGGGCGCCTGGTTTCATTGGGACTGGGATCCCATCGGCGAATCGGGATGAGCTAAGCCGAGCGGGCTGTACCAAGGTGAGAGAGATGCCTCGTCTACTTTCGATGGTTAAAACAACGTGAGGTGCTTCCCGAATGAAGAGGCTTTGAATGCTGCTTATTGCGTGCCTCCCGCTGACACCTGCATTGGAAGGGCAGCAGATTCCTTCTCGGGAGCCCGTTCCGATGCTCTCGGGTGCATTGATTGCTGACAGTTTTGACGGAACTCAGCTGCACGCAAACGTCTAGTCCCGGCCGAATTGGATGACCCTGCACAACCCCTACGTTGCGGTCGGTGTCGAAAATGGGCGGCTGCTCATATCAGGTCTCGCACCCGGCAGGCAAGGAATCATCGATACGTCGGGGTTATTTCAAAGTACTTTCGCGAAACGGACGTGGTCCTTGTAGCACGGATGCGGGCCCAATCGTCATTTGAAGAAGACGAGTGACTATGAAGAATCCTCAGATCCTTGTTGCATGCGTTGTCCTTGAGCTGAGCCTGCTTGGCCTAGGAGAAGCTTGGGGACAGGGGCAAGAGATCTTCCATATTGGGAAAAAGGACCAGTCGTTCACCGAATTTGTCCGGGAGCGTAAGGCGGGGACTGCGGTAGTGTACCGTGTCGGCAAGAGCTTTCCTGCTCAGGACTGGTATACCTACCAGCCGGGGACCTTCGACTACGAGGTGGGACGGAGTACGCGGGAGCAGGACTGGACGGTGATGCACCCGGGTTCGCAAGGGAATCTGGCGAGGGACCCGGTGCCAGTGCCCTTTCAGGTGAGTTTTGAATTGACTTCGGCGCCGAGGGGAAAATTTGTTCTGCATCTGGACGCGATTTTTATCTACGGACGGCCAGCTGCTCCACGGTACGCTGTGGAGATCAACGGTCACTCTGGAAACTATCAACTCTCGCCGCGAGCGGCGCCGGAGCTGTGGTGGCCGACGGGAGGAACAGGGGTGCAGTTTATCGGCTACGAGTCGCTGGACATGCCGCTGCCAGCCTCCTACTTCCGGAAGGGGAGCAATGCACTGACGGTACGGTGCGAAGAGGGCTTTGGGATTCACTACGATGACCTTTCCCTGCGTAACGAAGCGAGGCAGGGCGTACCGCGGGTGGTTTCGGCCTCGGTGAAACCGACGATATTCTACAAGACGCGGCATTCAGGATTGGTAGAACTGGGCGAGGTAAGGATTAGGACCTCAGAACCTCTGGGGCGGACCACCGTGCGCGTCGAAGTGGGGGCGACGCGAGTGGAGAAAGAGGTTGAGCAGGGAGATTTTGGGGACGTGGAGACAGCCATCGAGGTTCCGGCGACGGAGCAGGCGATGCCCGTGGCGGTGTATGTGAAGGGGGAAAAGGCGGCTGTCTATCGCGGGACGTTTGTGCCGGGACGACGCTGGCGGGTCTATGCCATGCCCATGGAGCAGGCTGACTTTGGGTACAACGAAGTGCCCTCACGGACGCTGGAATGGGAGAACCGATACATCGACAAAATGCTGGAGATCATGAAGGACTATCCGTCTTACTCCTTCACTCTGGATGCGTCGGCTAATCTGGAATCATATATGGCCACACACACCGATGCCCGTAAAAAGCAAGTGCTCGACTATCTGCGCAGTGGGAAGTTCGGAATCAATTCCCTGTATGAGCACTTCTTCACCGGGTTAGCGACGCCGGAAGAGATTTTCCATATGCTTGATTATGCACAGATGAGCGGGCGCCAAAATGGATTTCGAGTAGATTCGGCCGGCCAAACGGACGAACCTTCGGTAACCTGGGCTTTTCCGCAAATTCTGGCCGCTGCAGGAATCAAGTACTACGCCAATGGCAGCGACCCGATTCGAGGCTCTCTCAATCCCATTGGACTGCTCAACTTCCATTCGCCGTTTTACTGGGAGGGACCCAACGGAGCCAAGGTCCTGGTATGGAGCGGCGTGTCGTACACGGTGGTGGATGACATGACGTGGGGAGGTTGGAACGCAGAATCTGTGAAGACGGGTCAATACCATCCTTCGGTATTTGGGCTGGAGCATTCGTTGCCTCTTTTCCTATCGCAGTACGACCGCAAGGACTATCCTTTCGACGCGGTGTTGTTGTATGGTCTGCACAACGACGAGATTCCCATTCGGCATTACGGGAGTGCAGACGTCATCGAGATGTGGAACAAGGAATTCGCGTATCCGAAGGTGATACCGGCGACGCAGCGAGACTTTGGGAGTTACGTGACTGAGCACTTTGGCTCGCAGATTCGGACCTACCGAGGAGACGGGGGCGCGTATTGGGAAGACGAAGCAGGCGCAGACGCCCGAATCGCGGCGATGAATCGCACTTCCCAGATGCAAATTCTGGCCGCGGAAAAGTTAGAAAGCCTCGCGAACTGGCTGCAACCTTTCCTTCGATTTGACCACACTGCCTTCTTGGATGCGTGGAAAAACATAATGCTTACCGATTGCTATGTGTGGAGTGATTCCAATTCGTTTCGAAGACCGTACAGCGACCGTACTCGCTCCGCAGAAGCAGCCCACCGGGCCTGGGCGGAAACCGCTCGCCAGCAGACCTGGGACCTCCGTCTCACAGCGATGGACCAGCTTGCCGAATTGATAGAAACAGACGCTCCGGGAGCGGTCGTTTTTAACCCGGAAAGCTGGGAGCGTAGCGGCTTCTTTGATTTCGAACTTGAACCGGGTGAAGTCCTGAAGGATCCTGCGAACGGCCAGATCATCCCTTGTGCTTCTTTGAGGTTCCTCAACGGCTACCATGAAGTACGGTGCTGGGCCAACAATGTACCAGCTTTGGGGTACGAGTTCTACGCCATCGCTGAAGGAAAAGCCTCGGGCACTGAGCCACTGGCCTTGCAGGATCCAGCGGCATCCATTGAAGGCAAATTCTACACCCTGCAATTAGCCCCGCGGACTGGAGCTGTTGCACATCTGGTGGATAAGACCACAGGGCAGGACCTCGTAAACGCCGGCTCCGGTTATGGACTTAATGAATATCTCTATGTGTCCGGAGGGGATCCCCAAGTCTACTACCAGGGTTTGGAGCACAGCGGAAATACTGACAATCGCATCCTGGCCTCAGACCCAACCTTGCCTGTACCGGAGTTGGCGATCAACCGGACGAGCGTGGTAGGGACACCGACAGCGCAGCGCTATCCTTGGGGCACGGTAGTGACAGTTCACGTACGAACTCTGAACACTCCTGAGATCACTTCAACGATCACCCTTAACGACGAGCAGAAGGTGGTGAGCTTCGAGAATGAGGTGGAAAAGCTTGCGACTCTCAAGAAGGAAGCAGCATACTTTGCCTTTCCCTTCGCTGTGCAGGACCCTCGCGCGGAATATCAAGGTGCGACGGCATGGGTGAATCCGGTGAGCGATATGCTTCCTGGAGCCAACCGGCAATGGTTCGCGACGCAAGGAGGGGTGAGGGTATGGGGGGCTAACCAGAGCGTGGGCTGGGCGACTGTGGACGCACCCCTCATCACGCTGGAAGACATCAACCGGGGATTATGGCCAGCATCCATCGAGATTCGGAACGGAACCGTCTTCTCCTACGCTATGAACAACTACTGGTACACGGATGCTCCCGCGCAGCAGGGAGGGCACTTCACATTTCGATATGCCTTAACCAGCGGCAGAAGCCTTGCTCTTGAGGAGACTTCGTGTTTCGCGATGGAACAGCGTTCCGGACTGCTTGCCTTGAGGAATGAACATAAAGCGTGGAAGCAGACCCTGCCGGTCACGGGGTCGGGTTTTCTCAGCGCTACACCAAAGGGTGTAGCCGTCTTGACTATTCGACCCGCAGCTGGCAAAGGCACATACCTCATCAGGGTACAGAACTCTTCAGATCAAGAAACGCAAGCAAGATTGGAATTCCCGATGATCCAACTGGCGGACGCGCATCTGGGCTCCGCCTCAGGGGAACATATTGGTTCCGTGCGCTGGTCAGCTCACCAAGTGGAAATCCCGATGACTCGGTATGACGTCAAGACCCTAGTCGTGCGCGTGCAGGAAAGACAAAATTGATAAAACGCTGGCGTCTCCGGAATCTTCCGCTGTCACGCCCAAAGAGCCCGCTGATCCAGTACCCGATGGAGGTGTTAGATCGGACCCATCACCTTTCCTTACGGGGGATTTGCGGAATTTCCACTCAGGTTCCAAGTCAGCGTCATTTCATACTTCTGGAGCCCACTGTCGATCTCGTTGGTGGTGCCTAATACCAACTCGGGCCCGGGTGAAATCTTTCGCACCGATTTCACCGGAGACGGCACCGTCCAGGACCTTATCCCCGGAACGCACGGGGGAAACTTCGACCGCGGCATCGACGCGTCGAGCATCAACAAAGTGATTACGAATTATAACAATACTTACGCCAACCAGCGACGCCCGCAGGCCAGGTGCTAATCCAAAACGGGCTGTTCACGCTGACGCAGTTGCGGGCATTGGGAGCCGTGGCTCCGGTAGTGGCGCTGGCGCCACCGGGCGAAGTCAATCTCTCCTGGTTGCGAGATCTCGATTTGAAAGTCGCGTGGTCCTACAAACTTCGTGAGGGGCTGGCCCTGCAGCCAAGCGTGGGAGCGTACAACCTGTTTAACTTTGTGAATTTTGACTTACCGGGTGCCTCGCTGAACGGGCTGCTGACGGGAGCCGCGGGGCAGATCAACGGCACGACTCGCGCGGGGCACGACGTAGACCGTGTGGGAGTGGGAACAGGGGTCTACGCGCTCGGTGCTCCCCGGCAGATCGAGTTTGGCCTGCGGCTCACCTTCTAGCGTGCCAGCGCCTCCGGCTCCGCTTCGACTCCCCTTGATTTGCCCGCTCGCCGAAAGACCACCGTTAACTTCGACTGTAGTCCGCGAGGTGACCTCGGTTCAAGACCAATCGTGGAAGCAGGTTTTGTTAGAAGCTCTAAGAGTACTATTGGATCACCGCAGGCTCCTGAATAACGTGATACCGATTCGTTCGAAGACCAGTAACCTTTTGTATTTGTCCGCTCGGCCAACGAATCTCCAAGTTCACCTCTTTAGGCGCCGGGCCGGCGCCCAGCCCGAAAAGGACTCGCCGATCCTGTGAGGAAAGATAACTGCCGCCCCCGGTGACCCATCGCACCATACAGCGACCTCCAGCTTGGAGGGTGAGCTTTGCGCCGATACCGTCTCGATTGCTCTTTGTCCCCTTGAGTTGCAGCCCGACCCAAGGCTTGTCCTGGCCGACATTGTTGCGCAGAAGGATTGGTTTGTCTTTAAGGCGAACAATGGCCACATCGGGGTCGCCATCATTGTCGAAGTCTCCCACTGCAAGGCCTCGCCCGTCCTGGCCGGTGCGGAACGTGGCACCGCCCGCGTCGTTCATAGTTTGAAAAACGCCTTTGCCATTGTTCCGAAGAAGCAGCGGGGGATCCTTATACTTGACGTCCGCCCTCGTGAGCTCGATGACCGGGTTGATGTGGCCGTTCACAATGAGCAGGTCTAGGTGGCCGTCGTTGTCGTAGTCGAGGAACTGGGTCCCCCAACCGACGTAAGGCCGCGTGTATCCCGCGAGGCGCGAGCGCACGGTCCAATCCTCGTATGGAAACGACCCTGGGTTGAGAAAAAGCGAATGGTATTCGTCGTTGAAGTTCGTCACTACAAAGTCGGGCCAACCGTCCTCGTTGACGTCTCCGGCGTCCACGCCCATTCCCGCCTTGGCCAGGCCATTGGGGTCGTAAGCTACCTCGGCATCCAATCCCGAGTCTGAAAATTTACCGTTGTGCTGGTTCACCAACAGAAGGTTGGAGTGGGCGTCGCGCGCCACAAACAGGTCAGGCCAGCCATCATCATTGGCGTCGATACTCACCACGCCTAGGGCACGCCCCACGAATTGAGCAAGACCTGATTGCACGCTGACATCCGTGAAAGTCCCATCACGATTATTGTGATAGAGCGTCAGCGGCATGCCCTCGTAGGCTTTCTGCTCGCAGTAAGTCCGAAGTCCGTTGTATTCGCATTTCTTAGGATCATCGAAGGAAAGACGGGCGTAATTGCAGACGACCAGGTCCAGAAACCCATCGCGATCGTAATCGAACCAGGCCGCGCTCGCCGTCCACTTGCCTAAAGTTTTGACCCTTACTTTTTCCGTAACGTCGGTAAACGTGCCGTCACCGTTGTTGTGAAAAAGTGCGGAGGAGGGATAACCAGTCACGAACAAATCCGGAAAGCCGTCGTTATCAAAGTCGGCGGCGACGACGTCCATACCGTAAAAGGGGAGGCGGCTGAGACCAGCCCTGTCAGCTACGTCCTCGAACTTGCCGTTTCCGAGATTGCGGTAAAGCGCGTTGCGAACCGGTGCCGGGCTCTTTCCCCGAGGCGTCTCGCCTCCGTTCACGAAAAAGATGTCCAGCAAACCGTCTCCGTTGAAATCGAAAAAAGCAACGCCGCCGCTCATGGCCTCTATCAGAAAGCGGTCCTCCGATTCGCCGTTGAAATGTTGCCAGGTAATGCCCGCCTCCTCGGTAATGTCCGTAAAAATGTCCGATGGATTATCTCCCGCTGGCGCGCCAAGCAGTGAAGCAAATCCGACAACGCAGAAGAGGGCCAGCGCTGCCAGCAGCAAACTCGGCCTCCGTCCCAATTTGGGAATCCTATCCACGAACATTCGTCAGTTTTGCGGCGCCCCGGGAAAGGAGGCGGTCGGAGCCTCGTCTTCGGACTTGAGCATTTCGCGGACCTGAAACTTCTTTTGAGGCCTCTTCGTGCTGTCCCAGATGGCGGTACACTCGCGACAAGGCGTAATGAACTCTGGGGTCTTTCGCCTCCAGCTTTGCAGGAGCCTGGTGCTCTTCGAACGCTTTAGCGATTTGGCCCTTCCTCAACCGCAAATTCCCAAGTTGATAGTGCGGCTCGGCTCGACTGGGGGCCTGGGCCATGGCAGCCTTAAGCAAGGGAGTGGAGCAGGTTTCCAGCACCGCATCACCCGATCCGCAGAGCCTCAGCAGCATCAGAGCGTGGTCCTGATATGTCAAGGCACCGCGGGGAAATTTCCCAGATCGCTCGCTCAAAAGCTCCTTCGGCTTCTCCGTCATGCCTGCGAGAGATTGAAACCTGGCAAGATTGAAGTTGGCCTCTGGCGACTCGGCATTGAGCTTGAAGGCCTTAGCATAGGATTCTATCGCGTCGGTATCGCGAGCTTGCTTCGCTTCGACCATCCCTGTCACCGCATAGGCGCCGGTCCGAGCTAGGAATTCTCTCCACAGCCTTTTGGGCAACGGCCAAAGCAATCCCCTACATCCGGTGCTCGATCAGGGCCTGACCCAGATCCAAATAGTTCCATTCCTTCGTCGGTTCATGATCGATAGCATGATCGAAGGCCCGAATTCCTTGCTTGTATTAATCATAACACTAAGTCAGCAGATTAAAGACCTCGCTGTCGCGAGTCTTGCCTGCCAGCGGCTGGTCCACCGCTTCGCGTCCCGCCAGCACGCACTGCGCTTGAGGTAATCCAAACAAGCTTTTGTTACGGGGCCGGGCATGAGATACAATCTGCACCCATCGAGCAATTGACGTTCACTTCAAGCCGAGCTGCCTCGCGCCTGGCTCGCGTGAGATGCGGCATCGTCACGCTGATGGTGGCCTTCAGCGTGATGAGCTACTTCGACCGCACCATCATGTCGATTGCCGGGCCCGGCATCATCAAAGAGTTCTCGCTCACCGAGACGGAGATGGGGAGCGTCTATTCAGCCTTCATTCTGAGCTATGCAATTCTTATGATTCCCGGCGGCTGGCTGGCTGATCGGCTGGGCCCCTGGCGCGTGCTGACCGGCATGGGCTTCGGCGCGGCGCTCTTCACGGGGCTCACGGCGCTCGGAGGGAAACCGGGTCTGGGCGCGCTGCTCGGCGTCGTCCCATCGTTTTTGATCATTCGCCTCGGACTCGGCGTTTCGACTGCCCCGCTTTACCCCTCGTGCGGGCGGATGAACGCCAACTGGTACGACTTGAGCCAGCGGGCACGAATCTGGGGATTGGTCGCCGCAGGCGCCGGCATCGGCAGCGCCATCTCCCCGATTCTCTTCACCTGGATGATCGCAGGCTACGGCTGGCGGTTTTCGTTTCTTCTCTCCGGTGTGGCAACGGCCGCCTTGGCCGCACTTTGGGTGTGGTACGCTCGAGACCATCCCTGGCAGCATCCGGCGCTCAAGGACCCGCCAGGCGACGCGCTGCCCCGGCCGGTCGAACCTAAGCCGACGGCTAGCCCGGGGCGAACGCCTTGGGGCCGGCTGCTCTCGGACCGCAATCTCGTGCTCTTGTTCATCGGCTACTTCACCGTCGCCTACTTCGAATACATCTTCTTCTTTTGGATTTATTACTACTTTGGCCAAGTCCGCCACATGCGGAACACCGAAACCGCTCTCTATACGAGCGCGACGATGGTCGCATGGACGGCGATGACGCCCCTGGGCGGTTGGGTCTCGGACCGGCTGGCTGACCGCCTGGGCCAGAAAAGCGGCCGCCGCCTCGTGCCGCTCGTCTGCCTCACAGCGAGCGCTATTCTGCTCGTCATCGGCATCAATCTTTCAAGTCCGGCGCTCGTGGCCGCTGTGCTGGCGCTCTCCTTCGGCTGTGCCGCGTCCACCGACGGCCCGTTCTGGGCCTGCGCGATTGACCTGGGCGGGAAATATGTCGGCGCGGCGGGTGGCATGCTCAATACCGGCGGCAACCTGGGGGGCTTCTTCGCACCTGTCGTCACGCCCTTCATCGCCCACTATTTCGGCTGGTCCGCCAGTCTGTACGCTGGCAGCGCCATCATGGCCGCGGGCGCAGTGCTGTGGCTGGGAATCGATCCGACGGAGAGGATCGATGAATAGCAGGTGGCCGCGGCGCCAAGGACGTGCTATCCAAAAAGCTGGGGGACTTCCGAAACGTCGAGAAAGTCCGTGCCCGACATCGTTTCAACGTACCTAAAGACGCGCCCCGAGGGCGTATTGGTGATTTCCTTGGTCCAGTCGATGCCGAGGGCGGAGTAGATCGTCGCCGCGATGTCCTCGGGGTAAATGGAGCGTTTCTTCTCCCACCCGCTTTTGACGACTTTGGCGCCCTGGTCGTCGGTGGCACCGATGGCGCGGCCGCCCCCAATGCCGCCCCCGGCGAACAAGCCGCTCATGGCAAAGCGATGATGGTCGCGACCCTTGTTGACGGTGACGTCGCCCGGAGTGCGCCCGAACTCGCCCATGCAGACAATTAGAGTCTTATCCAGGAGCGAGTGACCGTCTTTGGTCCTGATCTTCTCGAGGTCTGCGATCAGCTCCGCCAAGCCCGAGTCGAGTTCTTTGCTCAAGGTATAATGTGTCGAGCCTTGTTTCTTGTCGTAAATGTTGGCGTGGAAGTCCCAACTGCCGTGGTGGATGGCCACGAAGCGGGTGCCAGCGTTGGCGGCGAGGATGTTGCGCGCCAGCACGCACGCGTCGCCAAACGGCGAGCCGCCGTAGCGCTTTTTCTCCTCGTCATCCACTTTCAGTATTTTGGGGATTTCGGGCGACTCCATCATGCTGAGCGCCTCGGCGCGGTAAATGTCGAGCTGGTGCTCGGGCGCGGTGCCGGCCGTGCCTGAGGCGAGTGCCGCCATCTGTCTCAAATACTCGACGCGACGCGCGAACCGGTTGCGCTCGGCGTCGGGCACCACGAAAGCGAAGTCGCCCCTGGTGTCGAGACTGAGCGGCCCGTACTTGCTGTCCAGGCACCCCTCCTTGCACTGGTCGGTGCTGTAGTTCATCGAGACGAAGGGTGGCATGTAGTCGGTAGCCTTCCGCTTTTCGCGGAACTCATAGGCCACGACAGCGCCAAGGCAGGGCATCTCGCGCACGCGCGCCGGGCTGATGGGATGAGCGACGTGCAAATAGTAGGTGGCGCGGCCGTGTTCCGTTTCCCAGGTCTCGAGCGACCGCCCGATGGCCACGCGGTCGATACGCTGGCCGAGCTTCGGGAAAAGTCCCATGGGCCAGCGGATGTCGGGCTTGAGCTGGCGGATGTCGAAGTCGGGAGGCGTCCAGCGGCCTTCTTTGACGTCGAACGTGTCGAGGTGGCTTGCCCCGCCTTGCAAGAAGACGAACAGGCCGTAGTCGGCCGTGCCTCGGGGCTTCACACCTTCCTGGGCTGTGACGTTCAGAGGGCGCAGCACGGGAAGGAGATCAAAACCCGATAACGTCACGGCGCCGATCTGCAAGAGCTGGCGGCGCGTCAGGGTTGGAAAGCGGGGAGGCAGCTGAATCATTGAAGCTCCTTCAGTAGTTCAGAATGTATTCCGGCTTGTTGACGAGCGCCCAGAGCATGTCCTCAGCACCCAGGACGTGCTGCTCGGCGAGCAGGCGCGAGCCAAACTCGGTTTCCGCCTTGGTGGGGAAGCGCGAAAGCGCCGCCAGGAAAAGCTCCTCGACGATTTCGTCGTTCCTCTTCGGCGGATCGGCGTTCAATAGGTCGTGCAGCCTGCCCTTGTCCTGATAGCGGATTTTTTCCTTGACCAGTTCGCTGTTGAGCAGGATCGACGCCTGGACGATGGAACTATTGAGTGACATCGAGCCCATGTAACGGTCGTCGAGGCCGAAGTTGTTGAGCAGGCCGCGCACCTTGCCATCGAGATCCTCGGGTGACACGGTCTGCATGGCGTACTGGACTTTGGCGCCGAAGTCGCCCGAGGGCATTTCCTTGAAGATGCCTGTCGTCTGCGAGAGCGCGTCCCAAACCTGCTGGGCGGGTAGACGCCGCACGAGGCGCCGCGCGAAGTAGCCCGAATACTCGGGCTTCCACGGCGCACCTAGGCGATGCGAGAGCTGATAGGCCGACGAAGCGACCATCAGCCGGATGATGTAGTGCAAGTCGTAATGGTGAGCCTGAAAATCCCTGGCGAGCGCATCGAGCAGCTCCGAGTGAATCGTCTGCGGCGTCCAGGGCGCGTGGAGTTTCAGGTTGGCTCCGTAGCGCGCCAGATCAAAGTCGAGGGGCGGGTCAACGATGCCGACGCCGAAGAGCTCCGCCCAAATCAGATTGACCGTGGCCCGTGCGAACTGGATGTTCGACGTCACCATGCGGGCGTAGGCTTCGCGCCATTCTTCGCCCGGTCGGGGATGCTCACCGGTCAGGATGAAGCTTGGCGTGACGTCTGCCTTATAGCGCTGCAAGCGCAGCACGCTGTGGCTCGAGGTATCGTAGCCCTTGCCGTCGTTCGAAAGGACGAACTCGTCCCAGAGGTCACCGTAGGGACGGTAGAGCTTGATGTTCGAGAAGAACGCCGCCTGGCGCCACAAGTCAGCGCGCTCGCGGGCGCTCAGCCAGAGATTAATTTTGTCCAGGTGCCCGGCGCCGTTATGGCAGGAGATGCACTCAATGTTGATACCGAGGAAGAATTTAGTGGTGCGGATGGCCAGCTCGTCGTAAGTATCTTCGTGGTTGATGGTGCTCTGGTCGGGCTGGTCTACGTAGAAGCGAATCAAGAAATTGGCTGGCGCGCTAACGTGATTCGACCGCGTCGTGGCGGTGATGAGGCTGCGCACGAACTCATCGTAAGGCTCATTGACGGCGAGCGCGTCGTAGATGTAGCGGTGGAAGAGCGTGCGGCCCGGGCCATCGTTGGAGTTGACGCGAAACAGGTCGGAGAAGAAGTAGGCCCAGCGATCAAGAAAGGGCGTCGAGGGCTTGGCGATGGCGCCCTGGGTGTTGACCGTCATGATAGCGTCAACGAGTTTCTCGCGCTTCCGTGGGTCTTTGTCCTGGACGAACTCGCGAATCTTCTCTGGAGTCGGCAAACGACCGGTCAGATCAAGGCTCACGCGACGCAGGAACTCGGTGTCGGAGCAGAGCGAGGCCTGTGGGATTTTGTCCTGGCGAATCTTTTCGAAGATGTATTTGTCGATGTAGTTCTTCTCGACGACAGGAGGGCCCGGGGAGCTCGGAAGCGACTTGCTGACACGGTTGGTGAGGTATTCGAGGTCCTCAGTGCGGTTCCCTTCCACCTCGTGATGCATATCGCGAAGCAGGGTAGACGCCTTGGAGTCTGCTGGTGCGGGCCTCGACCCGGCGGGTTGCTTCTGGGATTGCGAAACGGCGCAAACGGCCCCGCCGAGGAAGAAGATGATCGGCAGGTACGTCACTCTGGCCCGCTTCGGCATGCTCAGCTCGGTCCGTGAGGCCTCGCCGCTCGGTCTGCACGGCTCTGCAGGTCTCTTCGAAAGAACAATACGAGAGTAGGCGGGGGACAAGCCGAAAGTCAAGGGCCGCTGAGCGAGGTCAGGTGCTGAAAAACCAAGGTTCGGTCCTCAGAGGGGCGTGGCTCTCAGCCCCGCCACCGCAAGGCCCTTACCGTAACCTATTCAAATCATTCAAATTGTTGGAGTGGGCGTTAGCGGTGAAATCCGAAGCGCTGAATCAGGCTTCGAGGAGGAGGCACCGGATGTCGAGCGGCTCGACTCTCAGGCGGACGCCGCCCGCCGCCCTGGGCAGCTCCCCCGCAAAAAGATCCTGAACGGACCTGAAACCCCTGAGCGAAACTGTTTCCTCCACTGCCTCACGCGTGGTGTTGAACAGGAACCAGGCGTGGCGGTTTCCCAGCACCCGCCGGCGCCGGTTGAGTTTACCGACGCGGTCGGGCAGAACACCCGCGCGCTTCAGCACTGCGGCCACGAACGCCGCGTTCCTGCGGTCGCCGTAGGCGAGTGTGGCGTGCCCGAGCAGCGTGCCGATCAAATAGGCATGGCCCTGGCCGAGGCTATTGACTGTGCCCGCCACCTCGTCGCTCCAGGTGAGCACCGGAATCGCCGTCCGGGGCGCGAGCGTCTGAAGATAGTATGCCGGAAAGACGCTGAACCCCGTGAAGCTCCCCTTTCCCGCCAAGTCGCGGTACTCGAGGTAATCGCCGTAGGTCCGCATGGTGCCGGTCCATTTCGAGCCGCCGTTGGGTTCACCGATCAGCGTTACCCTCTTTGACCGCACACCGAAAAGCTCCGCCACGCCGGGCGCCATGTCGCCCTCGAAGCCCATTCCCAGCTCGCTAAAGCGGCCAGGGCAGGCTTCGGAAATCACCGTCCCGCCGCTCCGCGTATAAGCACTCAGGGCCTCGATAATCTTCGAGCCGAGGGCTATCGGAAAGGGGAGAATCACGGCTTTGTACTGAGAGACGTCAGCCGGGATGGCCTGGGCCTCCACAAATCCGGCTGGGATGCCTTCCTCCCAGAGCATTTTCCAGATGCCGCGAATGGTGTAGAGCAGGTGTTCGCTGACGTTGGAGACCGAGCCCCGAGCAAAGTGAAAGAGGTCCTCATTCATGACCAGGGCGACGGCGGGCGGCGGATGCTCCCCGCGCGCAAAGAGTTCGGCGTTGGCGTTTAAGGCACGCGCCACGCGCCCGGCCTCCTCGGCCCGCGGTGTCGAGTCTGACCCCCAGTCGAGCAGACTGAAGCCGTAACCCTCCTGCCAGAAGATTTCTGGCCGGTGGTTCCAGAAACAGATGCCGCGCGCGCCGGTCGAGACACAGCCCAACACCCAGCGCCGAATATCCGCGGCGTCCGGAACTCTGCGGCGATTCAAACCCTCGGTGATAGGCCCGCCCTGCAGCTCGGCGTTCCAGATGTTGCCGTTGGGTTTCGTGGAGCGCACGTAGTCGTACTTCATCAGCACGTTTTCCCAGAGCTCGTGATAGAGGCCATTGAATTTGGGCACAGGCTTCCCGGCCGCCGGGGCACCGGCATCCCACTTCTCAAATCCACCCCAGGCCGGGTAGCAGGACGAACCGAAGATGTCCAAAACCTCGCCGTAACGCCACGCGGCGGTGGAGCCAATTTCGGGCGACGAGACGTGGGCGAGAATCGGGCGATGCAAGGGGTCGGAACGGCGGAAAGCGTCGCCCTTCCATTGCAGAACCTTGGTCAAGTAAACGTCGTCCATGAAATAGCGCCAGTCGATGGTGGGCGGAACCTGGGGAGAAAAGCGCGGCGGCTCGACTTCCTCCCAATCGCCGTACGCCGACTTCCAGGCTTCGTTAAGTTCTTCAAGCGACTTGTAGCGGGCCTGTAACCACTTGCGGAATTCGGGAAGGGTGTATTTGCAGAAACAAAAACCCAGGTGCCCAGCGCGCTCGGGCCAGAAGCCGATCTCCTGCCAGACATTCCAGACTTCGATGTTATTGTACTTTCCGATCTCCTTCCCCACGGTTTCAATGAAACGGATGGCGGCCGCGCGCGCCCCCGGATGGTCCCAGCAGGGACCAGGCTTGCCGTCGGCGGGGAGTACGTATGGTGTCGGGTCGTTGTGCGCCTCACCGGTTTCATAAACCATGTTGGCGTCGGGATACTTTTTCCAGAGCCAGGCGGGAGCGTTCTCCATGGTCACGCCAAAATAGACGCGCAGGCCGTTCTGCCGAGCATCCGACACGACCCGGGAGACATTTGAGAGATCAATGGCGCCTTCGCGCGGCTCATCGTTTGCCCAGACTTCCTGAATCTTGATCATGGTGAAGCCGAGCTGCTTCAGCACACCGAAATCGTGCCGGAGCTGTTCGAGGGGCAAGTGCGGCTCACGATAAACGTGTGTGCCGAAGGGGAAGATAACGTGGCCGTGGTTGGCGGCCGCCTGCGCCTGCCATGCGCCGAGGGCTTTAATCCAACCCGTTCCAGCGAAGGCGGCGCCGGCCGCGAGACGTGCGAAGGACCGTCGAGAAAATCCCTGACCCATAACGCACTCCCTTGGAATTCCGGCCCCGTGAAAAATCTGAAGCCTTGATAAAGTCGCCGAATACTCTTATGGTGTTTCTGTCGTGAAGTCAATTGCTAAGGCCTGCAAGAGCTTGACGGACTCCGGCAAGTCTGTGTGTTGCCCAAGAAAGTGAAGCCGCTGGCTTCGCTGTAGCGATGCTTTTGAAGCGCGGCCGGCGGCCATCGACCGCCGCTCCAGCAGCACGTCATGCATCCTATTTCGGAAACGCGAGCCCTGGGAGCACCGCCATGAGCGAAGCGCCTGAACTGCGCTGCGAAAAGACGACCTGGAAAAAACGCCACGCTTACCTTCTGTCCAATCACGTCGTCCGGATGGTGACACTCGCGGGCGGCGGTCACATAGCGGAGTTTCGGTTTGACAGCTCATCCCACTTTCCGTCCCTCAGCCCCCTGTGGGTCCCTCCCTGGAAGACCATGGAGCCCTATCGCTACCGAACGCGGCGTCACACCCGCAAATATGGGCCACTGCGCGATGGCAAACTACTTTGCGGGATTGCCGGGCACAACCTCTGTCTCGACTATTACGGGCCGCCATCGAGCGAAGAAGCTGCTCAGGGACTTTCATTTCACGGTGAGGCCCCGAGTCTTCGCTGGCGGAAGGAGAGTCTCCGCCTCGGTTCGCGCCGAGTGGCACTCACCCTGGGCGTGGCGCTGCCGGTTGCAGGTCTCGAGTTCAGCCGCCAGGTCGCGCTGGTCCGGGGCGAGTCCGTGGCTTACTTCAAAGAAACCCTCACCAACTTGAGAAAAGCCGACCACCTTTTCAACTGGGTGGAACACGTCACGCTTGGCCCCCCGTTCCTTTCGCGTGACGATTGTCGCGTGACAATTCCCGCCACCAAAGGGATAGCCGACCCCCAGGGTTACGACGAAGGCAAGGCGCTGATCAAGCCGGGCTGCGAGTTCCGCTGGCCGCGGGCTCCCGCGGCGTCCAAGGTGGGAGGCGTAGTGGATTTAAGCCGGCCTCTTCGCCAAAAGGGGATGGGGCTGGTCGCGGGCTTGTTGCTCGACCCCAAGCGGAAACTCGGCTTCATCGCCGCGCAGAACACGCGGCACGATCTCATCGTGGGGTACTGCTTCGCGCGAAGAGATTTCCCTTGGGTTGTGGTCTGGGATGAGTATCGGGCTATCGCCGCGCCGCCCTGGAATCGCCAGACCGAGGCGCGAGGACTCGAATTCGGGTCGACTCCCATCGGCTTTCCGCGCCGCGAGGCGTACACGCTCGGTCCCGTGTACGGAACACCGACGCTCGCGCACATCCCGGCGCGCGGTCGGAAGACCGTTCACTACGTCGCTTTCCTCGCTCGATCCCCACGCTACTTCGGTGTCGTCGAGGATGTCGAGATCGGCCCGGGCCAGATCATCATTCGCGGCGGGCACCGAGGAGCAGTCATTCGTCTGCGCGCGTCCAGACTCCGCCTGTAACCGGTATCTGAGTAGCCCAGGCCCGCGAAGGGTCCCGAAAAGCCACGACCTTGAGCAGCCCAAATGGAATTGACCAGCACCAGGAGGCCCGAGTCCGCAATCCGTCGGCGTGGCGCGGCCATCGGATCGATCTCGAAACTTTGGGCGCCAGTTCAGTTACTTGGCGACGCGCCGGCGAACTGGCGCGTCGGTTCGCTTCCGAGCCTCCGTACCTTGTCAATATGGTCGTGAACGCCCTCGCGCATCGAACGCAGCGAGAATCCCAGCTCTTCGCGGATGCGGCGATCGTCCAGGCGATACACGAAAGGCGAGTGGGGCTTTTCGGGGCTAAATTCGATCTCGGCTCCGGGAACTATCTCGCGCACCAGCGCCGCAGGTTCCCGTGCAAGCAGCGTGTGCCCCCCGCTGTTATACACGCGATGGGTGAGAGCGACCTTGGTCGTCAAGCGATAGACCTGTTCCGCGACGTCGTCCACGTAGATGTAGCAGTTCCAGTCGTCCTCCGGAAAGGGCAGCGTCACAGGCTTGCCGAGCGCCGGCAGGCTCGCGAAATCGCTCGCCCAGACCGTGGTTCCGCGTCGGCGCCC
>WNGK01007017.1_pt1 | contig 20360 bp, 24 predicted proteins | sample 5400601 | NCBI WGS metagenome assembly WNGK01 (sample SAMN13153376, study PRJNA577476) | soil metagenome | isolation source: 60 cm soil or saprolite under Garry oak tree replicate 1 | place: USA:California | collected 2016-06-15
CGCTTTCCCTCGCGAGCTTGGGCTTGCAGCGACACGAACACGCCTGAATAGCGAACATCCGGCGGATAAGTTGCCGCGAGCGCGTAGCCTTCTTCTACCAGTGCCTCGTTGACCATTTGGTCCTCGACCCAAACATAGCGTAGCAGCCGCCCGAATGAATCGGTCTCCGATACGTCCTTCTCGAGCCCAACCGTCCTCCCTTCGACGAGCTGGCGGTTCCGCTCGCTCGCCTCTGCGCCGAAGCACCCCACCGGGCGCCTGGGGTCGACGGTTTCGGGCGTATCGATGCCGATGTACCGCAATCGGTAATCCTTGCCCCCCGATTCCACGTGGACAGTATCCCCGTCTACAACGCGAGTGACTCTTGCTGGAACGAGGCCGGGACGTACGTACGGGGTGGCGGTGGGGATCGCCAGTGGTGGAGTGGAAGTCGCCGGGGACTTGGACTCGGTTACATTCGCCTCCCCGGCACAGCCAACACCGACCAACGTCAGGCCCGTCAATAGAACGACGCGAACGGGCATGGAGAGGGGGCTCGCGCGTGCCGAAACGTTAAGCGGCATTCACGCCGTGCTCGTGGAGCAGTTGCATGAAGCCGTCCTCGTCTAGCACCGCGATGCCGTAGTTTTGCGCCTTCTGGAGCTTGGAGCCGGGATCTGCCCCAGCGACGAGGTAGGTTGTTTTGCGCGTGACGCTGCTGCTCGCCTCCGCCCCGAGGGACGCGACCAAAGATTCGGCCTTGCCTCGCGGCATAGAGGCGAGCGTGCCCGTGAACACAAACGATTGTCCCGTCAGCGGGCCTTCTATGCGCTTGGGCCGCTTGTATTCGAAGTTGACGCCAGCCTTTCTGAGCTTCTCGATGATTGCCCTTTTCTGCTGCTCCCGGAAGTAGGCGTGGATGCTATCTGCGATCTTGGGGCCGATGCCCTCTACGTTGCGGATGTCTTCTGCGCTGGCCTTCATGGGGGCGTCGAGGTCATGAAAGTGGGCGGCGAGCAGTTGAGCGACTTCGCCGCCGACGTGCCGGATGCCGAGGGCGAACAGCAGCCGGTCCAGGTTGCGGCCCTTCGATGCCTCGATGTTCTTGAGGATTTTGTCCGCGAGGATGGAACCCATACGCTCGAGGGCGACGAGTTGCTCCTTGTTCAAATAGTAAATGTCAGCCGGGTCTTTGATGAGCCCTCGGTCGAGCAGTATCGAGATCCAGCGTTCGCCGAGGCCTTCGATGTCCATTACCCCGGCGAAATGGCCGATCCAGCGGAACATCTGGGCGGGGCACGAAATGTTGGAGCAGTAGCTCATCGCCTCGCCTTCCGGCCGAATGGCCTCACTGCCGCAGACGGGGCATTTCTTCGGTATGCGGTAAGGCTTCTCCTTGCCCGTGCGCTTCTCGAGGACCGGACCGACGACCTGCGGGATAACATCACCCGCGCGCTGGACGATCACCGTGTCGCCCTCGCGAATGTCCTTGCGCCGCACGTCGTCCTCATTGTGGAGAGTGGCCTGCTTGACGATCACGCCCCCTACCTGCACAGGCTCGAGAATCGCGAATGGGTTGAGGCTGCCGGTGCGTCCCACGTTGACGGCAATCCGCAGGAGCTTCGTTGTGGCCTGGACGGGCGGGAACTTGTACGCGATGGCCCAGCGGGGCTCGCGGCCGACGTAGCCGAGTTCGTCCCAGAGCGACTTCTGGTCGATTTTTACGACCATGCCATCGATTTCATAGTCGAGGTTATGGCGGCGGTCTTCCCACGTACGATAGTGGGCCTCGACTGCCTGCAGGTCCTTGAAGCGCTTGATTTCCGGATTGATCCGAAAGCCAAGCTCGCCGAGCCACTCTAGGGTCTCGTGGTGACTCGGCGGAACCGCTCCGTCGCCTTCCGCCCAGCCGAGTTGGTAGATCCAGACATCGAGCTTGCGGGAGGCGGTGATCTTCGGGTTCTTCTGGCGCAAGGAGCCCGCTGCCGCGTTCCGCGGGTTCGCGGCAGGTCGCTCGCCGCGGTCGAGGAGCGTCTCGTTGAGGCGTTCAAACGCGGATTTCGGCATATAAACTTCGCAGCGCACCTCGAACTGCTCGGGGAAGCGCTTCCCTTGTAGCTGCAGTGGGATACTGCGAATGGTCTTCAGGTTCTCTGTAATGTTGTCTCCTTGGAGGCCGTTGCCGCGTGTGGCCCCCTGCACTAAGCGGCCGCTCTCGTACACCAGCGCCACCGCGAGGCCGTCGATTTTCGGCTCGCAGACCATCTCGAATTTGTCAGTCGCCGCCAGGGCGGCGGCTCGTTTGTGCCATGCCTGGAGCTGGCCGAAATTGAAGGCATTGGCCAGCGAAAGCATCGGCAGCCGGTGCTCGACGGGCGGAAAGCCCTCGACCAGCTGTTCGGTGACGCGCTGGGTCGGAGAATCGGGGCTTACCAGCTCCGGGTAGTGCGCCTCGATCGCTCGGAGGCGGCGCATCAGCTCGTCGTATTCGGCGTCGCTGATCTCCGGCTCCGACTTCACGTGATAGAGGTAGTCGTGCCGCGAAATCTCGAAGCGCAGCTCTTCGGCCTTTACCTTCGCGTCCTGTACGTGCTCGATCCCGCAGGCCATGGCAACGTTAGCGTATTACGCGGCGGCTCTCGTAATCAAAACTTAATTGGCACAATATTTCGCGAACGCTCCGGCAGGGCGTAATCTAACGGCACAATGGATGGCACGATCATCCGACCGGCCACGGAGGATGACCTGCCCGCTATCCTCGACATCTACAACGACGCCATTCTCAACACGACCGCCACCTTCGATACCGAGCCGCAGACGCTGGAGGAGAAGCTCGCTTGGTTCCACGAAACGCCCCATCCTTACGTGGTTCTCGTAGGAGAGCGCGACGGCCAGGTCGCTGGCTGGGCGAGCCTCCGCCGGTTCCGCCCAAAGGCTGCCTACCGGTACACGGCGGAGAACTCCGTATACGTGAGGAGGGAAAGCCACGCTGAGGGGATCGGGACCGCCTTGATGCGAACCCTCCTGAAAAAGGCGAATGAGAACGGCTTCCACACGATAATCGCAGGCGTTGCGGGGAACAACCCGGCGAGCGTCCGCCTGCACCAGCGCTTCGGTTTCGAGGTCGTGGGAGTTGAGCGGGAGGTGGGGTACAAGTTCGAGCGCTGGATCGACGTGACGTGGATGCAGAAGATGCTTGGCGAAGAGCAGGGACGAGAGGGAAATAGTCCTCTGCTAAAATAGCGGCGTGAAAGTCGTCGTTGTCGATTATGGGGCCGGTAACCTGCACAGCGTGTCCCGCGCGGTCGTGAACGCCGGCACGCGGCCTCTGGTCACGTCCAATCCGTCGTATCTCGACGACGCCGAGGCGGTGATCGTGCCGGGCGTCGGTGCGGCGGCGGACACAATGTCTAACCTGCGGGCGAGTGGTTTCGTCGAGCCCATCCGGGACTATATCGCTTCCGGACGGCCGTTCCTGGGCGTGTGCATGGGACAACAGGCGCTGTTCGAGGTGAGCGAAGAGGGCGGAGAGCACCAGTGCCTGGGCATTCTGCCGGGCCGTGTCGTGAAGTTCTCGAACGGCCTTAAAGTACCCCACATGGGCTGGAACCAGGTGCGGATCGTGAAGCAACACCCGATTTTTGAGGGTGTCGACGACGGCTCCTACTTCTACTTCGTGCATTCGTACTACCCCCAGCCCGCTGATCCAGACGTCGTGATCGGAGAGACCGAGTACGGCGTGACATTCGCGTCGGTGATAGCCCGCGACAACATTGTCGCCACGCAGTTCCACCCCGAGAAGAGCGGGGAGGCGGGGCTGCGGATGTACGCCAACTTTCTGAGGATAGCAGCGACAGCGGGCGTGGCTTAACCGCCCCACGCTCACTCGTTTGGAGATCATACCGGCGATCGACATTCGGGATGGGCGTTGCGTTCGTCTCGAGCAAGGAGATTATGCGCGCGAGACCGTCTTCGGCGATGACCCTGTGGCCATCGCTCGGCGCTGGCAGGACGCGGGTGCGAGGCGCCTCCATGTCGTTGACCTGGACGGTGCCCGTGACGGGCAACCCGGCAACGAAGGTACCGTGCGCGCGATTCTTGGCGCTTCGAAGGTTCCAGTACAGGTGGGCGGTGGCATTCGCGATGTCGCGGCGGTTGAACGATATCTGGCGGCCGGCGCGGAGCGGGTCATCCTCGGCACGACAGCTGTAAAAGATCAGACCACCCTGATGAACGCGATTGTGCTCTTCCGCGAGCGCATCGTCGTGGGCGTTGATGCGCGCGGCGGAATTTTGGCCACCGAAGGCTGGACCGAGGCTTCTACAGTCTCGATTTCTGATCTCGTTAGGCAGCTTTCGGAGATGGGCGTGAGGCGCATCGTCTACACGGAGATCCTCCGCGATGCGACGCTCACGGGGCCAAACTTCGATGCGATCGCCGAGCTGATCGAGCTCATTTCGGGCCTGCCGTCACCCATCCGCGTAATCGTGGCGGGAGGCCTGGCCTCGATAGACGACATACGGCGCCTGTCCGCTTTGGGCGTCGAAGGCGCGATTATCGGAAAGGCCCTTTACACGGGCGACATAAGTCTCGCGGAAGCGATCGCCGCCGTCGGGCCTTAGCGGGCGCTCATTTAAGTGGCGCCTCTGCGGCGTCCGCCGTATACTGCGATATGACCGCCGCGAACGGGGCGGAGGAGGTTTCACCATGGCTGCAGCCGACGTCGGCATCCCTGAAGACATTCGCGATCTGGTGAAGGGCGCTGTCACTGGAATGCACCAGTTCGTCGACTCCGAGGTGCTGCCGATGGAGAACCAAATGGGGGATATGCTCGTCGATGAGAGAAAGTTCTTCGACGAGCGGGGCCGCGCTGTCCAGGAGGTCGTCGACGCCAAACGCCAGGTGCGGATGAAGTCCGCCAAGGCCGGCTACTACGCGATGTTCGCGCCGGAGAGCGTCGGCGGCGATGGGCTGGGGGTACGATCGATGGTATTTGTGGAAGAGGCGCTCTACCGCCGCTACGGCCCTGGACGCCCACTCATCACATGGGCAAAGGGATTTCTTACACAGCCGACGATTGCCTCGTTCGTGGACGGACCGTCGCACATGCTCGTGTCCGTCAGCGATTCCGTTCGCAAAGATTACCTTCCGGCCATCTCTGCGGGCGAGAAGATGGTCTGTTTCGCCCTCAGCGAGGCTGATGCTGGATCCGATGTATGGGGCATCAAGACGCGCGCAAAGCGGGACGGTGACGACTGGGTGATCAACGGCAGCAAGCAGTGGATTACGAACTCACCCTACGCGGATTACGCGGTCGTATTCGCGATCACGAACGATGACTTGATAAGGGAACGCAAAGGCGGCATCAGCGCTTTCTTCGTGGAGACCGCCGCGGACGGTTACACGTTCGACGGCGTGCTCCCTGTGATGGGCCACCAGGGCGGCGACTGCGGCTCGATGTCTTTTGACAACCTGCGCGTTCCGGCGGACCGCCTGATCGGTGTCCAGGACCAGGGCTTCCAGATCGCGATGTTCGGCATCTCGGAGGGTCGTATCTCGATCAGCGCCAACTGCATCGGCATGTGCGGATATGCGCTGGACCGCTCGCTCGAGTATGCCCAGCAGCGGATGAGCTTCGGCAAGCCTATATCAGAGTACCAGGCAATCCAGTTCATGCTGGCCGATATGGCGATCGACATCTACACGATGAAATACATGGTGCTTCAGACGGCGGCGCTGGTCGAGACGTTCCCGCAGACGGGCCGGCTCCCCGTGAAGGAGATATCGATCGCGAAGGCGTATGCGGTGGAGAAGACGCAGGAGTGCTATGACCGCGCGATTCAGGTCCACGGTGGCATGGGGCTAACCAATGAAATGCCGCTGAACGAGGGCTTTCGCGTCGCCCGCACTCTGCGCATTCCGGACGGGACCGGAGAGATCCAGCGACGCACGATAGCCCGCCAAATGCTCCGCGGCGATACCGTCTTCTAGGCGTTCAACGATGTTTCCATGCTGACCAAGCGCATCATCCCGTGCTTCGACGTCGCCGACGGACGCGTGGTCAAAGGCATCAGGTTCCTGAATCTGCGGGACGCGGGCAACCCGGTCGAGCTGGCCCGCGCCTACAACGACGAGGGAGCCGACGAGCTCGTTTTTCTCGACATAAGAGCATCCCCTGAGAGACGGGACACGGCTATCGACATGGTGCGGAGCATCGCTGATGAAGTGTTCATACCGCTCACGGTCGGTGGTGGCATTCGTTCGCCTGAGGACGTTCGCCAGATGCTGGAGTCGGGCGCGGATAAGGTGGCGATAAACACGGCTGCGGTAGAAAACGCGGATCTCGTCCGAGAGGCGGCCGAGCGCTTCGGGTCTCAGTGCATCGTCGTCGCCATCGACGCCAAGCGTTCGGCAGCGGGCAGTTGGCAAGTGCACACATACGGTGGGGTAGGAGGCGGCACGCCGGTCGAGATCGACGCCGTCGATTGGGCGGGACGGTGCGCCGACGCCGGCGCCGGCGAAATTCTGATCACGGGCATGGACGCAGACGGCACGCAAGAGGGATACGATCTCGAGCTGACGCGCGCCGTGTCAGAGGCTGTCCCCGTACCGGTGATCGCGTCGGGCGGCGCGGGAGAGCCCGAGCATTTGTATGAAGCATTCGTGAAAGGCAAGGCGGACGCTGCGCTGGCGGCCAGCATCTTCCACTTTGGAACGCATAGAATCCGCGAGGTGAAGCAATATCTCGCGGAGCGCGACATTCCGGTCCGGCTTTAGCCGCGTCCGGGTGACGAAAGGTACACTAATGGCACTCAAGTACGACGACCGTGGTCTAATCCCCGCTATCATCCAGGACGACGATTCCGGCGAGGTGCTCACCCTCTTCTGGATGAACGACGAAGCTGTGCGGCAAACAGCCGAGTCCCGGCAAGTGTGGCGCTACAGTCGCGAGCACCAGAAGCTAATGCGTAAGGGCGAGACATCCGGCAATTACCTGAACGTTCGGCGCGTCCTCTACGACTGCGATGAAGACGCACTCGTCGTCCGCGTCCAGCCGACGGGCCCGGCGTGTCACACTGGGGAACCTTCATGCTTCTATCGAGAGCTTGACGCGCCGCAGTCGGATTAGTCCCGAGGCGGCGCCGCCTCGGTGCTACCTTCCGCTTCCGCGGCGACTTTCGACGCCACGCGTTCCAGCACTCCTTCCCGGTACAACACTTCCTGGAGCGCGCTTATTGCGACCTCGACCTGCGCGTCGTCAGGCTGTCGCGTCGTCAGAGATTGGAGCGCCAGGTTTGGCCACATTAGTACCCGTGTGACCGGGCTCGACTCAAAAGCGCCGCCAAAGCGGATAATTTCGTACGCCAGCGCCGCTATCAGCGGAATCAAGACGATGCGAGATAAGAGGCGAAGCCAGAGGTCTGGATCGCCCACGAGCCCAAACACGACGATACTGACAACAACAACCGTGAGCAGGAAGCTCGTTCCACAGCGCACGTGCGCTGTGGAATAGCGCTGCACCGCTCGTGGCTCGAGAGGATCACCGTTTTCGAGCGCGTGGATGGTTTTGTGTTCGGCCCCGTGATAAGCGTAGATACGCCGGACATCCGGCAGCAACCCGATTGCTGCCATGTATCCAACTACGACACCGAGCCTGATCGCGCCCTCTATCAGGATGACAAGCCAATGGCTGTGCACCAGGCTCTCGAGCCAGTCCGCCAGAAGTAATGGTCCGGCAAAGAAGATCACGGCGATCAACGCCAGCGAGGCGAAGGCCGTAGCCCACAGGGCGCGTGAGTTGATCTCGTTGTCCTCCTGACCCATCGCCACGTTCGATGAGAACACGAGGCCTCGGATGCCGAGCGCCAGCGTCTCCCACATGACGATCACGCCCCTTACGAGTGGTAGGCGGCGCAACGGGCCCGTGTAAGCGCCACCCAGCGTCTGCCCGCGCACGATGATCTGGCCGTTCGGCTTACGACACGCGATAGCCATGCTGCTGGGACCGCGGATCATCACACCCTCGATGACCGCTTGGCCTCCGTAGTAGATCCGCCGTTCAGCCATTTCGCACCGGTTTACAACAATCGGGCCGGAGATGGCCCCGGCCCGAAATCGTGACCTGTTCCTGCGTTCCTACTTCATGCCGTAGCGGCGCTTGAAGCGCTCCACTCGGCCGGCAGTATCGACGATTCGATGCTCGCCGGTGAAGAACGGGTGGCAGTTGCTGCAGACCTCGACGCGCAGATCCGGTTTTGTGGCGCGGGTCTCCCACGTAGTGCCACAGGAAGCACAATGCACGGTGGCCTGCACGTACTCTGGATGAATTTTTGCCTTCATTATTCCTTACTCGCTCGGGACGATACTAACTTTCTTTCGCCCCTCTTTATTATACGGCGCGAACTTCACCTTGCCTTCGGTGAGAGCGAAAATGGTGTGGTCGCGGCCCACCCCCACGTTTACACCAGGGTGCACGCGTGTGCCGCGCTGCCGCACGATGATAGTGCCGGCCAGAACCAATTCTCCGTCGAAGCGCTTCACACCAAGTCGCTTGGATTGGGAATCGCGCCCGTTTTTCGCGCTACCGCCGCTTTTCTTGTGTGCCATGCCGGCCTATTCTCCACTCTCTCGTTTCTGAGGTCGAGGTCGCCTCGCGGGCTTCGCCTCAGTGTCGGATGGCGACTCACGCATCGTCGCGGTCGATGGCTCCCCGGCCTTTCGGGTGCGGGCCGCGCGGCGCGACCTTGTCGGGCCTTCGTCGATCGTTGCCGCGGTCGCTGCCAGCGAGGGCGTCCCTTCCGTAATCGGCGCAGCCTCGGCCGCGGCTGGCTCTTCACTCTTCTCCGTCGTTGATCGCCGGCGGAGCCTGCGGGCAGGCTTCTCCGCCTCCGCTGCCTGTTGTCCACCGGTCAGAATTTGACGAACAGCCACCCGGGTGTATGCCTGACGGTGTCCCTTTCGCCGACGGTAGCGGGTCTTGTTCTTATATTTGAAGACGAGTATCTTCGCGTCTCTGCCCTGTTCGATGACTTCTGCGACAACACGCGCGCCTTCGACAAAAGGCGTTCCCAGCTGTACTTCGCCGGCGTCATCCACCAGCAACACGTCACTGAACTCGACCATGGCTCCCGCTTCGGCGGTCAGCCTGTCAACGTCGAGGGCCTGATCGGTCTCAACGCGATATTGTCGGCCACCAGTTCTAATTACGGCGTAAATGGGATTCCTCCATGCCTGCGCGGTCGCCGGGCCGTGTAACAGACCCAGAGTTCGATTCTAGTTGCCGTGAACAGCTCTGTCCAGCGAGCGGGGTGGTTAGCCGCTGCTTGGATTCTCGAGCCGGGACTGAGGCTCCCAGGCCAGACCGGGCTTCGGTTGGCTGACGCCCTTCTTCCGCTCCCCGCTCTCCTGAGGTGCCGTCGGCTCCTCAGGCTTCGGGCCAGGAGTTGAGTCTTCCGGGGTCTTGCCTGAGAGAAGTGCGGTCAACGGGTCTCCCTCGATGGTCTCTTCCTCGAGAAGCACGCCGACTATGGCGTTCAGGCGTTCGCGGTTATCGGTCAGCAGCTTCTTGGACGTCTGGTAGGCCTTATCGATGATCTGGCGGACCTCCTCGTCGATCTCCTCAGCCACCTTCTCGCTGTAGTTGCGTTGCTCCGAGATCTCGCGGCCCAGGAAGACAAGCTCTTCCTTGCGGCCGAACGTGCGAGGGCCAAGTCGATCGCTCATCCCCCACTGCGTGACCATCTGACGCGCAAGACGAGTCGCGTGCTCGAGATCGTTCTGTGGGCCGGTTGTGCTCTCGCCGAATACAAGCTCCTCAGCGACAAGACCGCCCAGGCCCGCCGAAAGACGGTCTATGAGCTGGCTACGACTGTAGAAGTGGCGGTCTTCCTCGGGCAGAAAACGAGTGAAACCTCCGGCCATACCGCGCGCGATGATGCTGATCTTGTACGGCGGGTCCGCGTTCGGCAGGACGTGGCCAACCAGGGCGTGTCCAGCCTCATGGTAGGCGATGATCTCCTTCTCTTTTTGGCTAATAACGCGGCTCTTGCGCTCTGGCCCCGCGATCACCCGGTCCACCGCCTCATTGAACTCCGGCATCTGGATTTTCTTCTTACCGCGGCGCGCAGCGAGAATAGCGCCTTCATTGATTAGGTTGGCCAAGTCTGCCCCCGAGAAGCCAGGCGTTTGCTTGGCCAGCACCTCCAGACTGACGTCCCCATCCAGTGGCTTGCCTTTTGCGTGTACCTCGAGGATCGCCTTACGCCCGCGAATATCCGGCTGGTCGAGAACGACTTGTCGGTCGAAGCGTCCCGGGCGCAGAAGGGCTGGGTCAAGGATGTCCGGGCGGTTGGTCGCCGCCACGACGATGACGTTCGTGTTGGTGTCGAAGCCATCCATCTCGACGAGGATCTGGTTCAGCGTCTGCTCGCGCTCGTCATGGCTGCCGCCCAGTCCAGCGCCACGATGACGGCCGACCGCGTCGATCTCATCGATGAAGACGATACACGGCGAGTTTCGCTTGGCTTGATCGAAGAGATCGCGCACGCGCGACGCGCCCACACCGACAAACATCTCCACAAATTCCGAGCCGCTGATCGAGAAGAACGGCACGCCGGCCTCGCCGGCGACCGCCTTGGCGAGAAGTGTCTTGCCTGTCCCTGGAGGCCCGACGAGGAGTACACCCTTCGGAATCCGGGCGCCGAGCGCCGCGAATTTCTCCGGGTACTTCAAGAACTCGACCACTTCCTTCAGCTCTTCCTTGGCTTCATCTACGCCCGCAACGTCGAGGAACGTCACGCTTGGGCGCGTACCGCTGAACATTCGGGCGCGGCTCTTGCCAAAGTTGAGGGCCTGATTGTTGGAGCCCTGGGCTTGCCTTAGGAAGAAGAAAACAATCGCCAGGATGATGATGATCGGCAGGAAGTTGATCAGCAGACCGAGGTAGTTGGTCCAGGGACTCGGGTCCTTGATCTCGTACTGGGGGAGGTCCGTAATGTTGGCGTCGACCAGGACCTTACGGAGCGTATCGCCCTTCTCTAGTTCTGTCTTGTATCCGTGTTCGGGGTCATCCGTAAGCTTGTAAGTAACATTCGTATCATCGACCTTGATGTCAGTGGCTTTATTGTCCTTCACCGCTTGGATGAATTCAGGAAGCTCCTGCTTTACCCTTCCCGATCCGCCCCCCTGGAATACCGTGAAGACAATGGCAACTATTGCCACCAGAATCAGAAGGTAGATAAAGCTGTTCCGCAACCAGCGTCCGTACATAGATACCCTTCCTGAGACGCGATTGGGCAGGCCTTAGGCCTACCCGTATCTGGCTCGATTATAGCATACGAGGGCCGCCCTGCCCTCATACTGAATGGGACGGGCTCCGGTGGCCGTGAGTTACAACCGGCGATCAGGCTTCGTCTGAAGCAAGGACCCCGGCCTGGGCCCAATTGTCCTTCGCGATGTCTTCGAACACGACGATCGTAGCGTCCGCCGTCGTATGAGCGATGTTGACCATAGCGTCTGTCACGACCCGTGCCAGCTCCTTCTTCTGCGCGACGGTCCGTCCGGTCCACATTTCGATGCGAACAATGGGCATCATTCCCTCCTGCAACTGCCTTCCCGGTTGAGCACACGTTATGCCGGGGCGAATTGCCCGTCAAGCAGCAAATGATAATCAGCTTAGCTCTATTGACTCCACCGGATCTCGCGCCTAGCATGAGGTCAACGCCATGCGCGCACCCGATCTCGCCGTGGAACGCGCCCTTTGGGGAGCAGGCGTCGGGCTCATCGCCGGAATCGACGAAGTCGGCCGAGGGCCTCTGGCGGGACCGGTAGCGGCGGGCGCGGTCGTAACCGGCCGTTTTCGCTGGTTGTCGCGTGTACGCGATAGCAAACAACTGCTTCCTGCCGCGCGTGAAGAGCTGGCGGAATACATCTGGGAGTACGCATTTGCTGCTGGCGTCGCCTTCGTCTCGGTTTCGGCAATAGACCGCATCGGCATCGCCGAGGCGTCGCGCCAGGCGATGCTTGGGGCCCTCGCCGAACTCGGCGCGCCACCCCAGCACCTCCTAATTGACGCCTTTCGCCTGCCTGCTTGCCGCTTGCCTCAAACGCCGATCATCGACGGTGATGAAAAGTCGTTCTCAATCGCCTGCGCCTCCATCATCGCCAAGGTGGCGCGGGATCGTGTGATGGAGCAAAACCACGAATCGCATCCCGGCTACGGCTTCTACACCAACAAGGGCTACGCAACCCGGGAGCACTTCGCGGCACTGGACAGGCTTGGCCCCTGCCGCCTCCACCGCCGCTCTTTCTCCCCGGTGAAGGAGATGGTCGCCGGCGGGATTCCGCTATAATCGGCGCTGACATCTGAAGGAGCGCCGCCGTGCCGACTGTAAATGCCGTAGCCGGCCCCATCGATACAGCCGATCTGGGATTCACGCTGATGCACGAGCACATCATCGTCGAGTCGCCCGGCGTTAAGGAAAACTTCCCGATTGTCGACCGGGAGGCGGAAATCGATAAGGCGGCGGCAAAGCTCAAAGACGTCATGGAGCGTGGCGTCGATACCCTCGTGGACTTAACACCCGGCGACTGGCGGGACATTCCTCTTGTGAAGGACGTGGTCGCGCGCAGCGGAATGCAGGTCATCGTGGCCACCGGAATCTACTGGGAGGTACCACACCATTTCCGCTCGACCACCGGCCGGAGCGTCGATTACATCGCTGAGCTGTTCATCAAGGACATCCAGGATGGGATCATGGACACCGGCGTCAGAGCGGGAATCATCAAGTGCGCGACCGACGAGCCGGGGGTGACACAGGATGTCGAGCGGATTCTCCGGGCGTCCGCAAAGGCCCACCGGGCGACCGGCGTTCCTATCTCCACGCATACGCACGCCGCCAGCCAGGTGGGTCTCAAGCAGCAGGATATTTTTGAGAGCGAGGGAGTCGATCTCTCACGGGTGGTCATCGGGCACAGCGGAGACACGGAGGATACGAACTACCTCAGGAAGCTCTGTGAACGCGGGAGCTATATCGGCATGGACCGCTTCGGCATCGATATCTTCCTCGAGAATGAGAAGCGGGTTGCGACGATCGCGAAGATGTGCGGAATGGGCTATGCCGAGAAGATGGTCTTATCGCACGACGCCGCTTGCTATTTTGGTTGGGTGGACCCGCCGCTAAGGGAAAAGATCGTCCCGAACTGGCACTTCAACCACATTCCGGATAACGTTCTGCCCGCCCTTCGCGCGGCAGGCGTCACTGAGGACCAGGTTCACACGATGACCGTCGATAATCCTCGCCGCATCTTCGAAAAACATGGCGCCTACTAGGTGCCGCCGTCCCGCTGCTTGCTCGGCGACCTCGGCGAGCGCTTAGCCGTCCAGCATCTGCTGGCGAAGGGTTATCGCATTCGGGAACGCAACTTTCGCTTCCGAGAGGGCGAGATCGATATCGTGGCGGAGCTTGGCGACCTGCTCGCCTTCATCGAGGTCCGTTGCAGGCGCGGCGGGGCCATGGGAACGGCGAGCGAATCATTAACACCGGCCAAGCAGCGGCGCCTGGTCGGCCTCGCCGAAGCTTATGGCCAACCGGACGATAGCTTACCGGAGCGGCGTCGGATCGACGTCATCGCCGTTGATTTCGAGCCGAGCGGGCGCTTGCTCTCTCTGGAGCACATTGAAGGCGCGGTCTCGGCCGAGTGAGCTATTTGTCCCCCAGTGCCGGCCCGGCCTGAACGCTCACCGGTAGCGGGCGGCGTCGGCTATTGTCGCGCAAAGTCCCCTTTACGAAGCCCTTCAGAAGAGCTCTCACGAACTGCGGCTTGTCGTTGTCCACTAGCGAGCAACGGTAGGCGCAACCAACGGAGCATCCCTCTTCGCAGTCCTTATGGGTTCTCGCCTGCTCGCTGAGATCGGCTGCTGTGTACTCATCGATCGGCTTCCCCAGCCTGCCGAGCTGCGACGCGCAGAGTTGAACATTGCCGAACTCGTCTACGTAGAGGTAGCGAGCGCCTGCTCGACACTTCCAGTCCGGCCGTTCGCCTTGAAGCAGCTTCTTGCCGTACTCATAATCGAGGTACGTGAACGGTTTGCCGTCGCGATAGAACTCCTCGTACAACTCGAGATACGGCTGCCCGCCGATAGTCACGTAGCCTTTCGCGTTGTGGATCAGGTTGATCGACATGCGGAACCCAAAAGCCTCTATCTCACGCACCAGTTGCCTGAAATCATCTACCGACGATTCGCAGAGGACCGCTGTCACGTGTACGTCGAAGCGCGCAAGCCTTTTCAGCCGCTCCAGCCGCGTTCGTAGCGAACGGAGCGATTTCTGAATGTATCGTGTGGGGTCTGCCTGAAGGGTATCGATGCTGACCGTCAAGTTGTTCAGGCCGGCCTCGTTGAGCGACTCGATTACCCCGTTGCGCAAGAGGAAACCGTTGGTTACGACGCTCGTGTTCGATTTCCGGCCGGCGTATTCGACGAGCTCGGCAATGTCCGGATGCATCAGCGGCTCGCCCCCGAGCATCGTGATATTCGCAGAATGCAGGTTATGCAGAGCATCGATTCGCTGCTTGAGCACATCCGCCGGCACGGGTTCCGAGAAGTTGTCGTATTCGGAGCAGTAACCGCAGCTCAGGTTGCAGCGACGGGTGACGATCAGTTGCGCGTCGAGTGGAGCGTTCGTGAAGAGAATGCGGGGGACTGCGCTTAGAAGGTTCTTAACTTGCACCAGCGTCGCTCCAGGCGATCGCCATTATATGGTGTAATCAGGCAGGTTGTGCCGCTCGCTGCTGTTGCTGCCTGATGCTCGCTTCGTCGATTGCTACCAACCAGTACACCCAGCTCACCCACCCGTGCTCCCTGGCGGCCTTACTCTCCGGTGACAGCACTCGCAGTACCAGCCACCTCCCGCCCAGCGTGATTGCGAGACCGAGCGCAACAACCGGGATGGCGGCTATCGGGTCTAACAGGTAATGGTTCGCAGTAAGGATTATGTCAGTAAACATTCCGAAAGGCATGAGCACGGCAAAAGCGCGAATGAATGGGTTTTTGGTCGCCAGCCACACGGCCAGCCCCACGAGCATGTTCCAGCCGAAGTGCATGCTCGGGAAAGCGGCATACTCGTTTACGAAACCTCCAAACGTGTACGGCCTCCCGGTGTTGTACTGGTCGAAGACCGTATCGGTTAAGTGAAAGCCGAGATGGTCTGGCAGCAGGCGCGGAGGCGCGGTCGGGAAGTTAATATAGAACACGAGAGCGATTGCGCCTGAGATGAGAAAGGCGTTTCGCATGAGAAGGTACTGAGGTCGGTGCCAGAAATAGAGCCAGACCGCTAGCGCGCCGATAACGGGCAGGTGGCCGAAGAGATAGAAGTAGTTCAGTCCATCCACGAACCAGTGGTAATCCAGAATGGCCCGCTGAAGATCAGGCTCCCAGAAGATGCCGAGGCTCTGCTCGAAGTGCACAATACCAACTCCGCGGTCAACTGCCTCACTCACACGCTGGGTAACCTGGCCGCGGACGAGGTAGTAGATAGGCAGCGCCAGAGCGAGCAGAAGCACCTCAGCGCCGTCCTTCGGGCCGGGTCGCCACTTGAGGACTGGGTTCAACGCGTAAGCGATCTTCGTCATGGTGGTGTGGAGATGAGTGCGGAGGGTGCTATTTGCAGCAGCGGCTGCGGTCCTACCGAGCCCCATCGGCAAGTCCTACCTCTACTCTAATAGATTTGTGGCAATGCGGTCCTACCGAGCCCCATCGGCAAGTCCTACCTCTACTCTAATAGATTTGTGGCAAGATTACCATAGAGCCGGCGGTTCGCCAATATCTAGAACCGTGATTCAGAGCCCTACTTCCAGATTGAGGTTGCGCCGCAGGTAACTCTTTTCGGGCGCGTCGATCGTATCGATGAAGAAGCCGCTGGAACCCTTCACGTGATCGATTACAAGACCGGCTCGCATCCGGACGAGGTAGATGCGAAGCAGCTACGGCTCTACGCTATAATGACCGAGAAAAGTCTGGGCAAACCGGTTACGAAGACCTCGTTCTGGCACCTGGACGACGGCGATACTTGGACGGAAGACTTCAGCGGCGAACAAAGAAGGCTCTCTCATTCGCAACTTCTCGAGGCCGTCAAGCAAATGCAATCGATAACCGATTTCCCACCGAATGTCGGACAGCACTGCGGCCACTGCCCGTATCTGCACGCCTGCTCCGCACGCGACGAGATACAACGCCGGCGCCTGGCGGAAGGCTGGTAAGGGGTGCCGATCTACGAGTTCCGCTGCAACGCCTGTCGCCGCCGGACTTCGGTCTTCACGCGAAGCATCGGAGCGCCGGCCGGCGCCGCTTGCGAGCACTGCGGATCGAGCCACCTCTCTCGGTTGATGTCCCGCGTGGCCGTCCACCGTACCGAGGGCGACTCGCTCGACGGCTTCGACGAGACCAGCCTTGGAGATGTGGACGAAAACGACCCGCGCTCGATGGCACGTTGGGTGCGCAAGATGAGCCGCCAGATGGGCGAGCCGCTAGACGCCGGCATGGAGGCTGACCTCGAGCGCATGGAGGCAGGCGAGATGCCAGACGACTTCGGCGAGGGAGGAGACGAGGATGAATTCGCGGGCGTGGACTGAAGTCGCGGCCGGCGCGCAGGCGAGAAGTACGCGGCTTTGGTTGCGCAATTCCGCCTTGCCAATGATCTCGCGGTACCTACTCCTCCTTGTGCTTGTTGCCGCTGCAGCTTTGCTTTTCTTTCCCATGTTCGTGCCCCGGGCATACGAATACGGTCAATGGCATAGTCATTGCGCGTTGGGCTGCCACTCGCAGGTGCCTGCTCGATTCGAGAATAGTCCTCGCGATCTGCTGGACCTTATCTTCTGACTATGCCCATCTACGAATTCAAGTGCGGGGAGTGCGGCCGCCTGAGCAGCGTCTTCGCTCGAACAGTCAACTCGCCGATCGATGCCAAGTGCAGGCACTGCGGCTCCAGAAAATTGGAGCGATCGCTCTCCCGCTTCGCCTATCACAAATCGGAGGCCGACATCCTGCGCGCCTATGGAGCTGAACCCAAGCGACTGGAGGACTACAAGGATCCCCGCCAGATCGGCCGCTGGGCGGAACGCAAGTTCGACGAGTTTGGGATCGACATGCCGCAGGAGGCGCGCCAGATGATCGATGCGGCGCGCGAGGGTGATTTCCCTGAGCCGGTGAAGGACCTGTGAGGAGCGGACGAAATCACTCGGATAGGTAATCAATGCGCATCGCTCTGGCGTCCATCATTTCCTTGCTTGTAGTTTCGTTAGTCGCTCGCTGTTCGGATGAAGAGGTAACACCAGCGCCGTCGCCTTCACCGGCATTTAGCCCTCAGCCTTCGCAAAGCCCAGCTCCACAGCCCACAAATTCGCCAACCGCCGAACCCAGCCCATCGTTGGGCACCGCATCCATAGACTTCGAAACTTTTCGGTCGTTTGTTGTCGATATAGACGCCGCGATAACCGCCGGAGATGCTGGTTTTTTCGCCACCAGAGGAGTCGAGGTTGAGGTCGTCTGCAGAGGCGACGAGCAACTTGGGCAGTGCATGAACCAATCTGCGGGCACGGTAATTCGCGGAATACCAGGATTCGCATGGCGTTCCGACGCAGGGGGTCTGAATTCGCGAGCGGATTTCGAACAGCTTGTCTTGCAGTGGTTCCAGGCGGCGATTCCTTCAGAGTCCGATATCCATGGCAACGGTGCTCCTCGGCTGCTTGCACTGGCTCAACGGGGGGAGGATGAATTCTTAGCGGTTGCCTCCCTCATACGCGACACAGGTACTTATCCAAGCATTCAGCGGCAGTGCAGGGCCTTCCGCTTCTCTCTTGTGGACGGTAGCTGGGCGCTCCGTGGGGAGATCTTCTGTTATGCCACGGCGACGAGCGAGGATTGGTTATCAGGCGCTTGCGTCGAATGCTACGATTACTGGGAACCTTGGAAGGGATCATAGTCTGAACACCGACGGCCTCAACGTCATCGCGGACGAGACGCGTGCGCACCTCAACGCCAAGCATCAGGCGCGCGAGGAGGCGCTTGCCCTTACGCGCGAGGTGATTCGTCTGTCGGCGAACGCGATCCGGGCCGTGCACCGCCGCGAGTTCGACGCGGCTGAAGGACTGCTCGCGAAGGCCAAGAGCAACCTCCAGCAGACAGAAACCGGCCTGTCGGAACACCCAGACATCTTCCACGCCGGGTTCGTCCACGACGCGCAAAAGGAGTTCGCGGAAGCGCACTGCTCGCTTGCTCTCATCGCCGGGCGTCCTCTGCCCGCTCCGGCCGCCCTTGGAGTCATGGCCGGTTCCTATCTCAACGGCCTCGGCGAGACTGTCGGCGAGTTGCGCCGCCATCTGCTCGATTCACTCCGCGCCGGCGATATCCAGCACTGCGAGGACTGTCTGGCGGCGATGGGCGATATCTATGACGTGCTCGTGACGATGGACTACCCCGAGGCGGTTACATCTGGCCTGAGACGTACGGCAGACGCGATGAGGGGCATCCTGGAGCGCACCCGCGGCGACTACACGATGGCCTACGCTCAGCGCCAGCTCGAGGACCGCCTTCGCGAGTTCGAGGAACGCCTGCCCAAGTAGGCGCCGTTGGGGGATCTCTCGGAGCGAATCCCGACGACTATACCGAAATTCCGTAAAGTCTTTTCGCTTCTGACTTCAGCTCCCCTCTAAAGTCGGGATGCGCCACGCCGATCAGCTCGCCGATACGTTCGCGCACCGTCCTGCCGCGCAGCGAGGCGATACCGTGTTCTGTGACGACGTAGTCCACGAGAGTGCGCGGCACAGTCACCAACGTGCCCTCGGGAAGGAGCGGTACGATTCGCGTGACCCGTTCGCCGTCGATCAGGTGACTTGATGGGAGCACAATGATCGATCGCCCTCCGCGCGAGTACTGGGCCGCGATCATGAACGCTGTTTGCCCGCCGACGCCCGTCCACACCTTGTGCCCGATCGACTCCGAGGCGATCTGCCCTGTCAGGTCCACGAGCAGAGCATTATTGACCGCGACGAGATTGTCTTGCTGGAGTAGCAACCGCACGTCATCCGTGTATCCGAAGTCGTAGAGTTCGAAGACCGGGTTGCCGTCGATGAGCCGCATCTCTTCTTCTTCGAGGGCCACAAGCGCACTGCCAACAACCTTCTCACGGTGGAGCGTCTTATATTTCCCGGTGATCACGCCGTTGCGCACGAGATTGGCGATACCGCCGGTGATCAACTCCGTCTGAACGCCTAGATCATGCTTCTCGCCAAGGTAGAGCCCAAGCGCGCTCGACACTGTCCCCACTCCCATCTGCACAGTGTCCCGGTCATGCACGAGTTCCGAAGCGACAAGCGTGCAGGCCACCTCGACAACGAGAGTCTCCTCATCAGTGCGAGGAGGTATCGGCAGGTTTCCGGTTGGCCGCGCCGCCTCGCAGAAGAGGTCGACCTCCCCAACGTGGATGAAGTTGTCCCCTCCTGTGCGGATGAAGTTCTCGTGCACTTCGGCGATCACGCTGCTGGCGCCTTGGGCCAACCGCTTCGATATCCAGACGCCGGGGCCGAAGCTGCAGTAGCCCTGCTTGTCGGGCGGAGAGAGCGGGACCATGAAAACATCGAGAGGGCGGTCGTATCCGGGCGCAACTTCGTCTGCGCGCCAGCGGCCGATTGGCAAGTAATCGACCTTGCCGGCTTGCACCATTTCGCGGTTCAATGGCGTGGCGTAGTTATCGCGGACGGCGAACCCGTTCTCTTCACCGGGCCGCAGCCACGCGAACAGTCCCGCCGCATGTTCCACTTCTACACCATTCAGGTGGCTCCCACGTGCATGCAGCGCTTCACAAAGCGTAAACGGCGTGCAGGTGAAGGGTGCGACGCCCACACGGTGCCCTGATTCAACCATTTTGACCGCCTCTGCCGCCGACGTGAACTTTTCGCCGATCTGAGAGCGCCAGTCCATCCGAGCCTCCTAAGAACCGCAAGCGAACGGCCCAATTGTACACCGCGATGTCCCGCTCAAGGGGCTCGGCTGGCCTTCTAGGGCCCGTCGAAATGCTAGCTCAGCGTGTTACCAGCGTCTGCGCGCCCGGCGTGCGCCGCACTTCTGGTGCAGAGATGCGTGGACCGAAGACTGCTTCGTCCTCGTTCTCTTCGTAGAAGCCATCCGGGCTGCGGCGGATCACCATCAGAAAGACTTGTACGACCTTCGGGTCGAACTGGGTGCCGGAGTAGCCGGCAATTTCAGTAAGCGCTTCGTCGCGCGGTATGGCATCGCGATAAGGCCTGCGCGAGGTCATTGCGTCATAGGCATCAACGACGGCGAAGACCCGTGCGCCCAAAGGTATCTCCTCACCGACGAGCCCGCG
>WNGK01002637.1_pt1 | contig 20352 bp, 18 predicted proteins | sample 5400601 | NCBI WGS metagenome assembly WNGK01 (sample SAMN13153376, study PRJNA577476) | soil metagenome | isolation source: 60 cm soil or saprolite under Garry oak tree replicate 1 | place: USA:California | collected 2016-06-15
AGTGTCACGAAGGACTGTTCGCGCGGAATTTGTTCGTCGGAGACCGCATTCCCCTTGCAGGCGTGGCGCACCAGAACGGCACGATCCGCTTTGGGAGTGACCGCAAGATGTCTGCCCTGGACACCAATTGCAAGGCGCACGAGGTCGACAATCTATACGTCGTGGACGGCAGTTTCTTCCCCTCTAGCGCCGCCGTCAACCCCGCGCTGACAATCATGGCCAATGCGCTCCGCGTCGGCGATCACCTGATCGAGCGGCTGGGAATCAGCACGATTGAAAATTCAAAAATCCACGCGTCGGCAACGACGGGAGTCCAGCATGTCGTTTAGAGCACTGCGCTCCCTGGCGTTCGCGGTAGCGCTATGTGTCACTGGGGCAGCTGCTGCGCGGCCGCAAATCAATGCGCTTCCACCGGTCTCGGCTGCTGGCGAGAAGATTCATATTCGAGCCGTTGGACCCATTGCCATAACGGTTGAGGACATGGATCGCTCCGTTGGTTTCTACACTCACGTGCTTACCTTCGAAAAGATTTCGGACACTGAGGTTGCGGGAGACGAGGTCGAGCACCTCTTTGGCGTATTCGGGTCGCGCGTGCGAATTGTCACCATGAAGCTCGGAAGCGAATCCATCGAGCTGCTGCAGTTTCTGGCCCCCAAGGGCCGCCCCATTCCCGTCGATTCCCGAAGCAACGACATGTGGTTTCAGCACATCGCCATCATCGTCAGCGATATGGACCGTGCGTATGCGGTTCTACGGCAAAACAAAGTTGAGCACGCTTCCTCGGGACCGCAGCGTCTGCCGGATTGGAACAAAAATGCGGGCGGCATCAAGGCTTTCTATTTCAAAGACCCCGATGAACATCCTGTGGAGATCCTGCAATTTCCTGAGGGCAAAGGCGATCCCAAGTGGCAGCACGCAGGCGACCGGCTGTTTCTGGGAATCGACCACACCGCCATCGTGGTCTCTGACACCGACGCCAGCCTCAGGTTCTATCACGATCTGCTCGGTTTGCGAATCGCGGGAGCGAGTGAAAACTATGGAACCGAGCAGGAACATCTCAACAACGTCTTCGGCGCCCGGCTGCGAATCACAGCGTTGCGCGCGCCCTCAGGACCCGGGATAGAACTGCTTGAATACCTGAGCCCGCGTAACGGCCGTGCCATTCCAGTGGATGAGCACGCCAACGACATCGTACATCGCCAGACACAACTCGAAACGGAAAACTCCGATGCCGCGACGGAGCCTCTACGCATGGCGAAAACCAACTTTGTATCCGACGGTCTGGTCTCTTTCCCCGGCCCAAGTCTCGGGTTTACGCGTGGCTTTGTAGTGCGCGACCCCGACGGTCACGCCATCAGTATTGTTCAACATTGAAACACCTAGAGGACGACATGAACGCAGAAGAAAAACGGCTGGAAGAATCAAGAACTCGCAAAGAACACTGGAAGCGCTGGGGGCCCTACGTCAGCGATCGCGCGTGGGGAACGGTGCGCGAGGACTACAGCGCCACCGGAGAGGCGTGGGAATATTTTCCACACGATCACGCCCGCTCGCGCGCTTATCGCTGGAACGAGGACGGCCTCGCCGCAATCTGCGACCGCCACCAATTCGTCTGCTTCGGCCTCGCGCTCTGGAACGGGGCCGATCCCATCCTCAAAGAGCGTCTCTTCGGGTTGACCGGCAACGAAGGCAATCATGGCGAGGATGTGAAGGAATATTACTTCCACCTCGACAGCACCCCGACGCACTCCTACATGAAGTTCCTTTATAAGTATCCGCAGCGTGCCTTTCCGTATGGTCAATTGCTGGAAGAAAACAGGCGCCGTTCAAAAGAAGATCCCGAGTTTGAGCTGCTCGATACCGGCGCCTTCAACGAGAACCGCTACTTCGATGTTGTCGTCGAGTATGCCAAGGCCGCCTCGGAAGATATCCTCATCCGCATCACCGCGCACAATCGCGGCCCCGAAGCTGCTCGCGTGCATCTCATTCCGACCATTTGGTTCCGCAATACGTGGTCGTGGAATCAGGGCCAGACCAAGCCGGTCATGAAAAGAGTTGATGCGCCTGGCAAAATCTCCACACTTGCACTCGAACATCCGGAAGCCGGCAAGCTCTGGCTCCATTGCCAGGGCGTTGCGGAAACTCTCTTCACCGAAAATGAAACAAATACGCAGCGCCTCTACGGGCAGACCGGGCCGGCCTACGCCAAGGACGGCATCAACGAGTACATCGTCGCAGGAAACAAAGATGCAGTAAATCCCGCGCAGTCCGGCACCAAGGCTGCCGCGCACTATTCCTCTGAAGTTCCAGCGGGTGGCAGCGTCACGATCAAGCTGCGCCTCACCAAAGAGAATCCCGCCACCCAGAAAAACCCGCTTGATACGGAATTCGACCGTACCTTCCTGCTGCGCCAGAAAGAAGCCGACGAATTCTACGCCAAAGTGATGCCCCCTTCGCTGTCGGAAGACGGCCGCAACGTCCAGCGCCAGGCCTTCGCTGGACTCCTGTGGTCCAAACAGTTTTATCACTACGCGCAAAGGGATTGGCTGGCCGGTGATTCCGCGCAACCAGCGCCCCCCGAACAACGCAAGCACGGCCGCAACAGTGACTGGTCTCACGTTTACAATGCCGATGTAATCTCCATGCCCGACAAGTGGGAATACCCTTGGTATGCCGCCTGGGATCTGGCATTTCACTGCGTGCCCCTGGCGCTCGTGGATCCGGATTTCGCCAAGGAACAACTCGTTCTCTTCCTCCGCGAATGGTATATGCATCCGAACGGACAACTGCCCGCTTATGAATGGGCGCTCGGTGATGTGAATCCACCCGTTCACGCCTGGTCCGCATGGCGGGTCTACAAAATTGAAAAGAAGGCGCGCGGAAAAGGTGATCGCGCTTTTCTTGAACGTGTGTTCCAGAAACTCATGCTCAATTTCACCTGGTGGGTAAACCGCAAAGACGCGGAAGGCATGAACGTGTTCCAAGGCGGCTTCCTGGGCCTCGACAATATCGGCGTCTTCGATCGCAGCGCACCCCTTCCCACCGGCGGCCACATCGAGCAGTCCGATGGCACGGCATGGATGGCCATGTACACGCTCAACATGCTGGCCATCGCCCTCGAACTCGCCAGCGAGAACCCCGTCTACGAAGACGTCGCCAGCAAGTTTTGGGAGCACTTCCTCTACATCGCCAACGCCATGAGCCATCGCGGCGACGGTGAAGAATCCATGTGGAATGAAGAGGACGGCTTCTTCTATGACGTACTCCATCTCCCGAATGGCGAGCGCACACCGATGAAGGTCCGTTCCATGGTCGGTTTGATTCCGCTGTTCGCGGTTCAGACCCTGGAGCCCGAACTTCTGGAGCGGCTCCCTAATTTCAAACGCAGGCTCGAGTGGTTTGTCGAGAACCGTCGCGACCTGACATCCAACATCGCCTGTATGCGTACGCCAGGCAATCACGAACGACGGCTCCTCTCCATCGTCGACGCCGACAAATTGCGCCAGGCACTCCGTTACATGCTGGATGAGAGCGAGTTTCTATCGCCACACGGCATCCGCGCGCTATCTCGGTTTCACATGGATCATCCCTATGTGCTGAATGTCCACGGCATGGAGCATCGTGTCGATTATCAACCGGCGGAATCGAAGACCTCCTTGTTTGGCGGAAACTCCAATTGGCGCGGGCCCATCTGGTTCCCCATGAACTTTCTGCTCGTCGAGTCTCTCCAGAAGTTCCATCACTACTTTGGAGACGAATTCAAAGTAGAGTTCCCGACCGGCAGCGGACGGATGTTCACGTTAGCCGAGGTCGCGGGAGAGATTTCCCGGCGCCTGAACAAAATCTTTCTCCGCGGCGAAGACGGTCGCCGCCCGGTGGCTGGGAATTTGGAGATTTTCCAGAACGACCCACAATGGAACGACCTGATTCTCTTCCACGAGTATTTTCACGGTGACACCGGCACGGGCGTCGGCGCGAATCACCAAACTGGATGGACCGGACTTGTCGCCAAGCTGCTGACGCAGAGCGGCGAAGCCCGCGAGAAGAACATTGAGTTTCGATCAAAAAGCGCAGCGAGATAAGGAGAATCTCATGAAAGCAGTGGCAGTATTACCTGGCAAAGCAGGAAGCGTGCACTTGGCGGAAGTCCCAGCGCCACGCGTTGCCGACGTCCCGAATGGACGCGGCGTGCTCGTGAAGATTCTTCGCGTCGGAGTCGACGGCACGGACAAGGAAATCAATGCCGCCGAATATGGGGCCGCGCCGGACGGCTGCAACTATTTGATTATCGGACACGAGAGTTTTGGCCGTGTGGAAGACGTTGGCCCGAACGTTACTGAGTTTAAGCCCGGCGACTACGTTGCTCTCACGGTGCGCCGCCCTGGTTCGAGTCTCTACGATCAGATCGGCACCTACGACATGACCACTGACGACACCTACTTCGAGCGCGGCATCAATTTGCGACACGGCTTCCTCACTGAATATGTCGTTGATGAACCGGAATACATCATTCGGGTGCCGGGAAACCTGAAAGAGGTCGGCGTCCTGATGGAACCGATGAGTGTGGCGCAGAAAGCGATTGAACAAGCTTACCGCATCCAGCAGCGGCTCCGCGTATGGCGTCCCAGACGGGCAGCGGTGCTCGGAGCAAGTACGCTCGGCCTCTTGTCATCACTCGTCCTTCGGCTCCGCGGACTTGAGGTCACGACCTTCGGGAACACGATGCCACCGTTCCTGAATTCGAATCTCCTTGAAGAACTTGGGGTCCGTTATGTCAGCACCAAGGAAATGTCACTGACGGATGCTTCCGCGAAGTACGGTCCCTTCGATCTGATTCTCGAAGGCACCGGTTATTCGCCGCTCGTGTTCGAAGCAATGAATGTCCTCGCAAAGAACGGCGTGCTCGCCATGGTGAGCGTTACCGGCGGCTCGCGCCAGCTTGAGGTCCCAGCCGACAAAATCAATCTCGGTTTTGTGCTCGGCAACAAGGTTGCCTTTGGAAGCGTCAACGCGAACCGCGAGTACTTCGAAACTGGCGTGAAGGATCTATCCACAGCGGAGCTCCAATACCCTGGGTGGCTGACGAAACTTCTTACGCACCCCGTGAAAGGATTAGAGAGTTACGAGGAAATCATTCGTCTGCTCACGGATTCCAAGGGATCGATCAAGGTCTATTGCGAAGTCGCAGCCATCGAAGGAGCGCAGTCCGCAGCCGCGGCAAGCTAAGAGTTCGTTTGTTTCGCACTTCACCGGAGCGATAAGACTTGCTCACTGATTCAAAAAACTGGGGTGGTCCTCTCTTTGCCATTGGCTATCCCTGCCTGTGGTCCGTGATGACTCTGCTTCTTCACCTCGAGGCAGGTTTCGAGCTGTGAGAGCCACTCCTGATCTTTGCGATTGAAAGAAACAGTCGCTTCGCACAATTAGGGCGTCTGCTTGGGAGGCAGACGCGCTGCCTTGCGGCACAAGAGAGGTGCGCGTCAGCCTAGAGGGTCGCAGTAGCAGGCCGCTCCCCTGTCGTGTTCCTGACGTGGTGTTCTATTCCCAGACTGTCCAAAATCGCCCGCATGGGATTTAATAGGAGGACAGGATGAAGAAGGAATTCAGGTACGGTAAGAAGATTAAGGAAATGCGGGAGGCCCGTGCGTGGACACAAGAGCAACTCGCCGAGGCCGCCGACATTGAAACGCGCACCGTTCAGCGTGTCGAAAAGGGTCTCACCAAGAGCCCCGAAACGTTGCAGGCCATTGCGGGCGCCTTCAACGTGGACATTGAGAGCCTGCGAAGTACGTGGCTCATCCCAGAATCGCGGCTCACGCGAACGCATTTTGTAGACAGTTACGAACGATTTGTCGGCGTAGAGGAAAAACATCGATGGCACGCTTACACCCGCACGATCATGGCGCCATTGACCAAGGAAGATCAGAAGCAAGTTGATGACCTGTTGGATCAGATTTTCGCGGATAGGGAATTAATTGAGCCAGATGAAAGGGAGCTCTGGAAGGGCTATGTCGAGCAGATCGAAGAGCCACTGGCCTCACTTTTTGATCTGAACTTGGCGATATTCATACTGGATGAGCGCCGGGACCTGATCCTCGCCAAGAATGGTGTCCTCAAGCCTGAAAAGCCCTACATCGATGATTGGCGAGTCCAATACTTCCTTGTGGTTCCCCGGCACGGCTGTTTCCGAACAAGTCCTCCCGCGCCACTTCACCGTTTTAATGTGGATTGTGCGGCAGCGGGCGAGGCCGTTTTCCACGCTGCAACGCATGAGGACGTGGGCCTGCACATTTTCGCTAACGCCCTGGTAGCAGTGTTAGAGACCACGAATTGGTGCGATGTCTGTTTTCCGGTTCATTCCGATGGCTCACGTCTCGATTTCGATTACGTGGAGCAAGTTACGGGACTGAGACGGGATCAGTGGCATACCTTGTTCGAAGAAGCCACAGGCGAGGAATTTCTTCGGGGTTTGGCATAAATGACAGCAGAAGAGACTCGGGACCAAGAAAAATGGAAGCACAACAAACACCACGCCCAAAGTTGCCGCGCATCGTAGTTCTTGAGTCCACTGCCTTATTTCAACTTGGGTCCCTGTTCGAACACGTCGATTTCGCAGAGCTTCTCGAACTGCGAAAGTTGTTGAAGTTCGATATCGCAGTATCTCACGTCAGTTGGTTAGAATTCCTCAGAAAAAGAAAAACTCAAGTATCTGAGTGCATCAGCAAGGTTCAGCAACTCAGGTCTTCTCTGGAAAAACTAGGGCAAGACCCTAATGATCTCAAGGGCATCGAAGATCGCCTGAGAGTCCTCGATAAAAACCTCACTTCGGTCTATGAGAAAAAGCTCTCGGATTTGGGGATACGTATACTGCCTCTGGCAAAAGTCGATCCAGAAGTCCTCTTAAGCATGTCTATAGAGAACATTCCGCCATTCGAGGAGTCGCACGAAAAGGGGTTTCGAGACTCCCTGATTATGTTTTCGATCCTTGAAGCGATAAAAGGCCATCCAGACCTAAATGCATTCGTCGTCTCCGAAGATAAACTTTTCACCAAAGGGATGCTGGCGAAACAGGACGAGTATGGCACCGTAGTCAACGTGATTGGTGACATCGAGAAGGTGAACATACATATCCTTGGTCTTGTTGATGCAGTGCTCGGCGCTCGACGAAGCAAGGAAAAACAAGAAGCAAAAGAACTCCTGTTAAAGTATCGAACGGCGCTTGAAAAAGCAGTCCAGAACATTCGAGAGTTTTCAGTCTGGGAGATACCCAATACATCTGGCGGCGCGGTTCAACGTATTCTGTCATTCGAGTTCAACGACGTGAATTCGGCGACCTGGAAAACCCGAACGGAGAACTCTGCAACGATATTGTTTAGCCTGAAATGCACTTTGACGGCTCTGGTAGGTCCGCCTCTTTGGGAGTTTATGAACGCTCGTTACCAAGTTGGCGGCGGCAGTACATTGTTGACACCTACAAACCGAGACCCGAAAGAAGTAAAAATGGAAAAGATAGTCTTCGGCGTGGCGGAATTTATGAGGAAGAATGGAGAACTGGAGCTCGTACGCTTACGGGTTGACCAAAGTCTGCCAAAAGAAGACCTAGCTCAACTGATGACGACTGATTAAAAATTAGCTTTTGCAAGTGAGGTTATGGGGTGCTGGAACCTGCCGTCTTTTTCAATCTCTCTTCGCAGAGTTTTGTAAAGTCGGGAATGAGGTCGGCGACCCTATTGTAGCTTCTCTTGAACATCAGCAAGGTGACACTTAGATTGCCAACGCCCGTGACCTTTGTGCCGTCAGGTTCGCGGATATTCTGGCCGAAATCAGCCGTGGCGCGTTCTTTGTCGAATTTTGAGTAAAGATAAACGGTCCCCGCCCAGTTGGGGTGTGCGTATTCACTCAAGTATCCGTACTGGCGTTTGAAGCCGCTTATATCCTTCTCCACACGGTCGAGAAACTTACCAACCTTGATTGGTCGCGGCGTGACGGCCTCGCCTGTCTTGGGATCGGTAGGCGGGTCGGTTGCGATGCCCATACTCATCTTCATCAGGTAATCATCAATATCCCCGACCTCGGCAGATTCCACTGAGGCTTCGACTTTCCCACACAGGTACCATAAGGCCGCGCTGGTTTCGACCGCAGCCCGCGTCAGCACGATTGCGGCTGCTAGTTTATCTTTCTCGAACTCCTCGAACGCAGCGCGGCCTAATTCCGCCATTCGACAAGCGAGTGCTTCTCGATAAACCAAAACTTTGAACGGTAGTTTGGACATCTGTGACAGAGCCCAACCGTCAACTCGTTGTGGCAGGCTAGACTCAAGTAGCTCTAGGTTTCTACGAATTTCATCCATCAGTGACGCAAGAGATTTTTCCATTACGTAGCGCTTCGCTCCACACTAAGCTTGCCGGATTACGGGTTTCAATGGAGGTGGTTCTACGGCAGCATGGCTTACGCCGAGTGCGTGGGCCTCACCAGAAAATTTCCCTCGCTGCCCTTCCTCGAAATACTTGTAGACGTGCCCAGTCGCACAGAGAACCTCGCCGCCCGGATTCGTGGCGAGCCGAACACTGTACACAGGAGCGCGATAATCTTTGCAGACAAACAACTGAGCGTACGCCAGCAGTTCCTCACGAATCTCAGCGCACAACACATGCGCAACCCATCCATCGGGTCTGGCGCCACACATCATTTGTCCGAGTAACGGATTGTGGCGTTCTCCAATGAATGCGTTGACGCGATCCAATCCACTGCCAGCGTCATCGATGATGAACTGTCGGATGTCTGAAAAGCACGGCTCCAATCCGCTGTAGGTTGGAAACTGTGTCAAAAAATAATGGAACCCAATCTTGGCTATCGCCCGAAAATAACGGTCAGTCAACTCCAACTTCACGACGGCACCTTGGTAGTTCCTAGCGCCCAATGCTTTGTCTCCAAACGAGATCGATGGGAATGCAGCCTTAAATAAGGGCTCAAGCCATACAAGTTCCTCGGGATCATAGATCAATCTGACATCGGCGGGCTGCGTCACTCCCAATTTCAGGTATGACGTTCGGAGCTTCTCCGGGTCCCGGAGATCAGAAGGGATTGGTAAATTATGAATCCTTCCTGAAGATTCTACGACGACAAGTTGACGACTCTGCCGAACTTCGCCTCCGGGGAGACACTCCAACTCAACTTCAACGCCCATCTGAGTGTCATAAGCTTTCATCTCCAAACGGCGTCCTCCCGCACTTCCTCGGTAGTGAGGATTAACCTTGTCGTGGGTCGTGCGACCCTGTACATCAAAAAATCTGCGGAATATGCTTTCCGGCCCGCATCGGCTTAGTTGTTCGTCCAGAAGGCCAAGACGTTTGTTGTTGCAGGGAATGCAGACGCGATCTTCAAGCAATGGGGCATCCTGGAACTCACCGAATGCAGCGGGGAGTAGATGTTCGAGGGAATGTGCTTCGTTTGAACAATATAGACAGACGCTCATTTTCGGGCACCACTTTTTTATTCTACGGCGCAAAGGGAAGTTGTGCCACTGCGTTTGACAGTTACGGAGAAAGCGAGGAACATTTTCGTAGCAAGAGCGGTCTAAATTTCGCAAATGATGGAAGAGTTGAATCGGCGTGGGGGCGGGGGAGAAAAGCGCATGGATGAACTGAAGAAAGGCCAAGAAGTAGTGATTAAATCCGCCAAGGGGCTATCCGGCACAGTGATTGCATCCCGTGACGATGGGGCCGAAGGCGTGATTTACAAAGTTCTTATTCCTGAACGATGTATTTTCGGCGCGCCGATTTGGAAGCGTGGCCGGACCCGAGCGCGAAACCGGCACGTGGTAGCGGAGAATGGCTTACTGAATTTGCGCGATTCAATGAGCTAGGTAAACGCTGCCTAGCTAATAAGCCGCAAGACGCAGACCTAATGATGCAGTGGGCGGAATCTGGTGAAAAGCTAGGCTTCATTGTTCCGATCAAGTGAATGATGCCGCAGCGAGCGAATTGAGATTGGAGGAGTCGATGCCAAACCGATATACCTTCTCATACCCAAAAGTGAAACAGTTTCAGGATGAAAACGACAAAACCCTATATGAGTGCCGTGTTGATGTTATGGACCTCCACACAGGTCACGTTGTGGTGGAGTGCAGCGCCGTTGACGTAGATCGCGTAGATGCTGAGCGGCGAACTTTTGACCAAGCAGATGCGTTCATGCAGAAAGATCGACTGGGAACGACAGCTTCAGGGGACTGAAAAACGGACTTTTGTGGTACACAAGTAGCCCTTGAAAATCTTATAAACCTATGATATATAAAGCTTTGTGATGACATCTAATGCGGACATTGATGCGGACATCGTGGCGGCAGTTGATCGCGGAGAGTCGACTGACCTCATGGAGCCTTTGCTCCTCGGTGAAACCTCCCGTCACCGCGGCGCGCTCACCGACCTCGCGGTTGAACTGGCGCAAAAGGCAGCGGGGTTTCGCCGGAGCCTGCCAGAGAGCCTAGTCACCTCGCTTGCCGACCTCGTGCGGGCGATGAACTGCTACTACAGTAACTTGATAGAAGGGCACGACACTCATCCTATCGATATCGAGCGTGCCCTCAAAAACGATTATAGCAAGGACCCCCGAAAACGCGATCTGCAGCTCGAAGCGAAAGCACATATCACAGTTCAGAAATGGATTGACGGCGGCGGCCTGAGAGCATGTGCGGTTACGAGTGACGGTATCCGTGAAATCCATCGCCGTTTCTGCGAACTACTGCCCGAGGACCTGCTGCTGCTGGAAGACCCGCAAACGAACGAACGTGCAAAAGTTGTCCCTGGCGAACTGCGTCGACGAGATGTGAAGGTCGGCACCCATGTCCCCGTCAGCCCAGGCGCAGTGCCACGCTTTCTGAGGCGTTTCGAGGAAGTCTACGGACATCTGAGCAGAACAGATTCCATTCTTGGTGCTGCAACAGCGCATCACCGCCTGCTCTGGATTCACCCGTTTCTAGACGGCAACGGGCGCGTTGCCCGCCTGATGTCGCATGCGATGTTGCTGGAAACCCTTGATACGGGAGCCGTCTGGTCGGTAGCGCGTGGTTTGGCGCGTAATGTCGAGGCCTACAAGAAGCACCTTGCCGATTGTGACGGGCCCCGCCGCAACGACCTTGACGGCCGCGGCCAGCTGAGTGAGGAAGCGCTGGCCGAATTCACCAGATTTTTTCTGCGCGTGTGCATTGATCAGGTCGCATTCATGGAAAGCCTTGTCCAGCCGGATCGGCTGCGTACGCGCATCGTTATGTGGGCGGAGGAAGAATTCCGACTCGGCAATCTGCCACCGAAATCGGGCAACGTCCTCGAAGCCGTCCTCTACCGGGGAGAACTGCCACGTGCCGACGCTGCGGGCGTGGTGGGCACCGGCGATCGCCAGGCGCGTCGCATCGTTTCGGCGTTGATCGAGAAGGGCGTGCTCGTCTCGGACAGTGCGCGCGCGCCGCTGCGTCTCGTCTTCCCGGCAACGCTGGCATCACGCTGGATGCCGGGATTGTTTCCGGACAAGACCAGTCATGGTTGAGCAAAAAGACCTCAGATTTCCGACGCCGGAAGAGAGATATATTTGATCGCGAAGTCGTCGTTTGGGGATAGGTCGGAGAAACCTGCCTAGCTGAGAAATAAGCAGGGTGGCCCTAGGCAGGTCAGTGGTGATTTCTCTGCGTTCCTCGGGAAACCTTTTCTATCTTTATGCGTTCCATAGATAGGGGTGCGCGTTCACCGAGAGCGAACGAACGTCGCCCTTATCGCAAACTGGGCTTCCGGAGATCGGGACGAAAAATGGGGGAAGCATGGCCAGCAAGACCGTGCATCGAAGTCAGCCGACCCTAGTGAATGCTGTTGACCCTCTCGGCAGGCCCATAGAACCCCGTGTCCTTTCCGTTGCTCAAGACATTGCTCCTCAGGCCGTTTCCTACGCTCAAAAATCCCTCGCCGATGCCTGTGTTGCCGTGAACCTCTTGGAGGAAGCAGCAGCCACGGTCTCGGAAGCAGTTCTTGCGAAGCAGCTTGCCGAACTGCCACCTGTCCGGAACATGCGCGCCTACTTGTACCGTGCCTTCCTAAGGAGATTGTCTGCAACGAGGCAAGCCGAAATCCGCCTTGAAGAAGCCTTTGAAGAACGGTTGCGGTTGAATGAAGGCATGAGTTTTGAAGAGAAGATGAAGGCTCGCCTTCTTCTCAAACAGATCCTCTGTATGTGTGACCGGAAGACCATGTGGATTGTCTGGGAGCGAATTGAGGGTCGATCCTGGGACGAAATCGCTTACGACTGTGTCATGACGAATCGCGCCGCCAGGTTACATTACAGCAGGGCTTTGCGGGAGATACGAGAAGCGCTGGAAACCGACCCGCGAGCGTACATGGAGAAATTGCGGCAAGAGGAGCTTAGACGGCGGCAAGAAGCAAGCCTTATCAACCGGATCGAAACCTTCTGTGCCTTGCTGCTATTCCGGGCAGTTGGCACGCGTCCGATTTTCGGAGTCAGGTTCCGAATCACGTGGCACGAGCGGGAAGCTATGCTCGCCGATATCGATAACATGTTCTCGTAGAAGTCTCATCCTTTGATAGCTTTCCCGGCCAGACTCAACTTCCTAGAAAAAGTCCGACACATTTTCTGAAAATAAGGCCTCTGTAACTATGAGGGGAGCTCTCGCCATATCGCTCCCCATAGCTTGGCGGAAGCCGCAGAGTCCGCGGTGAGCCGCCTGGCGAAGTAGCGTTTGGTTCGCAGATCCCGAACTGAACGCGAAGGCAAGAACCCGTCGCAGAGCCGCCTGGGGATGAAGGCCTGGTTCGCTGACCACGACAACGGTTCTTCCTTGATTCATTTCACGACAGGACGAGGCAATGGCTGTGAGGACATCAGGGAAAAACTGCGCTTCAAACAGACCGAAAAACCGGATCGAGTTTCTGTAGGTAAGAAGAGGCCAATCATGATCGCAAATGCACTGCTTATCGCACTCGCGGTTTTGCTCGCCTGTTTGTTTGGGCTCATGGGTGAGCTGAAATTTCTGGTGCCTTACAAGCGCATTGTTTTTCACCAGTACGGGACCGCGCTCCTCTTGTGGCTCGCAATCCTCTTCGGAAACCTCTTCGCCGCGATCTATTGGTTTCAGCGCAAATTTTTCTTGAAGGATACGGGCCGCAAGTTGAGGCACATCGACAACCAAACAAGCCGTGGCCACACGTCGATGCTGTCGCCGAACGGCGATTGGAACGCACGCTGAAATGTCACGCGATTTCACACCCGATTTGAACGAGTTTCGCGAGCCATCTTCACGCCCTCACGAATCGTCGCGTCCGTCGCCCGATGCCAGACGTGGCACGGAAAGGGCCAGAGGTGAGACCGCACGTCTAGAAGCGCGATCTGAGTATGTTCGGGAACCCCGCTCAAAAGATGTTCCGTCGAGAGATTCGCGAGCCGTCCTGTACGACCGCTACCGGGGCTATGACCTGCGTGAGTCAGAAATCCAGACGCTCACGGACCTAGGCAAATTTCGCGTCATCAACGCGGAGGATTTGGCACGTCACGGCTATGGAGGCGACAGGGGCCGGATGGAGCGTGCAACCGAGATCCTCATGCGGCAAGGTTTGGTGGAACAGAAACGGTTCGAAATCTCGCTCAGCAAGAGCAGCCGGATGTACACGCTAACGAAGGCTGGCAAGAGACTCATGCAGAGGTCAGGAAGAGTTCCGAATGACCAGGAAATCTATGCGGGTTTTGTGAAGCCGCGAGAAGCCAAACACGACGCCGAATTGTACCGGGTTTATCAGAGAGAGGAAGACCGGATCGACCGCCGTGGCGGCAGAGTGCGCCGCGTACTCCTCGACTTCGAGCTGAAAAGGAAAGTGAACCGCGATCTCGTGCGGCTAGGCCCCGAAAAGGATGACCCAGACAAGAAGCGCGATATTGCCGAGCGGCACGGTTTGCGCGTAGTTCATGGGCGCATTCCAGTGCCCGACTTGCAGATCGAATACGAGACGCCAGACCAAAGCATCGCGCGAGTCAATTTGGAGCTGACGACGGAAGACTATCGGCCACGGCAACTTGCAGACAAAGCGCGGGCAGGATTCACGCTCTACAGTCACGGAGATGATGCATCCCACGTGCACCGGGTTTTGAGTGACCGCGAACTGACGGCGGAGATCCTTTCCCTATGAACATTCCCGAGCGCCAGATCGAAGCCCTCACGGCGTTTGGCTACACCGTATCCGAGGCACGCTTCCTCTATATCGTGGCCATGCATTCCGGCTACTTCACGGCCCGCCAGTTCCTGGCCTTTGTCGACGCCAAGCGTGGCTATCGGACTCATTCGCTGACGCAGAAGTTGATCACCCAGGGGCACGCCACGATGCGCGAATATAGGCGTAACGGGTGCATCTATCATTTGTACTCCCGCAAGCTGTACGCCCAGCTTGGCCATGAGAACCTGCGCAACCGCCGCCGGCATCGGCTGGAAGCGATCCGGACACGGCTTCTCGCACTCGATTTCATCCTCGCCAACCATGGGTATCAGTACTTCGAAACGGAAGCGGAAAAGCTCGCCTATTTCTGCGACCAATTGCACATCGAAAAGGCCTGTCTTCCGGTGAAGCTGTACATCGGTGGACCCGGAAGCCAGCCTACGTTGCGCTACTTCGTGGACAAGTTCCCGCTATTCATAAGTTCTCCCCGTCCCGGCTTCTCCCCTGTGGTCACGTTTTCCTATGTAGATCCCGGGCTCGAAACGCTGACAGGATTTGTTACTCATCTTGGACAGTACCAGCCCCTCTTTCGTGAGCTTGACGACTTCCGTTTCGTCTACGTTTCGGGCACACGAGCACACTTTGAAAAGGCTACGGAACTCTTCCATTCTGCGGTCAAGATTCCGCTCGAATCGGACATCGCCACGGACCTCATCCGATATTTCCGGGTGCGCAGCATCTGGAACAGTTCCGAGTTCAGGACACTCGGCAAGACCGACCTGTTGTTCTTCAACGAAGCGAAGCGCAGGTTTGCCGGCGATCGCTTCGAAATGCTCTTCAAAGACTGGAAGGCCGGACGCATTGCCGAGGCGGAACTCCGAGCCGAGTTTCCGTCGAAGGTACCGAATCGGAAGGTGTACTTCGAGACCTATTTGGTTCCGAAGCAGCCGGAATTTCGGGCCAAGGACGACGAATCAGGGTGAACGGGGTGCAAAGGAAAGCGTTCAGCAGGCCGTTCTGTTTGGGCGTCACCCGGAAAACGGGCGAAGCCGAGGAAAGCCAAAGAGATGGAAAAGAGACGGCGAAGAAAAGCGACGTGGCCAAAACACGGAGTTGGGCGGGAGCGACCCCACTTTTCGGCCCTTCGGTCTCGAAAGTGACCCGTGGGGTCGCTCCCGCCCAGCGACGCAGCAACCAGCGCCGCGTGTTTTGGCCCCGTCGCCACAAGGGGAGAGAAGAGAAAGGACTTGGGAAAGAAAAACGAGAGAGCAAAAATGCCAAGCAATTCGGAACCACCCGCCTTGAAACGGAAAGTTCGTGGTCGAGGAACACGCCGGCGAGCTGCTCGAAGACTATGCCCGGTTCATTGGAATCAGCGCAGAAGCTGCGCTCGATGTCATGGCTAGAAGGATGACGGCGGACGACGCAGATTCCCAGAGCTGGAAGAACCAGCGGAGAGTCCAGCGGCGGAGCGATCCGGCTCCAATGGGACACGCTGCGAGTGAAGAGGAAATGGAGGCGGCATGATCCAGCGATTTCTCAATTCTAGAGGCACTGTCGCATGCGTGTTGGCAATGGCGACGGGACTGACTCTGTATTTCAGGATGCCATTTCCAGCTGACAATTTTTTCTTTGAACTCATATATCTCTGGGCACGGCCCGTCTTCTGGGGATTCAAGTGCACCTACATCCTTCTTCTATACACAACCCCCTTCATCGGCTATTCGATCCTGTTCTCCGGCCTCTATGTTTTCGTTCTGAAAGTTCACCGGCCAGACAAGCCCGGACGCCTGCCACGTTACCCAGACCCGCGTAAGCGGAGCGACCTTTATATAGTGGTCGGCGAGGTCCACAACCCCCGGAGGCCAACACCCTCTCGGGACCCGTCGTGGTTGAAGATTCCCGAGCGGGGACTCTTCACCGGCATCGCAATCTTCGGTGCGATTGGCTCCGGCAAGACAAGTTGCTGCATGTATCCCTTCGCCGAGCAGCTGATTGCCTATCAAGCCCATGACCGTGGGAAGCGAATCGGCGGGCTCGTTTTGGAAGTAAAAGGCGATTTCTGCCACAAAGTTCAAGGCATTTTGCAGCGTTACAGACGGGGCGAAGATTACGTCGAAATCAGCCTCGATTCCGAGTACCGCTACAACCCCCTACACAATGACCTCGACGCGTATGCCCTGGCTTACAACATCGCGTCGTTATTAAATAACCTGTTCGGCAAAGGCAAGGAACCTTTCTGGCAGCAGGCATACACCAACCTCGTGAAGTTCATCATTCTTCTGCACAAAGTCGCATTCGGCTATGTGACCCTCTTCGATGTCTATCACTGTGCAATTTCGCCCGAGCTTTTGCAGCAGCGAATCGACCAGGCAGAAGAGCTGCTGTTTGATCAGCATTTTGTCATCGTCCCGAAGGGCGCGTACGAAGAGCATATCCAGGTGCTCATCGACTTCGATTTCGTTCCGGACGAAGCCAAAGATAAGGATCAATACCTAGCGCCAGCCACACCGGCGTTGGAACGGCATCTGAAGAAGCACGCCATAGAGTTTCAGAAAAGAACCGTCCCGGCACCCGAGAAATCCGACCCCGAGAAGCGTGCTCAACTGGAAGCCGTCAAGCGCTGGTTCCATGACGACTGGCAGCGGATCGAGCCAAAGCTCAGGACTTCGATTGTCGAAGGGATTTCCGTGTTCCTTTCACTTTTCGATGACAACCCGAAAGTGAAGCGGGTTTTCTGCCCGCCGAAGGAATGCTACGACAAGGAGGCCAACACGGATGGCAAATATGGAAAGCCGCTGCCTTCGTTCTCCTGGCTGATCGAAACGGGCAAGGTCTGCGCGTTGAATTTCCCCATAGGCATGAACCCCGGTCTGGCGAAAGCCATCGGGGTATTGATGAAGCTCGATTTCGAACGCGCTGTATTGAACCGCGTGCCCCAGATAGAGGCCCATCCCGAACAGTACTTCCGTCAGGTATTTTTCATCTGCGATGAGTACCAGCATTTCGCAACGGTGGGAGAAAACGAGCCCACGGGGGATGAAAAGTTCTTTAGTCTTTCGCGTCAGCCGAAATGCATCCCGATTGTCGCTACCCAGAGCATCAGCTCGCTGAAGTCTGCACTGCCCGGCGAGACTTGGCGAACGCTGTTGCAAACATTCCGCACCAAGATTTTCCTCGCCCTTTCGGATGACTTTTCCGCAAAGATTGCGAGCGAGCTTTGCGGAAAGGAAGACCAGCTCAAAGTTGGGTACAACCTGTCGGAAACCGGCCACGATACCCACGTCAGTTTCCTAACGGGCAAAGCTCAATCCAACAGGGCCAACCTCACAGCGTCCAAGACTTACTACCAGCAGAGCGATTATCGCTTCGATGTGAAGACATTCACGGAGCTGCGCAACGCGCAGTCCGTAACGATTACCTACGACGGTCTCAATCCGATGCCGCCGATGTTCTGCTATTTGAAACCCTATTATAACGACCCAAATGAATCATATTTTCGGCAGCTTGCTCAGGGAGAGCTTTAGCAGATCTCTTTTTAGAGAAATGACTTAGGAGCGGAGCACATTCCCATGAATCAAAACACCCTCATCGAAGTTGGAGCAGAGTCGCCTGTACCTTGCGATGATTGCCCACTCACAGTTCGGGAAGCTGCGAGGTATCTTGGCGTGAGCCCACAAACTGTGTATCTTTGGGTCGAGCGAAAGCAGATTCCCCATCTCCGCGTAATGGGTCGAAACATCCGGTTCCTCAAATCGGAACTCGAAACATTCCGCGCGACCTTCAGACAGGAGATGGAGAATGGCTAGACCAATCGAGAAAGATGGCGTCGTGTTTCGGCGAGAGGGCACCAAATTCTTGTGGATGCGGTATCGGGACAAGGACGGCGTCTACAGGAGAGAATCCACTTTCACCGAAGATAGGCAGGAAGCCCTTAGGAAACTTAGGCTAAGGCTCGATGCCCGCGACCAGAACGTTTTGGAAATTGTCCGTCGGGGAGAAAGCCTTTCCTTCGGGCAATGGGTGGACACTTTCATGGAGAACTATTCCAAGCCGCCCTACCGCACACAAAAAACACACGTCGCGAACCTTCGCGCAGTCAAGCATCTGAAGGCCACGTTCACGACCCGCAACCTCCTCGACATCAGCCCCGACGATGTCGAATCGTATCTTAGGAAACGAATGCGCCAGCGCGCGCTCATCAAAACCGCACTCGGGTACCGAGAAGGACGACCCTTGAAACCCGCGACCGTTCATCAGGAGCTGAGGGTTCTTCGGCGGATTTTGAATGTTGCAGTTCGGAAGCGATTGATTCCGTCTAATCCCTGTTCCGGCGTGGAGTTCCCCGTCGCGATTCGGGGCCTTTTCCGGCCTCATTACGTCACATGGTCGGAACAGCAGCGCATCGAACGCCACGCTCCCGCGCACTTGCGCAATGTCGTCCGCATCATCACCGAAACCGGGCTCCGCGTTTACAAGGAGTTGATGCCGGCGAAAAAGGAGCAAGTGGACCTAACAAACTCTGTCCTTTGGATACCTGACTCGAAAACGCCTACCGGTGTTGCCGAGCTTCCACTCACGGCAATGGCTGTTCAGGCGTTCCGGGATCAGATGGCACTCGCAGGAGGAAGTGATTATCTTTTTCCTAGCGAGGAAAGCGCGACGGGCTATCAACGCACCCTGCGAACGGGTTGGCGATTAACGTTGAGAAGAGCGAAGGTTCCTTACTTTCGGCTCTACGATCTTCGTTCAACCTATGCGACGCGGCTTAGTGCCGGGGGCGTCGCGGACGAGTGGGTCACTCAACTGCTCCGTCAGAGCGACTCGAAGGTTTTCAAAAAGTATTCGCAGATGAAGTTGCGAATGCAAAGAGAAGCACTCGAAAAAATGAACCGCCAAGCAAATGAAATGACCGGCGAGGTCGTAACCGCTGTGCAGGAGTCCGGGAGTTTGTTCACAGTTCCTGCACAGTTTTGACACTTTTTGTTACAAAATGACGGTAAAAGGACACTTCAGGATGGTCGTGGAAACCGGAAATCGTTTAGAATCAGCATAGCGCCCGTAGCTCAGTTGGATAGAGCGTCTGCCTTCTAAGCAGAGGGTCGGGAGTTCGAGTCTCCCCGGGCGCGCCATTTCCTTTTTTCGTGCTTGGTGCGAGAAGGCGCGAGTGCCCGAGGGTCTCATTTTTTGACGTCACACCGGAAGGAACAATCCAGGCCGAAGCCGCTGCGGATGTCTGCTCGTCGAAGCCTTAAGTAAATCGCTTTACTTGAACTTCTGACGCACGGATCGGTGTTTTCAAAGTTCGCGTCGTTCGGTAGGATAGGAGACGAGTTGGCGAGAGAAATTTGATATCCGCAGGAGCAGGCAGGCAGCCTCAAGAAGGACACGGCCCGGGCTAGGCGTTCAACTTGGAGACGATTCTCTTCCGCATCGAATCGAGGAAACGGCATAGTGAAGAATGATTTGACCAGGCGCCAGCTTCTTGCACAACTCAGCAGGATGGCGGTTATTTCTTCGCTACCGAGTGTGGCGACTTTCCCGTTTGGCTGTGGCAGTGGGAGTTCCTCGCCTTCTCCGCCACCGACGGCGGACGGTTACCCGGGAACCGACGACCAACTGCTGGAAGAAATCGAAAAGACTGCCTTTCTTTTTTTCTGGGAGCAGGCGGACCATGCATCGGGGCAAGTGAAAGATCGCGCGTTCGCCGCTGGAAACGACACACGAACAATATCCAGCATAGCGGCCACGGGATTCGGATTGACCGTGCTTTGCATTGGCGATCAACGCGGCTATCAGCCGAGCGCAGCCATCGCGGCGCGCGTGCGGGCCACGCTGACCTTCCTGCTGAACCAGATGCAGCCGCAAGGGATGAACGGGTTCTTTTATCACTTCGTGGACATGACGACGGGCGCGCGGGCATTCCATTCCGAGGTTTCCTCGATTGATACCGCGATTTTGCTCTGCGGAGTGCTGATGTGCCGGCAGCATTTTTCGCAAGATCCGCAAATACCCAGCCTGGCCACGCAGATCTACGAGAGGGTGAACTGGCAGTGGATGTTGAACGGCGGGCCAACGCTTTCCATGGGCTGGACGCCGGAGAAACGTTTTCTGAGCGCGCGATGGGAGCACTACTGCGAGCTGATGA
>WNGK01004857.1_pt1 | contig 20347 bp, 14 predicted proteins | sample 5400601 | NCBI WGS metagenome assembly WNGK01 (sample SAMN13153376, study PRJNA577476) | soil metagenome | isolation source: 60 cm soil or saprolite under Garry oak tree replicate 1 | place: USA:California | collected 2016-06-15
TGCCCATCACCCAGCAGCACAGTAACTGTTCCATCAGTCCTGTTTGTAACCGCCAGGTCGAGATGACCATCGTGGTTAACATCGACGGCAATGACGGTGTGAGGTTCCTGTCCAACGGTCAAAACCGGTCCGGCCGATAAGTGGCCATGACCGTCGCCGAAGAAAATGAAAACCGAAGTGCTAAACTCGTGCCGCATTTGAGTTCCGGTCTTAGGGAATGCCACGTCCAGCTTTCCGTCCTCGTCGAAATCCCCAAGAGCGATATTGCCTTTTAAGGTCCCCGGCTCCAACTGGAGGTCCTGGGCCAGAGCAAAAACGCCCCTGCCGTTTCCAAGGTAAGTCGCAATGAAATTGTTGGAAGTATTGCCTGGGAGCGCTCCCGCCACCACAATGTCCGGGAGACCGTCGTTATTCATGTCGCCAATCTTGCAACTGGATGGCAAATCATCGACTGAGAACGTGCTATTGGTGAATCCTCCTGCCCCATCGCCCAGCATAACCGTGACCACGCTCTGCCCTGGGGTGTTTGATTCGCCACACACTACCGCGTCCAGCTTTCCATCGCCATTGAGATCGCCCGCATCCATGCCGTAAGGCTGTTGCACGCCTTCTATTTCCAAGTCAGGACCAGGGAAATTCCCTTTTCCATCGCCAAAATAGAGGACGACTTTATCGTCATCGGGGGCGTTCACAAAGATATCAAGCCGGCCGTCATTATTGAAGTCGCGTAAAAGAACACGTACCGGCTCGCCATCGCCGTCAATTTCGCATGGCGGGGTGGGGAAATGGAATGCACCTAAACCATCACCCAAGAGAACAATCTCGTCGTAACCCCAGTTGGTAGCACTCACCAAATCGAGATGTCCATCCCTGTTTACGTCGCCTACGTCGAGCCCCTTTGTGAGAGTATCAGTTGGAAAATGTCCCCCCAAAACGAACCCGCCCTGGCCGTCTCCAAACAAAATGGCCACAACATCAAATCCGGTGCAATTGACTGCCAGATCCATGTTGCCGTCGTGGTTGAAATCGCCGGCAACGAGCAACTCGGGCGCAATGATGCTGCCGGTTCGATGGTTAGCAGACGCCGATGGCAGAAACGCGGCGGAAAGAACCACGCAAGCTGAGGCTAACAATTGTCTTCGTTTTATAACAGTGCCTCCGACGGCGGCTAACCGAAGTGCCGTACTCCCGACCCAACGTAGCGGCTAACTCTAAATTAAAGAGAATTCAGGAAGTCGAATACTTGCGCCTTCTGAAAGTCACCGAAAGCGTTGAACCCGTCCCTCGCAGCCGCGGCCTGGCCTCCATGTCGCTGAATGGCGTCGTCGTAGGTAAATGACAGACCGTCGTGCATCAGCCGGTTGCGGGTCCGAAGTCCCCAGAGTGGCGCGGTACGAATTTGGGTTGCTGTTCCTGCGTACTCGGGGGTGGGCTGAATCGGTATGCCGTCACCGGTGCCGATATCGTGCAACAAGAAGTCGCTGTAGGGATGAATGGTTCTGTTGCCAAGAGCGTTCGGAACGGTGAATGCGCCGCCGTTGATCGGCGTTCCCGCGGCCGCCGTGACGATGCTGGCCACATGACAAACATTGCAGCCTATTTGGTTAAACTTCTGTTCGCCGGAGTGCACATCAGGCGTGATCGGCCCACGCGGCGGGGCCTTTGTCGATCGCATAAAGTTGACGAAGGCCTGAGGATCTGTGCCATCGTTTTCAGGTTCTGGCACGGGGTCATAGGCCGTGCCATATCCGACGAACAGGCCTTGCGACGTATTTTCGTCCGGAAAGAGAGGACTGGTGATGCCCATTTCGTTGAGATAGGCATCACTCGCAAACGACAGCAGGCTGCGGTGCTGGCATTTCCATCCAAACCGGCCAACGCCGGCGCTGCCATCGCCTTCCAGAATAGCAACTTCCGGAGCCGTGCCCTGCTGGTCGGGCGGCTGTGCATCTCGAATTGCAGTGAGCGTGCTGTCTGAGACGCACTCTACATAGCCGTCACCCACGGTGCTCGTTGACATGCGGAAAGTTCTCACTTCGTCCGCGGGAAGCACATGTTCCACGATTTCAGGGAAGGTAGCGCGCGATTGGATGAGCGAACCGCCCGGTGATTCGAAGAACTGGCCGTTAAAAGTATGCCCAGTCCGGTGCTCGGCTATCTGGCTAGCAGCGCCGGTGACAATGTTCTGATGGCATGCGCTGCAGCTCTGGGTGTTATAGGTAGGCCCAAGACCGTCCTCTGCGGTTTCCTTTTCTTCAAAAACGAACCGGCCATCATTGTAAGAGCGAAGTGGCTGCACGTTGTCCTCAGTGATGGTGTCAAAATCCGGCCCCTGTTGAAAGTAACCGTTGGTTAGGTCGTCAAAACCGGTTTCCGCGTCGCGTGGGCGACGGGTGGGGTTTTCGCCGTTGACCGCAGTCTTATCCCCCGAGAAAGAGAAAAATTGCGCCGGACCTTCTGGCGCAGCCCCCGTCCGAGGAATAAACCTATTGTCGGAGGTTTTCTTGATCGACGACTGCCCTTCTCCCCACATTGATGTACTTAGAACTGCTGCCGTAGCGATAGTCGCTACTCCGATTGAGAGGAACGCTGTGGATTTCATGGAATTTATCTATTTCATTGTATCGGCGATAGTACGGAAACTGACGATGAAAGTGTAAAGTTGCCATGCCCGTCACCCAGCAGCGTAGTAACTGTTCCAGCAGTCCTGTTTGTATTACACAGGTCCAGGTGCCCATCGTGGTTAACATCTACGGCAATAACCGAGTGAGGTTCTTCTTCCACGGTGAGAACCGGCCCGGCCGATAACTGGCCATGACCGTCGCCGAAGAAAATGAATTCTGAAGTGCTATGCTGGTGCGGTATCTGACTTCCGGTCTTAGGGAATGCCACGTCCAGGTTCCCGTCTTCATTGAAATCACCGAGGGCGATGTCGCCTTTCAAGTTTCCCTCGCCCACCTGCACGATCTGCGCCAGAGCAAAGACACCCCTGCCGTTGCCAAGGAACGTGTAAATGTAGTTGCCGGTAGCATTCCCAGGGAGCGCTCCCGCGACGACAAGGTCCGGGATACCGTCATTGTTCAGGTCGCCAATCTTAACACTGGATGGCAAATCACCAACTGCGTACGTGCTATTGGTGAATCCTCCTGTTCCATCGCCGAGCATGACAGTGACTACGCTCTGCCCTGGGGTGTTCGAGACACCGCACACCGCCGCGTCGAGCTTTCCATCACGATTGAGATCGCCCGCATCCATGCCGTAAGGTTGTGTTACGTCTTCTATTTCGATGTCAGGACCAGGGAAATTTCCTCTCCCATCGCCAAAATAGAGCACGACTTTATTGTCATCGGGAGCGTTCACAAAGATATCAAGCTTGCCGTCGTTATTGAAGTCGCGTAAAAGAACACGGACCGGCTCGCCATCGCCGTCAATTTCGCATGGCGGGGTGGGGAAATGGAATGAACCTACACCATCCCCCAGGAGAACAATCTCGTCATAACCCCAGTTGGTGGCACTCACCAAATCCAGATTCCCATCCCTGTTTACGTCGCCCACCTGGAGTCCCTTTGTGAGAGTATCAGTCGGAAAATGTCCCCCCAGAACGAACCCGCCCTGTCCGTCTCCAAACAAGATGGCCACGACGTCAAATCCGGTGCAATTAACAGCCAGATCCATGTTGCCATCGTGGTTGAAATCGCCAGCCACCAGCAACTCGGGCAGGATCTGGGTGCCGGTTCGATGGTTAGCAAAGGCCGACGGCAGCAACGCGGCGGAAAGGATTAAGCAAGCCAACGCTGAGAATTGTTTTTTCATAATTTTACCCTGTTTTTAGTGAAGCTACCTTTAGTGAATCTCGATCTGACCAACCTGGAGATGCGTTTCAACATCTCCACCTACGATGATATTTTGGTCTTCAAACGGAACCCCGACCACGACCTTGGAAGCGCCCGTGCCAGTGAAATTCGCTGAAGTTACGGAGTAACCAAAACCAGCGAACGCCGTGGGTTGTTCGCTGATTACCGTGCTGACGAGTTTTCCGTTCCTACCGTTATAAACCAAAACTTCTCCCGCGTTTTGGAGCCCGCTCACAGTCGCATCGGGAGCGCCAACCAGAACATCCGGCCGCTCATCGCCAGTGACATCCGGGCTTACCGCCACCGAAGTGCCAAATTTGTTGAATTGGTGTGTAGGATTGGGCAAGTTGTGTGACAGAGTTCCATCAGAGCCTTTGAAAACGTAGGCCGCTCCTCGAAGATTATTTTGGTTCGGGGCACCGATCACGAAGTCGGGCGTGCCATCGCCATCGAGATCCTGGCCTCCTGCGACAGCGTCACCAAAGGAAGGAATTTTGTCCTTGTTAGGGGCCGCAGGGCTGGCCATTGTGAAGAGAAGCGCGCCATTGGCACCGCTGAAAACGAAGGCTTTACTTGCACCCGGCGCACCAATGATGACATCGTTGACCCCGTCATGATTCACATCCCCGGCGTTAGCCAACGCTGACCCGAATCGCTCGCTTAGGATTTGTGTAGGCGGATTTAATTGACGGATCAAACTGCCATTCGCGCCACTGAAGATGTAAGCAGTTCCTACATCAGGCAAATCTTCGGACGCGTTCGCTTTAGGAACCCCAATAATCATATCTGGGACTCCGTCGCCGTTAACATCTCCCAGGCCGGCGACGGCATAACCGAATCTGTTTCCCTCGTCTTCATTAGGATCGAGAAGATTAAAGAGAATACTGTGATCCGCGCCGCTGAAGACAAACGCCTCGCCGGCGTTTATGTGGTCCGCGTCGAAGTTGGAGTGATGGGGAACCCCGACCAGGATGTCCGGGACACCGTCATGATTAATATCTCCCAAAGCGGCTACGGAGAAGCCGAAGAAACCACCGAACTTCGGGAAATTCACGGGTTGTTGAAAATACGGATCGTTAAGTTCAGATATCTCCGCAAGACTCGCGCCGTTGATGAGGAAAGCTCTTCCCACATCCTGCGGCGGACCAAACCCATTGGTACTACTAAACTCTGAATCGTGGAACGGCCCGCCGACTACGAGATCCGGAACTCCGTCACCGGTAACGTCACCGACCACCGCGATGGCTTGCCCAAAGCGCGTGGTGCTATCTTCGATTTGCGGATCGACCAGCGTTGACGCCCGAGTCGCTGTGACCAGAAGCCCCGAAAGCATCAGCCCGAGGAGGGCCGTGCCGAAACGTGGTACGATTCTATTCGGCAAAAATTTCATGTTTGTCATTTTTCCAGATTTCAAATTCATAAGTTCTCCCATTTAGTGCCCGGGATTTTGTGATAGCGTTAAACTTAACGCAAGTAAAAATTCAAATTATTTTCGTCAGATGTTACCTGACAATGGGATAAAAGGCGACCCTGCTCGAAAACGATCGAGCACCTCCGTGTGCGGCGGCAATCTGGTCGATGAATATGCGGCGTCCGCGATGCTGTCTTGCGATAAAGTTTTGGTTTTGTGCGCTGCTGATGATCAGCGCCAGGTAAGAGCTTCCTGACGCCGACACGCATCCGCCAGGTTTAACTACCGAATTTTTCCGCTTCCAATTGTAACTGGAAGAGCTTTCGACCTGTCATTATATTGTAAGCCTGGTTTCAGAATTTTGTGCAAGCAACGATGTTCGCTCCCTTATCGGCTCGGCAGTGGAATTATGAAGCCGCGGCGCATCTCCTGACCCGCGCGGGGTTCGGGGGCACACCCGGCGAAATCGAAGCGGCACACGGAAATGGACTAGACGCGGCGGTCCGCGATCTGGTCGATGTAAGCGATGACCTCGCAGATGTCCCGGCACCCGAGTGGGCGCATCCTCGTCCAATCGGTAAAATCCGCACGCAAATGCGGTCGCAGAGGGTTTCTCCCAGGGAACGGAGAGAAAGAAAACGCGCGTACCATGATATGGAGGGCGAAAACATTCTCGATCTTCGACGTTGGTGGCTCGAACGAATGCTCACATCGCCTGCACCACTCCTGGAGAAAATGACGCTTTTCTGGCATGGCCATTTCGCGACCAGCGTCCAGAAAGTCAGAGACGGTTATTGGATGTGGCTGCAGAACGACACGCTGCGGCGAAATGCGTTCGGCAACTTCGCCACGTTAACGAAAAAAATGTCACGCGATCCTGCGATGATGATTTACCTCGACCTTCAAAAGAGCGAGCAGCAACACCCAAACGAGAATTGGGCGCGCGAGTTAATGGAACTTTTCATGGTCGGCATCGGCAATTATACCGAGCAGGACATCCGAGAGGCAGCGCGAGCGTTCACTGGTTACCACGTCAACTTGGGTACGCAGCAATTTCGATTTGCGCCTCTCCAGCACGACGACAGTTCGAAAACGTTTATGGGTCGAACCGGACCACTAAGCGGCGACGATATTATCGACACGCTGATGGAAAAGCCGGCGTGCGCGCAATTTATTGGGCGAAAAATCTGGCGCTATTTCGTGGAGGACGATCCGTCGCCAGAGACTGTCAATGCGGTGGCGAGTCGCCTCCGCGCGCACAACTACGAAATCCGCCCATTCTTGCGGGAAATTTTTAGCTCGGGCGAATTCTATTCCGAGCGTGTCATTCGGAGCCAAATCAAAAGTCCGCTGCAGTTTCTTATTCAGACTGCAAAGCTGCTCGAGATACCGCTTCCGCCGGCTGAGATTGCGCAAAATGCCATGCGCCAAATGGGGCAGATTCTTTTTGCGCCCCCAAGCGTGAAGGGGTGGGACGGTGGCAGAGCGTGGATCAGCACTTCCACGCTTCTTTTTCGTTACAATTTCGCGAATTATTTGATCAACGGCGACGCGATGCTGCCGGCATCTGTTCCGGAAAAAGACAGGGCCCTCGATTTCGGATTTCGGCGAGGGTTAGACTTGGGCGCGGACATCCGCCGCGATCCAATTGACGTATCGAAATTAATTCCAGCGGAGCTGCGGCGAAAACCACAGGAACTTGTGGCGCACTTGAGCAATCGCCTCTTTCAAGCCAAGGCAGCCGCGAAAGAAACAGAAGCTTTTGTTCAATATCTCGAGGCACGAAAGTCTGACACTGGCGACGAAACCATGCGCGGTTTGCTACATCTCATGATGAGCACGCCGCAATTCCAACTCATCTGAACGGTCTATGAAACAAACACTGCACACACGCCGGCAATTTCTTCGCACCTCGGCGTTGGGAGCGGCCGCTTCCTGGACATTGCCGGTTTTTCTTGAGAAAACTTTTTTCGCGCTCGATGCCATGGCCGCCGATGCGCTCACCCAGACCGCGACCGGGAAAGACGGTACCATTCTTGTCGTTTTGCAGATGGCGGGCGGGAATGATGGACTCAACATGGTGGTTCCTTATGCGGACGATGTTTACTACCGTTCACGGCCGAGGCTCGGTCTCCCTGCAGACAAGGTGCTGAAGCTCGATTCCTATGCCGGATTGAATGGCAAACTTACCGGCTTAAAATCCCTCTTCGACGAAGGCCATTTGGGCGTCGTGCAGGGAGTCGGATATCCCAATCCAAATCGATCCCATTTTCGCTCCACAGAAATCTGGCAGACCGCCTCCGACGCCGATCGAAATGTCAGCGAAGGCTGGCTCGGCCGCTATTTCGATAATTGTTGCGCCGGGGCCGATCCGACGGTCGGCATCGCGATCGGTGAGGAAATGCCGCAGGCGTTTGCGGCGAAGACTCCAACCGGCATCACGTTTTCGCAGCCGGAGGAGTTCCGCTGGAGGCCATCAGAAAAAGTCGAAGGGCGCATGAGCGCTGAGGAATTTTTCTTTCGCCAGCTCAATGGTTCGACCAGCGGCCAAGACCTGGCCGCGTCGGAAGGCGGTTCGATCAGCGCGATTTCCGGCAAATCGAAGACCGATCTGAGTACAATCGATTTTCTCACACGGACCGCGCTCGACGCGCAGTTGAGTTCGGACAAAATTCTCGCAGTCGCACGCAAATATAAGTCGCGCGTTTCGTATCCGAAGGGGCGTCTTGCGGCGAGCCTGAGCGTGATTGCGTGTATGATCGCCGGCGGGTTGCCAACGCGGGTTTATTACACCAGCCAGGGCGGATTCGACACGCACGCCGGTCAGGCAAACGCGCACGAACGGTTGATGGGCGAATTAAACGATGCGCTCACTGCCTTCGCGGCCGATCTAAAACAGCAGGGCAATTTCGATCGCGTGCTGTTGATTACTTTTAGCGAATTCGGACGGCGGGTTGCGGAAAATGCAAATGGTGGGACCGATCACGGCGCGGCCGCGCCGATGTTTATTGTCGGGGGCGCGGTGAAGCCGGGATTGTTCGGGAAATGTCCGAGCCTGACGGATCTCGATTACGGCGATCTGAAATTCAACACTGACTTCCGCAGCGTTTACGGGACGCTGCTCGACCAATGGTTACATGCGCCGAGTCAGATTGTGCTCGAACGGAAATTTCCGGCACTCCCTATTATTTAGGTGTAAGGGCGGCTCTCCTTCGTCGAATCGCCCGGAGAGGGGCGGCAGCATGTGCCTGGTTTTCGTGTGGCTCCAGACAGCATCCGCGTGAGGCCCAACCTCTCCGTCGGCAAGAGTCCTTTGGGAAGGAGCACCCTATGTCCTCACGGTTTTTTTACCAAAGAGTCCACGTACGAATTCGATCTTCTGCTCAATATTTTCAGATCGACATTACGCAGCAATGTTCCCACCGTCAGCAGCGTGGCGGCTATCTTACCGTATCTGAATCGGTTGCGGTATTGTTACTAGTTTTGTTATCTGTAACGCCGCTTGGAGCGGTCACAGTCCCTGTGTCCGAGACCGTGCCGTTTGCCGATGGGTCGATCGTCCCAGTCGCCCGGTAGGTGATAACGCTGCCGGATGGAATTGTTACAGTATCATTGATATTGCCACTCCCACTCGCGGTGAATCCTGAAGCGCCGCCGGTCTGCGTCGCGGTGAAGCTCACGCCGGTAAAAACGGCAGGGAAAAGGTCGCTTACCCTCGCACCGGTAACCGAACCGGGCCCGTTGTTCGTCACCACGATTGTGTAGATGTTGCTCTGGCCCCTGGTGACGCGTTTTATTCCATCAGTTACTGTAATCTTGAGGTCAGCCTGTAATGTGAGTATATCGGTATCGGTTGCGCTGTTGTTGGTGAGTTTGTTATCTGTAACGCCGCTTGGAGCGGTCACAGTCGCTGTGTCCGAAAGTGATCCGCTTGGTGCTGTTGGTGGGATCGTCCCGGTCGCTGTATAGGTGATAACGCTGCCGGACGGCATCGTAACAGTATCGTTGATATTGCCACTCCCACTGGCGGTGAATCCTGAAGCGCCGCCGGTCTCCGTCGCGGTGAAGCTCATGCCGGTAAAAACGGCAGGGAAATTATCGCTTACAGGCGCGCCGGTGACATTACCGGGCCCGTTGTTGGTCACCACAATTGTGTACGTGTCCGCCGTACCCGAATTAACGGTACCCTTTCCGTCCGTTACGGTAACTTTGAGGTCAGCCTGTAAAGTGAGTGTATCGGTATCGGTTGCGCTGTTGTTAGTAAGATTGTTATCTGTAACGCCGCTTGGCGCGGTCACAGTCGCTGTGTCCGAAAGTGACCCGCTTGGTGCCGACGGGCTGATCGTCCCAGTCGCTGTATAGGTGATAACGCTGCCGGATGGCATCGTTACAGTATCGTTGATATTGCCACTCCCACTGGCGGTGAATCCCGAAGCGCCGCCGGTCTGGGTCGCGGTGAAGCTCATGCCGGTAAAAACGGCAGGGAAATTATCGCTTACAGGCGCGCCAGGGACATTACCGGGCCCGTTGTTGGTCACGACGATTGTGTAAGTGACCGCCGTACCCGAATTAACTGTACTCTTTCCGTCCGTTACGGTAACTTTGAGGTCAGCCGATAACACAATTGTATCAATATCAGTCGCGATGTTGTTGGCAAGATTTGGATCTGGAACGTCGCCTGGAGCGGTTACCGTCGCTGTGTCCACAAGTGTGCCGTTTGCCGATGGGCTGATCGTCCCGGTGGCTCGGTAGGTGATAACGCTGCCGGCTGGCATCGTAACAGTATTATTGATATTGCCACTTCCACTCGCGGTGAATCCTGAAGCGCCACCGGTCTGCGTCGCCGTGAAGGTCACGCCGGTAAAAATGGCCGGGAAATTGTCGCTTACCACCGCGCCAGTAACATTACCCGGCCCGCCATTGGTCACCACAATTGTGCAGGTAACCGACGTACCAGCGTTTACCGTAGTCACTCCGTCCGTTACGGTAACGCTGAGGTCGGCCGTCGGCGTTTCCGCCGCCCTTAATTGAAGAGCTGCTCCCTGAGTCGCCAACATCGTTTGATATGCCGGGTTCTCGACATCCGTCTCATAGACTTCGACAAACTTGCAGCCAAAATTCACCGCTGCGGTAAACGAATTATTCATGGCATCGTAAGCCGAGAGAAGCGGGTCGTCGCCATATGGTGGAGAATTGCTCAGGCGGGCAACATTGTCGTCACTAGCACTGTTGCAGAGAAACTGAATGCCGGTCGGCTCATACAAGTAGTTGCCGTAGATGGCAGCGTTGAGGTAATAACCGGCGGCAGAAGTTGCATGCAACTGGGAGTTCATGATCCCAAACCTCCCGGGATACGTCGCGACGCCCCAGTCAAAAATATCATTCATCGCCGTTGTGCCGACTTCTTGTGAATCTCCGCCGTAAGGACGCGCGCCGGTGATGAACAACGGCGTATGCGGGAATGCAATCATGTATTGCGCAATCATTTCCTGGATTGTCGCTTCCCATGCCACCAATCCGGCAGGCAAAGTCCCATTCCCGGTATAACCAGCTGCAATCGCATTGGCGTCAAAGAAATCAATATCCGCCTGCTCAGTGGCCAGATAAGCCTCAGCGACCTGACAAAAGCCCGTCATAACTATGTATCCAAGTTGCGGATTAAAGTCGTACCGGGCTCCTAAAGCGGTGATAAATTCCTCCCATTTAGCTCTGTAAAGAGGATCCCATGGCACCGGCATCGCCCCTTCGTCGGGCGCGGTGAGCACACGAAATTCGGCCCCTCCTGCGTTGCGCGCCAGGATGGAAAAGGTGGCCGGTGTTCTTGAAGTGGTTCTGGTCGCCGCGGTGGATGTTTGCACCACTGTTGAGTTGATAATGGAAACGATGGTCGTGCCCGGTGAAAAGTTGCCACACGCGATCGCCCTTCCAACATCCGCCGGAACAAAATTGGCAGTGGCTGAGGTAAGCGTGGCCACATCGGTTGTGGTCGAGCCATCGGTGAAAGTGACACCGCCCAAAAGCCACGGCGGGGTGTCGATGCCAGCAATCACCCCGAGACCGATAAATTTTCCGCTGGTAAGAGCATTAGCCAAACAGTCATCAATCAGCGGCCAATTATAAACGTTGTCGGCTGTCTCGATATCAGACCAGCTCACTCTGATCCGAAGCCCGTCCACGTTTGGGTTTAGCCACGGGTGGTCATCGAGCGTTCCGATAGGCGCGTTGGCGGAAATTGCTCCCGGTAAATCGATGATGCCAGCGGGGTCAGGCTTGACCGCCTGTGGGAAGACGTTTCCCGGGGCAAGCAGCTCGGCAACGCAAAGCAGCATGCCGATTAACGCCGGCAGTCTGCAGGGTTGCGTTGCAGATTGTTTTCGATGTGCGGTTAAAACGAGCGGATTAAAGAAGGCTAATAGTGAAGCGGATTTCTTTTTCATTCTGAGGGGTCCTCGGTTGTTGCCTGCCTCGTCGCTCGGCTCACTTTGCCAAAGACGGGGCGGGGCATTTTTTTGCTAAGCAAACAAATCTGTCAAGCTGTTTCTTAGGACTTTTTTCCTAGGGATTACGGCTGGCTATTAAGTATTTTCGCCTAGGGACGAAACCGATGCGTTCGCCTCTTGCCGTGCGGCACTAAACCGCTCGGAAGAAAGGCATGCTGTGAAGCACGTTCTGCCTGGATCGCTCAGACGCGCGGGAATGTCGGTCGGCGTGCAGCGAACTGTTCAAGTGCCGAAGCCAACAGGAGATCCGCGCAGCGATCCGCCGTCAGGCTAGTTCGCGGGCAAGCTGCGGGAACAGCCACCGGTTTTCCATTTCCCGGTAAAGCAGTGTCATTCGGTTCGCGAGAGGATTGCCGAATTATCGGTCGCGACCGATCGGCATATTTCGTCGCCGCAGATTGACTTTCCTCTTTTGCATCGTTAATAACAAGGGTGCGCTGCCGCTGCGACAAAGCGGGCTCAGAACCGGGCTTCGCAAACGTCGCCAAAATTTAACAAATCCATTCTTGCAGATTCGCGCGTCGTAAGCAGTAAGTTTGGTTGCACAGAGCAAACCCGATGCGGAACTGATGAGCCAACCACAATGATGCGAAATTTTGCTTGCAGCGGCCGCCTCGATTTTGATAGCTTATAAATTTTCACCCCAATATGAAATCGTTATCGGTTGTTTTTCCTGCATTTAACGAAGAGGCAAATATCCGGGCCGTCGTTGAGGACGCATATCGGACTGTACCGAAACTTGCCCCAATTTTTGAGATCATTGTGGCAAACGACGGCAGCAAGGACCGCACGGGGGAGATTTGCGATCGGCTCGTCGAGGAGTTGCCCGAAGTGCGTGTTGTTCATCATCCCCGGAACCGCGGGTACGGTGCCGCACTCAAGAGCGGCATCACGCTGGCGCGCTACGATCTAATTTTCTTCACTGACGCTGATGGGCAGTTCGACTTAAACGAAGTCGCCGCGCTCCTCGAACAGGCGGATTCCTACGACATCGTTGCTGGTTACCGGGCCCGGCGGCAGGATCCGCCGCACAGGCTGTTGTTTGCCTGGGGTTGGAATATCCTCGTGCGGCTCGTGCTCGGGGTCAGGGTCCGGGACATTGATTGCGCTTTCAAAGTTTTCAACCGCCATGTCTTCGACAAGGTTCAGATCAACTCGGTGGGTGCGATGGTTAACACGGAAATCTTCGCTCAGGTATCCAGGTTTGGCATGACGGTCAAGGAGGTGCCCGTGAGCCATTTCCCACGGCGGCACGGCAAGCCAACCGGCGGTAACGTTGCCGTTATCGCGAAAGCGTTTCGGGAGTTGATCAAAATGCGACGTAAGCAGCACACGATCCGTGCGGTAATTCGTCGAGTTCGTCGACTCCAGGCGACTCGTGACGAATCTGTCGTTTCCAAGCCTTCTTCCGAGCAAAAAATATTCGTTCGGCGGCGCAGGTGGGCACGATAAACACGGCGATGGAACGCGCCGTTGGCGAAACTCGGCCCTTAGTGATTTCCCATTAAGGGAAAACTTTGCTCGAAACCGCCAGCGACGCTTGACAGCCTGTCGATTTGGAACAAGTTCGCTGCCTCTTTTCTCTATCGCTTCAATAAATCATGAAAACTGATGTGCTAATAATCGGCGGCGGGCCAGGGGGGTCCGCGATGGCAATGTTCCTCGCGCGGGAGGGAATCAAGCCAGTCATTCTGGAACAGGAAGAGTTCCCGCGGTTTCACATCGGGGAGTCGATGACCGGTGAAGCGGCTCAGCTCGTTCGACGACTCGGCCTTGAGCAGGAGATGACAAAGAGAGAGCATCCAGTCAAGCACGGCGTCAAAGTCTTCGGCTCGAGCGGCCAGAATTCCTGGTATGTCCCCGTTTCGTCCCGCGATAAGGAGTGGAAGCTCTCTTACTCAACCACATGGCAAATGCGGCGGAGCAATTTCGATACGATGATGCTCAAGGAAGCCGAAAAACGCGGAGCAACCGTTATGCGAGGCACAGCGACAAAGCCGCTGCTGGCCGATGACGGTACCGTCTGCGGAGTAACGGTTCGCTGGCCTGACGGCAAGAGCGAGGACATCGAAACGCAGATGGTGCTCGATTGCTCTGGCCAGGCAACCTTTCTCGCCAACCAGCGGGTTACCGGTCCAAAATATCTTGGTAACTACGACAAGCAGGTCGCCTTCTTCTCGCAAGTGACCGGCGCTGTCCGTGGCTCCGGCACTTCGGGCGAAGAGGCGAAAGACAATACTCTGATCTTCTATGCGAAAAAGTTTCATTGGGCCTGGTTCATTCCGCTCGACAAGGATGTTGTCAGTGTGGGAATGGTCACCCCCAACGCTGATTTTCTGGCCAAAAAACAAACTCCCGAACAGTTTTTCCGGAACGAGCTCTACGACATTAACCCGGAGCTTCGGAATCGCATACCTGAGCTGAACCTGGTTGAGAAAGTGCACGTTATTCCAAACTACTCCTACCAAGTGCGCGGTTTCTGCGGGAAAGGCTTTATCTGCATCGGCGATGCGCACCGTTTCATCGATCCGATATTTTCTTTCGGACTAACCGTACTGACGCTTTTGCCGGACGGATTTATCCAACCGAACACCAGCCTTCGCCAGCCGTTCTCGGTTTCCGCAAGATGCTCAAACGCACGCGCGAGTATGACAAGGATGACTATTCGGTGCCAATAGGTTCGCGCTTTCACCCGGAGCGGGCGGCAATCTGGGAACCTAATTCTCCCGTCGAGACGACGGAGCACTGGATGGGCGGTCGATGAAGTGCGGCTGTTTTGTAAACTGCTGCCGATAATTCATCCGGCAAGAAATGCATAAGTGTTCGCAAAAACTGCTTGGTAATAATCCGGCCTCTGGCCCGATATAATCTTTGTGCAAATACCACCGAAACTCAAAGAGTACATAGATAACAATCGCGGTTCTTTGCCACCAATAACTGATCCTGACGAGCCGCTGCAGATTGACTCGCTCGGTCTGATCCGTTTGGTGGCATTTTTGGAAGATGAATTCGGTTATCGGATTGAGGACCAGGAGCTGGTCCCAGAAAACTTTGCAACCCTGCGGCAGCTTGGGGCGTTGCTTGCGACCAAAACGCCGTCTGGGCCGACAACACAAGTCAAACCTGCGCCACAAGAAGGTATTCCTACGTTTTCGGTAAAGCGCGAAAAGTACCGCTCGAGATTGCCGGAGTTTTAGTTGACGCGGCCGACAAAAAGCCGCTGGCATGTCTTGCTAGTCCGCGACAGGGTTGATTACAGTTGGTTTCGGATGCTCAGTTGACAGCTCATTGATCAACGATGTCGGCGGCAAGCAGCGCTCGGTTGGTATCGCGCAGGACGGGCAACGGGTTTTTCCTCAATGCTCACCTGTGCTGTCTCGGAACTGTGGAACTCACGCTGCGGTTGATAATTTCGACGAGGCCCAGACGAATCTTCCCTGTGTGACTGTTCCCAGCTATACTCAACGCACTAATCACCTGGTCAGAATGTACGCCCAATTCACGGCTTGGGCTGGACGAGTTACAGTGGATTACGCAGCGCTTGCTTTCCTTTTGCGACAACAATGAAAAAGCTGGAGCATAATCGGAACATTCGACCCGGCGCCGTTCGCGCTTTTGTACTCTGTGGGGGGGCCGGCACCCGCGAATCACTCATCAGCGATCCAGTTCTTGTTCTTAACGGCGATAGCTATGTGGAGTGGAGCCTTGTTCCAATGCTGGAACTGTTCACAGTGAAAAATGCCGATATAGTCGTCGTGCTCCAAGCAGTCGCCGATGTCACCCGCTATGGAAGTGTGGCACTCGACCAAGACGGCCGCGTGACTCAGTTTGTCGAAAAAGGAGATGCCGCAGGCCCCGGTCTAATCAACGCCGGCGTTTATTTGCTTCGAAAGCAAATCGTTCGGGACCTGCCTGCTGGGACAGCCATCTCGCTGGAGAGGGAGGTTTTTCCTCAGCTCGACCGCGGAGTCTATGGATTGATTAGCACGGGACTCTTCATCGACATCGGGATACCGGACGACTTGAACCGGGCCCAGACGCTACTTGCTTCGCGGATCAGTAACCTCAATCGCTGCCGGAGTGAACCAACAACTATTAGATGACATCTTCTATTATTGCGTGGATAAGATCGGCTGCTCATCCGGCAACCAGGCGCCGGGCATTGATAACCGCCATGATCGTTGGCGTTGTGCTGGTCGCGGTTAACCACGGAGCCGCAATCATCTCAGGTCAGATAACCCGTTTCCGCATTATCCAGATCTGCCTCACTGTCATAGTTCCCTACGTCGTTTCGACAGCATCTAGTGTCGCGACACGAAATGAACGACGCTAGCCTTGGTTTGAATTCAATTAAGAGGCTAACGATTCGCGCTCGCCTTCAGGACGAATGCGCGAACATCCATTCCTCCGTGGCCGGGAGAGGGGAGTTAGGTTCCCATATGGCAGCGCGCTCGGGATGAAAGCGTGAACCGATCGGAATGGAATAATCGTCTTCGTGCTCATAATCCCTGGTTCGCTTGAGCATCTTGCGAAAGGCGAGAATCGCTGGCGAAGGCTGCTGCTCGCTCGGATAAACGCGTCCTGCGAAGGCATCGATCATCTGTTCGCGATAGCGATGATGGACGAAGGTTGCAAAGGCAAAAGGTTGTTCCCAAAACAGGTCAACCATGTCCTCGAGGTTATCGGTTCCCTTCTCGCAGAAGAGCATGTGCTCAGCGAATGGGTTAGCCAGGTCGCGACCCTTGCCTCCGAGATATGCCAGCACATGAGGCACAGCAAATTCCGCTTCTCGCAGAGTCGCCGAGATGCCAAAGGAAAAAATGGGATCGATGAAACGATGAGCATCACCGATGCAGATAAAGCCTTTTCCGCAAAAGCGGCGGACCTGGTAGGAGTAGTTTGGAATGACGTGCACTTTCTCGACTAATTGTATGTCGGAAACTTTGCGTGCGAGAGCGGGATTGATCCCGGGAAGAGTACTGCGAAAGAATTCTTCGGGAGTTTGCCTTGATTCCTGGAAAGTCGCGGTTGGTACTACTAATCCGAGGCTTACCACCTCGTCATCAATCGGGATAAACCAGGCCCAGTGGAACTTTTTCAAGTAAAAGATGAGCGTGTTATCTTTCGCGTCCTCACCAGACGACGCGCTGCCGCGGACCGCGCCGGTAGCGTGAGAGAAAAAGGCGATTTGTTTGTCGTAATTGCCGACATATTTCGGCCCTGTCACGCGCTGATTAGCAAGAAACGTGGCCAAGCCCGAGCAATCGAGCGTCACTTCCGCTTCAATGTCCTCATGGCTGCCATCGGGCCGGCGCATCGTCACGCCACGCATACTGCCGTCCTCTCCAAGCAGCGGCTTCACCGCTTTGCCGCGAATCACATTGGCGCCCCGCTTCGCGGCTTCGTCGAGCATCATGCCATCGAAGTGACTGCGACGAACCTGCCAGGTTGTTCCAGGGGTCAGCTTCCAGTCCGGCGTGCGCGCGCAGACGGGAATGAACCAGGCGTTCACGCCATCGGCTCCGTAGACTTTTACGCCATGTTTCACCGGATAATTGGCGCTCAACATTTTCTCCTCTAAGCCGAGTCGCCGGAGCAACTGCGCAGCTTCGCCGGTCATCGATTCGCCGATATGGAAGCGGGGAAACGTTTCTTGTTCGAGCACGATCGGCTTGATTCCTTCCCGGATCAGGAGCATTGCTGCCGTCGCACCCCCGGGTCCACCGCCAATTATGAGCACATCGGTTTTCATCTTCATCGGGCTTTAACTAAACAAGAAACGCCAGCAATGTAAGGCCACATCCTACAGGAAAACTAGGCGATGGCCAACAAAATAAAGAAGATTGACCTTTCCCGCCTGTGACAGACCTCCTCATGTTCCAAACGGAAAGTAACGAGCGACCTAACTATCCAAACCTGAGGTTTTTGCATTCGTCGGGGGCTTCTTTTTTACTTCGTGGCGGCCACAGGGTTTCCAGTTTAAGTAATTCTACGGAAATGACCGAACGAAGTTTCCATCATGAAAGGGAGATTGAGTGTTCCCGCTTGCGACAGACCTCGTCGCCTTCCGAGTGGAGCCAGTTACGATGCCCTCCACGCTGAGAATCTAGAGGAACAGGGCGACTTACTGTCGAAGATAGCGTTGGTATCTTCCAAAGTAAGTAACCAGTGGTCCCGTCATTATGGTAGTAATGAGAGCCATGATCACAAGCATGGTGAAAATCCGCTGCGAGAGGATACCCATATCATAGCCTATATTGAGGGCAATGAGTTCCATCAATCCGCGCGTGTTCATTAAGGCTCCGAGTTGAAGCGATTCCCGCCATTTCATCCCAGTAAGACGCGCAGCCAGAGCGCTTCCACCAAGTTTTCCCGCCGTGGCTACGGCGATAATGACCAGGCAGATAAGCCAATCCTGAGCGCTGTTGAGGAGGCCGATTTGGGTGCGCAGACCGGTGAAAGCAAAGAACACTGGCAGCAGCAGGACTGAGCTCAAGTTCTCGACCCTCACAACCAATTTGTCCCGGAAACCATATGCTGTAGGCATGACTATTCCTGCCAGAAATGCCCCAAAGAGCGCATGAATCCCGATGAGTTCCGTGCTCACCGCGGAAACAAGTACCACCCCAAAAACAACAGCCAGCACAGTCTTACTTGGGTCGGGACGCTCCAAAGCCGATTGCCCCAGCCAGGTTGGCAGCTTTCGTTTAATGACGAAGAGCATGAGCGCAATGAAGACCAGTACGAGACCGAGATTGAATGCTGCTCCATCAACACTGGTTGCTCGCGCAATAGCTACCACGAAGGCCAGCATGCACCATGCGGTCACATCATCCACCGCGGCACAGGCCGTGGCGGTGCTTCCGAGCGAGGTCTTAAAAATACCGCGGTCTTGCAAGATACGAACCAAAACAGGAAAGGCAGTGATGCTCATGGAAATGCCCATAAACAACGCGAAGGCAAGAAATGAGGCACCTGGTTGCGCGAGCTGGCTGTAAAGAAACAACGCCAGAGCTACACCCAAAAAGTACGGAATCACGATGCTGGAATGACTGACGACCACCGCAGTCTGCGCCTTGTGTCGCACCTCCGAGACGTCCAGTTCCATACCCACCGTGAACAGAAACAGGCAAACCCCTATCTGGCTCAAGAGCCTTAGCGTATCCAAAGATGATGCAGCGAATATGAACTGAAATGCATTGGGTGCCAGAAGACCGAAAAGCGACGGGCCTAGAAGGATGCCCGCCACCATCTCCCCTATGACGCCGGTTTGTCCACAGCGGGTGAAGATCCAGGCAACCAAACCAGAAGCGCCCATGACAATGAGGAGCTGCAAAAAAAGTCGGCTCAGCGGATTGGTCGCATTCTGCCGCAAGGTAGATTCCACCGAAGCAAAAAACGAAGAGCCGCTCACGTCCGTTAAGTGCGGAGCAGTCGCTGCTACAGGTTCAGTTGAGAGTTGAGACACGGGGGGAGGAAGTTGACTCCCCTGATGGAGAACGAAAAAGATGCCGAGGCCAACAATACTGACAATGAGCAAATATAACTGGGCTGTGCGTCTCATCGTATAGAAAGCCGGGGCAGCTGAAAGGTATGTCTTGAGCGTGACGAATTGGATTGGCGCGGTCAGAAGTCGAGCTCACGCCCGCGGAGGGTCTGACTTCGGAGAAGGGGAAATTGCAACTTCCACCAAACGCAAAGTTTTTATCTTCCTAATTCCTTTTCGCTAGCATCTCTCGCTGGAGACGTTGCCGATCGATTTTTCCGTTGCCAGTTCTTGGCAGCGAATCCCGAAACTCAATTTCTTCGGGTATCATGTAAGGCGGCAATTTTTCGGCACAGTGGCGCTTCAACTCGGGCGATGTTACTGAATGGCTATCACTAAGGGTCACAATTGCGCCGATTGTGTTGCCGATTTGGTCGTCCGAAATCGCCAATACAACTGCTTCCTCGACGGCGGAATGCGCCACAATGACCGCCTCTATCTCGCCTAACTCAACGCGGTAGCCGCGCGTCTTAATCATGTGATCTTTTCGACCGACAAAGAGGTAGTTGCCTTTCTCATCAATAGTCACCCAGTCGCCAGTGCAGTAGAGATTTTCTTCGCGGCCGGCAGCAAACGGACTGCGAATAAAGCAGGCCGCGCTTTCTTTGGGCCGTCCGTAGTAGCCTTGCATCACGATGGAACCTCGAGCGTAGAGAAGTCCTTCTTTTCCCGGCTCCTGAATTTTTCGGCCGTTCGCATCGATGGCGATCAAGTCGGTATTGGCACAAGCTTTCCCGATCGGAATAGGCGCAGAGTCTTCTGGTGCGATCGGCTCTACCTCGTAATATGCGCATACATTCGTCTCCGTAGGTCCGTAAAGATTCGCATACCTTGGATGAGGAAGCTTTTGCATCAACGCCCGGAGGTGTTTGGTCGGAAAGACCTCCCCGGCAAAAAGAACCAACCGGAGCGCGCTCAGGTCGCGCTCCTCCAGTTTTCCGCGCGATTGCAAGAGGCTCAGCACCATCGGGACGGAATACCAAACCGTGATTCGTTGATCCTGGATAAACGAGGAGAGTTGCACCGGAAAAACTGA
>WNGK01002390.1_pt1 | contig 20341 bp, 19 predicted proteins | sample 5400601 | NCBI WGS metagenome assembly WNGK01 (sample SAMN13153376, study PRJNA577476) | soil metagenome | isolation source: 60 cm soil or saprolite under Garry oak tree replicate 1 | place: USA:California | collected 2016-06-15
TGCTGATCGGTTTAACGCGAGTCTATCTTGGCGCACATTTTCTTAGCGACGTTCTCGGCGCTTTCGCAGCTAGTGTCGTCTGGCTAACCTTCTGCTGGACCGCATTCGAAACGTTGCGGCGGCGACAAAAGCACCGTTCAGAGTGAGGTAGATCGCCCGCGGAATTTACCGTGAGCGATTCGAATGCGTCGGCCGATCCTATACGGCACTCCGCTGGTCTTTTTGTCATGTCCGCCACGACGAATCCGTCCTTCGCCCAAAGTTTTGTGGTGCCATATAACGGAGCCGCCTTTGCCTGGGGGCCCGCATAGGAGGCAGGGGTGGGGTCTTAAAAGAATTCCTGCGGTTACCTGTCCGCACACGACGATGGGCATCTAATAATTCCTGACCTCGCGACTCAACTAGTGAATCAAGGGCAGGCGCAAGCTTGGAGAGATGTGTTGCTTAGGTGGTGGTGCATAAATCGCGTATGCTTTGGCTTTTGAGTTCCGCTGCGGGGTTGGCGATGAAGGGGTCGTTTGAGCCGATGCAAATGAAATCGCCAACAGAAAAATGGCGAAAACGAGCAGAGGGAGTTTCACCGTTTCAGTCATCGCTGAGGCGGAATCGGCTTCGCGCCTGCTGACAGCCGAGGGGGACGTGAAGTCATTGTAAACGTGATCGGAAGATCGATCTCTTTCCACTTACCCGGCTTCCAACGCCACTGCCGAAATGCGTCTGCAGCAGAATTATCCAATACAGGCGAGCCTGTTGATTTGATCACTGCAACTTTCGCGACAAGACCAGTGCCCAGGTCTAGGGTGACCCGAACCAATCCAGAACCGAATTGGTGCCGCGCTCTGGCCTCATATGGGTAACGCGGTGCAACGGTCTTAATCGCATCATCCATCCAAGGCGCACGTTTTCTCACGTAGTCGCTCCCATGATGACGAATTCCCTGCGCGTCCACTCCACTGGAGAGCCACTTGGAAGGATCATCGGATAGCACCGGGCGCGCAGAAATCAGCGATGCCATGCACATTAGCGTAGAAAGAATCTTACGGCCCAATTGCGATCTCATGTGATTTGGAATCCTCTACATCATGGCCGGATTATCTCCCGTGCGGCAATCAAAAACGATTTTGGCGCGACCTTTACAGCTTTTAACCCCGTGCGCGAGGGCTGTTGACATTGTGTTGACCGTATCACGGTCTCTTTTGTTCTTTTTTGGTCGCGGATGTTCGCAACCGTGCGAGGGAACGATCCTTTCACGAGGGGCAAACACTAGATTTTCAGTCCACTGCTCTGCCAACTGAGCTACCCAGCCGTCGCTGGTATCGGTCTGCACTTGCGTCCGACAGAAGCGGGCTTTCACTAAAGCAGAAAACGTGTAGCGCTCAACCAGCCTTCGCTTGGACCGGGAACACGGCACAGCCACACGTGGCGGCGCACCCGGCCGGTCGCGCCCTCCCTAGAATTTTCGCGGCAACTCCACCGCTCTGCGTAAGAGGCGCAGATAATGGTTCCGTGAAATTTCAATACCGCCGAATTGTTGCAAATGCGGTGTGAGCCATTGCGTGTCGAGCAACGCGAATTTGCAAACGCGCAAGTGTTCGACCAGCGCCACCAGTGCGATCTTCGAGGCATCGGTCACGCGATGAAACATCGATTCGCCAAAAAAGGCGCCGCCGATCGCGACGCCGTAAAGCCCGCCGGCGAGCTTGCCGTTAGTCCATGTTTCGACGGAATGCGCATAACCAAGCTCATGCAATCGCGTGTAACTCTGGATGATCTCGCGATTGATCCAAGTGTCTTCACGCGCCGCACAGGCCTCGATCACATCCGAGAAGCAATTGTCGATTTTGGTTTCAAAAATTTCCTTCCGCAGGAGACCTCGCAGCGCATGCGGCACATGAAAATCATCCAACGGCAAGATCGCCCGCGGGTCGGGCGAGAACCATTCGATTGCCCCATCCTCCATCGCCATTGGAAAAACGCCAAGCCGATAGCCTTGTAGCAAAAGTTCCGGATCAATCATGAGATGTGTTACAACCGCTGAAGCGGCAACGACAGTGTAACTCTTCAACGCATTAAGGCTGAACGCTTCAACTTCTTGCAATGTCGCGCTCGCTTCCTAAAATAAGCAGATGAAACGCCTGTCGATCTTGTTCATGATCGCATGGCTGGTCGCGGGTGGTTGCGCTGATCCGCTCGAACAACGCACCACGCAAGAAGTGCAAGGGCAGTTCGAACGGGGCGTGACCGGACAAGGAACGGTTGGCCCAATGGAGCGGTCTTCCGACGACCCCGCAAGCGAGCATAGTGTGCCGCAAACTCACCCCTAGCGCGTCAAGACAGTGGCCTCCCCAGCGCATTCAAGAATTCTCATTCTCGATTTCGGCTCCCAGTACACACAGGTGATCGCGCGACGGATTCGCGAGTGCCAGGTGTATTCGGAAATTGTTCGCTTCGACATGCCGGCAGCTGAAATCGCAGAGCTCAGGCCCCATGGCCTCATCCTCTCTGGCGGCCCAGCCAGCGTTTACGACAAAGCCGCACCACATCTCGATCCAGAGATTTTTTCATTAGGCATTCCGGTGCTCGGGATTTGTTACGGGCTGATGCTAATGGCACACCACCTTGGTGGACAAGTCGTGTTCACGGGGCGACGTGAGTATGGGCCCGGCGTATTGCACATCGCGAATGGCTCAGAACTTTTACACGGATTAGGTCACCAGCTCGATGTTTGGAACAGCCATGGCGACGAAGTGATAGCATTGCCGAAAGGCTTTCGTGTCGCCGGGGCAACCCAAGGTTGCGACTTCGCCGCGGTAGAAGATCGAGAACGGAAACTCTACGGACTACAATTTCATCCCGAAGTCGCGCACACGCCGCGCGGTAAGGAGATTCTACAGAATTTTGTCTATCACATCTGTCACTGCGCGATGGATTGGACGATGGGTTCCTTCATTGAAGAGGCTTGCGCGCGCGTCAGGAAACAGGTCGGCGATCAGAAGGTGGTGCTCGGTCTGAGCGGCGGCGTTGATTCTTCAGTGACAGCTGCGCTCCTGCACAAGGCGATCGGCGACCAGCTCACCTGCATTTTCGTGAATAACGGACTGCTCCGTGCGCGTGAAGAAGAAATTGTGCAGCGCGTTTTCGGCGAAAATTTTCATGTCCGTTTGAAATACGTGGATGCCAGCGAACGTTTCCTCGCATTGCTCAAAGGCGTAACCGACCCCGAAACCAAGCGAAAGCTAATCGGCAATGAATTCATCAAAGTATTTCAACAGGCGACAGAGGAATTGCTGGAACAAGACCGGAGGAACGGCGAACGCAAACACGGCGGTTACAAATTTCTCGCACAAGGCACTCTCTACCCCGATGTGATTGAGAGCGTGTCGATCGAAGGCAATCCCGCGCAGGTGATCAAAAGCCATCACAACGTGGGCGGGCTGCCGGAGAAAATGCACTTCGAGCTCGTCGAGCCTGTGCGCCAATTATTCAAAGACGAAGTGCGACAGGCAGGGTTGCAGCTAGGTTTGCCAAAAGAAATCGTATATCGTCAGCCCTTTCCGGGACCGGGTCTCGCCGTTCGAATTCTCGGTGAGGTCACACCGGAGCGATTATCCATCCTCCGGGAAGCGGACATGATTGTGCAGAGTGAAATGGAGGCCGCCGATTGGTACTTCAAAGTCTGGCAATCGTTTGCTGTCTTGCTTCCAGTGCAATCGGTCGGCGTCATGGGCGATCAACGGACCTACGAAAACACGGTCGTGCTTCGCATCGTCGAAAGCCAGGACGGAATGACTGCTGACTGGGTGCGGGTTCCTTACGAATTGCTGGCGCGTATTTCGAGCCGCATCAGCAACGAAGTCAAAGGCGTCAACCGCGTCTGTTACGATATCTCAAGCAAGCCACCCAGCACGATCGAGTGGGAGTGATTCCATTTGCGGTTGTCGATTTTCGATTGCCTATTGAGGATTTGTCATTCCGAGCGAAGTCGAGGAATCTCTCATTGTGAGCCAGCCAATGGTCTGAATGAAACCCGTAGAGAGTCTAAAGACCCGAACTCAAAAAGGCGCAATCGGCGGAAAAGAGTTCGATGAAGCGAATGCGTGGCTTTCTTCGCGGGATCGGCGCGACCAAGCTCGCGTCTGATCTGTCTCTGCGTCCGCATAAGAAGCCTCACCCCTGGACGCCGCCGCGCGCGGTGGCGCCGCCCTGTAATCTCCGGCAAATCAATCAATTTGCGCGATTGCCTTAATGAACTCGGAGAAATCCTTGCCATTGCGCGCGGCGTGATTGAGCGCGTCCAGGCGCGTATTCATCGCTGCTTCTGGCAGCGCAACGCGGCATGATTGCGCTCCGTTTGCAAAAACGATTTCGTCCCACTGGATTGAGGAAATCTCGTCGTTGAACCGCGCCACGGCGCGGCCACGGAAAAACGCGCGTGTTGTCTCGGGCGGGCTGAAGATGGACGTCTTGATTTCATCCTCGTTCGTGACGCGGCGCATTAAATTTTTGCGCAGCAGTTCGTAGTACAGCCCTTGGTCGAGCTCGAGGTTGTGGTATTCCAGATCGATAGATTGCAGCCAGGGGTCGTTCCAGGAAAGTTTTTCCTCTTCCTGCATTGCATCCAGCAAGAACTTTTTGGCCGCCCAATCGACGCGGTCGCGAGTTAACATCACATCGCGCTCAAGATCGTTGAGGACATTTTCCCATTCGCGCAAGACCCACTGGCGATCTTCGTCATTCGAGTAATTGCCTGCCGCGCCGTAGTCTGGAGAAGGCGGGTCCAGCCTGCTGGCGGCGCGTAAATAAATCCGTTGCACATCAATTGCAGAGATCTTGCGGCCATCTTTTAGTTCAATGATCCAATCGTAAGTTTGATCGCGGCTGATCGATTTGTTTGCATCAACAGGTTGCGCGATTTCAAGTCGTGGCGCTTCTCCGCGTTCAATCAGATCAAGAATGAGCGCCGTAGTCCCGATTTTCATGGCCGTGGCCCATTCGCTCATGTTCGAGTCGCCAAGGATAACGTGAAACCGCCGATAGCGGCTCGCGTCCACATGCGGCTCGTCACGCGTGTTGATCAGAGGGCGGCGATTCATCGTATCGATGCTCACCACCACACTGAAGAAATCGGCGCGCTGCGAGATTTGATAAACCCCAGGCTCGCTCTGCGCACTCTCCGCTTCGACGCCCATCTTGCCAGCGCCCCCGAAAATCTGACGAGTAATAAGAAATGGCAGGATTCCGGAGACGATCCGGTCCCATGCGATATCGCGACGCATCAGGTAATTGTCATGACAACCGTAACTGTGGCCCGCAAAGTCGGTATTGTTTTTGTAAAGCCGAACGTCATACCCGGCCGGCAACTTCTGATTTCGACGCCGCGCGCACTCCGCTAAAATGCGCTCACCGGCTTTATCCTGTGCAACGATCTGCCGAAGAGTTGTGCACTCCGGCGTGGAATATTCCGGGTGCGCGTGATCGTTGTAAAACCGGGCACCGTTTGACAAGACGAGGTCGCTTTTTATTTCCTCGAAGGTGAGTGGACGACGTTTATCGATCTCGTAGTACGCCGATTCGTCGGTGTCCTGAAGTAATTCGCGCGCGCGAAACCCACGCGCATCGAGATGTGGATCTTCCAGTTCATAATCCCATTTCATCAGCGCGCCGTTATCGGTGTAACGCCGCACCAGCTCGATCGATTCGGCCACCACATCGACAGTCTCCGCACCGCTGAGAGTGATGCCGTACTCCGTCTCCAGCCCAAAGACGCGTTTCATCAGATCCTGATATCTTTCGAGGTTACCCAGGCACGGCACAAACCGAGATCAAATTAAACCGGCGCAGCATAGCGGCCATTTTTCCTTCGCGGCTCAGATCACGCCAAACGTTGCGCGCGAGCGCGCATCGGAAACCGGTTTTACAGGCGAAATCTTGACGACGTTTTCCGGATCGTAATCAATCAGCTTGAGCCAATCTTCGGTGATGTCAGTGGTCGGGAAAATGTCGTTCTCTACGTACTCGGCGTTGAATGCGAGCTGCAGATCCGTTTCCCGAATCCCTTCCTCCCGTTGAGTGGCAATGGCCCGTTTAATCGCCAACGCTTTCGCGCGCTCTACGATCGAGGCAATGATCGCGCCGCTAATGAGATCGCTGCGGTAAAGTGTTTCCTTGCGCCCGCTGCGCAACGTCACCTCCAGAAACTTGTTTTCGTCGCGGCGGGTAAACTGCCAGTCCACAAAACGCTCGATGAGACGCTCGATGGACGCGCCCATTCCATCGGTTTCCTTCGCAAGCACACCATCGTAAGGAAGGCCGTCCGTGAGATAGATGCGGTAAATTTCCCGCGCACCAACCTTATCTGGTCGATTAACCTTGATTTTTCGATCGATCCGGCCCGGACGCAGAATTGCCGGATCGATTAAATCGGCGCGATTGGAAGCGAGAATAATTACCACGTCGTTGAGGGAATCGATCCCATCCATCTCCGAGCAAAACATGGGGACGAGCGTAGAAAGAATGTTCGAGTGGCGCGATGCGCGGCGGGTGCCGAGAATCGATTCGGCCTCGTCGATAAATAGAAATGGCATGAAACCTTCGCGCCGTTTTTCGCGAGACGTAGCAAAAATTTCGCGCACCATTCGTTCCGATTCCCCCACCCACATATTCAGAATCTCAGGACCTTTGACGTGCATGAAATATTCCTGCATCTCAGTTCCCGCTTTTTCCCGAAGCTGCTTGGTCAAATTGTAGGCGGTCGCCCTGCCGATCAGCGTCTTCCCGCAACCCGGTGGACCGTAAAGCAAAAAACCTTTCGGCGTGGCGTGCTGGAATTTTTGGAAAAGATCAACATGCAAAAGCGGGAGCTCGATGGCGTCTTTGATCGCCTCGAGCGCCGTTTCCTGGCCGCCGACTTTTTCCCACGGCAGCTCGGGCACATTATCGAGATAATGTTCGTGCGACTTTGTGCTGGAAAGCATTTCCAGCGCCATCCGGTAATTCGAGTCAACGCGGACCTCGTCACCTGATTTCAAGGTAGAATGCGCTAGATCGGCAGAGCGCTGTAGCACCATGGATTGCAATCCGTGCTCCGAACCGACGCGCAATCGATCGTCGCCCAGTATTTCGGTGACTTTTGTTATCGGGCCAGCCGTTTCGAACCCGAGATCGCCAACGATGACGAACGCTTCGTTCACCAGGACGCGCGTCCCCTTTTTCAATTTCGGGAGGGAAATGCGCGGATCGACATTGCAATAGTAATCCGCGCCTCCCACAACGATGTGCGCGGTATCTTTCGAGGTGGCGCCGAGAAATGTGCCGATCCGGTTTGCAGGCGAAGTCACTTTCTTAATGACTTCTTCGAGTTTCTCGATCATGCGGCGCGCTTCGACCATCGTCTCCTGGTGATCGTTAATTTGCGGACGCAAATCGAGCAGGTCGCGCCGGATCGGATCGCCCGGTGGCAATGATCCAATCACCCGATCAAACGAATCGAGAAGAGTGTCCGGACCTGCGTCCCCTTCTTCGCCCTGAAGTCCCTCGCTGCACTGGTCGCTCATTATGGTTTGGGTCAATCCGCCGAACCGTGTGTCATTATACCTTTGTTGGGGACATTACGCAATGTTCGATGCCGCGCGTATACAAAATGTTCAACCATGATGTCGATTTGGTGTTGCGGCATAATCTTTGTTCTTGTTCGTGCTCTCTCCCATCAAGAGCATGAGAAAGAGTAGAAAACAGCCCGAGTTGCGGCTGAGGACCGCCGCCTCTACACTTTGTCCTTCCCGAGGAGCCTTAGCTCAATTGGTTAGAGCGCCGCCCTGTCACGGCGGAGGTTGCGGGTTCGAGCCCCGTAGGCTCCGGACCATTGTCGAAAAGGCACGTCCAATCTCGTGGGCCCGCACGTTTGGAATGTTAATGATAAATAGCACGGTCATGTTCAACAGTCGGCATGCTGTCGATCGAACACTGGCGGCAATGGAAGAGATGGAACGTTATTGCGCGGCGCATCCTGGGAGTCCGACGGCGATACGTCGTCCCAGGTTGTCGATTCGCGGCCGCACTTTTGTCGCGCTATTGGGTCCGGCTATCGAAGAAGGCATCACGGGGTTTGGCGACACAGTTCAGGCGGCATTGCGCGCTTTCGACGCGCAGTATTCGCGCTCTTACACCCCGTCAGTCGATCGAGATTAGCAGCATATCGGCGCAAACACAGGAGCAGGCGTCTCGCGCAGCACGACGCAAGCATGCATCAGACGCTGCCGTCCGGGCGCAAGCGTCACATCAAATATCCTTTCCCTAACGCGCGAGCGTCGCGTTGCCCAGTACGGGGAGCGAATGGGGCCGTCAAGAAGAACAAAAACGGCCCGGCCTGACTTTATATGGAACCCGAGTGCTGCTCGTGCTGTTTTCACTGCGGGCAATTCAACGGCGCATGATGTGGATCGCCAGAATACGGCTTTGATGACGCGCGAGAAGATAATCGATGAAGTCGCCAATAATCGAATGCGGTTTGTGTCCGAACTTGGTCACGACACGGCAAGCGAGTACGCCGGTGCGCCCGTGCCATTCGAGATTAATGGCCCCATGCGCAGTTTCGCTGTGAATTTTCGCCCAACCGTGCGGACGCCCCGGGCGCTGGTGTTCGGTGGGGACCAAGTCAAAGCGCCGAAGCTGGGGATCGTTCATAATCTTTTCGCGCAAAGATCCGCGCCCGCCCGTGATAACTTGAATCACCGTTTGCATTTAGTCGTTAGGTTCAATAGCAACCCGACTCATTGCAATTTTTCTTTCATGTGGCGCAGGCAATCCAGCCTGTGAGTGATTGACATGCAGACAGGATTGTCTGCGTCACGGCAGCAGCGAGCGATACATGATGTAAACATCGACATATCCCTGTTGTGGGTGGCGAAACGCGCCTGGCAAAGTACCAACGATCTTGAAACCGAGTTGCTGCCAAAGGTGGATCGCAGATGTGTTGGTAGAAACGACAAAATTGAATTGCATTGCGCGAAACCCGAGCCGGCGCGCCTCCCTCAAACAATGTTCGCCCATCGCGCGGCCAATTCCCTGTCCCCGCGCGTCCGGTGCAACCATGAACGCCGCATTAGCGACATGCGAGCCGGGACCAGCTTGATTCGCTTTTAAAATGTAAGTGCCGACAACGCGTCCGTTATTTTCCGCAACGTAGGTACGCGTATCCGACCGGAACCAATAGGCCAGCGCCTCTTCGCGAGAAATGCTTGGATCAAATGCATATGTATCACCAGTGGCGACAACCCTGCGGAAAATATTCCAGATCGCATCGCGATCCGCTTGCGTTGCCGCGCGTATTTCGAGCATAAAACCGCAGCTCACCTCTTCATTTGGTCTCAAAAGTGACCGGAACTGTCGCGACCCATTCGCGGCCGGGAGCAGATTTCCATTGGCGGAGAGTGCTGATTGCAGCTTGATCCAAGCGCGCGTTACCGGTCGATTGAACGACCTGCACTTTGGTCACGTTCCCTCGGGAATCGAAGGTCAGGCTAAAGCGACCCGACCAGGACGTGCCCGGACGGGAGTCTACGTCGTGCGGAAAGGTTGGCGCGGGCGCATAGACCAATCGCGGCTTAGGCGTTGGGCGCGGTGTAGGTGTAGGGCTGGGGCTCCTTTCAGCTATCTCCGGCCAGCGAGGCTTGGCGTCGGGTGCAATTTGAGACAGAAACGAGTCCACTGCGTTTGAAGGCAGAACGGTCGCCTTTTCGCCCGCGGATGTGACCACACCAACAACTTCGCCGTTCATGTCCACAATCGGCGACCCGATCGAACCAGGCGAGAGCGCCGCCGCGATTTCCACGCGGTCAGGTTGCTGCGTTGAGATGGTTGTTTCGCGAAGGGCTTCGGCGCTCCCAGCCAGCCCGCTTCCCACGATTCCAACCCGGGCGCCGACTCCGAGGTCCGGATATTTGTTCAGCGCCAGAAATGGAACGCGTTTTATGTCGGCTTGAAGAACGGCAACATCTAGCCTCGTCGAAGACGCAAGGGTTCCACTTACGTTATGAATTCCGCCATCAGCCGTTTTCGCGACAGCATTGATTCCCCTTTCGATTGCATGCGCGGTGGTGATGAATCTGCCGTCAGCCGAAATAAAAAAGCCGGTCTCGGTCCGCAACAAGTTGCCGGACAAATCAAATACCGTGACCCGAAACACTGAGGGACGGATGCTGTTCGCCAGCCGCGACAAATCGAGAGATGGACTCTGTTCGGCTTTCATCGGCGACGTTTGATTGGGTGGTGGCGATAAACTCGGCGATTGAACGGGGCTGGAAATTACCCCGGATGAAGACGACTGATCGGCGGATGGTTGGCCGACAATTTCATTTTTTGGCTTCGGCTTGCACGCTGTCGTTGCGAAAAACGTCAGGCAAAGGAGATATCCGAGCGGCAGCCGTAGATATTTCATTTTCGCCGAAGATAGTTTGCCCCTTTTTTCGAGGCTTAATCAAGGCGACAAAATAAGGATCCGCGACCGACTCTCCTGATCGCATTTCTAATGCCGCTTAAAATACTGCACGGCCTTTTCGTGCTTCTTCGCCGCGGCTTTCGTCTTAAATGTTCCGAGATTCCTTCGCTTGCCCGTCTTCGGGTTTTTCTTCCGCGAATACAACCGATACCTGCCGTTCTTAAGCTTGCGGATCACGCCACTGCCTCGCTCCTATGAATCGTTAATTCCGGTGAGAATGCGCCTGAAAATTTTCTCGCCGAAAAATTGCATGACACGACTTAGCGGAGAATATCGCCTAGCAAATACCAAGACAAAGGGCGCACCGGTTGTCTCTACGATATTGATTATCTCGATGCTGGCGAAGGACGATAGTCAATTGCGCGCACAGATAGCGACAGTGCAATCAACGCAGCGAGAATGGCGAGGTCGACTGCGAGATGAGCCGGGAAACTCCAGTTTTGGCTAGCGTGACCGAAACAGCCGCAGGTGATATCGAGGCCGCGCACCTTTGCGGCGACGGTGGCGACGAGGAAGACAGAAGTGAGCCCGGTCAACACCGACAACGCGCCGCCATAGAAAAGCCGGAAGATCAGCGCGACGCCGCAGAACATTTCCAGCCAGGGCAAATAAAAGGCGAGACCCACACCAATGGTCCATGGCAGAATTTTGTAATTGTCGATGTCATTAGCAAACTGGACCGGATCGAGCGCTTTAATAGCGCCGGCGTAGATGAAAATTGCGGCAACGATAAGATCGATCGTGCGCCAGACTAGATTGCGCGCCGAAATATTCATCGCTCACAGAAAACGCCCAACGCCCAACATCCAACGCCGAACGCCGAAGTCGGAGTCTGAACTTCGTTATTGGGCATTCGGCGTTCGGCGTTGGGCGCTTTCTTCATCTGGTTTTCTTTAGCCACGCTTCCCAGCCGCCTTCGAGAACGAATACGCTGGGCAATTGCGCTTCCTTCCGCAAGCGGCGGGCGACTTCGCGACTGGCATTGCAACTCAGGCTGCTGCAATAAACGACGGTCTTTTTCTCCGGCGACCACGCCGCCAGAAATTGCGGCAGCAATTCGCTCCACCGGTCTTCATTCAATGACAGTGCGCCCGGAACGTGATCGCGCGCGAACTCGTCGTCCGGCCGGGCATCGACCCAGATGACGCTTCCATCCCATGCGTGTGCCTGATCGACAGTCACCATTTCTGACGGTGGAACCGTCGATTGCCACGACACCTTATCGCGGAAGTAGATCGCCTGCCCCGCCCCGGGAAGGAGCGCAAGCGCCATTAGAATGAGAGCCTGCCGGACCAGCGAAGATCTCACCACTTATCGAACGACAGGCGCGTTGGTAATGCGCGCAGTGGCATAAAATACCTTTGGCGAATCCTCCGGTTGAATGGTCAGAGTTGTAGCAATAGGCCGTTTTGTGTCCTGTGGTTGGATGTCGATTTTGAAGTCGCCCTTACCGGCCTCTTGAACCTTTGCTTGAAAATCCGGACTCGATGAAGTGACCTTCAAATGTTTCACAGGAAAATCCTTATTAGCCCGCACATCGATTGTCTTTGGATTTGCCGTTTCGCCTTGCTGCCAAAAAACAAAGGTGGGATTGATCTCGAGCAGCTGGGGAATTACGGCCTTTAGCGTCAGGACCGTTTTCGGATTCGTGGGCTCGTCGGTTTCCACCGTTACGGTTTTGACCTGAGTGCCGGTGCGCTCGCCAATGTTGAAGGTAGCCGTAATCTCGCCCTTCTCTCCAGGCGGCACTTCTTCCTTCTGCGATTGCGCGGCAGTGCAACCGCAGGAACTGTGAACGGACTTAAATCGCACCGGCTTATCACCGGTGTTCTGATATTTAAAATGACCTATCGCCTGTTTATCGGCAGTCGCTGGATGCAGTTCGACCATGGTCTGCTCCCATTTCAATTCGGCGCGCGCAGTCAGGCAAAGAGTGATCGACAAGATAAAAGCAAAGATGTGGGTTTTCATTTTTTGGAATAGAAACGCCTAATATAATCAGAGACGGCTTCACGCCAAGTGCGAGGTGAAGCCCCCGTCAACTGCGCGTATTTGCCACTGGAAAGAACGGAATAGACCGGACGCCGTGCCACCCAATTTTTCATGTCCTTCAATTTGAGCGGGCTGACCGTTCTCGCTTTTACCGATACGTCAAGCTCCTGGCAACAATCCAGCGCGCATTGTGCGTATTCTTGCCAACTGCACTCGCCGGCATTCGTAAAGTGCAAGATGCCGGCGTAATCGCGCGCAGCGCTGTCGCCGGGAGCGGTGATTCCGGTTACATCAGCCCGCGTAAAAAAACTTGGAAGCATCTCGGCGATATCGCTTGTATACGTAGGCGCGGAAAATTTGTCCGCGATTGCATCGACCTGTTCGGTTTCTTGCGCCCGTTTTATTATCGCGTCGATGAAACTTGGCCGGTCCGGCCCGAATATCCAAGAGACGCGCACAATGAGGTGTCGATCTGCGACTGCTAGAATATTCTCCTCGCCTGCTTGTTTCGATTCGCCATAAACGCTAATCGGATTGGCAGAATCGCTTTCGGTGTAAGGTTCGCGTTTCTCGCCGTCGAAGACGTAATCGGTGCTGAAGTGAATCAGCTTCGCGCCTTTATCGTGGCAAATTTTTGCGAGAACCCGTGGCGCTTCCCCATTAATTAGAAAGGCCAGATCGCGCTGGGTCTCGCAAAGATCAACATTAGTGAAGGCAGCGGCGTTGATAAGGACATCGAAATCCGTTGTCCGCAGTTTCGTGCGAGCACCATCAAGATCCACGAGATCAAGCTGCGCGGAATTGAAACCGGCGACTTCGAATTTGTCTCGATATTCGCGCAGGAGCGCAGCGCCCAAGCGGCCACCTGCGCCGAGAATTACGATTTTCATGTCTCAACGACAGGCCGAGGTTATAATTAGTATCTGCCGGTGTGCTCGAGCAACGGTTGCCACCACGAGCGGTTCTCGATGTACCATTGGATCGTTTCATCGAGTCCCTCCCTAAAATTGCGGCGTGGTTTCCAGTTCAGCTCACGCTGCGCCAACGAGGAATCGATCGCATAACGGCGGTCATGTCCCAGTCTGTCGGTCACAAATGAAATCAAACTGTGCGGCTTGGCCAGTTTATCGAGAATCATTTTTATAACGTCGATGTTCACCATTTCGCCGTCGCCGCCGAAATTATAAATCATTCCTGCTTTTCCCTCGAAGAGGGCCGCCACAATCGCGGCGCAGTGATCTCTCACATGAATCCAGTCGCGCACATTCAGACCGTCGCCATAAACCGGGAGCGGTTCGTCACGGAGCGCTTTGATAATCATGAGCGGAATCAGTTTTTCGGGGAATTGGTACGGCCCGTAATTGTTCGAGCAACGCGTCACCAGCACTTCCTGGCCATAAGTTTTGTAAGAGGCCAGCGCAAGAAGATCGGCGCCGGCTTTGCTCGCCGAATATGGCGAACTGGGATCGAGCGGCGATTGCTCGGTAAATTTGCCGGTTGCGCCGAGCGAGCCATAGACTTCGTCTGTGGAGACTTGGATGAAGCGCTGGACGCCATGACGCCGCGCGCAATCCAGCAGCACGCTGGTGCCGACGACATTCGTGTGAATAAAATTAAGAGGTGAATTGATGCTGCGGTCCACATGCGATTCGGCGGCGAGATTGATGACTGCGTAAAATTGATGCTCGGTCATGAGCGCGTCCATTTGGTCGGCGTTCGCTATATCGGCTTTGAAAAACTCGTAGCGTTCGCCATGTTCTTCGACCACGCCATCAAGATTGGCGAGATTGCCCGCGTAAGTGAGCACATCGACATTGCTCACAGATGCCGGCTTGTAATGTTGCAAAATATACCGAATAAAGTTGCTCCCGATGAATCCGCAGCCACCGGTTACAAGGATGCGCATGGCAGCGCGTACTAGCAGCACCAAGGGCGGCGCGCTAGCAGATTTTCCAATGCTGCGCCATTACCTGGAAGCGTGGAAAGGCCGCCTGGCAGAAGCTGGCTGGGCCCCATGGTTAATCCTGGGGCTGGCAGTTTTCCTGCGCTTTTTTCTTCTGGGCATCAAGCCGGCGCATTTTGATGAAGGCATTAATGGTTGGTTTGTCGATCAGGTTGTCAGGAACGGATTTTACAGATACGACCCGACGAATTATCACGGACCACTTCACTTCTACATTCTGCTATTCTCGGAAAGCTTGTTTGGCCGCAATATTTGGGCATTGCGGTTGCCTGTTGTGCTGGTAAGCATTGGCTGCGTCTGGCTGGCGTTGAAGTTCGAGCCATTGCTCGGACGAAACGTAAGTCGGATGGCCGCGCTGGCCATGGCGGTCTCTCCCGGGTTCGTTTTTTACGGCCGCTACGCAATTCACGAAGTATGGCTGCTTCTCTTCACGATGATGTTCATCCTCGGGCTGCTCGGCCTGTGGAAACGCGGGACGCCAGGATACCTTTGGTGCGCCGGGATGGGACTAGCCGGTATGATTCTAACAAAGGAGACATACATCATCCACCTGGTGTGTGCGGTAGCTGCAATTCCCGTGCTGATAGTCTCCAACGCGCTCAATCGCCTTCCCGATGCGAAGCCGGCCAGGCAAACATGGACATATATCGATCTGGCCATGGTCGTTGTCGTGGGCGCATTCGCGGTCATCTTTTTCTATTCGGGAACATTCTTTAACTGGAGCGGAGTCAAGGGCCTGTATCTGGCGTGCAAGGCTTGGTTCCAAACCGGCGAGGCGGGCCACGGTCATGAAAAGCCATGGTATTACTTTCTGCAATTGATGGCGCGCTACGAGTTGCCTGTGCTCGCGGGAATGGCTCTCTGTTTGTTCTGCCAAAGCTTCAAGAACTTGAGTCTTCGTTACCTCGCCATCTACGGTGTAGGCACGCTCGCCGCCTATAGCTACGTGCATTACAAGACGCCGTGGTGCATCATCAACATTGTCTGGCCTTTTTTATTTACTTTTGGCGCGGCGGTTCTGCTTGTGTCTGCGAAATATCGCCACGCAATATACATTGCATCAGCCCTTCTATTGTGCTCCTCGCTCGGATCGTCAATTTCGCTGAACTACTTCCGCTGCACGACCGATACCGAGCCGTACGTCTATGTTCAGACTTACAATGACATCTTCAAATTAACAGAACCGCTTCTAAAGTTGGCAAAACGGGACCCCGTCTACTATCAACTGACCGGGCATATGATCCGGTCCAGCGTTTATCCGCTTCCATGGATTCTGGGCGATTTCACACGCATCGGCTACTACGAGGGTGGGAATATGCCTCAAAATCTTGACGCCGATTTTCTCCTCGTGCAGGAAGACAAGATCAAGCAAGTCGAGTCCAAGCTGCGCAATGCGTATTACACTCAGCCGCTCAGGATTCGTAACTACCAGGACACGTCGAAGCTCTACTTAAGCGCCAAAGTCTTTAAAGAATTTTTCCCAGGCAAAGCGCCGGATTTTGTCGGAAAAGGACCGGGCTAGGCAGCGCTTATTTCGATGAAATGGCTTTCGGCAGGTTTGACCTTTGTCAATTTATCCGCTGTCTGCGGCCTTCTTCTGGGAATGGCTGGGAATGGCTTAAATGCGTTGAGTGCGCTTCTCGCACTGGTGTGCGGCGCCGCATTCGCAGTTGCGGCTTATCTTGGAACTTCTGACGCCGCGGTTCGAGAGAAGGCCGCCAACAATCCCACAGTAGAACAAAAGCCGCGAAAGTCCGCCATTCGGACGGACTCGTCCCGCGGCGAGCTTTCGGCGCTGGAAAGCGTGCCGCACGTCAGCAGTTCGTCGCCCAGCATGCGCTATCGTCATGTGTGGTTCTGGGCGGTAGCTGTCTGCTTTGCATTATTTGCCGTACGGTCGTTTTGCTGGCTTCTCTACATCGACGGCAGCGAATTGAGGATTCAATCTCCTAATAACCTGGGCGATCTCTCGCTGCATATCACATTGATCAAGAATTTCGCGAATGGCGTCGCCCTTTGGCCGGACAACCCGATCTACGTCTTTAGCAAATTAAGGTACCCGGCGGGAATGGATTTATTCAATGCGCTGCTATGCCTGGTTCACATCGATTTAATACATGGGCTGGTTTGGACTGGGCTGCTTGCGTCGCTCGCGACGTTTTATGCGTTTTTCCGATGGGCTGGCACGTTCGGCGTTGCCGGTTTTTTGTTCAATGGCGGAATCGCGGGTTTCCAATTTGTCAAGACGCTTAAGTTCGTGGACTATCAGGGTGGTAACACAATCGCCTGGAAAAGTATTGTGTTGTCCATGTTTGTAACACAGCGGGGATGGCTTTACGCGATCCCGGCGGCCCTGATTCTGCTCTGGCACTGGCGGGAGAAATTCTTTCGGAAGGATGTTGTAGCAGAGGTCGAGTTGTCCGCTGTAGCATCGGCAGAGGTGGATGACACCAGACCAAGCAAGGCACGGCAACGCAAAGGGCCGTTGCCCTTCTGGGTCGAACTTTCCCTATACGCCTCAATGCCACTCTTCAATGTCCATACGTTTCTAGCGCTGACGATCGTGTTAGTTTGTGCGCTGCTTTTCGAACGTGCAAGTGAACTAAAGTTTATTGTTAATATAGCTCGTAGCGAAGGCATCGCTGGGATTGGTCGCTTGATTCTGCACCCGAGGATGTGGCCCCAAATTTTCCGTGACGCGCCGATACGCAGACACGCCAACGCCCTGCTCGCTGCTGCCTTGGTTCCCGCAACCTTTTTTGTTTGGCTGGTCACCGATCACTTTCATGCAAAATCGATGCTCAAATGGCATCCGGGCTGGGTACAGGATTCAGCGGACTTTGGGGCTCCTTTCTTCCGGATTGGCCCTGTGAATTTTGGCACTGACGTCCCATTTTTGTGGTCGTTTGCGCAGAAGACATGGAACGGTGTCATCGCTCCGTTTTTTCAATTTTGGCTGACTAACTTCGGCTTATGGGTTCCATTGGTGCTGGCACTGGTAGGATTGTGCGGCTGGCGCGCTTGGAAAGCCGGCTGGCGCTGGGGTAACAAACCTCCAGCGAACATCGCCTTCGTGTTATCCGCTGTTGCTATCTTCGGTGTGGGTTACTTCGTTCAGACGGCGCCGTGGGACTGGGACAACCTCAAACTCATGGTCTGGGGCTACTTTCTCATTCTTCCATTTTTATGGAGCGACCTCATTGCGCGCTGGGCGATTCCGGAACGGGCGGTCACTTGCGTTGCACTCTTTGGTTCAGGATTTATTACCTTGTTCGGCGGCTTGACTGCCGGACATCCTGGCTTTGGAATTATCGATCGCGCGAGACTCGACGCGGTCGGCGCGGCCGTTCGGCCTTTGTCGGTCGAAGCTCGCTTCGCCGCATACCCGACCTATAACCATCCGCTGTTGCTTCAAGGCCGCAAGGTTGTCATGGGATATCCGGGACATCTGTGGACGGAAGGATTCGAGTACACCGCCGCCAACAATCAGTTGATGGCTTTAATGCGTGGAGCCGCGAACTGGCGCGAGGCTGCCCAGGCTTTGCGTGTTCGCTACATCTTCTGGGGTCAAGATGAAAAGGCTAATTACCAAGCGAGCACCCGGCCATGGGAAACTACGGCGCCGCTTGTAGCGTCCGGCGACTGGGGCGCGATTTACGATTTGGCGCCGGGTTCGCCTTCTCGCTAAGGCGCTACGCGTGCGTCTTACTGGCAGAGGAAGATTTGATCGCTGCAGCGATCTTCCGGCGTAGTCGGAATGGGTGTGCAAGGAAAACAAAATAGATCGTACTCACAAGATCGGAAAAACTGCACGGCGGACTGGTAATTCTCAGGGGTCGGGAGCGCAACGCAGCGAAAACGTTTTCGACAGTAAGCTCAGATGGGCTCTGGATGCTCGTGTAATGGTGCCCGAACGCATGCAACCGGTGCGCGTCGGAGGTGGCGATCAATGGTTTGCCAAAGCGCAACGCCACCTTTTCCGCACGCCGATTCGGATTAAACAGACCCGTGTGAAAATGGCAGAACTCGATTGCATCGAAGCAATCGATTTCTGCGAACAGACGCTCTCCGATTGAACTACCAAGAACGTAAAAGGGATGCGGTGCAATGGTAAAGATGGAGTTCCCGCGCCGCGCCCGCAGCCGTCGCAGATCGTCAAAATTTTTCAGCTCTGCGATTTCTTCGGCAGTCACGTTTAGCACGATGACATCGGCACCGCACAAGCGCACCTCAGCCGCGGGAATAAGCAAAATGCCCATTGTCGCCGCATCAGCGAACACTTCTTGCCGATCAAATACAGCATCGTGCAATGTGATCGCAAGAACGCGGAATCCGAAAGAGTGCGCGCGCTCCAACAATTGGCGGGCGGAGTAATCAACCGCGTCTTTGGGATCGTCTAGAGTGTGGATATGCAGATCGATTTTGATCCAATCTTCTCTCGTGCTCATGCTCGTGCTCGATCCATCAATGGGATTCTAACTGCGGTTACGCTGATTTCATATCGTCGTGCTCGCGCTCTTTTGGATTCGATTATGATTACGAGTAAGAGCGAGTTGCGAGCACGGGCAGATTGACGGAAGATTTTGGGCGTATTCCAAATTCAAAAGCTCGGGTGGTGGAATGGCAGACACGTACGTTTGAGGGGCGTATGCCGAAAGGCATGCGGGTTCAAGTCCCGCCCCGAGCACCAAATCGTCGACTCAAGGTGTTTGTTCGCTGAGTAACTGTGCGATTTGGCTTTTCTCGGGTACAGGTTCCTTTTGCCTTTTTGAGAAATCATCAGCCATCGCTGCAAGGAACGCTTTGCCTCCCAAATTCCAAAGATCCACAAGAAACCACCGGATAGCGTGCTCACGATTTCCAAGGTCAGGCATTTGACTCTTAACAACCATTCCCTGAGGCGTGGCTTGGAGAATCGCTGCCAGTACCTTTCGGGCGAGCTGAACGCGAACACTCAGATGCAGGTACTCACGATCTGTCAGAGCGGGCCAGGAGCCAGTGCTGATAAACGCCGCCACGGCCTTTTCGATGGCAGGCTTCGCCAATCCTTGATCGACTCGAAGCAACGCGAGGTTTTTCTCATCAATACCGTGCATGTGGCCCGTGTGTTTAGCGACGCACATATCAAAGTAAACATTCTGCGCGGCTAAACGGTTGTCCCACGCTTGGAGCAGAGGTTCCTCGGTTCCTATTATGTCAACCGAATGATACCACTGCTGCCACTCTTCAAGCGTGTGCATTGGAAATGAATGTCGACATGTCTAACGAGGCCCTTGCAAAGGCAAAATCATGGGAATTACTCTGTTAACAGAAGGTCCGGCGTGATACGAGCAAAAACTCATCGCTCTTTGAACTCGGCTGCTTGTTAGCGCCTTTCGATCCCTCGAGAAGTTACAAGGTGGATCGGCTTCTCCGAAGACGATGACAGATTAGCCGCCAAAGGCGCAGATATCAGGCTGCACGGCCGCATCTATTTGCCAACGCGTTGAGGACAACGCGTTCCACCGGCATTTTAGAACTTTTCGCGCTGTTTTCGTTCCGATAGTCTCCGCTCCAATATGGAATCGCTTTATCTTGTCGGCGTTGCAGTGCTAGCGCTGTTCGCGTTTGTGCTGGCGGTTGTTCTTTTCAACTTTTTCGGCCTTTGGCTCCGGGCGCGGATCGCAAATGCGCCGGTAAGCCTCGGCAAAATGGTTGGAATGCGATTGCGGAAAGTGCCGGTTGGTTTGATCGTGGACAATCGTATCACGGCGGTGAAGGCCGGTATAGATATTCGGAGCGATCCACTGGAGGCGCATTACCTCGCAGGCGGTGACGTGGGCCATGTGGTTCTCGCCTTAATTGCCGCTGACAAGGCGGGCATTACGCTCGATTTCAACCGTGCTTGCGCT
>WNGK01005699.1_pt1 | contig 20334 bp, 14 predicted proteins | sample 5400601 | NCBI WGS metagenome assembly WNGK01 (sample SAMN13153376, study PRJNA577476) | soil metagenome | isolation source: 60 cm soil or saprolite under Garry oak tree replicate 1 | place: USA:California | collected 2016-06-15
CACTTCCCTCTATCACAGAGGTACTCCAGATGGCGCTTGAGAATGGCGCCTTGCGAGTTCTACTCCCAACTGGCAACAAAATACAGTTTTCTAGCCTACCAGAGGAGATCGTGGAGAAGATGGATATTATCTTCTATAGTGACGTTGACCGGGCAATAACGAAAGCCGTGGAGATGTAGTACCTAAATTCTGCTGTATACTTTAATCTAACTCTTATCTTTCGTACTTCTTGACAATTGAGTAGGACCCCTGCATCTGGTGGAACGGAGTTCCAGGGGAGTTGAAAACAGAAGCATCATCTTTAAGCTGTGCATATGCAAAAACTATAGAACAGATGGATTCCTCCAAGACATTTTGCCCGAATGAGGCATACATGGCAAGAGGGCCTATTGAGCCCATCAAGGGAAAAGACTAGCGCTTTGGCCCATGTTGAGCATGAAAAAGAAGCACGAAAAGGCAAAAGATGTGAACAGCCGTCACGGAGGCAACTGTCTGGGACAGGTGAGATACAATAAAGCCCTCCTCTTAGCTGGCTTGTGAAACCGATGAAGAGCGTAACGTTGTACATGTTGTCAGTGAGCTTAATAGGCCTATTTGAGGAGTAAATGCCACGTCATAGTGCTACACTCACGTGCGAGATTGCTATTACGATCCTTCTCGAGGGATAACAGCACGCATATTCATGTATACCTGGGTTCGTACCTCCTCTACAGAACACATCCAGAGATTTGCAATAAATCGCTCAACCTGCGCTACATCTATCGGTTGGGCTGGGCGAGGGCCGATATGGACGAATGGCCCATCCGTCTCGGTAAGCAGCCGATCCCGTGGGATCTGTTCGATCAACGCCTTGCTACGTGTACTTTGCACCATTGCTGGGTTAACTGAGCAATAGTGACCTTGGTGTAGGAGGCGCTCAAGTTGGGCCTGAGAACCAGTAAACCAGTGAAAGACTACCGGTGTCGCTGCAGCCTCTTCGAGAAGGTCAAGCACTGCCGTCTCAGCACGACGTGAATGCACCGAGACGAACTTCGGGCTGGTACACATAAGCTGCAACACGAAACGGAAGGATTCGAGTTGTTGTTCACGCGAAGAATATCCCTCGCGCGAAAAGTCTAACCCCACCTCGCCAACATAGCCCGTCCGTGATAAACAACGCACGAAGCGGTCACGCTCTCGAAGGTGAGCCTCAGCAGTGAGCGGGTGCAGGCCTAAAGCTAGACGAATGTACCGGAATGACTGTACATGCGGATAGGCATGCTCAAATGCTGTCGGGCTATTGGTTACAGCAATCGTCAGGACTCGTTCCCGCTCAATAGCGCGAGCTATCTGATATGGATCAGCATACAAATCAAGATGACAGTGCGCGTCTATCATAGCAAATATCACATCCTCGCGAAGCGCTTCATCTCAAGAGTTCCTTGGGCGCATACCCAATCGCGTAGTTCGTCGAGACCTCGCCCGACCATCGCGATGGTCGGGCGGAGTTGGGCACGAGGAAGGCGCCCTGTCTGGAGTACACGCTCTTCTATATCGAGCAGTGAACGCACACGGGCAAGGCAGCTAAGAACTGCGCGGACGTCGGAGGCGACATCTTCCTCAAGGGCAAGTTCGCTTGCGCAAACATCGATGCCATAGTGTTCGCCGTTGTCCCATCCGAGATGGTGAAGCGCAGCGCGTCGGATGAGGCAGGGCACGCAGTACCCACAGTTGCGGGCGTGGCGACGGATCCACCTCTTTCGGCGCGAACCATGGGCGCAGGAGACAGTATCGAGAGCTAGTTTCGCCAGCACATCCTGATCATGGCATGCTGCAAGCGCTTCACCTTTGGTAACAAGCTCGAGGGGATTGTGGAATGGATTCGTTAAACCGACGCTGGCACAGATCTCACGCACGAGGCTTAAGTAGTACGGATGAGTTGTCCGGGTGCTGCAGGTGCCAATGCGTGAGGGGGTGAGTGGAATATTTATCGCGATGAAACCGTTTTCAGGTATGAGTAGAGGCACCTGCTCCCCAAGCGCGTGCGCGGCGTACATCCCCAGCGCCAGGAACACAAGTGATCGACTGCGTAGTGTCTGCTCACGATCCGGATGCACGGAGACTTCTTGCCCTGGAAGGGCGAGAGCTGGCGGCAGCGGGCGAACACGCACAGAGCGTCTATCAGTGCGACCTGCATACGGAGTCTCCTTGAGCATTGTGTGCAGTCGGCGCTGGTCGCCACCTGCCCCGGTCGCATCATGATGCCCGAGGAGAAAAATTCGCTCATCAGTTGCTGCTAAATAATCCAAGGCACCGATGAGCGAGTCAAGGCCTCCAGAGAATAGGCTGACAGCCCCGGCCGAAGTGGGACCACTCGGTGGCCGGTGGCGGTCCTTCGGCACGTAAAGTTGCTGTGGCCGATCAGTGAAACTAATTTCCCAGTTATCCCCAGTTAAAAAGCACAGGGCTGATTGAAGGCTCGCTCGGGCCAGTTCCCATGAGCGAGGCGAAGAGACGGGAAACGGTACCTCGAACGTCCGTGTCCAGGCATCTTCCATGCTACGGCGGCGTACCCCCTTATCGAGCAGATAGACAATCCCCGCAATGAGCACAAAGTCGAGCGCGATGGGGTCTGGCTCGCCGAACGACTCGTACAGCTCCTCAAAGCTGATATCGAGTACCTCCCACACCCCCGCCTTGGGTACCTGGATTGACACGGTCGAGAAACCGTTAGTAAGCCGCGGTTGGTCGGAAATGATGCTGTTAACGTTCATTCGCTCACCTCGAAGATTTCAAATGTCCTAATGAGGATGCGCTCCGCAAGTTCCTGACCTTCTAGATGCCCCCAGTCCACATGCGTTACCTCCTGACCAACTAGCTCATTTTCCAAGGTGGCCGTGATTGTCCGTCGAACACTTTCAATGCAGCGGTCCGCCGCGTCAGGGCCAATCTTCAGCTGCAGACGTTCATAGAAGTCCCGGCAGAACATAGCGAAGAGGTAGTGGCCATAGAACTGCATGATAATGCCGCTCACTTCTACATGCCCCAGCGTTTCCTTGAGAATGCGCTCGACGTCATCAGCGGTTTGTGCCTCAGCAAGCTGTTCGCGTCTCAGAAGACAGAGAGCTTCACGCGCGAGGTCGTCATTTATCGTGCTATCTGGGCCAACGAGTGCATCGATGAGACCGGCGACCACCTCCTGCGCTGATTGCCCGATCAGGTGATCTAAGCCGAACTCCCGAAGGGCAGTGGCGAGCCCCACTTGGCCAACGCGCGTCGCAAAACCTCCGAGATTCTTGCCAATGCGCGCCGCTGACTGTCCTATGCTACTCGAACGTGTTCGTCTTCCCACACTTCCAGTCCCAGTACCGCCTCCTGACAACCCCTGACGAAGAGCAATAGTGCCTCCATACGTTCGAATATAGGAAGCAAGGAGTTGTCCAGCCGGTAATGTTGGGAGTGTGGGGCTAGAGTCCCTCTCCGGGTCAGGTGCTTCGCTCCCATCGACTCCAAACCGGGTAACTTCGCGCTTGAGACGTGGCCAGTTGCCGTTCGTCGGGGCGGTATATCCCCGCGATGTTCCCATTAGCGATGTCCACCTCTCTTCTGGTTGCCGTCGAGCAAGCTCTGAGCAGCCCTCCCCCCACGCGTGCCCGGTTCCTTGGCCCATCGCGCCAGCAAATCCATGATGATCGTGTCGGCTTCTGGATGCGTCTTACGGTATGTATCAAGAATCGTCGGGATTTCCGGAGGGACGCTGCGAATCTGAACGTCTGCTAACGCTTCGACAAAGGTAGTGAGCGAATCTGGCAGGTCAGCGTCCAATAATGCTCTAAAGCCATCAATTGCACCAGTGTCTTGCGGCTGGTGTCGGAGGCGCTGCGACAGGAGACGAAGCAAAGCCGCATAATCAGCTCGATCAAGATTCTGAACGTTCTGAACGGCCAACCGCCGTTCGCCCATATTCGCAGTAATCAGCTGATTGAAGAGCAGACGTACATAAGGTGGAACCATCGTGACGTCCGATAGTGTCGTATGGAGGCGGTCGCGGGCGACCCAGAAATAATCGCGCAGGTCGACCTCGGCGAGCGGGGGGGCAAGCCTCAACCAGTCCTGCACTGGCTTCTCCTGCCATCCTGCCTTCATTCCGGGTATCGACAGCGTTTGTTGTTGACCTACGCTACTATCCGGATTGTTTGCAGCCTGCGCCGTTTCCTCTAATTGTCTCAGTTGCGCTGGATGTCCTTCGGCCAGTGCCTGCCAGATGTAAAGCTGATCGAACAGTTCAGGGCGAGTATACTCCAGCAACATGAGCTTGACGAGCACGTCATCACGGATGTCGAGTTTGGCCACTTCCGCCAACGGCCTACGCAGCAGAAGGGCGTTGAGGAGACGCTTTACCTGCCTAGGGTTTCCCTTCACCCCTTCGGTCAGTGCAGGCGTAATGGCGCTCGTCCATCGAAGGCGTTGATGAAGTTCGTCTGGTAAATTACTTTTAAGCGCTGCCTGTACAACCCCAGCATCTACGGCTAGATAGAGGTTTTTCGCGCGCTGTTCAGTGCAATATCGGTGCACCTGCTCGAACTGTCCCTCTTCCTTAAGCGCCAGCTGGCAGAAGAGAAGCGTCATGTAGCTCTCGATCTCGCTCGGCGAGAGGCGTGGTAAATGATATGGTACTTGAATCAGCTTCTCGAGATAATCGGTGACAAGATCGTATGGTTCCTGTGCTGCCGATTGCTCGTCACGTAGGTGTGGCACTTCATAGCGGCGTGAGATTGCATGCCGTATGATCCGCTCGTCAGCGGCAATGACGAAAGCAGTTTGGGGAACTGCCAGGAACAGCTTGATCGCTTCCAGGTTTTCAATGAGCCGATCTGGGCTACAGCGATCCAGGTCATCGATCAATACCACTAATGCCTTCAATTTTGTTTCATCGAGTAGGCGCGCGAAGTCAGCACGAAGTGTTCGCAGATCGAGCGGACCCGGCATACTAGGATCCTTGTCCAAGAGTTCCTGCCAATCGACTTGCTCAGCGTCGCCTTTCGTATCCTTCTTGGCCTCATCACCCGAGTTGAACGCCTTATGTATCGTTGCTGCGACACCGGGAGCTGCAGTTATCGCCAGATGTGGATCAACTCCAGCTATGTGAGCACTGGCAACGGTAGCGGCAGCGCCTATAGCAGGCGCTGCACGTTTGATGAGAGCAGGGACCAAGCGCATATAGTTGACGCGCTTAAGGAGCGGGACGACTTTGTCGCGTAGCTTAGGGCCGAAGCGTTTATGCTCCCCCAGCTGTATGAGAATGGAGCTAATGAGCGCAGCCTTTGCATCATCGTACCCCTCGAAAGTCCAACCGTTGAAGTATAAACAAGCAATATCTTCTTCCTGAAGAAGATCCCGTTCTAGCATGCGTAGGATGCTCGATTTACCGCCGCCCCAGTCTCCGAAGACGCCGACGGTTACAGGCATAAGCGCCTTATCGGTAATGACATGCCGAATTAAATCCTTATGTACGGCGAATCCGAGCAGATCAATGCTTGTTTCATTATCTGACCACATGTGAACCTACTTCCCTCCATATGTGCAGTTAATCCAGAATACCCACCCAACTACTCGCTTGCCCAGGCAAGAAAACCAGCATTGAAAACTGCCTAACTCACATCCACTGACTTAGTACTGAAGAGCAGATTTAGGAGGGATGTAGATCGTGCAGCCAGCGACTCAAGCATGCTCAGCCAACTCTGCTCTAGGTACACAGATAGAGACAACTCGGCCAACCAGCAGGGCAAGTATTCTCTAAGCCATTGGCATGGGCAGTGGGGATAATACGTACCTTCCTTTACCAATATAACGCTGCTTTATTGACTCGTTTTAAACCCATCAAAGAGTGCTCCTCTAAGCTCACATTGCTCAGGATGTTCACTCGAAATCATGCGCGATTTCCCGAGTCAACAAACCAGCGATAATCTATAGATATCACTTCGAAGTCCCATATGCGCATGTAGGAATGGTTTTGCCATCCATGACCTACCAAACCTCCTGCTTGCGGGGAATCAACCAAGCCACACCTTCTCCACATCCTGCCGCCATTGGCCCTTGGGGAATGCGCACGAAAGTCTTATGGCGCTGTATGAAAGTAAGGCTTTTGCATCTAAATTGCTTTCACCTATCACAGGGCCATTCTGACCCCAACTAGTATACACTTGACTCCGACAAGAAGCAAGCCATCGGATTCCCTTTTGAGGGCGAATTTAGTATTTGCTTAATAAGCCATCTAGGATCACTGTAGGTAATGATTGATCGCCAGTGTGCGTAGTGTAAAACTTTGTTTTAGTTGTAAAACTCTATGTTATGCCTCCAGTAACTTGCAACTAAGATGAAAGGGGGAGGCATGTGAAACCAACGAAGTATTTATGTGCCTCCCCCTTTCATCCAAATTGGGAACGACTTTATTCACACTCCATAGTAGTCTAGCGTTCCCTGAATATCTCTCTTATGAGAGACATCGAGTCCGCAACTTTATTCTGCGGGTCCACAACTTTATTCTGCGGGTCCACAACTTTATTCTGCGAGTCCACAACTTTATTCTTCGTGAACACCAACCACCCTCCCTCCTTGCCCCTACTCCACCGTCACCGACTTCGCCAGATTCCTTGGCTGATCCACATTACACCCCCTGGCAACCGCGGCATGATACGCGAACAGCTGCAATGGAATGATCGCCAACAATGGGCTGAGCACCTCCAGCGTCGCAGGCACATACAGTACATCATCGGCATGTTGGCGTATGCCCTCGTCTCCTTCGGTAGCAACTACGATTACGCGGGCGTCGCGGGCACGCACCTCCTGCATGTTGCTGACAACTTTTTCGTAGACATGCGAAGCTGTGGCAACCGCGACCAGTGGAGTGTCCGGGTCGAGCAGGGCAATGGAGCCGTGCTTCAGTTCGCCAGCAGGGAACCCTTCGGCGTGGATGTAGGAGATTTCCTTGAGTTTGAGCGCTCCCTCCAGCGCAGTGGGGAAGCCTACACCACGACCGATGAACATGATGCTGCTGCAACGCGATATGCGTTTCGCAAGCGTATTAATGATGTCATCGGGGCTAGCGGCAGCATCCAGTATACACTGGATCTGAGCGGGAATGCGCTCGAGGGCCGCGAGAACCTCTCCAATCTGCTCAGCAGACATATGTTCGCGCTGGCGCGCAAGATAGAGGCCCAACAGGTAGAGCACTGTAACGGTGCTGACAAAGGTTTTCGTCGCCACTACACAGATCTCTGGACCCGCTTGCAGGTAGAGCACTGCGTCAGCCAGGCGCGTGATAGCGCTGGCAACGATGTTGGTCACAGCAAGCACAGGCGCACCGTGTTCGCGTGCCTGGCGGATACTCACGAGCGTATCCGCCGTCTCGCCCGACTGCGTGACCGCGATACAGAGCGTCTCCGGCCCCACGATGGGATTGCTGTAGCGGAATTCGCCCGAGGTCACTACCTCTACCGGGATACGCGCCCATTGCTCAATTGCGTATTTGGCGATTAAGCCGGCATGATACGATGTTCCACAGGCGACTACGATGATGCGCTGTATGTGATCGAGTTGTTCCGCCTGCTGTATGCGTTCTAACTCGGCCAGGTGTAATTGCCCATCGCGTACGCGACCTGATAAGGCACGGCGCACAGCATCCGGCTGCTCGTTGATCTCTTTGATGGCGAAATGCGGGTAGCCACCCTTCTCTGCTGATTCTGCATCCCACTCGATGGTGAGCGGATCGCGCTGTACCGGAGTTCCATCGGTCCTGGCAATAGTCACACCGCCGGGGCGGAGTGCTGCGATTTCGCCTTCATCAACGATAATAACGCGGCGTGTATGCTTGAGGATAGCAGGAATGTCCGAGGCCAGAAACTGTTCGTTTTCGCCCAGGCCTACTACCAGTGGGCCCCCTCCGTACCGCGCCCCAATCAGCAGGTCTGGCTGTTCGCTGCTGACTACTGCAATAGCGTAGGAGCCGCTGACACGCTGCAAAGCGAGGCGTACCGATAATTCAAGATCGTGTTTTGCTTCGCCAAAGTAGTAGTGTTCGATCAGGTGCGAGAGGACTTCGGTATCCGTTTCGGAATGAAACGTGTGCCCTTCGCTCTTCAGCTCAGCTCGCAGCTCGCTATAGTTCTCGATGATGCCGTTATGTACTACGGTCAGTACGCCGGTACAATCGGGATGGGGGTGGGCATTGATGTCGTTGGGGCGGCCATGGGTAGCCCAGCGTGTGTGACCGATGCCCAGCGGACCAGGTTTGGGCCGCGAGCCGTTCTCGACATCGGCAACGAGATTGGAAAGTTTGCCGGCGCGGCGGTGCAGTTCAAGCTTGCCGGTAGAGGTGAGCACTGCAATCCCAGCGGAATCGTAGCCACGGTATTCAAGTTTGCCGAGGCCATCAAGTAATATGGAAGTAACATCGGTGCCCTGCGGGCCGACGTAACCTATGATACCACACATGGGTCGGGTATCCTTTCTGTTCTGTTGTGTTGTAGTAGTCTGACCACTACATCACCGGTGGCGTTTTGTGCCAATCGTTACCGCTTGGGTTTGCGCGCCACCTTCTCAGGGTAGTGATGTACCCTGGAGGCTCCCCGCTGACAGTCCGAACAGCCCCCACCTCGTCAACCGTGGCTCCTCCTATAGCCCGGCCCATGCGCTACTAAAACGCGACAACGTCCATAAAGCTAGTATACCATTACCAAATTGGCGCAACAGCTTTCCCACATTCGTAACAGAATTTCGTCTCATCGAGGAGTTGCATTTGACAATTGGTGCAGGTAAGTAGCATGTCTCACCCTTTTAGCTCCAAGGAAAAGAGATACATTATGTTGTCCCATTTGAGCAATTTTCTCAACGCATTAGGAAAAACGCGAAAATTGGCCTCAAAACCTCTTCAACTTCGTGAAAGATCGGGTATACTTCCTTTTGCTAACCTACTACCTCATAACATGTAAGTTACAGTATCGTAAAACTTGTCAATGCCGGGACAGTATTCTCAAGATGACCAGGCTAACAAGGAGTATGACATCTATGAACAGTAAAGGCAAGCCACGCAGGAAAAAGAAACGCGCCATACCAGGCGAACCCCAACGCATCACCAGGACATTGACGCATATTCGGCTCATCGAGGTCAACCCTGGCAAGCTGGCCGCTCTCGACGAACTGGCCCCGGTCTATCTGGCCTTGTGTCAGCAGTACGTGACATTGTTCTGCACCCAAGAAGCACCCGACAAGCTGCGCGCCCCCTGCTATCCCACGCCGCTCTCAGAGCGCTGGCACCGCGTAGCCATCATGCAAGCCGCAGGCGTCGTCCAATCCTGGCATACGAACCGTGCGCAAGCCTATCAGCAGTACCAGCAGGATCTAGAGCGCTACCAACAACGGGCAGCCGAGGGCAACTTAGATGCGCAAGCACAAAAACCAGTATGGCGTGAATGGAACGTACCCATCTTGCGCGAACCCTGCATTCAGGCCAATGTCAACGTGGTCAAGCTGGAGCCCTCCCGCGATTCGACCTATGATTACTGGCTGACGATCAGCACGCTCTCAAAGGGACAGCCCATTGCTGTCCCGGTCAAATTAGCTACCTACCACAAAGAACAATTGACGGACCTCAAAACCCACCAGCGGAGAACTCTCAACAGCAGCGTGCAACTCAACCAGCGTGAAGGTGCCTGGTGGCTCACCCTCTCCTACGATGAGGACGTGCCTGTGCAGACCCCACCCAATGCCCCCATCGTGGGTATTGATGTTGGTATTGCCAACTTTGTGACTACCAGCACGGGCAAGCATTACGGCTCATTCCACAAAGACCTGAAAGTCCGCCATAAGCGGGATCGAGCCAAGCGTCGCAGGAAAGCCAAACTGCAGGCCTGCCTTAAGAAAAAAGGAGCGAAGAAGCTCCCCTCGACTAGCAGTCGCACGGGGCAGCGGTTGATCCGGCATGTTAAGCAAGAGATCAACCATGCGGTGAACCAGTGTTTTACTGATCCTGACCACGAGGGCGTGCAGTTTGCCTACGAGCAGTTATCGGTGGCTACAATGCGGTTCAAGGCGCGGGCACAAAATGCCTATCTGAGAGCGTCCCACCTGGGGCGTATCCCACAGCAGATACTCTGGAACAGTCAGAAACGAGGAGTGATGGCAACCCCGGCCATCAGTGCGTATAGCTCGCAGGAGTGCAGCAGGTGCCACTATACGGACCGCAAAAACAGACCGAACCAACAAACGTTTTGTTGCCAGGTGTGCAGGTTCGAGGCACATGCCGATCACAACGCTGCGATCAACCTGAGTCGGCGCGTGGGGGACAGTCAACTCCGCGCCTGTCGTGACCGAGCAGCCATCAAAACTCTGCTCATGCAGCGGCATGAGCAGTGGAAACAGCAACAGGGCAGGAAGCACACTTCTCCGACATCTATCTGACTGAGGTGTGCAGATGCCATCTGATAGGGCACCCGTAGTGTGTCCTGCCGCCCAGTCGGTCGTTTCGTAAACGGGCGTAGCTGAAGGCGAAAAATGGAGACAAGGCCATACTTGTCTATGTTTTGAGCAACTATACCATTACCACGTTTCTCTCTTTGTGAACGGTGACACATCTCCCATTGGTGAAATTACCTGTGGCCCATTCAGGTCTCCTCGCGACAGGCTCGACACACTGCAGGCGCTGAGCAGACCTGAAGAGTTGCAATTACCCGAAACTGGGAATATCTCTTTTCAGCAGATTGCCATCATCCGGGGGCCGATCGACAATGGCTACGGTGCAGCGTGAAATACAGATGGGCTTATCGTTTTCATCGCTGATCCTGATGTCCCAGACGTGGGTCGTGCGACCACGATAGATAGGCATGCCCACGGCGGTCAATCGACCGTCTCGCCTGGGCCGCAGGTGGTTAGCATTGATCTCCAGGCCAAACGCCATTTGTCTATCCATGTCAATATTTAATGCAGTGCCGAGCGAGGCCACTGACTCGGCAAGGACGAGAGAAGCGCCTCCATGCAAATAGCCACCCTGGTGGCGCTGGTTGGGGCCGACAGGCATGGTGGCAACCACTTTCTCTTTCTCCGCGGTGACTACTGTAATGTCGAGCGCCTCCGCTATAGACCCGGCACGGGCGCTATTTATGCGTTTTACGATTTCTTCGCTGGAAAATTCCAAATCCTCTAATCCTCTTTCTATATGCCTTTTTAGTGACATTCTATCATAGATAGAGGCGCGACTTTGAAATCGCCCTGTGATCTTTCGCATAGCTATTTCACCGCCAGAGTATAATGGTAATATGAGAGAGTATAAGAAGGATACCTGCTGAGGTCATTCTTTCCACTACCATTATGCAACCTATCTGCAACCTTTTTCTTATGAACCCCCGTAGATAGCCAGCAGGGCCGCCCGTAATGTATACTATGAGTCAGTTGCTATCAACTTGTAGCAGCTACATACATGACGGGCGATCCACTGATCGTCATAGCATCATTCTCGTTCCACTGTATGAAATGTTTACAGCGATTTTGAAAGGCAGCACCGATATGTTCGACACAAGCAAGATCGGCCAGAGTTTCCCCCCGTTTACCATCGAGGTCGAGCGTTGCAAGATTAACGAACTGGCCCTCGCCATTGGCGATGATAACCCGATTTACCATAGCCGCGAGGCAGCGCAGGCGGCCGGCTATAGCGATGTTCCACTCTTCCCCACTGCTCCCACGCTATTTACATTCTGGGGTAATACAAAGATGGGAAGGCATCTCATAGACATAGGTGTCAATGTGATGGGTGCTCTACATGGTGAAGAGGAGTACGAATATCTTGCGCCTATCTATCCAGGGGATGTACTGACGGGAGTGACAACGCTGGTCGATGGGAAAACACGCAAGGGACAGACGGGCTCGATGGATATTTTGACGCTAGAGGTCCGCTATACCAATCAGCACGGGCAACCTGTGTTGAATGTTCGTGAAGTGGTCATTATACGCGGTTAACTGAGGAGATAGACACATGACGACGAATGCTCAAACTCCAACGAAGGTCTATTTTGAAGATGTGCAAGTTGGCGACCAGATCCCGAAGCTGGTGAAGTCGGCGGTGACACACCTGCAGCTGGTGCGCTACGCCGGGGCTTCGGGAGATTTCAATCCGCTGCACACCGATCCCAAGGTCGGAGAAATGCTCGGTACAGGCGGCATCATTGCCCACGGCATGTTGATTATGGGCTTTGTGGGGCAGATGTTGAGTGACTATGTTGGGCCGGCAGCGCTGCGTAAATTTGGCGTGCGCTTCAAGGGTATGACGCACCTGGACGATGTGATTACCTGTACAGGCACCATCACCGAGAAATCCGAGGGGGATGGCGAGGCGCGCGTCAGTGGGAAAGTGCAGGCTGCCGATCAAAATGGCGATGTGAAGGTCACGGGCACGTTTGTGGCAGCCCTGCCGCGACGCGGCTAGAGGAAAGGATAGAGAAGATCATGGGCTTGATCGATGGCAAAGTGGCTATTTTGACCGGCTCTGGACGTGGCATCGGGGCAGCGGCTGCCAGGCTATTCGGTGCCGAAGGCGCGTCGGTGGTTGTGAGCGATCTTGATCCCGCCCCGGCAGAGGAGACCGCCACCGTTATTCGTAACGCGGGCGGCAAGGCCATCGTAGTTCCTGGCGACGTGACCGATCCGGCGTTTCCGGCGCAGTTGATCAAGGCAACACTCGATGCTTTTGGTGACATCGACATTATTGTCAATAACGCCGGATACACCTGGGATGCTGTGATTCAGAACATGACGGATAAGCAGTGGTATGCCATGATAGATGTACATACGACCGCGCCGTTCCGCATTTTGCGCGAGGCGTCGCAATACATTCGCGACGCGGCAAAAAAAGAGCAGGCGGCGAGCGGCCGCGCCAGGGCGCGCAAGGTGGTCAACGTTACTTCTGTCTCCGGCGTCTACGGTAACGCAGGACAGGTGAACTATTCTACTGCCAAAGCTGGCATTACCGGTCTGACGAAGACGCTGGCGAAGGAGTGGGGACGCTACAACGTGCAGGTCAACTGCGTTTGCTATGGCTTTATCGATACGCGCCTGACGGCTGCCAAGGAACAGGCCGAAACGCTGGAGCGCGACGGCGAGAAAGTTGCCCTGGGTGTGCCCGACGCGCGTCAAGCGCGACAAATCCCTCGGGAACAGTGTCGTCAAGCGAATGTTCGGCGCGCCCGTCAGTTGCATCAGCAAGCGTTCCAGCCCAATTGCGAAGCCTCCCTCGGGGGGCATGCCGTAGCGGAAAGCCTCCAGGTAGTACTCGAAGGGCTCCAGGGGTAAGTTCGCCTTCTCCAGGGCAGCCAGGTAGTCAGTATAGAGATGCAGGCGCTGGCCGCCTGTGACCAGTTCAGCGCCACGGAAGATCAGGTCGAAGGAGTTGGAGTACTCCGGCTGCTTGGGGTCGGGATGGGTGTAGAATGGGCGCTTGCCCATGGGGTAGCCCGTGACGAAGAGGAAATCGCTGCCGAATTCCTGCCGAGCCCATTCACCTAGCCAGCGTTCGTCCTGTGGTGACAGGTCGGGTTCGCCTCGCACATCCGTGCCGTAGCGCTGCAGGATCAGATCCTGTGCCTCGGCGAAGTGGATCTGCGGTATCTGTGCCGGGACGGTGGGCATCTGCACACCCAGTATAGTCAGTTCGTCAGTATAATGTTCGCCAAGGGTGGCCAGGATGCCGGCGATAACGTCGCGCAGGAGGGCCATGACGGTAAAGTGGTTCTCGATGAAGCCGAATTCGACGTCCAGGCTAACATACTCGTTGATATGGCGCGTAGTGTCATGTGGCTCTGCACGGAAGACAGGGCCGACCTCGAAAACGCGCTCGAAGACACCGACCATGATCTGCTTATAGAACTGCGGGCTTTGCGCCAGGTACGCCGGTCGCCCAAAGTAATCGAGTTTGAAGACGTTGGCGCCGCTCTCGGTAGCTGCGGCGACAATCTTTGGCGTTTGTATCTCGGTGAAGCCACGAGCGGTGAGTGTAGAGCGAAAGCCTTCCATTGCTCCTGCCGCCAGGCGTAAGATGGCACGCCGCGCCAGGTGGCGATAAGTGACAGGCGCGTGGTCAAGCAGCGTAGTAATATTTGCGCTGATCTTGCGCTTGTTCAGTGCTACAGGCGGCACTTCTGTAACCGGAGTGATGACTTCGATCTGCAGGCCATGCAGCTCTATACCACCAGGGGCCTGCGCCTCACTGACGACAAGACCTTCGACAGCCAGAACGCTCTCGACACCAAATTCACCCTGTTGCAGCGGGATTAATTCGGCTTCGGTTTCGGCGACCGCCTGCACGATGCCCCAGCCGTCGCGGATGACAAGGAAATTGATGCCACCAAGTTGACGTAACGAGTGCAGCCAGCCCATGACGCGGACACGTTCCCCGACATGCGAACCGACTTCGCTCGTAGGAATGCGTTGCATTGATTTTCTCCTTCTCTCATATGCTATTGGGCCCGCCCGCGGCTTCGGGGAAGCGCGTCCGGGCGAGCCCAATAGACATTTAGACGCCTTCCCACAGATCGTTATCGTCTCTGTCGTTGTCGTGATCCATAGCTTCTCCTATCAGTTGTGTGCGCCTGCACACAACAAAAAACCCTCGTCCTTCCTGGAGGACGAGGGCCATAAGCCTTCGTGGTGCCACCACCGTTCTTTCAATCCCCACTCAATCGGGAATGAAACTTGATTACGCTATAACGGGCGCTTCCCGCAAACAGCTAGTGCGACCTTGAGGAAAGCCGGTTCGCTGGTTGGCTCAAGAGTGTCGTTTGGAACCGTCAATGGCGACGCTTGCAGCAGTTGCGTCGCTCTCTGCACACACCGACCAGGCTCCCAACATATCTCTATCGTCGCTCTTTCATGTAAACTTATTTGAGATAATAGCATGACGTATGCTTGAAGTCAAGCGAGAGCCTGGCAAGAGATATAGAGTAGAATTGACATCCCTAGTGTCTTCGCACTATACTTACAGCAGGTGAAACGTCATCGTTCCACAACCGTTGTGGAAGTGCGGAGCAATGTAACAATACGGCACAAAGCCCCGCGAGGACCTTACACATGAAAAAACGAGCATCATTTTCGCACTCGACCAGGGAAACACCAAAGGCACATCAACGCCCTGATGAGCAGGAGTCCTCATTGCCTTTGCAGAAAAAACAGCGCCGCACTACGGCAGCAGGTCGCATACTGCGCGATATGCTTAACCTTCCTCCCCTGCGCGACCGTGGTGGCTGCTGGCCTACAATGGTGACCCGTAAGTAGCCGACGATTCAGGCCAGGCTCCTCGATTGCTTACTTTGCCGCCCACACCTGCACTGTATGATCCTCGCTGCCAGAGACGATGCGTCTGCCATCGGGCGACCAGGCGATAGCGCGAACCCCACGAGAATGGCCCAGATAGGTGAAGACGTCTCCTCCTGTAATGGGCCCGCTAGACCGGGTCCCTGCAGAGGGCGCATTCCAGAGTTGCACGGTCTGGTCATCGCTGGCAGAGGCGATACGTTTGCCATCAGGCGACCAGGCCACAGCACTTACAAAAGTCGTATGGCCGCGATAAGTGAAGATGTGTTCCCCGGTAGAAGCATTCCACACCTGAACAGTCAAAGCATCGCTAGAGGCAATGAACTTACCATCAGGTGACCATGCGACGGACCTCACAGCGGACGAATGGCCACGATAGGTGACATATGTCAAGCGCGTAGTCGAGTTCCACACCTGCACTGTATTATCCCCGGCGCCAGAGGCGATACGCCTGCCATCGGGCGACCAGGCCATCGTAATTACGAAACTCATATGGCCGTTGTAGGTCAAAGTATTGCTTTCAGGGGTAGGCTCCCACACCTGCACTGTATTATCATAACTCGCAGAGGCGATACGCCTGCCATCGGGCGACCAGGCCACGGCACTTACAAAAGTCGTATGGCCGCGATAAGTGAAGACGTTGCCCTCTGCGGCCGGATCTTCTAATTGCACCCCTTGCGGCACGGGCCATACCTGGACGGTTTTATCGCGGCTGCCGGAGGCAATGAGCTTACCGTCGGGCGACCACGCGACCGCAAACACGAAATCTGTATGACCACGATAGATGATAGGAAAGCTTCCCGTGGCAGCATCCCACACTTGCACTGTCTGGTCTTCGCTGGCGGAGGCGATGCGGCTGTTGTGAAGCCCAGCTTCACCTCCTGTACTTGGCAGGGTCCCTATCCCCCAGACAGGATTCCACGCTACAGCATCCACTGCGGCAGAATGGCCACGATAGACGAGGTAGCGGGTGGTTCCCAAAGCAGGAGTGGCAGGCGTAGGTGGCAAACTTACCGGCTGTGGAGGAGCAGATGGCGGTGCTTCTAGTGCTCGCAGCAGCAGCACTATGCCACCTCCCGCAACGGTCAGTCCACCCAGCCCTGCCAGGCTTTTCACAACCGTACGGCGCGAGATCGAGGGAGTTGAAATGAGACGACGTTTCGCACGAGCAGGTCTTTTAGCAGGCTTCTTAGCTAGACCCGGAAGCTTGAGTTTGACCAGTCTCGCAGCTTTTGCTGCAGCAGGCTGAGAAGATACAGCCGCTTGCGGGGCTGCAGTAGGTTTGGGCATCCAGGCCTGCTGACGATACTGCGCGGCAACGCGTTGTAGTTCCCGCTTGACTGTAGCCATATCAGCGGGCCTTTTGCTCTCATTCATTTCTAGCATCTGCCTGATGAGTTCTTCGAGTCCTGGAGGTGCCGATTGATGGGGCAGATGCAGCGGAGCAAAATGAAACGGTGTCAGTGTAGGATCATCCCCTGTCAGCAACTGGTGGAGCGTAGCGCCGAGGCCGTAGATGTCAGAGCGAGGCGTCGTCTGTGCCTTGCCATACTGTTCTGGCGCAGCATAACCTGGCGAACCGAAGGCGGCGGTATCCTTCACCTGCCCCACTTTGAAATGACGGGCGATGCCGAAGTCAATCAAGTAGACGTGCCCGGTAGGCGTTAGCATAACATTAGCAGGTTTGAGGTCGCGGAAGACGATGGCATGCTGGCGCACGTGCAGGTAGTCCAGCACGTCGCAAAGTTGTATGCCGATATCGAGAGTTTTTTCAATGGGGAGACATCCACCACGTGCCTTGTACAGATGCCTATCTAATGTTTCGCCTTCGATAAAATCCATCACGAGGTACCAGCCTCCAGCCTCGGAAAAATGATCATAAATATGGGGCAGGCTTTGGTGAGCAAGGCCGGTGAGCAGGAGCGCCTCCTGTTTGAAGGCCTCGGTAGCTTCAGCAATCTCCTGGGGATTCTGATTACTGGGATTCACTTCTTTAACGGCTACCAGCCTGTTATTAGCCTTGATGTCTGTCGCCTTATAGACAGCGCCAAAGCCGCCTTTGCCTACCTGACCAATAATGCGGTAACGTTGTTTGAGCAGGTAGCCGGGCTTAAGTGATCCGTTGAAAGCAGTGGCCGCTGGTATCATCGCTTGTTGGGCTGCTGCTTGTAACAATTGAGCGGCTACAGGTGTGGGAGGTTGTGAGGAAGACGGGGAGGTTGCAGTTCTCTGCAAGGCCCACCCGCAGGCAAAGCAGGCTGTCGCCTGTGCCTGGTTGGCCGCGCCGCAGTTGTCACAATAGTACAGGGAGATGGCCATATGCCCGCTCCTTAATAAGGGCTGCCGGGGCAGCTATACCCTGGGGAACAGGATGCTGTAAGAGCCACTTTTACGATCTATCGATATACTCATCATACTGTATTGCTATTCGTTATATATAATATAGCATATAGCTATTTATTTGTCAAGTTAAGGAGTCAGATCCCTCGCCACACGCGCACTGTGTGATCAACGCCAGCAGAAGCAATGCGTGTTCCATCAGGTGACCAGGCCAGGGCTGTCACATAACCAAGGTGATCGCGATAGGTGAAGATGTGGCTGCCGTCGAGCGTGTTCCATACCTGCACAGTTTTATCATTACTGCCGGAGGCAACACGTCTCCCATCGGGTGATAAGACTACAGCATTGACTGCGGAGGAACGTTTAGCAGAGAGAAGCACTTCACGCCCGGTGGTGGCATCCCAAACCCGTACCGTTCTATCAGAGCTGGCAGAGGCGACGCGACGACTATCGCGCGACCAGGCGACAGCATTGATGCGGCCACTATGGCGACGATACATTAAATTGCTGCGGTTGGGGGAGAGTAGATAGGTGAAGATATTCTGCCTGGTATCTTTAGTCGGATCCCAGACGCGCACCGTCTTATCGGCGCTGCCGGAGGCGATGTGTTTACCATCGGGTGACCAGACGACAGTCGTCACAGGGCCGGTATGATCGCGGTAGATAAAAATGCGGTTGCTGGCGGCAACATCCCAGATCTGCACCGTCTTATCGTCACCTGCAGAAATGATGAACTTGCCATCAGGCGACCAGGCCACAGCGTTGACAGGGCAGGAGGCGTGACCAGCGTGTGTAAAGATACTCTTGCCGGTTGCAGCATCCCATACATGCACAGTACGGTCGGCGCCAGCAGAGGCGATGCGCTTGCCGTCGGGCGACCACGCCACAGAAAATACTCTATCAGAGTGGCCTTTGTAGGTAAAGACATTGTCGCCCGTCGTAATATCCCAGATGCGCACAGTTTTATCATAGCTCGCAGAGGCGACACGGCGGCTGTCGGGCGACCACGCCACAGCCGTTACCCGCGTAGCATGGCCCTGGCAGGAGAAGATAGTAGCGCCCAGAGTATGGCCCTGGGCGATTTGCCCGGACACTACAGTAGATCGCTTAAGGCGCGGTGTTGCGTGCGATACAGTCCCTTTAAGCGAGATGCGGTTAGCAGCGATGTCTTGTAATGCTTGTTTGACTGTGGCCATATTGTCCGGCCTCTTGCTGGTATCCATTTCCAGCATCTGGATGAGCAGCGTCTTGAGTCGCTCAGGTCCTAGCTGGCTGCGTAACGGAGCAAACTGAAATGGGGTATGTGAAGGGTCCTGCCCGGTGAGCATGTGATGAAGCGTGGCTCCCAGGCTATAGATATCTGAGCGTGGAGTCGTCTGCATCCTGCCATATTGTTCCGGCGCGGCATAGCCTGGTGAGCCGAAGGCAATGGTATCCCTGGCCTGTCCGGGTTTGAAATGACGGGCAATGCCGAAATCGATTAGATAGATGTGTTGGTGAGAGGTCAACATGACGTTAGCGGGCTTGAGATCACGAAAAATGATAGGCGGTTGGCGCGTGTGCAGGTAATCCAGCACCGTGCAAAGCTGGATGCCGATGCCAAGGACCGTTGGTAGGGGTAATCCCTGTGGCTGGGCCATTGCACCACTCGCCTGGTCCAGACGAGCTTCCAGGGTTTGGCCTTCGATGAAATCCATGACGAGATACCAGCGTCCCGCGTCAGGGAATTGCTCGTAGATGCGCGGGAGGTTGGGGTGTGTAAGTACAGCCAGAAGCAGCGCTTCGCGTTTGAAAGCATCGACCGCTTTAGCCAGTTCCTGGGGGTCAAGGCCGCTCTGGCTCATCTCTTTGATGGCAACGAGCCGATTGCCAAACTGGGTGTCCATCGCTTTATAGACGGCCCCGAAGCCACCTTTGCCTATCTGGCTGATGACGCGGTAACGCTGCTTGAGTATGTGATGCTGGATAAGCAAACCAGTGAGCGAGTTGCTCGCCGTCCCTGCAAGGGGAGCATGGAGCCGTTGTCCGCAGGCGGCACAAAATGCTGCTTGCACTCGATTAGCCGCGCCGCATCTATCACAGAAGAGCGTGGGACTGATCATCTCTCTTTACAATATCCCGCATGTATACATTATTTAGAGCCTGGCAAACTGTTCCTTCAGATGACATTCTCCAGGGTTACCACTACACGTACCTATAATTTAGGTCTAATGTACTAGAGTGTCACGTGGTTTGCATGGTACCACGGAGAGGACAGGGTGTCAAGGAGATCTAGCAGGTAGAGGTCTTTTCGAGACACCCCATAGTATGATACCGTTGGCGAACCTGTCGCATTGACTGCTCAGCGCCTGCGGCGCTTCGCAGAAGTAGTTTTCTGTGGTGGCTGGGTGGACGGCCGTCCACCCAGCCACCACAGATTAAAGAACACATGAGCCGCGCAGCGGCGAGTCGTCACAGAAAGGGGTTCGCCAACGGTATCTTCTGACCACCTTTTGCCGTGGGCATGCGGAGTGGTGCGCTGGCGGCGCATGACGTTTCATAGGATAGACGTCGAAGAGCGGTCCAGTCTACAAAGTAGGGTCTCCATAGTATCTTGCCGGGCAACATAGTGTTATAATACACCTACGGGAGAGATATCGGGCGGTTGCGAGGACCGCTCCT
>WNGK01002395.1_pt1 | contig 20328 bp, 21 predicted proteins | sample 5400601 | NCBI WGS metagenome assembly WNGK01 (sample SAMN13153376, study PRJNA577476) | soil metagenome | isolation source: 60 cm soil or saprolite under Garry oak tree replicate 1 | place: USA:California | collected 2016-06-15
GCTGATCCTGGGCGAGCGACATCTGCGCGCCGTCCTGGCCGAATACCAGGTGCACTACAACACGGCCCGGCCGCACCAGGGCATCGCCCAGCGCGTCCCCGACGACGAACGCGACACTCATCCCGCGACCGTAACCGACATCGACACACGGCAGATCCGCCGAAACCCGTCCTCAACGGCCTGATCAGCGAATATGTGCACGCCGCCTAGCGCCCGGAAGACCTGCAGGTCACCTGCCGAAATCCTATTTTCGAGCGGGACAGGTCCTGATTATCGGCGACGCGCATCTGCGCGCCGTCCTGGCCGAGTACCGGATCCACTACAACACTGCCCGGCCGCACCAGGGCATAGCCCAGCACGTCCCCGACCACGAACCTGGCGCTGCCCGCGCCACCGTGACCGACGTCGACACAGAACAGATCCGCCGAAGACCCGTCCTGGGCGGCCTGATCAACGAATACTCCCACGCAGCATGATCGCCGGGAAACCGCAGGTCACTAGCCGGATTGTATTTTCGAGCGGGACAGGTTCGTGAAGCCCGCTCACGTTCGACTTGGGTCTAGCGCCTGCACTCCTGACCCTTACCCGCGCGCGATCACGCACACGGCGGCGGGTCGTCCTCGATCCGGAAGACGGGCGGGTCGGCCCTTGGCGCAACGAACGTCACATAGCTCGTCGCCCCCCCGGCGCTCGTGACCAGCCCCGGCTCGTCACCGCTCTCGGTGAACACGGCACCGTTGGGAAGCCCCGGCCCGTAGGTCGTCTGGTTGCAGTGTGAATCCCAGACCGTCACCGAACCTGACTCCACAGCCGCGATCACCACTCCCGGGTGGTGATGCCACCCGCTGGAACCGCCCGCATCAAAGACGATCTTCTGGACGCGGACGTCAGTTGGATCCTTCGTCTGGAACTTGACCCTGTCGCTGTTCAGGTGGACCGTGTTGTCGAAGTTCCCGGTGACAAGAGTCGTCGGTGTGAATCCGGACGGGGACGATGCAAAAGCCATGGGAGCGAGCGCTCCGACCCCGACAAATCCGAGGGTCACGGCAACGACGACGTGCATCCGATTGAGCTTCATCTCGACTCCTTCACTGCTGGACAGTACAAGTCGGCTCGAGGAGCGGTGTGCTCCTCGAGCACTCATCTTCCTCTCACAGCCGAGCCGAGGCGACGAATCTGTCAACCTGAATGAGGCGTGGTTAGGTGTTTGTTACTGAATGTCGGCCTCTTTCTTTCCGGGCGGGTTGATCCAGGAGGCGCCCGGTAGTTCCGGCGGGGCTGGCGGCTTGCGGACGAAGCGCTCGGGATGCTCATGGTAGGCGGCGGTCAGGACGCCGGCGCGGGCGGCCTGGACGGCGCGGGCGCGTCCGTGGTGGACGTCAGCGGCGGTGTGCAGGCCGAGGCCGCCGTGGCGGTGCTGGTTGTTGTACCAGGGGAAGAAGTCCTGGCAGTATGCTCTGGCGGCCTCGATCGAGGGAAACCGGACGGGGAACCCGGGCCGGTATTTTAGGGTCTTGAACTGCGCCTCCGAATAGGGATTGTCGTTGCTCACGTGGGGCCGGGAGTGGGACTGGGTTACGCCGAGGTCGGCGAGCAGCAGCGCCACCGGCTTGGAGGTCATCGAGGAGCCGCGGTCGGCGTGGACGGACAGCTGCCCGCGGGTAATGCCCTGCTTCGCGCAGGTCTCCGCGATCAGTTTCCTGTCTGGCTGCCTGCCACAGGTCACACTATGGCCCACAGCTGGCCCACGAAATCCTGTAATCACCCGGCCAGATCCCGTCCGCCAGGCGTCCGCACACAGCTGGCCACAGTGAGACACAACCAGACCCAGCGGGACCCCGCGGATACCGGCAAAAGGGCCGTGACCTGCGAGAACACCCGTCAAACGGGAGCGGCCCCCGATGCGCGATCCGCGCCCGCGCGGACCCCGGGCCGCGCCGGGCCCGGGCCGCTGACCTGCCCGGATCTGGCCCACAACTGGCCCACAGACACCGTGAACGGTCCCCCGGACCGCTCCCGGACATGCACCAGGCCCGGTCCGCAGACCGGGCCTGACCTGCAGTTATGCGTGGCAGGTGTTGGGTTCGAACCAACGTAGGCGCATGCCGGCGATTTTACAGGGAGCCCATTCCAACCCATCGGAATGGCCGCTGGCCTGCGTAAACTCCATTCCTATGAGCGTGAATTACGCCCGCTGTCCGTGTGGCGTCCGTAGTTCCAAAGTGTGCCTGGTCAGCGCGGCACAGGTTCTGGATCATGTCCCATGAAGTCTAGCTGAGTCCCACCACATCCAACTCTCCGAATGCCACCCTGCGATTCCCTGCATTCGGCCGGACAGCCCTGCGACAGCGGCCTGCCGCAGCCCATGACCACGCCGAGGCGGCAGGACGGCCGCGCGAGAATGCCACACCTTACAAATCTGGTTTGCACGGCCATTTTGACGGCCGCACCGCGGATTCCCGGCCGGGACGGCGCCGTGGACCGGCATCCCTGATCACACCAGCCGGAGGTAGTTGCCGTCGATGGCAGCGGAGCGAGCGGCAGCGATGTTTCGGCCGGCATGCCCCGGCCGCCGGCCCGCCCCCTGTCGGCCTGGCGCGCGAAGGTTAGGAGTCCCGGTCCACCTCGGGCTGAGGGTTCAGGGCTCCTTCTGAAAGACGGGCGCCTGTTTCCCGGGTGTCCGCGGCCAGGCAAGTCGGCCCTTTGCTATCGAATCTGGCCCGTTACTCGGGGCGCCATGATCTGTCCGGTTCACCGGCGAATGACGAGTGCGACGACACAGCCTTGGTGACGGGCGAGGTGCGGTCACCGTGGGCCGGAGCAGAGCCTAGTCCCGTCCGCTTCCCGGCCAGATCCAAACTCCAGCAGGCCCTGGCCAGGATGTTAGGACCGTTGGTCTTCGCGGTGGTGGCCTGCGGCGAGCTCCGTGAGGTCGTCCGCCGACAGCGCGGTGGCCGGGACGGACACGATGCGCCCGTCTGTCACGGCGCGGACCGTCGCGGTTCGGCGGCCCTGCTCGAGCGAGGCGCGCTCACCCAGGATAGCGCCGGGCCCCAGATTCGCCACGGCCGTGCCGCCGACATCCACTTCGACCATGCCGTCGAGTACCAGGAGGATCTCGTCGCCTGCGTCTCCCTCGGCAAGGATCGCGTCGCCGGCCTTCACCCGTGCGGGCCTGGGCGGCTGGCCGCCTCCGCGCATGATCATCAGGGAGAGGCGCCGTTCCAGCGGGGTCTCTTGTGGGTGCCGAAAACCTATGTCACCAGGTGATATTCGTGGACCACGCCTCCGGCGCGGTCACGCCGCCGGACCCGGAAATGGTCCAGGTCGGTGATGCCGTCGGGCAGCGGCCGAAGCGGCGCGGCCTGGCTGAGGGCGCGGTGGGGCCGGTGGGTGTTATAGAAGTCCTCGTACTCGCGCAGGACGGTCATCAGGTGCCGCTGATTCCAGATCAGGGTCCGGTCCAGCAGCTCGCGGCGGCAGCTGCCAATCCAGCGTTCCATGATCGAATTCATCCGCGGCGCCTGGACAGCGGAGCGGATCACTCTGACGCCGGCGGCCTGGAACACTGCGTCGATGGCGGCGGTGAAGCTGGCGTCCCGGTCGTGCAGCACGAACTTCACCCGCGTCCCGGCGTCTTCCAGGTCCATCAGCAGATTCCGGGCCTGCTGCACAACCCACGACTGGACCGGGTGCTCGGTAGCGCCAAGGACCCGGACACGGCGGGTGCCATGCTCGATCACGGCCAGGACATGCGCCTTCGCGCCGTTGAGGAGATCGGCGGTGAAGAAGCCAAGCGCCGGGATCCCCTGTGCCTGCGACCGCAGGAACTCCGGCCAGCCAGGCCCATCCCGGCGCGGTGCCGGGTCGATGCCGGCGCTCTTGAGGATCTGCCACACCGTCGACGGTGCCATCATGATGCCGAGCCCGGCAAGCTCGCCGTGAATGCGGCGGTACCCCCATGACTCGTTCTCCCGGGCCAGCCGCAGAACCACAAACCGGACCCTACGGCGCACCGGCGGGCGCCCGGACCGGCCACGGCGCGACCGGCGCGCCCAGCGGCGGCGGACGATGTCGCGATGCCATCGCAAGATGGTGCCGGGAGTGACGATGAGCTGCATCGCGGAGAGGCGCTCGATCGGCAGCGTCCCAGCCAGCAGCGCCAGCCACGCACGGTCCGGCCACGTCAGCCGCGAATGAGCCCGCGGCCGCTCGCGCAGGGCGACCGAGAGCTGATGTCGCAGCATTAGGATCTCGGCGTCCTTCCACCACGACTCCCGGCGCGACAACCTGAGCAGCGACACCGCACGAGAGACAATCAGGAAGATCAGCTTCAAGCCCACAAGCCGAAGATCATCGCACCCCCGGCCAGGCCGACACCTGCCCGCCCGGCGCCAGACGCGGGACCAAGCCGACGGCGAGCTGTCGCGCATATGCCCAAAGTGGCACAGGTTTTCGGCACGCACACCATCGCCCGCGCGTCGGAGCTGCGCGAGCAGCTCGCCCGCAACGACCTAGACGAGATCGGCGGCATGTGCTACTTCTCCCGGCCCCGCCAGCTCTACTACGCCAGCGACGCGGGAGCCGCCTTGCCCGGGCACGACGAATCCGGCCTGCGCAAGGAAACCGAGGCATCCGGCGCCGACGCCATCACCGCCTACGAGCAGGCACCCGACGAGGAGAAATCCTTCGGCGACGAGGCAGGCTCACGGACCGACCTCGCCATCGTGCGCATCCGCTCGGGCAACCTCGAAGGAGCCAGGGAAGCCGTCCAGCCCGTCCTGGACCTGCCCGTCACGCTGCGGATCAACGGCCAGTGTCCTGGACGTCCACCGCGCCGTCACGACACGAGCCGCGGACACGCCCCTCGCCCACGACATCCAGGAAGAAATCGAAGCCTACTGCCGGACCCCGCAGCGGCGCTGCTTCCGGAGTGCCCGACAAGCTGACCGGCAGGCGGTCAGCCCTGATCGGCGAAGTTCCAATGACCTTGGACGCCGTGCTGCGGACACCACAGCCGGATCGCCGGGCGCCTCAGCCCTCGGCCGCCGCCCCAGGGCTCTCGGCGACACCCGCCGCCGCCACGAGCTCGACTTCCTCCTCCGCGTCGATCGCGGACTCCGGCGTCGAACCGGCCTCGCCCGTGTTGGTGGCGCGTGCCTCTCGCGTGTCCAGGGGCCGGCGATTCCAGATCGGTACTCCCGCGCAGATAAGGCCGATCAGGACTGGGTAGACGGCGCAGCGTTCGACGAGTCCGACGAGGACGTTGGCCCCCGAACCTGCGAGGGCGAGGAAGCCCGCCAGCGAGACGAGCCCGATCACGCCGAGTACGACCATGGCCTTCCCCGGTTTCCGAGAGACTCCGATGAGTCGGTGCAGGCGGCCGAGAACGATGACGAGCACGTTGCCGCCGACGATGCTGGCAAGGGCGCCCAGACTGTGATAATCGATGGCGCCGTCCTTCGTCGCTTCGCCGGAGGCGGGGAAGAGCGCCAGCAGGACGCCGCCAGCTGCCACCAGGCCTGCCAGGATGAGCGCTGCCCGGTGCCGGCCTTTGAGCATGGCGACGCCAGCGAACACCGTGATCCCGAAGAGGAAGAAGCCGGTGTTCATGACCCATGCGAGCGGCGAGTACATGTACTGCCCGAGTGCCGTTGAGGGGCCATGGACCCCGAGGTCACTGATGTAGTTATAGGTGTAGCTGTAGGGAGGATCCGTCCATGCCGCGGCGGCGATGAACTCGGCGAGGAAGAAGATCCCTGCTGCGGCGATGAGGACCGCGCCGGCGGCGCGGCGTTGGACTATCCGATGCGCCTCAGGGGCAAGCGATTCAGGCTTTGCGGAGTTCAAGGGTTCCTTTCGCTCGAGGCTGGAGCCGGAGTTGATGTTCTCGGTCATGGTCGTGGTCCTTTCAGGTGCCGGTGTTGGCGCTGGCGCCAGGGTCGGTGGAGGTTCGCGCGGGTTCGGTCATGCCGCCGATGTCGCTCTCGTGGGCGGCGATGGTGGCGGCTGCCAGTACGGCGTTGTCGCCGCCGGAGATGTCGAGCGGCTGCGCCACGACCTCGCCCTCGGTCGTGGTGGCCAGTGGTTTCTCGATGACGAAGAAGAGAAGGACGACCGTGATGACGACGACCGGGATGAGGTAGAGGAAGAGCGGCGCCAGGGCGTGGCTGTAGATCCCGATCACGATGTCGCGCACCGGTGCCGGCAGGCTCCTCACCAGCCGGGGTGTCAGAGCGTCGGCGTCGCCGGAGATGCCGGCCGGGGACTGGCCGGTCAGCAGTCCGGTCAGCCGCGCGGTGAAGAGGCTGCCCACGACGGCGGCGCCGACCGAGGCGCCGACCTGGCGGAAGTAGGTGTTCGTCGCGGTCGCGACGCCGACCATCGAGACCGGGAACGCGTTCTGCACGACGAGCACGAGGATCTGCAGGCTCGCGCCGAGCCCGACGCCCATGACGCCGATGTAGATGCAGATCACCCACACCGGGGTGGCCGGGGTCATGGTGGAGAGCAGGAAGAGCGAGACGGCGACGATGACGGCACCGGCGATCGGGAGCCACTTGTACCGGCCGGTCCTCGTGACCAGCTCCCCGGCGACCACGGAGGCGGCGATGAGCGCGATCAGCATCGGCAGCATCAGCAGTCCGGACTGGATCGCGGTGACGCCCGTGGCCATCTGCAGGTAGGTCGGCAGGTAGCCGTCGACACTGAACATCGCGACGGCGATGACGAGTCCGCCGATCGTGGTCAGGTTGAAGTTGCGGTCCTTGAACAGGGGCAGCGGCATCACCGGCTCCGCGGCTCGGCGTTCCACGAGGACGAACAGCACGCCGGCGACCACCGTCACGATGATCAGCGAGACGATGTGGAAGGAGCCCCATGCATAGGTGGTGCCGCCCGATGTGGTGACCAGCACGAGGCAGGTCAGGGCGACGGTGAGCAGGCCCATGCCGGCCCAGTCCATGCGGAGCTTCCTCGCGCCGGCCTTCGGCAGGCGCATGAACACCGCCGCGGAGAGCAGCGCCAGGAGCCCGAGGGGGATGTTGATCCACAGACCCCAGCGCCAGCCGGGTCCGTCGGTGAACCATCCGCCGACGAGCGGGCCCGCGATCGAGGCGAGCAGCATGACCGCGCCGATGATGCCCATGTAGCGGCCGCGTCGCCGGGCCGGCACGACGTCGGCGACGATCGTGTCGGACAGGATCATCAGTCCGCCGCCGCCCGTGCCCTGCACGGCGCGGCCGATGACGAGCCATGTCATGTCGGCGGCGAACCCGCTGACGATCGAGCCGACGACGAAGATCCCGATCGCGGCGAGGAACGGGCCCTTGCGGCCGATCAGGTCACCGATCTTCTCGTAGATCGGCAATGTGATCGTAGAGGTCAGCAGGTACGCCGTCAGCACCCACTGCTGCTGATCGACACCGTGCAGCTGACCGACGATGGTCGGCAGCGCGGTCGTGAAGACCGTCTGATCAAGAGAAGCCAGCAGCTCGGTGACCATGAGGCCGACGAAGACCAGGAGAACAGTCTTCTTCGGGGCACCGGGGAGACCAGTCGCAGAGTTCGCTTCACTCACACACTGAGTATATCGAGACTAGTTTTGCTGTCAATGTAGTTATAGTCTGGCGTAATAGGATCGAGCCATGGTTGATGGGGCGGCCGTGGGACGGCGCGAGCGGAAGAAGGCCGCAACGCGGGCGGCGATCCTGGACGCGGCAACGGCGCTCTTCCTCGAGCGCGGCTTCGACGCGGTCAGCGTTCGTGAGATCGCGGACAAGGCGGACGTCTCACCCAAGACCGTCTTCACGCACTTCCCCCACAAGGAGGCGCTCGTCTTCAGCGACGAGGACGAGCGGCATGAGCGGCTCGTGGCCGCGGTCGCCGGCCGGGCGCCGGGGACCGCGATCTCCGACGCGCTGAAGGCGCACTACCTCTCCGAGATCGCCGCGATGGAGTCCGGGCCCCAACGCCAGATCCTCACCCTCATGGAAGAGACACCCGCCCTCGTCGACTACGCGGAAAAGATGTGGTTCCGCCACGAGGACGCCCTGGCCGCCGCGATCAGCGAGGAGTTCGGGCTCACGGAACCGAGCGACGAGATCCGCTTCTACGTCCGGTTCGCCCTTCACATCCAGCTCATCGCCATCCAGGACGCAGATCCAGAATCGACCATCGACGCAGGGTTCCGACTCCTCGATGAGGGCTGGGCGCACTACCAGGACGAGGTCGGGGCCTAGGGCGTTGTCCTGCAAGGGTTCGCGGAGCCGTAGGATCGCGGCGGCAGCGAGGAGCTCGCTGCGCCAGTAGGCGGCGCTTACGTCACTCCGGCCACGCCAAGCGATCGGCTGGACACGTTCGCCCAGCTGACGCCGTGCTTGAACACGAACACGATCCCCGCCAACGCGGCCCGCTTCCGTGAGTGCCTTGTTCAGACTGCTGCGATGATCCCGGAATCCTGTGAAATCCCCGCCCCATCAAGGCGATCGCCCGGCTGCTCGGCCCGGGTGCTGCCAGCAGGAATTACCAAGCGTGTAGGCAGCTGCCGCCAGACACCCATCGCAAACAGCATGTCGCGTCGCGGCGGGAACTGTACCTTTCACCGATGACGAGCGTAGCCTCTCGTGACCGCGCCCCAGATGCCCCGGCATATTGGTCTAGACCTATACACACCGATGTTTGTTCCATGTTTGCTCGGATGTCCTGGTACGCCGCGACATCACCCGACATCCGCAGTGCGGCGCGGATACAGGCACCTCGACAGAATGGCAGGTCCTGGCACGTACTAGCATTGCCTGACAGCAGTTCAAGGAGAAGAATCGAATTCAGGAGCGGACTCTTAATCCGCTGGCGCGCCGCCGCAGGTCGCGGAAGCGACGCCACCGCCGTGCCTGCCGGCTGGCGCCGGATCGCGCCAGCCACACCGAGCCGGGCAGCGCCCCGTGATTCGCTGATCATCTCTGGCCGTGTGTTCTGACGGGTGCCGTGCTGGTTCAGCGACGCATTACGCAGACCCGCCATACTGGTCGCGTGGCTGGGACTGTGCAGGTGACGCTCATATCTGGCCTCCTGCCGTCACCTGCCCGGCCGGGTACACGCCAGGTCCGTCGCAGGTACACCTCAGGTCCATCACAGGTCAGCGGGGCCAGCCCCGGCTGAGCGCGAACCGGACGCTGGCCACCGCCGGCCGCACCATCCGGGCCCAGTGTGGCCCGCTGCCCTGGGCGAGGTGACGCAACGAACCGCCCGCGGCGCAGGCGGCGCGTTCCCAGCGGAAGCTCAGGCCGGCGCCCGGCGATCAGGATGGGCGCCACGCCGTCCAGCGGCCGCACCCAGGAATCACCGATGACCTCCCCGCCCCGGGCCCGGCACCGGGCCGGACGCCTGCCGCTACCGAGGAAGCAAGCGGTTCGGTGAACCGCTTGCTCCGGCCCGATTCCGTCCGCCATATGTCCGTAACCACTGCTATGCAGCGGCTCACGATGGCACATGATGACACACGGTGCGACAGCACCAAGACCGCCCGCGAGCCCGGGTATGCCCCGGTCACGGGCCGTTTTCGCAGGTGGTGGCAGGTGTTGGGTTCGAACCAACGTAGGCTAAGCCGACGGTTTTACAGGGAGCCCATTCCAGCCCATCGGAATAGCCGCTGACCTGCGGATACTCCATTCCCCGCCGCGTGAAAACCGCATCCTGTCCGTGTGGCGTCCGTAGCTCCGGAATGTCCCTGGTCAGCGCGAAGCACCTTCTGGATCATGTCCCAGGAAGTCCAGCCGAGTCCCGCCACATCCAATTCCCCCACTGCCGCCCCTGCCATCCTCGCCTTCGGCTGGGCAGCCACCGGGGCGCCGGCCTGCCGCCGCCGATGGCCGCGCTGAAGCGACAGTACAGCCCGTGATAGTGCCACGCTATAGAAATCCGGTTTGAGCGGCCATTTTCACGGCCCTGCCACGGATTCCCGGCCAAGATCGGCGCGGTGGAACCGGCCCTCACGGTCACACCAGGCTCCCGGCCTTCCCCCGCTGCCCCCGAGCTTGCCCCCCGCGACGCGGTACCGCAACTGCCCGCTGGCGGGCCCGGCGCTCGCCGGGCGGCGCGAGCGGACCGCAAGCAGCAGACGCACCGCGTCACCTGCCGGGCCAGCCCGGCCGCGACCTGCCTGCCAGGACCCTGACCGCCACCGGCCTGCTATGTACCCCGGATGTACCTGGCACCTACCTCCCGTAGACCTGCGCCGCCACCGGGCGCAGGCCAGCACCGCGACCACGCGGCCCATCCGATTCTGCCGATGTGAGAGCGGGTAGCATCACGCGACCGACCCACCGGAACGTGCCGAGGAGAGTACGCTGCTCAACGTGTAATCTCTCTCCACTAGGCAAGCCTGAGCGCATGAGCGCACAGGTCACGACTGGTTGATGCGGCAGGGTGTTGACGTCAGCGCGTTGTATCTCCACAATACGAGATCATGTTCCTTACTAGGCTGAGCCGCCCAAGTAGCTTCACGCTCGCTGTCTAAAGCGGGTCTGAGTAGTCATGGTTGGCAGCACTGGTGAAATGCAAGAGGATTCAAGCCCCATCGATCGCGGTGCTGTGACGCCCAGGCGGCCCATCCGAGCCCGCGCAGCATATAGGAACTTGTCAAGGACAATGCGGACTTTGGTTGTGCTGCTCGGGATAATCATAGCTCCGGTTGCGGTTCCGGCTTGGACGCTAGAGCGAGTAATCAGAAGATGGCGGCCAGACTTCGAGTTTGGAACATTTAGCTCGACTCCTTATTTTGTCCTTGTAGTGCTGATTGCGACTGTCGGTTTAATCGCTTCGCCCACTAACGCTATTGGGTTTGTCTCCCTATATGTTTTGTTCATACTCGAGCTGGTTTCTCTTTCGGTATGTGCGACGATTGCGATCATAAGTCCGGGTCGGCTTCAGGTGCTGAACAGGACGGTCGCGAGAAGGACCTTCAGTCCTCAAGCAGTAACCGCCAATCGCACAACCATCTACTCCGCCATTGTTTCTGCGGGGTATGCGGTTTTCTTCTATGGAGCCGTGTCGTACGTGCTGTGGCAAGGCAATCACTCATTCTTTGGCAGGGTGTCAGCTCACTCAGCAACACCTTATATCTTCTGGCAATTCATGCAAAACTCATTTCTGATAATCACTAATGCTGGCCCTACGCTGACCCCTCAGCGGTTTCTGTCGGAACTGATTAGGGACGTCGAGCTAATAGTCGGAATATTTCTTCTTGTATTCCTGCTATCCGTGCTTGCATCGGGGTGGACAGAACGTGCCCTTAAGGCAGCTCGCACGTCTGAACAGGTCGAGCGTAGTAACCCATCTAAAGAAGAGTGATGGATGTGCATAGCTATTACATTTCCTCGAGTGGGCCCCTTCGGCATAAGTAGCTAGTTGTAATAATGGTCTGAGTACGTAGCTGACAAAATCAACTCTTGGCACCTATCCTTGCCCAGGCATGGTGCCGTCCCGGACGAGCGCTCAACTGTCGTTCCGAGAGCACACTTACTATGCCGCTGACAGTGGTGTAAATGTGCTGATGAGGACGCTTCAGCTGTTCGTTCAGAAGATCTGTGTGGGCGGCCATCGGGATCCCGGTGCACAGATCTGGCCTGTGCGCGCACGGCTCGGATAAAAGGAAGACCGGCATGGTCTGCAGGACATGCATAACTTCGGGTCATCGGTCCCGCCGGCAGCCTCAGGCTGAGGCTCGTCGACAATGTCGACGACGAATCCGCGTGCCGCAGCTGACCGAAGATCGCCGACAGCGGGCGCCGATACATGCGGGGCAGTCACCGGTTGCCCGTCCCAGCTCCACCTTTCCTGATTAGCTCGGTCCGTTGGTAATCAGTCCTGTCCGACAGCTGCCATCCGGCGACCGGGTGATGTACAGAGAACGAGGGCGCCGCCCGGTGCCAGGCACCGGTGAAGTCCGCTAGCAGCGGCCGCCAGTCCTGGATGTAGTGCAAGACGAGCGAGGCGACGATCAGATCGACGCTGCCATCGGCCATATCCAGCGGCCGGTCCAGGTCGGCGACCTCGACGCGGGCGCGGCCCCGCAATCGCTGGCGGGCAAGTGCCACCACGCGTGGCCCCCGGTCCAGGGCCAGGACGTCTGCGCCGCGTTCAGCGAGTTGCCCGGTGAGCACGCCTGCGGCGCATCCAAGCTCCACAAGGCGCCTGCCGCGAATGTTCCCCCGCAAGACGAAGGATCGCCGGGCGGTCGTAGCAGGCATTCGGCAGGCTGTGCTCTGCGAACATGGCATAAGCGTCCGCATGCTGGCGGTAGATCACGTCACTGACCTCGCCGACAGTATGCCGGTACCTCGAATAGCCGCAGCCGCATCGCCCGGTCATGCCGCGGACCGCGCATGTTTGGGCGATGGCCTGGGTCAGGCCAGCCGAACGGGGCGGGCGTGCACGCCTGGCGGTGTGAAGGCCCGTTCCTCACGGGAGCTGGCACAGCTGGGGGTCCGGGTCCGGGATCGCGATCCAGCCTTCGGCGCTGGCGGCGGATATTTCCTCTTGCTTGCGGGGACGCAACGTGAGGTTTTACTCGCTGCTGGGGGGCGAGGACGGCGGCGGCGTACGAGCGGCGGCACACCATCTCAGGCTCGCCGGGGTCCAGCCACGGGGCCGCTGCCAAGAGCCGGTCTGCAAGCTGCCTGAGCTCTTCGGTGCGTCCCGGCCGCTTATAGTAGCGCAGGGCAGGCCGTGGGCTTAACCAGCTACCCGCGTCAATGGCAGGCTTTTTGCGGTATCTGCACCAAGTTCGTGATGAGATGCTGGCATGAGCAGACGCGAGTCACCAATCACCCGGGCGTTCTGGGAGCAGGATCTCGGCAAGAAGGGAACCCTCTACGAAGAATTCCGTGCAGTCCGGGAAGTAAGGGGGGTTCAATCGTGGCGGGCTCTTGACGGAATGATAGTTCTGGGAGATCCCGATGGCGTCGTGGTTTCCGGCGGCCGGCGGTGCCTGGACAACGAGGATGTAGTAGTGATCCAGACCAAGGCGACGCCGCTAAACCCCTATGTGTTCGGACAGGCTCTGCTGAGCAAGGATCTCATCCGCCAGCGCTGGGCTCCCAGGTCGATCCGGTCAATCCTGCTCTGCACCAGCGATGATCCTGAACTCCGCCCGGTCATCGGCGAGTTCCCCGAGGTAGAGGTATTCGTAAGAGCCGGCCCCGTCGGTTCCTTCGGACTGCCCCGCTTGCCACCTGAAAAAGCCAGGGAACTGGCGAACGAAAGAGGCACGCCCATAGTCGCGCCGGCCTGGCTGACAAGGCGTCTCATGATCGATGGTGTGCTCGTTCCGGACCTTGACGGCGACGCTTACCGTCCGCTTCAGCAGGCCGTGGCAGGCAAGAACGTGACAACCGTTCACAGTGAGAAGGACCGCAACGGCAGGCCGGCCATCATCGGCATGTGGGCCTCGGGCGAGATCATCGTGGCTCAGAGGCTACTTGCCAAGATGGGCGCAGCCTCGGTGCATTCCATCCTGCTGTGCCGCAGGGACGATCACGCCGTCGGCGAAGCGCTCCGCCGCTACGCAACGTACGAGGTCAAACCAGTCGCCGGTTAATCGGCGGTCCCCCAGCAGTCGCACCGTCAGCGTGCCTCAGGCATCCGCACATACCGCATGTGGTTCACGGCGCTTTGGATCACGTTGCCGGTGACGCGGATCGCGGGTCGCGGCGGAGCGGGTGATCGGCGGGAACCTCGACGAGCACAATCCGGACGCCGTCCGGGTCCTCGATCCACATCTCGATCAATCCCCAGGGCTCGGTCGCGGGCCCTCGCAGAACACGAACGCCGGCCGCGGCCAGCCGCTCATGCTCAGCGTGTACGTCGCGCACCTGGAGCCAGATCATCACCGAGTTTCCCGGCGGGCCGGGCGGGCGCCCGGACACTTCCAGCAATCCCGAGCCGAGAAAGAACACCACCCCGGGATCAGCCGGAGCGCCGAACTCCCGGTAGATCGCCAAGCCCAGCACGTCGCGGTAGAAACGGCGGCTTCGGCCCGGGTCGGCAGGGCGCAACAGAATCCGGCTGCTCAATACGTCCACGCCGCCATCCTGGCAGCCTGCTGTCCCCCCGGTGACGGGGACTCCGCGGCTGCTGAAGCACGGGGCGATGTTGCCCCTCTGCCATGGGTACTGTTTTCGGCATCGCTTAGCACCGCACTCTGCCGCCTTTGTGAGCGCTCGATTGATACGGCTGACGACTGCGGCTACCGCGGCATGACACTTTGAGCTGTACGGTGCAGGTAGCCCATCGCAGTCAAGGAGGTCGGGATGGCAACAAGGATAGCCGTCGTCCTAGAAGACGATCTTGATGGAGGCCCGGCAGGCGAGACGTTGCGGTTCGGGCTAGTGCAACGTTCCTCTTTGAGTAGTTAAATCGAGGCACGGGAAGATCAGCCGACTGGCTGGAGGCGAGTTCCGTGCCGAAGTACTTAAGAGCGCGCGCGCCGCACGATGACGGCGAAGCCAGGAAGATCCGCAGGCTCGCAGGCGCCCGGCATGCCCCGGCGGACTGGATCGAGCGGGCCCGGATCATCGCGCTGAGCTGGGACGAGCTGGGTGTCCCGGCGATCGCGGCCGAGATCGGCTGCCATGAGAACACGGTGCGCCGCTGGCTGCACCGGTTCAACGCCGCCGGCATCGACGGACTGGGCAACCAGCCCGGCGCCGGGCGCAAGCGGCGGATCACCGGGGCGGAGCGGTCGCGGATCATCGCGCTGGCCCGGTCGGTGCCGCCCGGGCGCCTAGACCGCGACGCCGCCGGGGAGCTGTCCGCGGACGATGAGCGCGGGCCGGCGCAGCGGACGCTGGACACCTTGAGCCAGGCGGCCCGGGACGCCGGCATCCAGGTGCGGCGCAGCCAGGTCCGGCGGATCCTGCTGGCCGGGAAGGTCCGCTGGCGGCGGACCCGCAGCCAGTCGGCCAGCACCGACCCGGAGTTCGCCCCCAAAGGACCGCGGTCGCGGAACTTTACACCGCCCCGCCGGCGGGCTCCGCCGTCGTCTGCGCCGGCGAGCTCGGCCCGGTGATCCCGCGCACCTTCCCGCCCGCACCGGGCTGGTCGCCTGGCGGGCACCGGATCAAGGCGCCGCTGGAGTACTCCCGCGGCGCGGACAAGACCTGGGCCTGCGGCAGGCTGCGCGTCGCTGACGGGCAGGCGATCACCATGTGCGCCTCGTCCCGCAACAGTGCCGCCTGCCAGGACTTCCTCCAGCTGGAGGAGCAGGCCAGCCCCGAGGGCATGATCTACGTGATCTGCGACAACCTCTCCAGCCACGACAGCAAGAGCACCTGTGCCTGGCTGGAAGATCATCCCCGCATCCGCCACGCCTTCATCCCCCAGGGGCGCCTGCTGGCTGAACCTGCAGGAAGGCTGGCGGCGGATCTTCCGGCGCCAGGCGCTGGCCGGGCAGTCCTTCGCCGGCCCCGGCGAAATCGCCCACGCTACCCAGGGTGGCCACCGCCCAGCTCAACGCCCGCGCCCGGCCCTGGATCTGGGGACGGCCCCAGCCCAAACCGCGGTCCTACCGCCGACGTTTTACATACACCCTTTGAGGAACGTAGCACTAGGCCTGGCGGCACTTACGCCAGGTCGACGGCAGGGGTTGATGACCCAGTGGTTGCTCCGCAGAACACGCCCGGCGAAGGTCACGTCCCGCTCGCCAGCGAACCGGAAGCCGAGGGAGCGGCAGATGCCGTTCGACGGGCCGTTCGTGGTCGCGGGAAACGCGTGCACGAGCCCCCAGCGGCCATCGTCGCGGGCCAGCTCGAGCAGCATCCAGACGGCCCGCTTCGCGAGCCCGCGTCCTTGGAACTCCGGCAGCACCATCCAGCCGATCTCAGATATCGGCTCGCCGCTGTCCTCGTCGTGCGACCACAACGCGACCGATCCCGCCACCACCTCAGGCGCGGCCTCGTCGGGGACGATCATCTTGATCCACTCAGTACCCTCCGCAGCCGCCTGGACATCGCGGGCGACCTTATCCTCAATGCCCTCGCGGGGAAGCGGGCCACCCAGCTCGGCTGTCATGGCAGGGTCGCACCGCATCCGCACATAGGCGCCGACATCGCCCACCTCAACATCCCGCAACCGCACCCGCCGCTCCCCTCCAGTCGCCATCCCGGATGTCTTCCATTATCTACGGGCACACCGACGAAACGGCGCCGCAGGCGGGTGGGAGCCAGCGCTCCCGTCTGCGGGCGGTGGCGGTGCCGACTGGCAGCGGCGCCACCCTCGCGGCACGTGGGGACATGTCCGCGACGTGAAACAGCAGGTCACAGTAAAAGTTGATCTTCAAGTGGTCGGAAAACGTCAGCACCTGAAACGAGTGCTGCGGAGACAGCGCCATCACCGCGAACACCCTGGCCACGAAGGATGCCGGGACGCGGGCATGCGCGATGTCCGACATCGAATTCACGAACACCTTGCGGGACCGCTTCCACCCGAGCGGCTCCAACAGAGCATCCTCATGAACGGTGACGCCGAACCCAGGTCCGCGGATCACCATCGTTTTGATACTTGGCCTGGCCCATCGCCTTCAGCCGCTTCGCCAGCCGCAGCGCATAGCAGTGATCGCAGCCAGGCGAGATCCGGTCACACCCGGTCGCCGGGTTCCAGGTGACCTCGGTCCACTCGATCCTCGTCGCCGTGCTCACCGGCCAGCCTCCCCGGTCCTGCACGGCTCGCGGTGGCATGCCACGCCCGCTGGCCGATCCGGAGAGTGATGATATCCTGATAGCACCATGCCGATGAAGCCGGGAAGCACCAGGAACTTGCTGCTGCGCCTCGACCACGACCTGGCGAAGCGCCTGCAGGCCGTCGCCGACGTCGAGGGCCGCCCGGTTTCCGACGTCGTGCGCGAGGCCATCGCCAAGCTGGTCGAGCAGCGCCGCCGCGACAAGCGCTTCCTGCGGCTGCTGGACGACAACCTCGCCCGCCACCAGCAGGCGCTCAAGCTGCTCCAGGACGACCAGCAGTGATCGCGCTCGACGTCGCTGACCTGGTCGTCATCGCCAGCCGCACCCTCAGGGTGGACACCGGCCAGGTGCTCGACCTGCTCGACCCCGCCGCCGCCGAGCACGCCCTGGCCCAGGCACGGCCAGGCGAACCCGGCGACCCTGCCAGCCAGGCCGCCGCCCTGCTGCACACGCTCGTCCGCCACCAGCCGCTGCAGCGCGGCAACCAGCAGGTCGCGCTGGCGGCCATGCTGCAGTTCCTGGCCCTCAACGGCTGGGACGTAGATCCGGACCCGCCCGGGCCGGTCGCGACCGTGGTCGCGGAGCTTACCGCCGGCACGCTCGACACCAGGAATGTCGCGGACTGGCTGGCGCCCCGGCTGCGGCCCAGCGACCATGCAGCGATCCGCGCGAAGGAGGCTCCGATGCGACGAAGGCTGCCGCTGGCCGAGAAAATCAAGATGGCCACGATGCGGACGCAGCCCAAGGGAATGTTCCAGCGGTTCACCGACCGGGCCAGGCGGGCCGTCCACCTCGCTGAAGAGGAAGCCCGGCTGCTGCGCCACAACTACGTCGGCACCGAGCACTTGCTGCTCGGCCTGCTCTACGAGGGAGAGGGCGTCGCCGCCAAGGCGCTGGAGTCGCTGGGCATCTCGCTGCAGGAGGTGCGGGGCCAGGTCGAGGAGATCATCGGCCACGGCCAGAGCCTGGTCGCGGGCCAGGTCCCGTTCACGCCGCGAGCCAAGAAGGCGCTGGAGCTGTCGCTGCGGGAGGCGCTGGCCCTCGGGCACCACTACATCGGCACCGAGCACCTCCTGCTCGGCCTGCTCCGCGAGGGCGAGGGCATCGCCGCCCAGGTACTGGCCAGACTCGGCGCAGACCATGCCCGGGTTCGGGAACGGGTGCTGGGCATGCTGACCAGCCCGTGCGCGCAGGCAGATCCGCAGACGCAGCTGGTCGCTGACCTTGTCGACGCCGCAGAAGAGCTCACCCAGGTGCAGCGACAAAAGGAGGCCGCGTTCGACGCAGGCGACCTCGACCGCGCCGCGGCGCTGCGCGACCGGGGAAAGCAGCTGCTTGCCGACAAGCTGCGGCTGGAGCACCAGTTGACAGCTAGCCCCGACGTTCAGGCCGTAACTGCGGAGAACCAGCGACTGCACCGCGAGCTCGATCGCCTGCGCGACCTGCTCCGCCAGCACGGCAACGAACCAGACGGGGGCACCGCCCGAACTGCCTGAAGCCCGACCCGGCCGAAGCGACGGCACGTTCTGGCAAGCACGATCCCTGGTGCAGAGATCATCAACTACGACGGCAGGTGCCTGGACATGCCCGGCGGCTCGCTCACAAACGGTACCCAGCCTGTGCAGTACACCTGCAACGGGCACTCCTGGCAGCTTTGGGGCCTTCATTGCCACTAAGTATGGTTATCTGATCAAGAACTATCTCAGTGCTAAATGCCTGACGATAAAGAACAACGACACTTACCCGAAATCGAGGCTGCCGAGCAGCCGCTCACCGACGCCTTCCTGGCCTGCGTCCGGGCCCTTTCCGCCGGCGGCGCGGCGCCGTCGGAGGACGACCTGGCACTTTCTTTGGAGGCCACCGCCCAGGGCTACGTCATGCTGCTTCTCGGTGGCGGCGCCGGCCAGGGACGGGAGGCCGCCGAGCGAGCCGCCCGAGCGACCCTCGCCCTGATCGAGAGCCGCCACCTGCTGGGCCAGCCATCCAGCCTGCCCGCCCCCGAGGCCTCCAGCAACTTGACCTCGCCGACGTCAAGTGGGACCTGGGCCGGCTCGGGAAGCTGTCCGCCAGGGCAAGGGCGCCCGCGGGTCCGGGCCGCGCGAGCGGATGGTGCCGCTGATCAACGGTGCCGGGGTGACGTTGCGGTGGTTCATCGGGGATGTGTGGTGCTGCTTCGATGATGATCACGCCCGGCCCAGGTGCGCCGCTGTTTGCTCCGAGCGCCGCAACGCGGACGGCCGCACGGGTGGGTAACGAGACGCTGCGCTCCACGCTGGCCTGGGCTGCGGTGGCGCACCTGCCAGACTGCCCGGACAGGATTACGCCGCATGTACTGCGGCATTTCTGCCTCGCAGCTTTACCTGGGCGGGATGGACCTGGTCGCGATCCAGCAGGCCCGGGCCGCCACCGAGGCTGACATCGACCCCGACCGGGCCAAGTTCAAGAGAACCGTGCGGATCGTCCGCCGCCGGGCCGACCCGGCGGCTTTCCCCCTGAACAGCGGGAACGCAACCTCGCACGGGTCATGGCCGACATCACCAGGAATAAGAACCTCAACCCGCAGCGCCGGCACCGCACCTGCCCCCGGGTGGTCAAGCGCGCCCGCCGCAACTCCTACCTGGTCAAGAAACCCGGCGACATCGGCACCCGGCACGACGGCCCGGCCCCGATCCGGCTGGCGGACCCCGTCCTGACCGGCATGGCAGCATGATCCGACTAGGTACTGGGTCAGTGGCCCAAGACTAGCTGCGCGGCTGCGGCCGTCCTTTCGGTTGAGCCCGCCCGATCACCCAATCAGTGTTGTCGACCTCCAGCTCACAGCTCCAGCCCAGCGCATCGAGACGGGCCTGGAGCTGCGGCGGGTCCAGAAAGACCTTTACCAGGCGGTGCACCGTGCCGTCTGGGAGACGTCGCTCGACAACCTCCGGATCGGCTGTGGCTTGCTCCTTCGAAGCCTGGGATACGTGCTCGTCGACGAAGATCACCTGGCCAGACGCGGTCAGCGCCCGGCGGAGAATAGTGAAGAAGCCGGCGACGCGCGACGACGGAACGTGCGACAGCCAGAACGCGAAGAAGATCAGCTGGTAGCGGCGGTCTGGCACCCAGCGCAGGATGTCAGCGCATACGAATCTCACCGAGGCGGCGCAGCGCCGGCGGGCGATGTCAAGCGCCTCGGGCGACGCGTCGATGGCGGTCAGGTCACCTGCCCGGCGAGCCAGCGCCCCGGTCCACATGCCCGTCCCGCAGGCCAGTTCCAGCGTGGGCACGCCCGCGGGCAGCGTGGAGGCTATGCGGGTGATCCGTTCACGAGCCACCGCCAGCGACCGGTATGCGCTGGCGTCGTACCCCGTGGCCCGCCGCCGGTAGTACAAGATCTGCTCGTCGATCACGCGATCGCTCACATGGCCATCCTCCACCGCTTTGTCACGGGGAGGACAGCCACACCAAAGATCAACTTAGAGGGCGTTTGATCCTGCGGGTTCCGCCTAGTCCGGTTTCAGGTGCCTCGCCAGGTTGGGGTGGATTCGCCGGTGACGCGGCGGGCCATGAGGTCGATCATCGCGAGGTGGATCATGGCTTCGGAGCGGGCGGG
>WNGK01002396.1_pt1 | contig 20326 bp, 19 predicted proteins | sample 5400601 | NCBI WGS metagenome assembly WNGK01 (sample SAMN13153376, study PRJNA577476) | soil metagenome | isolation source: 60 cm soil or saprolite under Garry oak tree replicate 1 | place: USA:California | collected 2016-06-15
AAGCGGCGACGGGTTTGTGAACCTCTGTGCCTGGGGACGCACGAACTGGCCCGCATGACCCGTGCGCAGGCGGTCCGTCCTGTAATGATTTTGTGTAGTTTTTGACCTTCCCGCACATTCTATCCTGCTTGCGAATGCCTTAGCTGAGTACAGTTTGAGCGTATTTCGCTGGCAGGATCATTTTGTGTGAATCAGCAGATTTTCAGGATGTCTCGTGTTTATATGAAACAGGGAAAGGTGTAAATTTCACGAGGAATAAACACGATCTTTCAGATACACCCTCTCCTATGAGAAAACATTGAAGTAACTGGTCACATCCTCTCGTATGACATATAAGTAAGGAGGTAGTATGTTCATAAAGAAAGTTCGATTTTTCCTACCCGGGCTCAGGCTGATGATACTACTGATCAGCCTGGTTGGGTGCAGTATGAACAATACGACAGGTATCAAGCCGGATCATGTACAAATTCAAATTGATAATCATCTTCCCAATGAGGGCAAGAAACTCGTGACCCTATCCGTGATCTCGATGGTACAGCGCCTTTATGCGACAACCCTGGCCCTCCCACAGATGCCTGAACTACAATCCTGCACTCTGGAATTGGGGCAGGACTACCAGGTGGTGTTTCTCCAGAGAGAGAAAACACTGGCGTCGGTCGTTGCCCAACGCTATGGATGCGGAGTGGTAACTATCGCGGGCGAGAAGCAGAGCCGACTGGCTACACAAGACTTCTGGTCGCAACTGGACCAGGCTGTTAATTTTTGAAATTACACGGCTCACCCGCACTTTATGTGAAAGCCCTAGCATACGTGAGAAGGGATGGCAGAGAGATCGGCTCCAATCGGGACCAACTTTTCTCTGTATTCCATCCCCGACTCCAGATTCACGGAAAGCGCGGGTGAGCCCAAAGTCAAGACAGTTTTAGAGCAAAAATAAGACAAAACTCAACCGTTCGAGACTATTCGTGTTATCTGCCCAAATACACCTGTGCAGGCGTTTGATAGTCCAGTGCCTGATGCAGTCGCTCGTGATTATAAAACGTGAAATACGCTCGCAAGTTGCTCACGGCTTCCAGCACGCTCTGGTAATCTTTGATGTTAACCTAAGCGAAGGGGTCACCCCCTCCGCTCGGCTTCAGAACCGGACGTGACACGTTAGCGTCATCCGGCTCCTCAGTGATTTGGCCCTTGTCATGGGTACCATCGACACGTTGTGCGTGTCGTTGATCGTGGCAATGTCGATGAAGCGCACATTTGTTCCTCACTGTTTCTCTTCTACCCTGGCTTTTTGGGGTGATATGGTAGGGTAGGGTAGGGAGCGGTTGCCCCAAAGGGGGCACCCGTCACCCTCCCTCAGAACCGTGCGGGCGGCTTGTCACCGCACACGGCTCGCCCTTTACGTGATTCTTGAGAAACCCTCTGTCAGGCAGCGTTCCCGCGTGAAGTTGGTGATGGCATTTGCGACAGAGCACCAACGTTTTCCTGCGGCGAGTTGCCATCATGCGTTGCCAGAGCACTTTTCCTTTCGCTACATCTTTCAGCTTGCGTACATGATGCACCTCAAAAGGTCCTTGCGTTGCCTCACAATATTCACACCGCTTTCTGTTGAGCCGTTTGACGACCTCAGAGCGGCTGAGTGTCCAGACGTAAATGTTGGGTTTTACGTCAAGTTGTGAATTGTACGGGGTTGGCGATCTCAAGTGCTTTAGTCGAAAGACACTGACGTAGCGTGTCTCCTGCTCTCTTTTGACGGTGAGCCTGAGACCATCGTCCGACTTGAGCCGTTTAGCAATCTGGTTTACGCTCGTCTTGTGCTTGTTCGCTAGCGTTTTCAGAAGGCTGGTTTGCCATATCCATTCCAGTTTGTGGAGGGTCTTTTTGACGCTAGGAGCCAGGGCGTAGTAGTTTGCCAATCCCCGAAGTTCTCCATTGTAGGCAAGAATGATTTCTGCATCAGAGAGGTGTACCCATTGCGGTTTGTGAGTCGCCGAACCTGTTGCATAGGTTCCGTATCCTTTCTCTGCACAAAACTTCTGCATTTTGTCCTGGGGAATATAGAGCTGTATTTGTTCGGATATCGACTTCATCGTGGTGTGGCGCGTGCCACGCTTGAGTTTAATGACGCGATCTCCTGAGTACGTTTTCAGCTCATATCCTACGAATGTGACCCCCTTTTTGCTGTGGCAAATGTGCGATTTTTCTTCCGCTATGGCCAGCATCAGGTCTTTCTCAAGAAACTGTCGGACCTGCTGCCTGATCTTTTCTGCGTCTGCACGCGAGCCAATAATCCCCATGCAAAAGTCATCCGCATAACGGCAGTAGTAGAGCCGCTTGTATTCGTTGTCGAAGGGGTCACCACTTGGTAACTTTTTCCGCAGTTGGTCTACTCGTCTGATTTCATCCTGGATGCGCTGAAGTTCTTGTTTCCTTTCCTCCCTTCCCTTCAGGCTATCCCCTTTTCTTCTGAGGCGTTCGATCTTAGCACAGTAGCGGCGGTAGATCGGGTTTGCCTTGCGTTTCTTCCCTTGGTAGAATTGCTCCTTCACAGTTTTCATGAAGATATCTAATTCATGCAAGAGAACATTTGCAAGGATAGGGGAGACCACGCCTCCTACAATGTTGCAAAAAAGGTGGTAGAGTTCGAGTACCAGGAGGAAATCCCGCGTCACCGCCTTCGCGCAGCCTATGGAGATGGTTTTAAAGGCGCACCATTACGGTGTCAGTTGTCTAGTGAAGGCGCATTCCCGCCGGATGCTGGAACGTGTGATGGACAAGCCACCCAAGCCCTCGCAACCCCGCCGCAAGAAGTCCCGTGTAGTGGAGGTTCATGTTATGTTTGGACCTAGTCGCCTCGCTCAACAATGCCTTCAGGATGCCTACGCCTGTCTCATCCCGACGGTGCGCCGACGCCTGAATGCCCTACCGCCTCCTGTCAAACCGGAACTAGCAGGTACAGAAAGGAACGTCCAATGAAGCGCATTGCCTCACCTAAATCTAACCCGAGGGTTCGCTCAATTGGCAGCGGTCAGGATATTCCGGTGGAGCATCGCGCGGAAACTGGTGAGGGCGATGGCCCACTGATCACTTCCTCTTGCCACTGCTCCTCTCGAGTATGCAGGAGGGAGACTCGTATTTTTCGCATCCCCCGTTGGAGTGTGCGGATTTGCAAGGGCTGATAGCGTCCGGGAGAGCGGCGCTGCAATTCCCGGAAAATGTCGCCGCTGCTCCGTTCAGGATTGGCCACCAGCCAGGAGATGATCTGCTCCCACTCTCCTGCAAAAGGGTCTTTGTGGGTATGGCGCCAACCCAGGACCCGTTTTCTCCGCTCTTGCTCTCGGTACAGTCTGTGGATCCCTGCTTCCAGATCGGGAGTTCGTCCCTCGGCGAGAATGCTTCCCGCTGTACACTCTTGCACAGAAAAGACGCGGATAGGGGTAGAGGGGATGGGTGATATCACAGGAGCGCAACCGACGGCACAGCGGAACACGGCCTGTTGCAACTGCTCGAGCTGGTGCAATAAAGGAATGGGGTCAAGTGCTTGCGCGACCTCAGTCAGTTCTTGCTGCATCTCGGCAGACAGGACTCCTGACAGCAGAAGACGTTGCAGTGGGGTCTTCGCTGGATCGTAGACGAAGCGCACTTTTTTCCCCTCCCGCTGCTTCGCCAACAGCTTCATGGAGGGTTGGAAGCAGTTGACATACAGGCGTAGTGCTCGGTACAACTCAGTGAGTTGCCGAGAGGCCTGTTCGCCCACCAGGCGGTCATAGCCGACTACTTGCCGGACAATCGCGCCATTTTTCTGTTCTACGAAGCACTGATCGTTTTTCAAGTACGGGCGTCCCCTCGTGAACGTGATCTGTTCTTGCTCACAAGAGGCGATTAGCACTTCATTGATGAACTCTCCACCATTATCCGTATCAATCCCCAGGATCGGAAAGGGGAACAGCGTCCGCGCTCGTTGGAAGGCTGCTAGGACCATTTCCTGGCTCCGGCACAAGAGGGGCAGACATTCCGTCCAACCAGTCGCTCTATCGGTGAGGGTCAGCGTGTAGAGGTACCCTCCCTCGATGTCGGTGCCACAATGGGCGCGCCCGTTCGGCTTCGAGAAAGCCGGGTCGGGTCTCCTTCCACTGCTCGAACGTGCGGATGGGGATCTGCTGCTTCAGGAGTGTTCCCGCTCGCGTCGTGAAGAGCCCATGCTGACCTCGTTTGCGCTGAGAAGCTAGCAGGCGATCCGCTGTTGCTGCACTCATCGAGAGCAGTTGCCTTCGGCACTCCTCGGTGAGGTGGAGATGCTCATGTCGCTCCAGCGCTTCTAGTAAGGTAGGGAGAAAGGGCGTGAGGCGTTTGGCGCAGATGCGGTTAGCCGCGTGCCAGACCAGGAAGAGCGCGTGCTGGACGTCTGGCCCGTAATGGCGAGGACGAGGAGCATGAGCGATGGGCTGTCCCTCTTGTGCATGGTTGAGGAGCCATATGGCGTACTTGCGATTGTATCCAGTCGCTGCTGTAAAGGCATCGAGCAGCTTGCTTTTCCTCTTGACCGTCGATGCCTCGCGATATTGTGGGATCATGTGTTGAAGTAATTCGCGCCGAGTTTGCAGTCTCAATCCGTCTTCCACGTTCGCCTCCTTTGGCAATATTCTGTGCGAGACACCTCTGCCGACATGACAGAGAATCCCTTGGTTGCCTCAGCAGGAATCTGACCCTCGAGACGCATTAGAGGGGCTCTCTGTCTTTTTGGCGAGGGGAAATCGGTGAAGTGGTGGGCTGGTTGAAAACGCAACACTGATCTGCAGAGAGTGTGTTTCTTGAAGAACGTAAAGTCAGATTCCTGGTGAGGCAATGCGTATTTGGGGGCACCGTGTCGCAGGTGAGGGACTTTGCGCGCTATGGGGGAACCCTCCCACAGCGATGGTGGTTGACCGCTAAATTCAGCTCGCTTATAGCGCCTACACTGTCGCGTTAGCGCACGGTAAGTCCGTGGAGGTATAGATCCTGGCCCAGTCCGAAGGGGGGATCAGGGATTGTGCATTGGCCACCAAACCCTGCACGCATGGCTTGACTAGTCGATGGACAACGCCCTGGGTCAGAGGAAACCAGGCCACATCTTCGACCAACTGCTGTTCTGCCCGCATGTACTGTTGAAGACGAGCATTCGGGTCGGGATTGACGTCGGCTTGCCTCATGAGGCCCTGATTTGCTTGCTGTTGGACGGCATCAGAACTGTTGTTCTGGCCGTAGTTCACGGTATTGTTGGGTGCGCCTTTGTCGAACTGGAGAGTCAGCCAGTCCTGGGGGTCGGGATAGTCGGCGACCCAGCCAAAACGCCACATCTGCAAACCCTTTGGGTTGTCGACCGAGGATCCGATCTCGTTGAGCAACGCATTGGAGTCAACGGGGTCTGGCTTCACATCAACACCCAGGACGCTTTGCCACATTTGCATACAGGCGGCGGTGATGTTCTCGCTCGTTGCGGAGCCGATCGGATAGGTCAGCTTGATGGGTGGTAGAGCGGCAGCGCTGGCGTAGCCGCCCTCCCGCAGCCCTTCCGCGAATAACTGCCTGGCCTTGCTGATGTCGCCTGCTGTTCCCATCTCTCCTGCTGGGCCCTTTAGGTTCGAGTTATAGCCGGGCATCCCAAGCGGCACAATGTGGTTCGTAGCAAGAGAGGCGTTCTTCAGCACCCCCGCCTCAATCACATCCTTATTGAGGGCCAGGGCGAAAGCCTGCCGGATTTTGATGATGTCGAAGGGCTTTACCAGGTAGTTCATGGCAATGTAGGTGATGAAGAGAGTGGGTATCTCTTGGTACTCTCTGGTCATCCGCCTGGCCTCGGCGAGCACGGCAGCAGGAACACCGGCAACGCTGAGCTGTCCAGCTTGATAGGCTCGGTAAATAGTGTCCACGTTCTGGTAGAATGCAAGAACCTGTTTCCTCAACAGGGGCTTCTCGCCGTGGTAGTACTGGTTAGGTATGAGGGTGATGCCAGTGCTATGGTTGTACTCCTGCACCTTCCAGGCGCCTTCGCCACCTCCCTCGCTCAGGTGGTCGGTCCAGGCATTGCCGTACTTCTCGATCAGGCTCCTCTCCACAACGTAGGAGCACGGGTAGGTCAGGGCCTGCAGGAAGTAGGAGGTTTTCTTATTCATCCTGATGATGATTGTGCTATCGTCAGGCGTGATGAGACTATCGCCGATGATGGTCTTGATTTTGCCTGCGGACAGTTTGTCCGAGTCCAAAACCAGCCCTAAATAGATCGGAGCTGTGGTGGACTTCAGGGTTGGCTGTAAGGCGCGATCAATACTGTAGACGACGTCTCGGGAAGTCAGGGAAGCGCCATCACTGAACTTCAGGCCGGGACGCAGGTGGAAAGTCCAGGACAGCCCATCGGGAGCTAGTTCATAGGACTGGGCGAGTTCTGGCTGCACTTTAAGTGCATCGTCCAATTGCACCAAGCCGGTGAAGACCGGGTCGATAGCCGTGATGGAGTTCACATCCGTTGCTAGGGCTGGATCGAACGTTGAGATGTCTGCGTCCCCGATGGGTTGGACTAAGACTTGTTTGCTGCCAGTCGCCATGGCATGCGGGAAGGGAACCTGGACGCTGCTGCTGCCGCAGGCTACAATGAACATTGCTACCAGGCACAAAGAGGCCCGTAGGAGCCCCAGACTGAGTTTTTTACAAGATTGCATTTGGATGCTCCTTTGCACGAACCCGTCGTGGATGCCATCCACGCTGGAGGTTCAGGACGCTAAGCGAGGCGTGTCTTTATTCCGTCTCCAATTTTCCCCGCTTCCCTGCAGGCACCGTTCCTCTCACCCTTTTGCCGTGCATTTGACTGAGCCTGGCGCGAATGGTTTCGGCGTGTGCATCGAAAGCTGCCGCTTCCTGCTCTCGTCCTATCCCCCGCAAGAGATCGGCGTAGTTTCTCAGCATCGTAGCCACGGCGGGATGCTCGGTTCCAAGGACCTGTACGTTGATCTCCAAGGCCTGTTGGTAACAGGACTCTGCCTGCCCATGCTTCCCCTGCTCAGTGTAGAGGCTTGCCAGGTTGTTGAGAGCGGCGGCCGTGTGCGGGTGCGCAGGACCCAATACCCGCTCGCGGATCGCCACTGCCTGCAGGTAAAGCTCTTCGGCCCGCGCGTACTCACCCCTTCTCTGATGAAGTGAGGCGAGCGTGTTAAGACTGACTACCACGTCGGGATGCTCTGATCCCAGGCTTCTTTCATTGATGGCTAAGGCCCCTCGGCAGAATTGCTCGGCCTCGTTATATTTGCCCAGGCTGCAGCAAAGTTCCGCCAGAATGTTGAGGGAGGCAGCCACATCGGGGTGCTCAGGGGACAATGCCCTTTCACCGATGGCCAGTGCCTTCCTGGCCGTGTCCTCGCCCTCCCGGAACTTGCCCTGATCGCAGTAGACCTCTGCCAGCGTGTTGAGCAGCTCCACCACGAGCGGATGCTCGGCCTCCAGCGTTTTCGCGCAGATGGTCAAGGCTCGCTGGCAGAGATGTTCGGCCTCGTCATACTTGCCTTGGTCGCAGGAGAGTTCTGCCAGGTTATTGATGATGACAGCGAGGCGGGAGTGTTCCGGCCCCAGCGTTTCCTCCCGAATGGCCAAAGCCTCCTGATAGAGCGGCTCGGCCAGGTCATATTTTCCTTGCCCTCGATAGAGTTTCGCCAGCGTATTGAGATTTGTGCTCACGCGCAGGTTTTTCGGCCCAAAGGCTCGTTGACAGATGATCAAAGACCGTCTGGCAAGAGGCTCTCCTTGAGCGTATTTACCCAGGATGTAAAGGAGGAGGGCCAGGTTGTCCAGACTCACACCTACATCGGGGTGGTCGGGCTCCAACGTTTGTTCGCGGATTGCCAGGGCACGCTCATAGAGCAACTCAGCTTCAGTGTACTTCCCTTGATGCTGACAGAGCAAACCCAGAACGTTGAGGATCACTGCTACCTCGGGATGCTCAGCCCCCAAAGCCTGTTCACGGATGGTCAATGCACGCCTCGCGAGCACCTCCCCCTCAGCATATTTCCCTTGTTGCCTGTAGAGTAAGGCCAGAGCGTTGAGGATCACCGCCACCTCAGGGTGCTCAGGCCCTAAAGCCTGTTCACAGATACTCAAAGCCCGCTGATAAAGCGGTTTTGCTTGCCTGGGTTGTCCCTGATCCAGGTGAAGTTCCGCCAGACAGCACAGATTCAAAGCCACTTGGGGATGCTCAGATCCCAAGACCTGCTCTCGGATGGTCAGGGACAGCTTCAAAAAGGATTCCGCTTCTGCGAACTGCACACGCGTGTGCAAGTAGATGCCTGCTCGATTGAGCAATTGGGCGGCGCCATCGAATATTATGTTCCATCGTTCCACGAGCGTAGCGCAAATTCGCACATGTGGAAGGTATTGCTGGCAGAGGGACCATGTGGCGAAGGAAATCTCAGGAAAGACTCGGTTGACGACCCGGACAACCCGTTCCGCCCACCTGCGCTGTGTAGCTTCGTCCATTTCACTTTTGAGCACCTCTTGCACCAGCCGATGGACGCTGAGAGTCCTGGCGTTGGGATCGCGTCGCATCAGGGAGTAGTTGAGTAGCTCTCGAATAGCCCCGTTCAGTTCGTGTGGGTCGGCTGCAGCGGACTGAAGCACTGGATCGAGTTCGGGGGTACCACCCGTGATCATTGCCTCGGGGATGGCGTCCGAGTGCAAGAAGGCACAGAGCCGTAAGAGCTCGGCAGCCGCTGGGTTTACCTGTTCTATCCGTTGGAACGAGACAGCCCAGGTGCTGGCAACGGTGTAGGGGTACTCGAGCGAGGCGATACACCGGTGTTTGAGCAAAGTCACCCTTCGTCTTTGATAGAGCTCCCAGTACCCTGAGAGGCCGCAGGCGGTTTCTTCGATGTAGGCCCCGGCCTGGTCGAGCGCCAGAGGTAACCCATCCATCTCGATGGCAATGTCTCGGGCGTGAGCTTGATCACCTGCGGTTGCAGCTTCTAGAGGCATACCGGGATTGAGGACTTTGGCTCGCCGCAGCAGCAACAAAATGCCCTCGTCTTGAGTCATGTTCTCGATCGGGATGTTGGAGGCTATACTTCCTGTGGCCTGGATGCGGGTCGTCAGCAGGATGTGCCCTCTTCCCTCTGACGGCAAGAACTCGGAAACCAGCAACAGGTCTTCGACATTGTCCAGGATGAGCAGCCAATCGGCGCTTTCTTCTAGCCAACGTTTAACTGCAGCGACGATAAGATTCTGGTGCTGGGCATCTTTCTCTGGCAAATTCAACCGGCTTGCAATCGTCGCGAAGTCTGAGAGAAGGGTCTCACGTGTATCCGCCTTGACCCACAGGACGGTGCGGTAGTCCTTGCGGTGACGGTAGGCGTATTCCACGGCGATCTGTGTTTTACCGATCCCGCCTAAGCCTCTGAGGGCATAGGATCGTGTCTGTGCGGTGACGTTTTCCGAAGTGAATTTGTTCCAGAGGTCTGCGAGAAGGCTCTCGCGACCGGTGAAAAAGGGGTTGCGACGGTATGGAAGCGTCCACATTGAAGAGGACGTTGCAGAGGTGGGCACTTCACCCTGGTTGAAGAGGATAGCAGAGAGAACGGTTTCCCTCTCCTCCTCTCCCCGATCCGGGATCAATCCGAGTTCTTGCGGATTTTTCTCAAAGAGACCGGAGAGTTGTTGTCGAAAGTGTGGAGTGGGGAACGCGTCACCACGCTCCCATCGCCTCACGCTGAGAGAAGCGGCTCCAATTCTCTCGGCGAGGTCTTCCTGTGACCAACCGCGGAGTTCTCGCTCCCGCTTCAATAGGTGATTTGGGGTTCCCTTTCTCGATTTCTCCAAAGTTTGATCCCTCCTGCTTCGAGAGTCAGACGTTCATCCTGTTCCTCTGGAAGTATGGGAGGCGGGCAATTGCGTACGCATTTCCCAGCGGCTTCTGCCTTGCCTCTTTGAGACATAGCATTATCATTGAATAATCATGCAAAAGTACCTACGTTACAGCAGAGCAATTATATTATACAACATTTCGCATTTACCTATACAAAAGAAGTGCTTTTCTCCAGAAACGGAGAAAAAATGTCGGGATTGTATTTTTAAAGAGCGACGATCGATGAAAAATATCTTGAGGATGGCTATTTCTATGAAGCACGTACAAATCCCAAAAGCGTTCAGCAAGCGACCTTTGATTCCTCATGATCGGTAGTTGTATCCCAAATGTTCTCTGATTGATCTGGTAAAGGCCCTCACCGATGGGCATACTTAACTGCAGAGATACTGCACGCCAAAGCCGAAGAGAGTTGGTGGCAGCTCACAATGATTGGAAAGGGTAGCTACGGCTGTGACCTGTGAGATTGGGCGCTGTGTTCCGAGAGCGGGAGGCAAAACGTGCCTTTTAGGAGGAAGGACATGATTCCATCAGCGAAATACAATTATATCGTGCCTGGTATCGTTCCCACTTTCGCTCAACCGACAGATCTGACGTGTTGGGCAACCGTGACCACCATGATGGTCTCCTGGTATGACAACACCTCGTACACCATTGCGCAGGTCATGGACCAGGCCGGGCCAGAGTACCGTGTTAAGTTCGACAATAACCAGGGGCTATCCAGTTCGGAACAGGCCGCTTTCTTAGCCACACTTGGACTCTATCGAGAGCCTGCCACGCATTATACAGCGGCTAGTTTGTTCCCACTCATGCAGCTATACGGCCCCCTATGGATAACAACAGTCGAAGCCCCTTCTGAAGATTTCGCTATTCGTGCCTGCGTTCTGGGTGGCATGCACGGCGACGGCTCGCTAGAGAACACCTTCTTACAAGTCAACAATCCTGCTGATGGGCAAACATATACCGAAAGTCTGAGTGATATCGCACAAAAACTCGGGTCGGTCGTAGGTACAGGAGGTGAGCTATGTATCCAGGTTGTGCATTTTTAAGCAGAGCCAATGATCAATGACATTCTCAGACCTTTTGTCCCTAGGAGTGATGTGAATTGAGACGCTGACCCTGCTAGCGGAGGTATTGAGATCGACTAGAACACCGATGATAGTGGAGATAGAGGCTTGAAGACGCGAACTTGCAAAACCCAAAACCGGGGCCTCTCGCGCTCAAGGTGAGCGGGAATCCAAAGAGATTGAGATCCCTCAAAACATGCCTGATCCTACATTATGTACAATCAAGAAATTTTTGTAGCATAGTAAGTTCTTGCCGAGTTAGACAACCACGCAGAGGCTCCTCGGAGTGAGCGATCTGGTACGGGGTGTGCTGATGAAAGAAATACATGAGAAATCACGTCGGGACCGTTCTGAGCTACCGCTCTCGCCTGCCTCACTAACTGCTCCAATCGTTGGCAGGCAGAAGGAGTTGGCACTGGTCATGAACCACTATCAAGCAGCCAAAGCGGGGCGCATTGAAGTGGTGCTGCTGACGGGTGAGCCTGGGATAGGCAAGACCCGTCTCCTGGACGAAATCGCGCTGCAGTGTGCTCAAGATGGAGCAGTCGTTCTACACGGTAACGCATCCGAAGCTGAAGGTATGCCGCCGTTTCTGCCGTTTCTGGAGGCCCTCGGCAGGTACATTCGAGCGACCCCCCAAGATCAAATCCGCACGCAGGTCGCCACACTACCCCAAATGCTGGTTAGTCTTTTACCGGAGTTGGCCGTCTATCTCCCAGATCTTCATATTCCTCAGCCCTTACTTCCTGAGCAGTCGAAGTTCAGACTCTACGAAGCTGTCGGCTCTTTTCTGGAATCCATTAACACGTCCCATCCTCTTGTTATTATCATCGACAATCTCCAGTGGGCCGATAGCGCGAGCCTCGATCTGCTGTGTTACCTGGCACACCATCAATCCAACGCTCATTTGCTCATACTTGGAGCATATCGAGAGAGCGAGGTTGACCGAAACCCTGCACTCGCCCGTACCCTCACCGAACTCTCCCGACAACGTGTGCTCACAACAGTTGTCGTCACCCCACTCTCGCCCACAGAGATAGGTATGCTTGCTACCAGTAGATATGGCGGTTCTCTCAGTCCAGCAGTGATTGCACTCCTGCACGCACAAAGCGAGGGGAATCCTTTCTTCGCGGAGGAACTCTTAGCTGGCTGGATCGAAAGCGGCGCCCTTAAGCAGAAACACCAGCAGTGGGTCGCCGTTGCACCACTCGCACATGCCCTTCCGCCGACGATTGTTGGCGCACTACGCCAACGGTTTGCGCGGCTGGCTCCTGCGATTATCGATCACTTACGGGTTGCCGCGATCATAGGGCGCTCCTTTGATCCTTCGCTGCTCGCCCTGGTGGAGGGGCAAGAGATCGAAGCTGTTGAGGAGTGTCTCCTCGAAGCAGCACGAGCAGGGCTCATTCGAGCCGACCAGCAAGGACGCTTTCTCTTCAGCCACAACAAAATCCGTGAGTGTCTTTACAGCGAGGTGAGTACCTCTCGACGCCGGCGTCTTCATGAACGCATTGGGCACGTTCTTGAAGCTCACTATGGCCAGGGGGATGCCATGAGCATGCACCAACTCGCCGATCTTGCCTTCCACTACGCGCGCAGTGATAACCGGACGCAGGGGGTACACTACTCGCTGCGGGCTGCTACACAGGCAGTGCGAACGGGCGCTGCCGAGGAGGCGATGTCGCATTACCGTACCACCCTTGAGTTGCTCGGGCCTGACGACAGGGGACGCGGGAACATACTGCTTGATCTGGGGGAGGCCGCCTTGTGGGCAGGCAAAGAGCAAGAAGCCGAGACGATCTACGAGGCCGCACAAAGCTGGCTCTTACAGACAAGTGAACAGGACGATGGTGTGCGTGTGGCAAGAGCCGCTCATGGCTTAGGACTGGCGCTATGGCGCCAGGAGAAAGGACAGGAGGCGCAGGCGGCACTCGAGCATGCGCTGGCGTTCTTGGGAGATCGTCAATGTGCGGAAAGGGTGAAGATCCTTGTCGATCTGTCTCAGTTGCTCATGATCTATATGCGGCAGGACGACGAGAGTCTCACGCTCGCCAAGCAGTTGGGCGATACAATCTCAGTTGCTTACTGTCTTACCTTTTTAGGGTGGGTTGAGCTCAGCCAGGGAAACGCTCTTCTGTCACGCTCATTCGTCGAGGAGAGCATAGCCCTTTGTCGGGAAATGGGATTGCCTGCAGGCGGTATGTGGGTGTTGGGGCCAGAGGTTGTGTCAAAGGTGGCTGCCGAGCATGTGGTCAAGAGAGCTGCCGCCCAAGGTGGCCACGCCACTGCCCGTGCTCACCTGGAAGAGGGCATAACCTTAGCCTGGGAGTTAGGTGCCCACAGCCAGCTCGGGGAAGAAGCCTTTGCTACTGCCTGGACAGAAGGGCGCGGCATGACGCCGGAGCAAGCTTTGGCAGCATATATACCCATGGGAGAGCCAATCTCAGGGGGACCTTCAACCGCGCCTTCGGCAAAGTTACCACTTATCCATCCCGATGGGCTGACCTCGCGCGAGGTAGAGGTTCTGGGCCTGGTAGCCCAAGGATTGACGAATGAGCAGGTGGCCGAACAGCTCGTCATCAGCTCCCGCACGGTCAACACCCACTTGACCGCGATCTATCGCAAGATCGGGGTCTCCTCACGCAGCGCTGCTACCCGCTACGCCATCGAGCACCACCTGATCTGATGCCTTTGAGGCATATGTCGTCCTCTCAGGATATTTTATGCCTTAAAGCACAGCTGACTTTATTTTCAAGAGTATGATTGAATCATAGCTTGGCTCTGCCCACGGGTTGCGCAACGAGCTGACAGCAAGCAGGCTGTGTGGTGTGGAGCGGCCTCACAAGTGATCTTGGTCACATCGCTTGCTTGCTGGTGACGTGGTAAAAGTTTCGCTGGAGTCGCAGAAACCATGAATGCAACGAAGAACGATCTCGAGCCATTTACCTTGAATGGTGCATCTCGTTGCACAACCCCCAGAAAATAGCCGTTGCTTGATCCGAGCCGCTTTGCAGGTCGAAGTGCCAGCACCCTGTCGTTGGAACATCAACAATGGAAGGGATACCGCTACTGGCCTCAACAAACGTTTGTTGAAAGGTACTGCCAGGTAGAGAGAGGTTCTTCCCGGTGATGGGGGAGTGCTACGTAAGGCGCTACCTGCCGCAAAGTAACTGATGAGTTACATGAATAGGCCTTTATGGCCCATTCATGTATGGGAGAATAGAACGATGTGACCTACCGCAGGAAGCGTTGGAGTGTGGGCTACCGGCTGGTGGATGGACCCTGCTCCTGACGGTCAACGTCCCAGGTATGAACCTGGACGCGGCATTCTGGCGCTTACGCAACGTCCTTTGGGCGAGGACCCATGAGACCTAGAGCAAGTGGCCGAGCTGTTCGCTGCAGGAGACTTCGCTCGTCTGCAGGTCTCACCGACTGCACCCAGGTTTGTACCTGAGCTGATCGTAGACCTGCGACCAGAACGCTGCCTTCCCTCCTCTTCCTTGTGTCTGCTGGCATCACACGAGCGAGGGCAGTGGATTCCCCTGGGGACAGTGTTCGAGCGATATCGAGATTTAGGTGAACCAGCCATTGACATCTAAGCCAGTACCCGCTTCGATGCGCGGCTGATACTGTTGGGCGAAGAGTTGCCCGACCAGCTCACGGCGACTCCGCACCCCGACTTTCTCGAAGATGGCCTTGAGGTGGTCCTGCACCGTATTGGAGGAGATGTGAAACGTCTCAGCGATCTCTGTTGTGGACAGCCCGCGAGCGACAAGTTGCAGGAGCGCACTCTCGCGCTTGGTGAGATCATAGGCTTGCACAATCAGTGGTGCCACCTCCGCTGGCCGGGCCACCTCAAAGATCACCGCAATCTGTCCCTGAGCGCTCGGACCCGACAGCCGCGAGGCATGCAGCACCAGCCACTGACCAGAAGCCGTTCGCAGACGTACCCTCGGCAGCAGACCTGGCGGAGCATCCTTCTCTTGCTCAAGCGCTTTCAAGCGGGCCACCACGGCCGAGACGGCATAGGGCAAGGCCCGCTTGCGAGGCCAGTCCACCTCTCCTACCTCAGCAAGCCACTGCTCGGCGGGTGTCGTGATAGCTATTATCGAGAGATCCTCGGCGAGCAGGAGTAATCCTGGCTCGTCCGGCCCTCTCGCTCCTGCTGTACTCCTCAACAGCAGCGCTTTGCGCAAGCCCTCGGCAAAGTGCGGCACGCAGTTCGTCTCCCAAAGCCAGTGGCGCGAGGATCTCGCGGTAGCGTTGGCTTTGCTCCAGCTTCCCCTGGGTGGCCTGCATCAGGTTCACTACCGATGTGTTCGTTCGTACCAGCCAAGAAAATTTGTTCACGTCGTCCTGGAGGAATTCATTCTCCATGAACCGGGGATAGGCCGACAGGATCAGTTCGTCAACCACTGCCCCCGTGAAGAGCAGCGTGGCCGGATCAGTGGTGCTGAAAAAGGACACGTCGATGGGAACGACGGTTTTGAGCCGCTTCATCATTTCGCTGTAGAGCGTGCGGGAGTCCAGTCCGGCATGAGAGAGCCTGATCAGCTCCTGCCTGATTCGTTCTGCTCGTGGGTGCTGCATGCTTATTTCCACTCTACATGTTTGCGCTGACCGCTGCTTCCTCTCACTACCCATTATACACGCTGCATCTCGGTAAAACTATCCCAGAAATCTGGGATGGTCTTCACCGTCTGTACAGAGTATGCTTGCAGCAGACAAGCTTGTTATGCAAACCTACAGAACAGGAAATGAGACCCTGAGATGGTAGGTGAAGAGAACAGGGCGTTGGTGCGCCTGTTTGACGAGGAACTGTTACAAACACAATTAGGAGATAACACATGTACACAACGAATCTGAACACCATTAGCCTCTTTGACGCCTGGTATGAGAACGATCCACTCATGCATGCGAAGGTGAACTTTCCCTTCTCCCAGGCGACCGGCAATGCCAGTTCTGCTGTCGTCTACTTCGAGATTGAACCGGGACACTATCTGGCTACGCATACGGACAGCGCTGAGGAGATCGTCCTGCTCCTCTCCGGGACAGTTGAAGCCAGCTTAGGCGACGAACGCGGGACGCTCACGGCCGGTGAAGCCGTCCTTATTCCTGCCATGGTCCCTCATGGCATCCGCAATGTGGGGACGGAGAAGGCGAGGTGTGTTGGCTTCTTCGCGTCTGCAACGCTGGTCTCCACCTTTGAGCAGACCATGCAGCCCTTTGGCGTACGCGCGATTGCGACGCCGCCTCCAGCGGGTGCCGCCTAGAAGGAGAGCAGTTATGATACTCGTAGTTGGAGCGACCGGCAACCTCGGTGGCGCAGTCACTCGCCTTCTCCTGGCGCAAGGCCAGCCCGTTCGCATCCTGGCCCGTCCGCAGTCAAACTACCAGCCGCTGGCAGAGGCAGGGGCCCAGGTTGTGCCGGGCGATCTCAAACAGCGCAACTCGCTCGATGCGGCTTGCCAGGGAGTAGATACCGTCATCACGACGGCGAACTCGTTCATGCGTGGTGGAGAGGACACGGTGCAAACGGTGGACCTGCGAGGCAATCGGCATCTGATTGAGGCCGCCAAAGCTGGCGGTGTAAAGCAGTTCATCTTCGTATCGGTGTTCCCCGCTGATGCGAGCAGTCCCGTTCCCTTTTTCCAGGCCAAAGGCCAGACCGAAGCCGTTCTGCGGGAGAGCGGTATACCCCACACCATTCTCGCTCCCAATGGGTATATGGAGATGATGCTCGGTGAGGTCGTCGGGAGGCCCGCGCTGATGGGCCAACCGGTCACGATCGTGGGGGGAGGCCGCCGCAAGCACTCGTTTATCTCGGCTGCCGACGTGGCGGCGTTCATCCTCGCCGCCATCGGCAACCCGGCGGCCATCAACCAGAAGTTGCTGCTCGGCGGACCGCAGCCCTTATCGTACCGGGATGCCGTCGAGATCTACGAGCGTGTGCTGGCCCGCCCGATTCCAGTTAGAAGTGTGGCGGCAGGCTCGCCGGTGCCTGGCCTGCCAGAAAAGATGGCACAGATGTTAGCAGGCATGGATACCTATGATTCACCAATTGACATGACTCAGACCGCTCGCACCTTTGGCATCCACCTGACACCGCTGGAGGAGGTTGCTCGGCGGACCGCTGTGAGTGCTGGATCGGCTTGAAGCGACGAAGAACCAGAGCTTCATCAACTGCGCTTCTCATTCTCGCTGAACAATGTCCTGATCCAACCATACTCCAGCCATGAGAGCCGACAGTCGCTTGAGACCTCTTCCAAACTTTCGCTGGCTGATACACAACAGGAGGATGGCCAGGTCAGGGGACGCTTCCTCTTCAGGAAAACATGAGTCATCCCGAATTTTACGGATGAGCTAGCCAAAAGAAGCCTCCTGAGATACAGTTGAAGTAGGAAAAACTCAATGCAATCTCAGGAGGTGTTCTTTATGCAAACTCAGTATCTCATACCGCCAGAAGTGCCACAAGTGCCCCCCTATGAGGCACAGCAGATGGCACAAGGCCTGGCAGGCGACTTGGCGCTCTTTCTGTTTCCTTTGTTAGTCACCCTCGATCAGCTGTTGGACAAACGGCTGGTGCGCACCTTCTTGCAAACGATCCAGGTGATCCTCGCCTATCGCGATCGCGTGGGCGGCTTGCTCTTAAGCGAATTAGGCGGCTATCTCCTGAGCCCAGAGCAGGCGCCAGCGGGGAGCAAGCGCCTGAGCACCCTGTTGCATTCGCCTAAGTGGGATGCGCAGGTGGTTGAGGACGAGTTGTGGCAACAAGCCAGTCAGCAGGTGCACACCTGGCAGGAGCAAGGCGAAGAGGGGCTGGCCATCTGGGATGGCAGCGAATGGGAGAAACCGGAAAGCGAGGCTTCGGAGGACTTGTGTGCCGTGCGCTCCAGCAAAGCCAAGCGCCTGAGCCACATCAAGCCGGGCTACTACAACCCGCCTACTCGACCCATCGTCGTGCCGGGCTTGCATTGGTTGGCGGTGGTGCTGGTGGGGCGCGTGGCTTCCCTGGGTCCTCCCCGCTTGGCGGCGATGCGCTGGTGGAGCAGTCGCGGCGTGCATGCCTCCTTCCGACGCGATGAGGAGGGCAAGCTGTTGCTCACCCTGCTGCAATGGGGGCGCATGGTCGTGCATGTCTTCGACCAGGGCTTCGCCGGTGCCTTCTGGCTGGGCTTGCTGTTGGCCTTTAACTTGCGCTTCGTGCTGCGCTGGCGCAAGGACTACCAGCTGCTGGATGCGCAAGGCAACCGCCGCAAGACCTGGCGCATCGCCATGGGGAAACGTGGCTGGTCGGAGCGCACCATTTGGGATAGTCGGCGAGCGCAGTGGGTCCGAGCCAGTGTACTAGCGCTGCCGGTGCGCCATCCCGAGCATCCCGAGCCGCCGCTGTGGCTCGTCGTGTGTCGCGAGCCTCGGGCGAACCCCCTGGTATCTGTTGACCGCGGAGCCCATCAGCACCGACGAAGACGCCTGGCGCGTGGTGTTTGCCTCTATGCGCAGGTGGCAAATCGAACTGACCTGGCGCTTTAACAAAAGCGAGTTGGCCTTTCAGAGTCCACGGCTGTGGCGAAGGCCTGAGCGCGAGAAGCTCTTGGCTCTGGCGACGTTGGCCTATGCCTTTCTCTTGCACTTGCTGGAGCCGCCATATGAGCCGCTGCGGCGCTGGCTCTTACGCCACTTCTGTCATCGCACCGGCTGGCACTTGCGCCACGTGCGCGCCCCGCTCTATCGCTTGCGCAGTGCGCTCAGTCGCTTGTGGCAACGCTACCCGCCCTGCTTCGCGGCCCTGGGCAGACCACGTCGAACACAAGCTTCGGTGACCATCACCTAACGCTTGTCTCGAGCTGGTCGAGACCGCGTCCACTCTGCCCATGCAGAACAGAGTCAGAAACACAGGACCATCTGAGGGCTGCACGACTTCTGTGAACAGCTCCGAGAAGCTGTGTGCTGCCAGCCGCCATGAGCAGGCCTATCTTCCCCTCTCCGCTCTTTTTCTGCTCCTCGCCTCGCTCCTTCTCTGATTGCTAGCGGCTTATGTTCTCCCATCCTGATGAAAAGCAGGGGTAATCCACCGCATTATGGTGGATTACCCCTGCTTTTTCTCTCCCTTAAACTCATCCTTTACAAAATTCGGGATGACTCATGTTGTTTACCTCATCAGTTATTGTGCGGCTGGTGACAGCTTACGTAGCGATACCCCGTGATGGTGATTTCACCTGTGGCTGATGCATTCTCGATCCTCCAGAGAATTTTGGTGGTTGCGCCATCAGGCATCTTTCCATTCGTATGCATTGGCTCGTAGTATTCCGGCTTGTCAGCAGGCGTTACCTGTGTGAAAAACAGATAGCCAATGATGCCTGAGCTTGATGGCATTGCCGCAACCCAGGGGATGGCCAGTCCGTCATCGTGTTGTTCAAAATAAACGGGAGTAGGAGTACAGGTTGCCGGAATGGAACCAGCAGGTTTTACCAATCTAACAGCTTGCGGGGTATTTGGGGTCCCCGGTGTGGTTGTGTGTTGCGCTGGTGGCACGCTAGTACAACTACTCAACAAGATGAGGGTGAGTCCAAGGACGGTGAGAAAAAGGTTTCGTTTGTGCATGACAGCGTTCCTCTACTGTATGATCATATCTCACTTGACTGACTGTACCATGTCTTCCTGAACTACATCTGAATATCACCTCGGAGCTCGTACCTCTTCCACTCACGGCTGGGAGCGCGGTCTATGGCAGAGCCACAAGGGAAAGGATCTCTACCCGTTCGAACCTCATCGTATGTTTTCAAGAGATGCGTAGGCGCACAGGAACTCGTCTTCCGCCGCGGGATCAGGCAAGAATTGTGTATTTCTGCCACATCATTTGATCGCAAAGAGAGAACACAGAGCAATTTCTGTGATACTGGATCTTTCGCCCATAAGTCTCTGCTTATGAGCATCTTACTCGGTTTCGGTTGTCCTGACAAGGTTTTAGTCCAAGGGATAGGAAAGGTATATGTCAAGCAGGTCGTGGCGAGGTTTCCTAAGTAAGAGGAAATTCATGTATGAGAGGAAAAAGAAGCATCACGACGGAGGATGTGTTTGGGAAACTTGTGCTAGCCCTGCGTTTTCTCGGATACACCTCTTATTTCTGCTTGTCTTTATGACTCAGGGGTTCTCTCAGAAGCAGTTTTTCTCTAAAAATACCGCGAGAACGGCCTCTTTCTCCTTTTGCTTAGCGGGGAAAATGGGAGGTAAAAATGTTATGACCCATACGCACCAACTTAAGCAAGGATGAGGCAAAAAGACGCTCCATCTGCGATGATATCAGAAAGATCATCCAGATATCATTTCCAGAAGGAGCAAGATCGTGAGCAGTGTATCACAGGTGGAGATGTCGCTGAAACAC
>WNGK01002452.1_pt1 | contig 20322 bp, 10 predicted proteins | sample 5400601 | NCBI WGS metagenome assembly WNGK01 (sample SAMN13153376, study PRJNA577476) | soil metagenome | isolation source: 60 cm soil or saprolite under Garry oak tree replicate 1 | place: USA:California | collected 2016-06-15
GCTCAAAAAGATCGATTTACTTGCGGGGTTACCGCAGACGCTCTGCGATGCTCAAGGTTTTGTCACGGGAACCTGGAGCGAGGACGGCGTCATTGTCTTCGCCAACCGCGACGTGCTGTACCGTGTGCCCGCGACTGGCGGGCAGCCGGCGAAGTTGACGGAGCTCGACGCCTCGAAGCAGGAAACAGCACACTTCCATCCCGTCTTTCTGCCGGACAATAAGCATTTCCTTTTTACGGCCTGGAGCAGGAATCCCCTGAATCGGGCCATTTACGTGGGATCGATCGACAGCAGCGACCGCGTTCGCTTGATCGACGCCGCTTCAATGGCGGCCTATTCACCTCCGGGTTTCCTTCTTTTTCAGCGCGATGGCACTTTGATGGCGGAGCCATTCGACGCGACGCGCAGAGTAACAAGAGGCGAGGCGTTTCCTATCGCGGAAGACCTCTCCTACTTACCCGACACTGGTCGCAGCTCTTTCAGCGTATCCAGGAACGGCACGCTGGCGTATACCACCCAAAATGCTTTGTCTGCTAACGGGCAACTCGCCTGGTACGATCGCACTGGCAAAGTCCTTGGGATGGCCGGACATCCGGACGCTTATTTGCAGGTCCGGCTCTCACCCGATGAAAAACGTGTGGCTTACGATCGAGGAATAGGATCAATCTTCCAAAACGACCGCCACCTCTGGCTCCTGGATCTGACCAGCGGTATCGCTTCCCCTTTCACGTTCGGTTCTGATGGGGAAGGGCAGCCGGTCTGGTCACCCGACGGGCGGCAGGTCGCGTTCGTTAAGGTCAAGGAAGGCAAAGGCACCATCTATCTAAAAAATGTGGGGGCTAATGAGGAAGAACTGCTGTCCGGATCGGACGGATTTCAAAATTTGGAAGATTGGTCGAGGGACGGCCAAACGCTGATAGTCCGCACCACGGCGCCCAATCCCGATGCTGTATTCGCGCTTCCTCTCACTGGCGAACGCAAGGCGACCAAGCTCTTCGAAAGTCCGTTCCGCAAACAGAAGGTCCAGCTCTCTCCCGATGGCCGATGGGTGTCATTCAACTCGAACGATTCAGGCAAGATGGAAGTGTATGTCGCCTCCTTCCCGGCGTTCACGGATAGACGACAGGTGTCCAATGCCGGTGGCGCTCAGGCGCGCTGGCGTAAAGATGGACGGGAGCTGTTTTATCTCGGCCTCGATGGGAAGTTGATGTCTGTGGACATCAAAACCATGCCTGCGCTGGAAAGCGGTATACCCAAAATTTTGTTTCAAACCAGGATCCCTGTCAGACTCTTTGCCGACCAGTACAGTCCCACTGCCGACGGTCAGAAATTTCTCCTCTTGGAACCTCTCGAGTCCGCCAGCGCCCGCCCGACTCCAATCACCGTCGTCCTCGACTGGACCGCCGCCCTCCCCACGGGGAAATGAAAAGTCGCCTCCTAATTCGGGGGCGTAGAGAGACGTATGAATCCCCGAAACCGATTCCTTCGAGGAATTCAGCACGAACCGACGCGGGCTAAAGAAGATTTGAACGAATTGGCGGGAGTGCGACAAAGCGCTGTAGGCGCCCTTCAGGCGACGGCCAGAAATTTCTGCTCGTTGAACCCTCTGCAGCCGGCCCGCCCGACTCCAATCACCGTTGTGCTCGATTGGACCGCCGGGATTTCCTCGCGGAAGCAATAAGCGAGTGCGCCGGCAATTCATCACGCGAGCGGATCTGGAAGTTCGAGCAGGCGTACATCCTCCAAATCGACAGCGCGGCCAGCAGCCTTCTTCGACGCGATTAGATCTTCTCGGCTTACGACATAAAAGCTTTGTCCCTGGTACTGCATCGTCACGCGGCGTTCCAGGCATCTTGAAAGCTCAGACCTGGCGTTCGCGTTTGAGCGTCGATTCGGACGCGGTCCTTAAAAACGGTGATCTCATTGGCGAGAATTTCGTCCTTAGTCGTTAACGATGCTGTGGCGAAGCCCGCTTCCTCGAGTGCATCCAGCAATCGCTGGGCATTACCTGGAGTGGCTTCAATCAACTGGAGTGGCTTCAATCAATATGTCGACGTCGAAGGTTGCTCTCGGTACGCCGTACAGCACTGCAGCGATTCCCCCGATTACAAGATACCTAACGTCGTGTTTCTGAAATGACGAGAACACGCCTTGAAGTCGATTCAGCATCCTTAGAGCCGGCGATATCGGCATTTTCAGAAAAGGCAAGATCGGTGAAAGCGCAAAGGAGTTCCATCCGTTCGGAAAGAGACAGGGACTGAAACCACCTGGCCTTGGCTTCAGGCGTCTCTTTGTTTCGGTCATGTGAAATGGATGGAATCATGTTCACGATTTTATCATGCTCGGACGCCGCTCTAGCCGGGAAGAGAAAAAGCCGAATCCCCCAGCGGTACCCCAAAGCTGGGGCCGCGGATTGCGCAGATGACACGGATTCAATCCGCGTAATCCACGGTTTTACCACGCCTCGGCGGGCTCTTGGCTTCTTCAGTGTCGAACACAGATTTCACCGTGATGCCCGTATCGCGCTCGAAATCCTTCAAGACCGGGTTCCGAGAAAACCTGTCCTCACTGACGTATGCGACGACGGTTTTGGCAGTCTGATCCCGGCAGGAGGAAAGGATCAAGACCTGCATCGCCATCAAGACAAGGACAGTCCGTTTACGCATACTCCGTCCTATTTTATTTACTGGCGTAGTATTCTACGGCACCCTTGTGACAAGGCTATAAAGCTAGCGAGTCTTCCCTTGAAACCTGCGCCCAGGGCTAGTTCGGCTTCGTCTTGATATTCGCGCTCCGTTACCCTCACGACTCGTCTCATTGTGAAGGATCTGGTGCCGGTACAAAATGGAACGAAGGTCTAAATCAGCAGGGCTCGCGAGTCTTGGCAGAAGGCACTCCCGTGCATTGACTGGGGAAATGCGAAACAGCGCGGCCCGGGGCTTTGCACAAAAAATTGGGGCGCTTGGCGATAGCCTGGCGTATTAGGAAAAACGTTTGCCCTTTGGAGCGAAGACATTTCACATTCGGGAAAGACATGCCCATCTTCGAGTTATGTGCAAAACCGTGGCCTGGAGAAGAGTGGTCGATCGGTCTGGTGCTTCATCCAAAAGGCTTTCCAGATCCATTTGGCGAATTTAGAAGGCGTGGCCTCCCTCTTTAGTACCGTCATTCGGCAGTACTATTACTTTGCCGGAGGATCATCGCTAAGATGGGAACCTAGCTCGATCCAATTCAGTGTTGAGTAACGACTGAAGCAGAATATAACTTAGCGGGCGCTTGAGAGCGCTTTGAAGGGAGTCGTCATGACAGACGAGACAGTTTTGGCCGTGGCCCCTCAGTGCAACTTCGACGAGTTCACCCGGACGGTCGGTGATCTCATCTTCACGAGCAATCGCATTGTCTTCGCCAAGACCGCCGGCAAGACGGACGTCACCGCCTACCTCTTAGGATTTGTCGCTGCGACGCTCGCATCGTGGAAGAGCCGCATGGTGTCCAGAGCTTTCCAGAGTCAGCCTATCGAAAAGCTCGTCGCGGCATCCGAGCCGCGGCATCGGTACGAGTACTCTTCCCTCCGGAGCATCGAAGTAAAGCCCCGCAGGCTCTTGTCATCAGTCGTCCTTATTCGCCCGCAGAGTGGAAGCGTCGTTAGGTTTGAGGGCGGGCACTCCAACATTCGGCAACTTGTCGCGGCTGCTGAGCGTCTGACGGCTGCAGGCGTACCGATCCGAGTCCTCTAGCCCCGGGGACACGCTGTAGGAGCCTCTGAAGAACAAACCTGGTGGAACAAACATCCAAGCGCTCCGAAAGTGAGAAAGGTTCGAGTTTCCATTTCCCGACTCCATTACCTCGCACCCGGCTGGGGTGCGGGGGGCTTTGCACAAAAAAGCCGGAGGTTGCGTTCCCTCCTCAATCTGAAGTCCGCATTCGCCGATACGCAACCGCCAACAAAGATGCGCAATCCCCGACAGCAATCCTTTCATACGAATTAGCGATGTTTGGCTGACTTTTTGTGCAAAGCCGGTGCGGGGGAAACCGTGACACCATGGGCCAGGGGTTGCGCGCTTCGCGCTTACCCCGGCTAATCTGATGCACCCCTTCGGGTGCGACTCAAAAGCTCATAACCGGAAACTCAGAACCCAAGGCCTGCGCAGCCCCACTCATGGATTCACATGGTTCGGCATAGCGCTGCAAGTCCGGGCGGAGCGCTGCTCGGCGCCGCGAGTAGTGACGCGGAGATCGGGAGGCATCTGACGCCCCTTTGGAGTAAGATCATTTCCGATCATGCCATTAGCGGCTGGTACACATATCGGCTCCTTTGAGATCCTCGCATCGATCGGGGCGGGCGGCATGGGCGAAGTTTACCGCGCACGTGACACCATCCTCAAGCGCGACGTAGCGTTGAAGGTGCTGCCTGTGACCTTTGCCCGCGACCCGGAGCGCATGGCTCGCTTCCGGCGTGAAGCCGAGTTGCTGGCGTCCCTCAATCACCCCAACATCGCCACCATCCACGGCCTCGTGGAATCCGATAGCCAGCGTGCGCTGGTGATGGAGTTAGTCCCGGGCGAAACGCTGGACCGCAGCATCCAGCGAGGCGCGATGCCTGCCTCCGAGTCGCTGCCTATCGCGCGGCAGATCGCCGAAGCCCTGGAGGCGGCGCACGAAAAAGGAGTGGTCCACCGGGATCTGAAACCCGGCAACGTCATGATCACGCCCACCGGCTTGGTCAAGGTGCTCGATTTTGGACTGGCGGCCATCGCCCAGGGCGCGCCCGCGACACCCACCGATCCCACCAACTCCCCCACGCTCAGTATGGCCATGACTAAGGACGGAGTCATTATGGGTACGGCGGCGTACATGAGTCCGGAGCAAGCCGCCGGAACTCCGGTCGATCGCCGCTCCGATATCTGGTCCTACGGCGTGGTGCTCTGGGAAATGTTAAGCGGCCAACGTCTGTTTGTCGGCGATACGATCGCGCAGACGCTAGCCGATGTGTTGCGGGGTTCGATCGATTTCGATAAGTTGACGGCGCCCGCGCCCATCAAGAACCTGCTCCGCCGGTGCCTGGATCGCGACGCAAGGACACGCCTGCGCGATATCGGTGAGGCGCGGGTCGCCATTGCGAAGTATCTCGCGGACCCCGAGAGCGGGGCTGAAGTCCCGCACGGGCCGAGGCCCGCCCGACAGTGGGTTGCCTGGGCCGCGGCGGCGGCCCTCGCCGCGCTCGCCATCGTTGGCTGGCTGCGGCCCCAGCCACCCGTCACAACCACGCTGGCGGACTTGGCATCCACCATCGTGAGCGCGCCAACAAGCCTGGCACCTGTAGGCGACGTGCATGCCACCCCCGAGATCTCGCCCGACGGCTCTGCGGTGATCTTCTATGGAGACGGCGTGCATTTACGCCAGTTGAATAAGCTCACGCCAGAACCCGTACGCACCGGCAGTTTCAGAAATCCAGGATTTTGGTCCCCCGACTCGCGGTCGTTCGTGTTTTCCGACGGGACCAGCCTGAAGAAGATGCGCGTGCCGGACGGCGCGCCGGAGATTATCGCAAACGATGTTGCCACTATGGTGGGCGGTAGTTGGAGCGACAATGGCACGCTTCTGTTTGCTCTCGTCAAGACGGATTCAGTACTGTACGCAGTTCCGGCGGCCGGCGGAGTAGCCAAACGAATCGAAGTGACAGGACTGCCGGAGGGCCGTTGGCCGGAGTTCCTGCCGGGCAGCGAGGATTTTCTGTTCCTTTCAGAGTTGTCAGCGCGAGGGATCGAGGAGTCTGAAATCTACCTCGCCACGCTGCGCGACGGACGTGCCACCGATCCGGTTCTGCTGATGAAGAACGCCACCGCGGCCCGCTATACGCCGGCGGGCGGGGGACACATCCTGTTTGTTCGCAATGACAACCTCTATGCGCAAACGCTCAACCGCACGGCCAGGAAACTGGAGGGCGAACCCAAGTTAGTTCAGCAGAGTGTAGGGTCCTCGCCCGCGTTCCATCGCGCCCACTTTTCTGTTTCCCGTACCGGCGTGGTGGCTTGGCGTCCCGGAACGGCCGGCCTGTCGCAGGTGACCATCTTTGACCGGCAGGGTCGTGAGGTCGGAACGGCGGGTTCTCCCACCGTCGTCCAGACACTCAAGCTCGCGCCCGACGAGACCCGCTTGCTGCTTGGGTTCATGCTTACCGCTTGGCTTCTGGAACCCGGCCGGCCTGGACAGCTACAGTTGGAGCAGGGATCTCGAGAGACTCTTTTCTCGCCGGACGGCTCTAAGTTCATCGATGCAATCCCTCCCGGCGGGGAAGACCAGCGTGTTGTGGAACGTCCCGTGACCGGGGACGAAACACCTCGCGAGTTGGCGAAGCCACCTGGACTGGGGCGTCTGGAAGATATCTCTCCGGATAGCCAGGCCCTGCTGTTTAGCCGGGGCGCCCTGGATACAGCGGTTTTCTCGGTTCGGCTGGACGGCGTGCAGAAAGATTCCAAAGCCTTGGTCCAGACGGGCGAGACGATCTCGCACGCCCGCTTCTCGCCAGACGGACGCTGGATTGTGTATACCGCCTCCTCCTCGGGGGGTGGACGCGGAGGGATCTACAGCGGCGGAGGAACCTACGTTCAGCCGTACCCGGGGTCGGCTGCCTCACGGAAGCAGGTGACCAGCCGCGGCAATTATCCAGTGTGGCGCAAGGATGGACGGGAAATCGTTTACCTTGATGAATACCAGGGCCGAAACTACATCTGGTCGGTTCCCGTGGACACCGCGGGAGGAGAGTTCCGTGCAGGTACTCCGTCGCCCCTGTTCCCTGCTCGTCTTGCCGCGACCACTTTCGGGGATCTGAACTTCCTCGCCGTGTCGCGCGACGGCTCACGCTTCTACATCCCGCAGGCGGTGGAGCAGCCGAATTCCGGCGTGATCCACGTCAAGATGGGCTGGGTCAAACAATGAGCCGGAAATGGGGAGGTCGCAATATCGGATGTGGCATTTCCGGCTGCGCCCAGCGCAAGAGGGGCACCAAACTGTAGTTCCTCTTGCAGTGGATAAAATCCGGCCGAAGTCTGCAACATCCGATAACCCTCCAACCTATGTTTCACCTTCTTGAAAACGAGGCTGCGCCGAAGGCGCAGACGGGTGGTCAGCTCGGCGAAACGCATTTCACCCCAACTGACCACCCCGGCGCTTCGCGCCACCCCTCCTTTTCAAGGATTGCAAAGGAGGGGAAACTCAACACTAAAACACATACTTCAGCGCCATTTGCATGATGCGCCCATCCGAGGCGCTCAAAATCTTGCCGAACGTCGGGCTGTTGAAGTTGTTATCGGGACAGGTGATTGCCGGTACGATTCCCTGGAAGGGCGGGGCACAGTAATTCGCATGATTCGCTACGTTGAAGGCTTCGGCCCGAAGTTGGAGCGACTGTTTCTCCTTGATGGCGAACGAGCGGGTGAGGCCCATATCGAACCGGATGCTTGCCGGCCCCGCAATATTCCGGGAGCCAAGATTTCCATACGTGCCCGGGGCTGGCTGGGCAAAGGCAGCGGGATTCAACCAACCGTTTGCGCCTTTATTCGGAAGATAAGGACTGGGCAGAATCTGATTTGGCCTTTGGTCGGATCCGGTGTTGCCAGTCGTGCTGGTGGTCCCGCTGAGTGCGATATCCGTCCCTGTCGCAACAGTGGTGTACGCGCCCGTTACAGCACGAACGATTCCTGAGAGCTGCCAGCCGCTGCCCAAAACGCGAAGCGCCGTGCTTGCGAAACGAGGTGTTTCATAGACAGTCGACATATTGAAGTTATGACGGCGGTCCAACTCGCAATTTCCACGATTCGCGCCCCGGCGTGATTGAATCTGCCCTCCCGTGGTTTGAATGACGTCGTTGTAGCCGTCATCGATGCAATGCGAGAACGTGTAATTCCCCTGGACGGTTATCCCCTTCGCGCGCCTGCGCTGAACGGAAAGGACGAGGGCGTTATAGGTACGAGTGTTTCCGTCGTCGCCCATAACAATATTGGAATAGTACTGACCAATTGCCGGATCCTGCAGATACAGAACGCGCCGCTGGTTGGTGTTTCCGATCGTAGAACACGCGGTACTCGGGTTTACCGTGTACGGAACTCTTACGCCGTCCAGGAAGCAGTTCCGGTTTGCATCGCCGACGCCTGGAACGAAGACGGCCGGATCGGCTTCGTAGCGGTACAACATATGAATAATGTTGCTGCCAATATAGTTTCCGGAAACCAGCCAATTCGCGCCAAACTGATGCTGAAGGCTCAGACTCCACTGGTTAATGTACGGCTTTTTCAAATTCCAGGGAAACACGGTATAAACAGCGTTCAAGGGGAATGGGCTGTTCTTATCGAGCGCGATGGGGAAGGGATTTCCTCCGGCCATACTTGCCCACGGATCATCGAGAGACGGGCTATTCACCAAAATGCTTGCGCCCTTCGGCGCCGTGTCCCGCTTTCCTCCATATTGGTGCATGTGTGGGAAATCGAAAAAGATTCCGTAGGCCGCACGGACGACGGTTAAGCCGTCGCCTTTCGGATCCCACGCAAGTCCAAGACGCGGCGCAAAGCGTTTCCAATTGTTCGCTTGCCATGCATTGGTATCTGGAATTCCGCCTTCGCCCTGAAAGTAAATTCCCGCCGGCGCCTTCGCGTATATGGTACTGACGATGCCCTGATCGAAGCGGGTCTTGTCGAAGAACGCGCCTTTGCCAGCCCTATCGTAGGGTGACCTAAAGGGCTCCCATCGCACCCCGCCGTTCAAGGTGAAGCGGGAGGACGCCTTCCATGTATCCTGCAGGTAGAGACCAATATAGTTCTGCCGGAAGTACTCGTTTGTAATTCGGCTCTGAGTAAAGCTGTTCGCCCGTCCCGTCATCAGGTCGGAGAGCCCCGTGCCCGTGTTGACACCCGTAAAATTAAAGGTCCCGGGGGCGGCCGTGCTTGCCGTGTAATTCATCATCTGGTGGGTTAGATTCACTCCGAATCCGATCTGGTGTGCGCCTCGGGCATTCGTGAGATCCTCGGATAATTGATAAACCGTGGAATTCGTAATGCCCGGGGTCGACTGCCCAGTAAAGAGATTGAGCGAACCAGTCACCGTAAGGAGCAACATCTTCGGATAATTCGCGGGATAGTAAAAATTTTTGACGCCGAGATCACTCCACGTGAAAAAGTCGGGAAAGGTTTTGACGTTAGTCGTGCGAAGAATCTCCCCACGGAAGGAACTGACCATCGTCGGACTGATCGAGTACGTATCGCCCAGAATGAAAGATTTCATCCGCCGATAAAAGTTTGGATTGGCGATGGAAATAACAGTCTGGCCATCATAATCGCTGGGAGTATCCAGGCGTGCCATCTCAAAACGTCCAAACAAAGACTGTTTCTGACTCACCTGGTAGTCCACTTTCGCGACGGGCAGCCACTCCTCCGCATTGGTTTTTCGGCCGAACAACACTCGTCCGCATCCATCGACCGTCGTGGCGTTCATCCGCCGCATTAGCTCCACTGCCGGCTTTGAGAACGAGGCAGGGTCGATTCGATTGTTGACGAATGGCGCTCTCAGCGTCAGTCCTCCCGCGCTTTGGCACGCCGCCGAAGCGTATGTTGTCCAGTCACCCGCAAGCATCTGTGGTGTTGGAATAAATGTCGTATTGCCCTTCGGATCCGAGCGCTGGAGTGTGGTCTGAAGCCCGCCGAAGAAAAACAGTTTGTTCTGCACGATCGGTCCGCCAATCACTCCACCGAACTGATTACGCTTCAGTCCGTCCCGTTCCGCGGCAAACGTATTACGCGCATTGAAGATTCGATTTCGAACAAATTCAAACAGGCTGCCGTGAAACTGATTCGATCCCGATTTCGTCACGACGTTGACAGCGCCAGCAGCGTGATATCCATATTGAGCGGGTACCGCACTGGTTTCTACTTTGAATTCCTGCAGCGCGTCGGGGAATGGCAGCGGCAACGCCTGATTGCCGTATGGATCGTTATGGACTCCGCCGTCCAACAAAAATGTCAGTCCGTCATTCGATCCGCCGCCGACCGAAATGATGTCGGTAGGATAGTTTCGAGGAGTGTTTTGACCTCCCCCACCTACAGCGGCGCCCGAAAGGATGATGAGCTCCGTCACCTGACGCCCATTGAGCGGCAGTTCCATGACGCGCACATTATCGATGATTTGGCCCACTCCCGTGCTTCGGGTCTCCACGAGCGCAGCGTCCGCTTGGACCTCGACGGTCTCGGCAACCTGACCCACTTGCAGCAGAATGTTGATGACGGGATTGGCATCGACCTGCAGCACGATTCCCGTTTGCGCAAACGAACGGAAACCAGGCAGGCCAGCCTCTAACCGATAGGGTCCAACCGGCAGGCTCGGCAGGACGTAGGACCCTGTTTCGTTGGTTACAACAGTGCGTACAAGCCCGGTGGCCGTTTGTGTGGCCGTCACCTCAACACCGGGCAATACAGCGCCGCTTTGATCTCTGACGGTACCGCTGACTTGCGCTGTCGACTGTCCCCAAACAGCGGTCCAGGTTACACAGGAAAACATAAATGCACGAAGCGCCTTTCTCCACATACACCCCTCCAATTCGGGTGAGCCCATCCAATTTTACGTTAAACCGCTAAGGGCTGGATCGTGTTTACAAATAACAAAGCCCACCGCCAAACTGATTTCGGATCCTCCTTAAAGATCCGGCGCATCTTGAATTCAGCGCCTGCGCTTAATCCAAGATCCATGGCGCGATGTCGAGATGCTCTTTCGAAACCTCGCAAGAACACTTGTCACTTGAGCCGGAGCCACTGTCCGGCCGTGCCTGCGTTTGGCATCATCCACGTAGCCCGTTGCGAGGTGCCTTATCGCGAACTAGAGGAGGAAATCGTCGCCCCGGTTGCAAGGTCGTTCTTAATGACCTTTCCGCCCTTCATCACAAATTTGGTTCTTTGAAGTTCGGTGATGTCCGCTAGTGGGTCGCCGGACACGGCAATCATATCGGCGTATTTACCCTTGTCGATCGAACCGACGCGATCCTGCCATCCCATCATTTGGGCGTTGGTCATCGTTCCAGCCTGGATGGCCGCCGCCGGTGTCATGCCGGCACGCTTGACGAGCCACTCGAATTCGAGGGCCTGTATTCCGTGCGGAAAGGGATCGCTATCGACTCCGCTGCCGACGAGTATCTTGAGTCCCTTGGTGGCGGCTGCCATCGAAACTGCCTTCTCAAAAATGGGAATGATCCGGTACTTGCCGCCGGTATTTTTGGCATCGTTATCGTCCATGGCCGGAATGGTGTAGCGTATAAAGGTTGGATCATAGTAAAGGCCCTTTTGCACCATCGTATTGGCCTGCGCCTGGGTTAAACCAAATGCATGCTCGATGGTGTCGCAACCGGCGGTGATGGCGTTTTGCAGTCCCTCGCCTCCATAGACGTGGCAGCCTGCCTTGCGTCCAAGACGATGCGTCTCATCAATCAGCGCTTGCAATACAGGCAGCGGATAGGTCACCACGTATTTCGCTTCGCCCGCCGGAGTGAACGAGTAGGCGCCCGCCGGATACAGCTTGATCCAATCCGCGCCGCCTTTGACCTGCGCCTGCACGGCTGCGCGCGCATCGTCAACCGATCGAACCACAGTGCTGGCTAATGGATCATCCGGAGATGCCGGATTCGGAGGCCGGGCCCCCCAAACGATTCCGAGCGTCGCCACTTGGTAGCGGGGGCCGTCCAGCCGGCCTTCATTAATAGCGTCGCGAATGAGAACGTCACCGTATCCATTGCCATGCGTGCTCATGTCGCGGGCGGCAGTGAAACCCGCAAGCAAGTTCGTCTGCACATTCGATACGGCGATGAGCATGGAGTTGTCTGCAGTTAACGTTTGGGACCGGTTGTTGAACATATGCGTATGCGCGTCAATCATGCCGGGCAGAACTGTCGCCTGGCTGAGGTCAATCACGCGGGTCCCGGCCGGAATCCGGACTTGACCTTCGGAGCCCAGATCCATGATTCGATCGCCTTGGATGAGCACGAGCTGTTTGGTCAACATCCGGCCGGTCTTGCTGTCAAACAACCGGCCCGCGCGCACAGCCACTGCTTCCGGAGCAGGAGAGCATTTGTAGTAGCCGACAGTGGGCGGGCCCATGCACGGCTGAGGACCCACGCCGCGCCAAGCCCGCTCGCGAGACGCTTGAGGGGCTTGAGCCCGAACGCTGACGATCATGGTGATTAAGCCGAACGCAGCAGCCAAGAAACATTTGGATCGCATAAGGAGACCTCCGGCTGTGAAACTATCGCCCTCGCAAAAAGGTTGTCAAGATTTTAGGAAATATAGGAGCCCCTCGGAAAGCCAACGAGATAAGGAATTGAAGGAATCGCCGGGATGAAGTCCGGACCTGTGAGAACGAACTGCTGTTGGCGCGCGCCGTTGCAGCGCAGCGCGGTAAGTGTATTCCGAGACCGAACCGATCGTGGAATGTCCCGAATCCAGCCCGAATTACTGTTTTTGAGCGCGCGTTGCCGCTTCCGCCCCCGCCCAGGCCACTCCAAGACGTGGGGCAAAGTTCCACCAGTCATGGATATTGGTTTGGGTTTCCTAGCAGTCCACGCCAAACTGAGCCTGCCGGGAGATGGAGGAGTCTTTAGCCTGGTCCTAGCGCAGCCCCTCGCCGTGGCCCGAACGGCAGGTCGCCAGAGTTTTTACACTCTATTCCAACACACCATAATTCCATATTTGCGCGGGTTCCAATCCGGCCGCTGGCACGCCAACGTACAAGCTCGTACCAAAAAAAACCCCGGTGCGCACGCCAACGGTTGTCGGGATGTTTGCGCTCACCGTATAGTGGTTCGGGTCATTCTGTTGGATCGCGCTGATAAACCCCTCACCGCCGATGGCGTAAATCCGCTTGCGCTCCGCGTCGAAATACACATCGTCGGACGATCCGCCCACAGGAACTCTCGCAACCTCTTTGCCAGTATCGGTATCAAGTACGATCAGCAACGGAGGTCTCCGGGTGACGACGAAGAGCCGGTGATCGTCTTCATCGAGCGCCATTGGATAGTTTGCTTTGGCTCCGTTCAGCTCCCACTTGGTCAGCCCGCCGGTTTTCCGGTCGATAACATTGACCACACTGTTGTCGTCCGGTACGTTGACGAATATACGAGACCCCTTCTTTTCTAATTGGAACGATTCGGAGTGACCGCCACTACCCTTGAGGTCCTTCTCGACGTGGGTTTCCGTTACCGCGTCGATCATGGCGATGCCGCCCACGATGCCGACAAAAACACGTTTTGAAGCTTCATCCCACCGAACGTTGTCCGTATCGGATCCCTCGCCCAACTCGATACTCTTGCGAGGAGCGTACGTCTTGCCGTCGTAAACGTTGATTCTGCCGCTTCCTGCGTTGGCCACGAAGATCTTGTCGAGTTCGGGAACGTAGACTACGCCCTGAGGCTCATCCAACCCCTTGATGCTTTGAACGACCTTAGCCTCGAAGGTATTGACAATCTCCAACGAATTGTTACCCAGGGCAGCAAAAATGAGCAGCCGGCGTTTGGGGTAGGCGGTAAAGTGATCGATGCGGCCGGTGACGCCCGGCACGGGAATTCGTTGAATGAGTTGCAGCGGCGGAAGTTCGCGCCGCGCCGCAGGAGTTGTGTCTGCGGTCGGCGCGGTGCGGCAGGAGGCCAGGAAAGCGATGGCCACCAGCGCGAGGAGACCCACGATCGCAGAGACTTTCTTCATATTTTCCTCCCTCACGGTTCGGGCTCGAAGACCAGGACTGCTGCTTCTTCTTTGCCATTGGATGGAGCAGCAACGTAAATGCGATTGAGTTCCGGCGACCAAAAGGAGGTTCCGGCGCCGGGCGCCGTGGGAACCTTCCCGATGAGTTCGTAATGATCGGCGTCTTTCTGCTGATAGGCGTACACGAACCCCGTTTCAAACCCTCTGCCCCCCGAGGCATAAACACGCTTATGCGCAGCGTCGTACCACAGGTCGTCGATTCCGGAGACGCCCTCAACCCGCGAAACTTGTTTTCCAGACTCTGTGTCCTGGACAATCAGCGTCGCTGGGTCACGAACGCCGTCGAAAAGCCGATGATGGCTCTCATCGAGCGCTAGCGCGACATTCGCTCGAACTCCGGTCGGCCAGCCTGCAATCTGCTCGCGCTTCTTTAGATCGACGACCCCAAGATTGGAAGCCCCGGAAAGCGTGACGAAAACTTGTGGCCTCGACTTTTCGATCTTGATACCACCGGGGCGGGCATCGGTCTTGATATCGGCAATATGTTTGTTGTTGCGCGTATCTATGATGGCCAGCCCCCCGGATTTTGCATCGCCGAATCCGACGTAAAGATATTTGGTAGCCGGGTCGTAGCCCACATGATCGGCATCGGTGCCGATCGGCAGGCTACCAATCAGCTTGAATGTGTCCCCGGCGAATATCTTGCAGGTGCCATCAGTACCGTTGGCAACAAAAAGCTTTTTGAAGTCGGGAGAATAGAACAACCCCTGCGGCTTGCTTTGTCCGGGGATACTGAAAACCCGCTTCCCCGTCTTGAGGTCGATAACTTCGACGGTGTTTTGATCGTCGCCGAGGGCCGCGACAAACAGCCGCCTGCCTTGCAGATCCACGCCGAAGTGGTCAAGACGCCCTTTCACGTTCGGCATGGGGATTTTTTGGATCAGCTTGAGCGGTGACTTATCCTGACCGTGGATGCTCAGGACTGGTTCTAACAAGAGCCCCATGATCCATACCAGCAAGCGTCGCTTTCTCATCATTTCCTCCGGCAATGGCCATACATTGGGCAAACTGATTCTTACATGCCAAAAATAAGAATCCGAAAGGTTCCGGGTAGAATGCCTCGGGGGCGGGGATTCTCGGCGGTGGCTGACACGCAGGCCTCGCCGCTAGTGTTTTCATGGCACGCCCCCTCGCTTTGGATCGGCTTCGTACTATAAGCGCACAACATGAAGATCTGCTGAAGATTTCAAAAAAATGTTTTCGGAGAACCCGCCTGCGCCTGCCCCTTTGCCCATCAGTTCACAAAGGGCTGATCCGGCCGCAAGCGGAGGGCCAAAACAGCCCCACCAAGCAAAAGTGTGATTGAGGCAAGAAACGGAGCCACCCAGCTTCCCGTTCGATCGACGAGGTAACCGAAACTCGACGGAGAAACGAGTCCCGCGACTGCAAAGCCGAAGTTCATCATGCCGCTTGCGGTACCGGCATAGAGAGGCGCGATGTCCATCGGAACCGACCAAATCGGCCCCACAATGAGTTCGGCGAAAAAGAAAGCCAGCGAAAGGCAGATCGCCGTGACAGTGAGATCGTGGATCAGCACCACGGGAAGCAGGAAGACAAAAGCGCCGAGGAAGCCGGCTGCGATGACGGAGCGGCGCGCCACAATCAGGCTGCCGGTTTTGCAAAGAAGCCGGTCGCTCACCACGCCACCCACGGTGTCGCCAATGACTCCGGCCAGCAAGACTCCCGACGAGAACATGGCCGACACTTGCAGATCCAGGTGGTAGTTCTCGAAGAAGAACGCCGGTACCCAGCTCAGAAACAACCACAGCGTCCAGCCGTAACAAAAATCCACGATCGTCACGGGGAGTACATGCCGCGCAAGCCGCAGCCACGGCACAGCCCCGGAGCGGGCCGCAGCGGTGCGGGAAGGCAGTGTCGCCAGTTCCGCCGCTGAAGTGCGAGGATGTTCTCGCGGATCGTTGCGGAAAAACCAAACCCACACCAAGACCCAAAGGAAGCTCACGGCTCCCAGAATGGCGAAGGAGCCGCGCCAGGACACGAATACCAGCAGCCCGGCCATCAAGGGCGGTGTCACCGCGTTGCCGATCCTCGAAGACGAGTGGACGATCCCCTGTGCGAAGCCCCAGTTCGCCTGGGGAGTCCAGTTTGACATAGCGCGGGTCGCCGTGGGGAAGCCGGCGCCTTCCCCGAAACCCAGAGCCAGGCGCGCCACGAACAGCGATGCAAGACCACTCACCGCGCCGGTGAGCACCGTGGCCGCTGCCACGATCGCACAACAGACCGCCAAGGTGAGGCGCGCTCCAAGTTTGTCCCCGATCCAGCCCCCCACAAGCTGAAAGACGGCGTAAGGGATCGCAAAGGCCGAGAACACCAGCCCGAGCTGCGTATTGCTGATCTTGAGGTCCGCTTTCAACAGAGGCGCTACAGTCGAGATATTGACGCGGTTCACGAAGTACAGAAAGTACATGAGACAAAGCAGCGCAAGAACTGCTCTTGGCGTACTCAGCTTGCGGAGCATTCCATTCACGCCCCCAGACGCGTTTCGCCTTTAATCTGGGTGCGATGCATGATCCGGCGAGTGTTCGAATCAAACGGATCCCGGCGATCCATGGTGCAACGATTATCCCACAGGACCAGATCCCACCCGCCATCTTTTAAGTATCTACGCGGATGGACATCGAACGTACCAGTCACCCTATCCCGCGATCAGCGTGGCGCTGCGCCCGCGCTGACTCGGATTTCTCACTGGCGCCCACTAAAGGGTGAAGAGCCGCGGGTTGCGCCTGCTGTGCGAAAACTTCTTGCGTAATGTCGTGCCGGGTGTGCCGCCAGAATGGAAGCGGATCTCGCAGCGCACCTCAACTGTGAAAATTTGAAATACATGAGCAGGTAAGGTTAGTCTTCATGCTTTGATCGCACCTTCGATGGAGGCCTCAAATCGACATGACAAATCCGGATACAAAGCGCGCGTTGTTGCGCCACGTTGTAGCCACACTAGCGTATCGTGCGGCCAAGACGCTGCGGGACGCACCGGCGGGTTTTGCCGAATTCTCAACCGGTCCCAATACAAGGGTTCCGGTGCAGATTCTGGCGCATATGGCAGACCTGATGACATGGGCCGTGCGTATGGCCGAAAACGAGTATGTCTGGCGCGCGGAAGGAAGCCGCGACTGGGACGTCGAACTGCGCCGGTTCTTCAATCGCCTTGCCGAACTTGACCGGTTTCTTGCGTCAGATGCTCCGCTGAGCCACTCGCCGGAGCTGCTCATTCAGGGACCATTAGCGGACGCAATGACGCACGTGGGTCAGCTTGCTCTGCTTCGCGGGGCCGCTGGCGCCCCCGTGCGGCCGGAGAGTTACGCCCGCGCCAATATTGTCGCGGGTTGTGTCGGCTTGGAGCAGTCACCGCCTGGACGGGAGTTCGATGGAGATGCCAGCACCGTCAATTGATGGTTGTGACGCGCTGAGTGCAGTAGGCGGCTTGTCTCCGCGGGAGCCGGATTCCGTCACGGAGGAATCGCTCTCCGCCGGCGATTGTGCCGGCGAGTTGGCTCGCCGCCTATGTTCAGGCCCGACCGCGCGCTTTTCCCAGCAGATTGGAATTCGTCAAAACCGCAGCCAGCCCGCGCGGTCATAGACCGCGCCTACAGTTCAGAACTCATTAAGAAGTAGCGCCGACCCGCCATAGCAGCATCACCTGCCGCTGGTGTCAGGTTCAAACTTGTGGTCCGCCGGTGCCAAAATATTCAGAGCGGCCATTACGCCGCCGTCTTTGTGGGGCACGCCAGCCAGCCGGAGCCCCAGTTCGATTCCACTCAGCGTTCCGGCAAGCATGAGGTCATTGAAGCTGCCGAGGTGACCGATGCGAAACACTTTACCCGCGAGCTTGCCCAGACCAGATCCGAGGGACATGTCGAAATTCTCGAGAATGATTTTCCGCAGTTGATCGGCACTGTGGCCTTCAGGTGTAAAGACCCCAGTCAGGGAACTTGAGTATTCCAGAGGCTCTTCACAGACGATGTCCAAATCCCATGCCCGAACCGCGGCACGTGTTGCCTCGGCGTGACGTTCATGTCGTCGAAAAACGTTAGGAAGTCCCTCCTCCTGAAGCATCCGGAGAGCTTCTCGCAAACCGTAGAGAAGGTTGGTGGCCGGCGTATACGGGAAAAAGCCGGTGCGATTGTGTTCCAACATGTCCTGCCAGCTCCAATAGGACCTCGGCAATCTGGCGTTTTTGTTGGCAGAAAGGGCCTTCTCAGAAATGGCATTAAAGGAGAGCCCGGGTGGGACCATCAGGCCTTTTTGCGAACCGCAGACCGAGACGTCAACCTCCCATTCGTCGTGGCGATAATCCATGCAAGCCAGGGAAGAAACCGTGTCGACGATCAGCAATGCCGGATGACGCACACCGTTCATCGTGCGCCGGAGCTCCGCGATGCGGCTGGTCACGCCCGTCGAGGTCTCATTGTGAACCACGACGACGGCTTTAAACTCGTGGGATTTATCCGTACCGAGGCGGGCTTCCAGATCCGCCGGAGAAGCGCCGCGGCGCCAATTGCCCGGCACGTATTCAACGTTGAGCCCGATTTTTTCCGCGACTCGCTGCCAGAGTTGCGAAAAATTTCCCGTCTCAAAAATCAGCACGCGATCGCCTGGAGACAACGTATTCACCAGCGCCGCTTCGCAGCCCCCGGTGCCTGAAGACGGATACACCACGACACGACCGCTGGTTTGGAAGATCCCGCGCATGCCTTCAAGAACGGCCAAAGCTAATTTGGCGAATTCCGGCCCCCGGTGGTCGATGACGGGCTGATCCATCGCGCGCAGAATTCGATCCGGAACGTTGGTCGGACCAGGGATTTGGAGAAAGTGACGGCCAGTGTGAATCATTACCAAACCACCTTTAGCGCAAGCTGAATCTGCCGCGCCGGAATTTGCGTTGCGACGATTTGGCCGAACTGCGGATTCGGCTGTCCGTTCGCGAAGATCGCCTGCATTGCGCCGCCACCTGTGTTTGGGTTTAGTGAAGGCGGCGCAAAGTTGGCTCGATTCAAGACATTGAACATCTCCGCGCGGAACTGCACGTTGAAGCTCTCCGAGATCCTTGGGATGCGGTGGTTCTTCAACACGGAGAAATCAACATTAAAAAATCCGGGCCCGATGATCGAATTGCGCCCCAGGTTGCCGCGAATGTTGGGACAGAAGCCTGAGGCACCCAGCGTGAGTGCACGCGCGGTATCGCAGTAGAGTGTGTTCGCAGTCGTCTGAGGCACCATTGAAAAGCACTCGGCTTTGAGATAGTGGGACGGGTTTCGGGGGTTGACGGGCGAATCGCAACCGGGGCCGACAACCCGATTCGGCGGATTAAGGGTCGGGATGATTTCACCCAGCATGTCCGGGGCGTCCATACCCATACTGGGCATGATCGGAACACCATCGCTCAACGAGGAGACGAGGTAAAACTGCCACCCGCCAAGCACGCGTTCCCCAAATGGGCCAAGCGATTTTGCCGTGGGGGCATTCCACAGGCCGTTGATGACCAGGTTCCGTCCGACATTGAAGGCCGACAGGCCCCGGACGAGGCGCAGGTCGTAAACTGGCAGGGCATTCCACTCATTGGTGAAAGTGTCGGCGGCGGCACTTCCCGAACTGTCGTCAATACTCTTGCCCCAGGTGAAGGAACCTCCCACTTGAAAGCCGCGGCTCATCCTTTTATCGAGTTTCACCTGAAGACCGTTGTAATAGGATCTCGCCTGCCACAGGATGCTCCGGACGATCTGAACAAGGGGATTGTACAGCGCAGCCTGACCGTCAACACCTGGCCCCAGAGTCCAAGGCGTCGGCCAGTAGTAACCCACGCCAGGGATCGGATGTCCCACGTTCACCGGCTGAACCGAATTGCCCCCTTCAGTCAGAAACGGATGGTGGAACCCGCGCGAGCCCGCATACCCGAGTACGAGCGTCGTGTTGGAAGTGAGTTGACGCTGGATGTTCAGATTCCATTGGTATACGTAATTGCGCTTAATGTTGTTGTCGTTGTAAGCCCAGACGACCTGCGTCGGCCTCACTGTGGGGGCGAGCGCCGGGACCCCGGATGGCCATACGCCCGCAGGAGGAGAGGCCGTGCTTGGGGGACCGACTGTACCGTAGCTGCCAAGGAATGGAGCCGTCGTAGCGTTATACAGGTTGTTGATGTAAGGCTGGGGCAGAGAATCAAATATCCCAAAACCGCCTCGGACCGCCGTCTTGCCATTATGGAAGGGATCCCAGGCGAAACCAATCCGCGGCTCGAAGTTCTTGAGCGTGGGATTGCGGGTGTAAATCTCCGTCGGGTTGGTTTGCATCTCGTAGCGTAGTCCCAGGTTCACGGTGAGGCTGGGACGCAAGCGCCAATCGTCTTGAATGTACCCCCCGAAAACCTTGTCGCGCATATAGTGCTTGTTACTCGCCACAAGATCGGCAGGCAGGACCGCGCTGCGCGGCTGATTCGTCAGAAAATTCACCAGCGACCCGCAAGAGGTGTCGATGTTGCTGGTCCCCGGCCTCGTGCAGTTGTTTCTTGCCTCCGTCG
>WNGK01006172.1_pt1 | contig 20321 bp, 15 predicted proteins | sample 5400601 | NCBI WGS metagenome assembly WNGK01 (sample SAMN13153376, study PRJNA577476) | soil metagenome | isolation source: 60 cm soil or saprolite under Garry oak tree replicate 1 | place: USA:California | collected 2016-06-15
AGGATGTCGAGATTGCCTCACGGAACACCGGAGCACCGTATTTGATCCTTCACGGGCCAGTGCAGGAACTGTTTGAAAAATCAGGCGCGACCGCTGCACATCTGTCAATGTCGCATACGAGTGAACATGCGATCGCGGAAGTGATACTTGAGCAAGAAGACTAGCTTAAGGTCTTTTGCGGCTCTGCCGCTGCACAGGACGGAAAGCCTACGGCTTTCCGGCACAGCCCTTTCCTAATCGTTTGAGAGGCTAGGCCTCGAATGTCGTAGGCAAAGCCTCCTTAACTCTAAGTAAAGAGGTGAGCCGGAAAGGCAGAGTCTTTCCGCACTGGGCGGCGGCAGAGCCGCATGCGTAGTTTTGACCTCGGATCTTCGCGCAACCTCTAACGCATTTCATTGACCAACGTCCGCCTGCCGCGAGCGTCCACATCAACACGCGTGGTCATTAGCGGACTGTACTTATTTGGGTTGGTGATTTCCTTCTTGCGACGACGCGTCGCTTGCGCGGATGAATCATTCATCGCTAGCGCGCCGTTTTGGTTGGCCTCTGGAGTTTCGCGGAAGTTCCCGTGCTTGTAGCATTCGGCATTTGGCGCGAGCGCATTTGTGACGGCGATCAGCTCGCGGTTGGGGCAGGAGAGAGTTGAAAGCAAGCCTGTATCGTTGTCGATTTCGACGAATTTAATTCCTTCGGGACAGGCAAACGTCCTGCCGCCCAGTTCCGGTCGCAGGGCAACGGCCCCGTTCATAAATTCCGTCCAGGCAGGCAACGCGGCTTCGGCGCCAGTGAGACCAAGCTGGTGGTTGTCATCAAATCCGATCCAGACCGCGCAGACAAGATTCGGCGTGAAACCGACGAACCAGCCGTCGCGCGAGGTTCCCGTCTTGCCGGCGATTGCCGTTCCTTTCACTGCGCTGCGCGCCGCGCGGCCAGTGCCATGATCGATCACGGCCGCAAGCATGTTTGTGATCATGTAGGCTGTCGCGGGACTAATCACTTGCGGGTCGTTCGAATCAAAGTCGAGCGTGTGCGCGCCGGGCAGCTCGTCAACCCTCTCAATCACACGAGGCTCGATACGCTGCCCGCCGTTGACGAATGTTGCGTAAGCAGCAGCGAGTTGCAGCGGGGTGACCTCGGTCGTGCCCAGCGACAGCGCTGGATAGCGTTCGGGCTTCGGCAAGCCAAACCTCTCAGTCAAATTGGCGACGCGGGCGAGACCGGTTTGCATTGCCACATCGACAGTGACTACGTTCAGCGACTTCACTAGACCCGTGCGCATCGTCACGTCGCTCATTGAGTAACCACCGCCATAATTCGCGGGTCGATAAGTCTTCCTCTTGTCGTAAACAAACTCGCGCGGCGCATCGGTGAACATCTGCACGGGCGAGATCCCGCTTTCTAATGCGGCCGCATAGACGAAAGGCTTGAACGTGGAACCGGGTTGGCGGCGCGCATCGACCGCGCGATTCAACTGCGAATCGGCATAACTGCGACCGCCAACCATCGCCAGCACCTTGCCGGTGTGCGGGTCGAGTGCGACGAGAGCTGCCTGCGGTTTCTCATCTCGATTTTTGTAAACCTGATCCAGTCGCTCCAGTTGACGCTTGATGGCGGCTTCGGCAAGTTGTTGCAGGTCGAGATCGATGGTCGTGTAGATGCGTTCGCTGTGCTGGTTGCCTCCAGAGTTTTCTACCTGTGATTCGGCAACCCGGTTGACGTAGTCGATAAAGTATGGCGCCACCGACTTGCTGGCGTCCGTCACGGGAACAACAGCCATGGGCTCTTTTGTTGCCAGCGCAGCTTGTTCGAGAGTGATCCAACCGTCGCGCACCATTGTGCCGAGTACGGTGGCGCGCCTGCCCTTCGCTGCATCCACGTGTCGATCGGGGGAGTAGTGCGTTGGGCCCTGAATCATTCCCGCGAGCGTTGCGGCTTCGGCTAGCGATAGATCTTTTACCTCCTTACCAAAGTAAATGTGCGCCCCTTGTTCTACTCCGCGAATCGCGACGGCTCCGCGCTGGCCCAGATACACTTCGTTGCAATAAAGCGCGAAGATGTCTTCTTTCGAAAGCCGACGCTCGAGCGCGAACGCCAACATTGCTTCCGCGAATTTGCGCCGCATCGTGCGCTCGGAAGACAGGTAAGTGTTCTTCACAAGCTGCTGCGTGATGGTGGAGCCGCCCTGGCCGATACGTTCATCGCCCGCGTTTCGCAACACAGCGCGCACAACACCGAAAGCATCCAGACCCGAATGCTCGAAGAAGCGCCGGTCCTCAATCGAAAGTATGGCGTGGACCAGTACCGGTGGAATCTGATGGAACGCTAGCTGTGTGCGCTGACCGGTCTTTGAGAAGAGATCATTTGTCAGCACTTCCGGTTCCAGGGTTAACGAATCAAGCGTAACTCCATCGCCAGTCAACTCAGAGATGCGATTATTTCCGTTCACTGCGACCTTGACGATCGAGGGGCTGAACGTCTGCATGCGTGCGGGACGAATCTCGATGGTATTCCCCTCGACCTGAAAGCTGCCGCTCCAGACATCGCTGACGCTTAACGAGTTGCCCTCGCGCGCTTCGACGTATCCAGCGCGACGCAAGGCCGCAACCAGATCATCGCGCGAAATCTTCCGGCCCACGGTGATAGTGTGTGGGGCAGCATAGATTCCCGGGCGGCTGGTCAGATAGCCACTTGCGAGCCGCGCGTCAATGATTCGCGCATAGAAGCGGTAGGATTCGACCAGACTAACGGCTGCAGCGGCTGACGTAATCAGAAGCGTAAGTGCTACGAAACGAAAGAGGATTCGGTGCCGGCTAATAGTGAAGGCAGCCAAAACGGCGCGCGGTGGTCCGGAGAGGGTCTTGAAGAATGAGCGACGGCCCGGTACGGATGTGACTTCGATAGTCATGGCGGAATTATCATGGGAACAAACAGAAAACTGCCGGGCACACGTAGCCGCTCGCCTCCCCTTCAGTGCTCCTTAACCGCGAATTAATTGTGTGCTTCTATATAAATGGCTAATCGGGTCGAGATTCTTTTCTGATGACTTGCTGAAAACAGATCGTGTCTATCGCGCCCTGGCACTGGGATTCAAGGCTTTCCGGCGGCGAAACTGATACCATTTTTGTTTGCGCTCTGTGGCTAATTCGATCAGGTCTTTGATTGCTTGAATGTTCTCTATTCCCGCTTCGTATCCGGCCGCGAGCAGCTCTTCGGCCCTCGCCGTCTCGTCCCAACGGATGTGGCCGACCCGCGGTTTGATAACCATATCCGCCTCCTGAACCTGGTGCAAAGAAACAGTCCGCTGCACCACCATCATCGACTGCAGGATGATGCCGATGATTGAATGGGGAGGTCCCAGGAACGTTGCCCCTTCCGCGTTCACGTCGACGGCGATTACCAGGTCTGCGCCGAGCGCGCGCGCCGCCGCTGAAGGAATGACAGCCACTAACCCACCGTCGACTAACTGTCTTCCCTGCTGGTCGGTGACCGGCACATACCAACCTGGAATCGCACAGCTCGCGCGCAGCGCGAACGGCACGTCGCCTTCGTCGCGCATCACCACGGCAGTGCCCGAACGAAGATCCGTGGCCACGGCAGCAAACGGGATTGGCAGCTCTTCGAAGCGTTTCACGGGCAGGAGAGTTCTCAAGTATTGCTCCAGCCGCTCGTTGCTTTGAATACCAAGTCGTGAGACGGTCATGCGGCCAATGTCACGCCAGCGCAGGTTTCTGCCCAAGTCCTCGATCTCCGAAAGCGTCATTCCTGATGCCAGCGCGCCGCCGACGAGCGCGCCGGCAGAAGTGCCGGCGACGCAATCAATCGGAATCTTGTGTTCCAGAAGAGCGCGCAACACACCGATGTGCGCGATGCCCCGCGCTGCGCCGCCGGAAAGCGCAAGACCGATGCGTGGCGCGATTTTTTGATCTCGAATCATACCGGATTCAATATCACGATCTCCGCCCGATCGCGGGCAGAGTCGCGAAAATTATCGATGGCCGTTTCGATCTTCCCTTCGGTCAAGGTCTGCTCGATATTGGCGCGTGCTTCGTCGAGTGTGGGCACGATCCGATTCGGAAAACGGCGGTGAAAGTCGGGCACAAAGTCGTCGCGATAATAGTCTTCGATCTCCTTTCGCGTAATCACGATGAAATTACGAAAACGAAAGTCGAGATACTTTTCAATTCTAACTCGCTGCTCGACGATCTCTTCGAACTTTAAGCTCGTTAGTCCGACTCGCTTCATCCGCTCCTGAAGCTCCGCCTGCGAAGGAAACTGCTTGACGTAATAGTCACGCGCGGTTTTGATCTCGTCTGGCCTGGGAGCGATCGCCGGCAGCTTTTCCGCCTCCTGAAGAATCAGTCTCTGATCTTCGACGAGGCGCAACACGGCATTCAAACTCTCAGACGTTGGGTTGGCCAGCGGCGTATCGGGCTGCAGGGCCAACTGCCAAAGTAGATCCGAATACGTTATCAAACATGATCTGCAGTCTGGCTGAACCCCGGCGTTCACGGTCGCCACCATTTTGTCGACGAGCTGCTGGCCGCGGCAAAGGGCAAAGGGCCAAGAGCAAAGGGCAAAGAAAAGCCCAGTCATGAAAACTCGTCTCAAGCTCTTCGAGGATTTCATCATATTTATTTCCGCTCTTCGCGCTTCGCTCTTTGCCCTTTGCCGTCTTAGAACGTCTGCGTGAACCGGAACTGCAATTGGCCGCGATTCAAGCGATAGACTGCCGGCGGGCCGTCGAGATTTCCACTTGATCCCCTTTGCGGGATCAGGAATTCCGGCTGCTTCAGCAGGAAACCGTAGTCGATGGCCAGCGCGCTGCCAAAAGGAGTCTGAATCCGAAAGCCAAGACCGACAGTGTTGCTCCAGTGCGCACGCAGGTTCTCTTCATTGATGCGCTCAAGGAGATTCGTTGTGGTAATTGGCGGGCGCTTGCCAAAGAGGTCGCCAACTCGCCGAAACACGTTACCTCCGTCATAGAACGGCACGGCCTGCAGGTCTTTTGTCAGTGGAATCCGCGCTTCGAGATTCAACAACGCCAACGCGTTGCCGCCTATGGGGACCGCGAACGGGTTGAGAAAAATAATGTTCTTGTTGCGATCGCGAAATGGTCCCTGGGGAATGACCACTTGCCGCGGCCCAGCCTCTTCGAAACCAAAACCTCGCAGGGTGGTCGAGCCTCCGGAAAAGAAACGCTCGCTTATGGGCAAGGTCAAGTCGGTCTCGTCTATTACACCGTTGCCGTTGCGGTCGCGCGGATTGAAAAGAGTTGCCAGGCCCAATGAGAAATTTCCGGCGAACACGGTGCGTCGCAGAGCGTCGACTTTGTAATAGCGCCGGTATGAGGTCTGGAATTTTTGGAAAGAGACATTGCCGCCCAACTGGCGGGACGCCAGGGAGTAGTCGAGCGTGAAAAAGTCGCCATGAGTTGGATCCAGTTGATTAAAGCGGCAGACTTCGCCCGGATGAGCGGAGGCCTGCTCGGCCGATCTCGGGATCCCCAGCTCGCATCTTTCACGAGTATCGCGCACAAACGAGGCCCCGAAACGAGAAAGCCGGATGGCTCGGTCAGGCAGCAGAATGTCCTTGATCAAAAGGCTCTGAAGATTGAAGAGCCGCACATCTTCGTAGGCGTAGCGCAGAAAAAAGACGGACCTCGTCCGGCGGTCAAGTTCGCGCTGAGTTTCCACGCTCACGGTGAAACGATTTATGGTCGGCCCGTTAGTGCGGTTGCCTAACACATCGATGGGATTGCCTTTCGCGTCGAGTCGTTGGACAATGCCGAAGGCGCCACGATCAATTGTCGAACGGAAAAAGCGCGTCACAGTCGAGTCTCGCTGGTACTGCACCGAAAGAGCCAGCGGCGCAAATTGTCTGGCGCCGTAACGCGCAAAATGGGGATCGGTATATTCAAACCGAAGCAGTTGTTGTCGTTGGCTTATGCGCAGCCGGACCGCGCCCTCGCGCAGCTTGTTCATTAAGTTGACGTTGCTAATCTCGAAAAGACCCAGCGGTCCGGCGTCAGTCGAATAGCCGCCGCCGTAGTCCATGACGCGCACCTTCTTTTCTTCAACGTCGATTATTACATCCCGCTTTTTCCCCGAGGCCGTTGCTCCGGCGCGTTCGGTATGAATGACCACTTGGCGATAAGCATCCGTGGCAAAGAGCGCGCGCTCGGCGTCGGTCAGCCGGTCGGCCCGCAGCAGGTCGCCTTCAGCCAGCCCGGTCGTGCGCACAATCGCGTCTCGTTTTGTTCTCTGGGTGCCGGCGTCGCCGGTCAGGCCATTGACAATAATCTGATTGATAAATACTTTGTCGCCTTCGTTATTAATCGAATAGACGATTCGCACCTGGTCGTCGCCATCCTTTTTCGGTAAGTCGTCGGTCGTAAAGTTCACGTCCACGTCTACATAACCGTCGCGCGCGTACAGATTAAGCAGACGGTCAACGTCAATCCTGGCTTGGGATTTTGAGTAAGGCGCGGCGACCACTGTTCCCAACTCTTTGCGCAGACGCGCTTCGGGGTAGACTTTGTTTCCGCGGATCTCGATGGCGGCTACGCGGGTGAGCGGACCCTCGGTTACCTGGAAGGTAATAATCAGGTCTTGCCCGTTGATCGACGCACCTTGCACTACTGCTGTAGCCGCGTGAAGGTAGCCAAAGTCCTGCATGTGCGCGGTTATAGTCCTTCGGTCCTGCTCGAGCAGGGGCACGCTGGTGTAGCCGCGGCCATAGCCCAGCAAAGGAATGAATCCGAGCGCGCTCGCCTTTTGCGACCTTAGCTCGCCCGCCACATCCTGGTAGGTAAGTTTGTTCGTGCCTGCGATGCGGATGTCTGCCAGCCGGTAGCGGCGGCCCCGTTCAACCTGATAGGTGATGTCAACAGTATGGCCGCCCAACTGGTCAGGATTCAGATTCTCGCAAGCAGCCTGCGTCGCGTTGTCTGCCTGCCCCGCGATTGGCGGGTTAACGCTACAGACCTGTGTAACCTCCGCAAAGAAGTATCCAGCTTCCTGCAACTTGTTGCGCAAGCGTCGGCCACCTTCAACGATTGCCGAGTAATCGATGTTGCCCTCATGCTTGATGGGTAACAATGCGCGCTGCTGTCTTTCACTGATCTTGTAGTTCGGGATGGCAACGTTGACCCTGGGGCCAACTTTGCCCTCCAGCTTGATGGAGATCCGATTGTTTTCCGCATCGCGTTCAACCCTTGCGTCGTCCAGCAGCGGCGCCAAAAACGCCTGATCGATCAGCGCCTGCCGGATACGGTTCAGGTCTTCGTCGAGTGCCTGGCGGGTAAACGGCGCGCCCGGCTTAAGAGTCAGAGTCGAGCTGACGGTTGCAGAATTGAAGTCCGTGATGGAAATGTCGAAAGCAGCCACGCGCGCTTGCTCGCCGGGAGTGACTGTGTAAGTAACGAACGCGCGGGTGCCGCTGGCGTCAAGCTGTTGCTTAGTCTCCACTGTTGCATTGAAATAACCGCGCTCGCGCAGATAGACCTGGATGTCATCGAGGTTGCGCGCAAGCGATTGTTTGGAAACTCGAGTTCCCGGTTTGATCATGTTGAGTTGGGCGCGCAACTCGTCTTCGTTGAGTTGCGTGCTGGCAACGTTTTCGATATCGATCCGAATGTTCTCCACGATAATCTGGCGCCGAATGATGAACCTCACTCGCAGTGGCGCACCTTTGCTACCAGAGCCAGTGTTATTGACTTCGCTTACTTCAACGCGCGCCGAGGCCACGCGACCTGAATCAAACAATGACTGCAGCGAGTCGCGAACATGCACCGCCGAGTAATCGGTGTTGGGAGCCACGCTAAGCAGAGACAGAAATTCGGCTTGCGCCGCCGGATCTGGCGGCGATCCCTCGAACGCGACTTCGACCGTCTGGATCGGTCTTCCTTCAAGATCACCGGTGTCAGGCGCTGCGATTGCGGTAGCGTTAAGCGTGAGCAGAGCCGATAAGACGCACGGCAAGCTGAGGACGCGTACCAGGCATGAAAATTTCACATCTGTTTGGCGACGCCAGGCATCCTGCATTCCGCTTTCCGCTCCCCGCTTGCTTCCTTTCACTGGTGCCCGCTAATCCCCCGCTTCAGAATCTTTTCCGAAACCTGATCTCGAAGTTGAATATGTTGCTGCGGGAACTGAGTTGTCTGGTCGAAGCCTGCTCGTACTGCGCCACAAACGAGAGTCGGTCCGAAACGCGATATTCGACGGTCAGTATCTGATTGGGATCTGAAGAGACGTTGGTCGAATAGGTAACTGACAATTCCTTACTGATCCGTTTTCCCAGCGTCAAACGCGCGCCTGGAGTCAATCCGGTACGTCCGCCGAGCACGGGATTGACTTCAAAGCGGCTCAGCCCGAAGAGTCTGTTTGTGGCGCGCTGCGCGGGCGCATTGATCAAAGCATCGGTCAGCAAGCTGGTCGCCGTTCCCAGCCCCGACTGCGCCAACACCGACGTGCTGGTGTCGGCCGATGAAAGGGTCCCGGTTGTGATCAGGGACACTATGTCGGCTTGAGGCAGCGCCGGTTCGGAGCTTACGGCAGCCTGAGGCTGCGACAGCGGTCCAGTGAGGCTGACGATGACCCGGTAACCGCGAATCTGTGACTCAGCCTGAACATTGATCAACGGATCGGCGTCGCGGCGAGCCGGCAGATCCATGAAAGCCCGCGTGATATCGTAGCGATCGTTGCGAAAGTTTAGTATGCCGCTGGTTACAGTGATTCGGCCGGCAATGATCGGATCTTTTATTGATCCATCGAGTTGCAGGGAAACTGATCCTATGAGATCGGCAAGATTGTTCTTCACCGCCAGCGCGTTGCGGCCCTCAACCCGTAAGCCGCTAAACTGAGCAGTTCTGACCAGTGGTGACTCGCCGCCTTGTTCGATTGATTCTGGCGGACGGCGATTGATCAGATCAGCCAATTCAATGTCCTTCGTATATTCCGCGCGACGCAAGTTGACGACGCCTCCAATCACCTGGGCTTGTTCTGTGCCCTTGATCTCGAGGTCGGTATCGACTGTTGATCTGAAATCCTGCGGGAAGGGGACCGTTATCTTGTCGCCATGAACGTTCAGCGAGAACTGAGAAATGGTGAAACCTTCCAGTATCGCGCCTCCGGTTGCAGTAATGGCGCCGCCGCCCAATTTGCCTTTGAACGATTCGATCTGCGCCTGATCGGCATTGAATCTTACCAGCGATCTGACATTGGAAAGTTGCCAACGATCGTTGCCGGCGAGCACTGCGAGCGAAGCGCCCGTCAGCAATATTGAGCCGTTGACTTGGGGATGGCTGTAGGTGCCACTAATTCTGACGGCTAAGTCAGCGGTTCCCGAAGCGAACACATCCTGAGAGAGTCCGTTGAGGACGCTCAAATTCAGCCGGCCATCAATGGAAAGAGTCTCTCGCCCACCTTCTCTAACGGCGACCGCTCCGTCGATAACAATGTCTGTTCCGGTACCGGTAAATCTTGTCCTATCGAACCCAACTTCATTCGCTGTCAGGTGCACCGTGAAGGGCGCGGCAGCCGCGATGGGGATCTCTGCAACCTGGAAGCTCAGTTTCTTAAACTCCGCGGCGCCCCGCAGTCCGTCAAGTGAGAAATAGCCGTCCTCATCAACCAGATTGCCGCTGGCTTTGATGGTCGCCGTCGCGCGCCCGGTCAGCTTCACGCCGGCGTTGGGAAGAGCAATCGCCAGTACATTGGTTAGATCGGCGTCGTTGAGTGTGGCATCGATGGTTGCGGGCAACTGTTCGTTCGCCAGATTAACGAGGGCAGTGGTGACCACAGACTGGCCAAACAGGTCAGTGGTGAACGTGACGTTGAGCTGTTTGTTCTCGGTTCGCCCGACCAGTGCAATCGTTTTTATTGGCCGGCCACTGATTACTACGTCATGGCCCTGAACATCAAAGCTAATCTGATAGGAAGAGAAATCTTTCTCGAGAAAATTGCCCTGTATGTGCAGCGCGGAAACGTCGACCGTGCCCGTCAAGTCGCGCAAACCAGGTTTGCCCGTGAGCGTAGCGAGCCGATTAAGCTGAATCGCCTGCCCGGTCGCTTGTAGATCGCCGATGTTGCTGGCCGTGTTGTAAGTGCCGCGCGCGGCGATGTGCCCGGCCGCGAAGCGTGCGTCAACAACTTCCAGATTGACGTTCGAGCCGTTGAAAGTCGCACGCGCTACGATGCTGTCAAAGGGCTCTCCCGCGAGACTGCCTTTGCTGAATTGCAGGTCGGCGCTGCCGTTCATTGCTCCTGGTATGCCGGTAATATTGATGTGCCCGGAGAGATCCGACTCTATGTCCGCTTTCGAAACTGCGCTGCCCACCCTATTAGCGTTAGCACTGAAGAAAGGAAGCGCCATCAGCACTCCGGCGTTCAGGCGATCCAGAGTGGCGGCAAGCGCAATATTGTTTTCGCCAACACGCGGAGCCTCGAGCGTGAACTGCATTCCGCCGCCGTTCGCTTCTGTAAGCTGCCCCCTGGTGACGCGAAGCTCCGTGGGTGTGCTGCTGAACGAAGCCGCGAGAGATCCGATATCCCGACCGTTAATTACCAGCGACGCGAGCGAAACGCGGCCATCGAGACTTGGATCAGTTAACTTCCCGCGCACTTTTCCGTTGAATGTCAGTTGGCCCGCAAGCTCGAGGCCGTAGTCATTCATCCGGTCGTCGACGTCGCTAAGAAAGCCCGACGAGACAAAGACACTCTGCAACTCGGCTGCGTCGGATGAGTTGAGATCAACCTGCAAATCTGAGTCGCCTGCGAATGAGAATTGACCGGTGGCTTTTAAGTGGCTTACGGCCGTTTGCAGATCGAGGTGTTCAATCTGAAACAGTCCGTTGTTCGCATGTACCACAACTTCGCCGGAAATCGGCTTCCGATCGCTCTTTACGTCGACGGCCTCGGCGACAAACTGAGTGTTGATGGTTCCCGACGCTTTCTTGAAATCAGTACCGGGAAAGGTCAGATCAACTTTGCCACTGGCCTTTCCCGCTAATGGCAACGCTCTCCCCGACAGAGCGACTATTGGGCCTGAGACTTCAAGGTTGGAGAAAGCCGTCACAACGTGCGAGGCGCCGCCGCCGGCAAGACTAATGGTTGCGCTGCCGCCGGCGCTGCCGTTGAACATGTCCGCCGTAAAATCCTTTAGTTGCAGCTCGGTATTGGTGGCCGCCAGAGCGGCTTTCGCCTGGCCCAGGTTCATCTGGCCCAACACGCCGCCGCCAATGCTTAGGTCCGCACTCGCCCGGTAACGGCCGGAAGGTTCAACGACAAACACTGGCTTTGCCAGCTTCACGTTTTCCAATTGGCCGTTGGCTAACTTGATCATGCCGGGATTGATATCCGCGGTTGAGCCTTCTACTCTCCCGGCATGTATCGACAAACGCACGCCGGCAATGTTGAAGCTGGCGATCTCGGCCCCGGCGACGATTGCGCCACCTACCAAAACCTCCTTAATGTTGACGTTGGTGCCCGTGGGCGAAGCCGCAAAGTCGATGGCGTTCGCTTTGACTTCTTTCGCGTGCGCATCCGCAGCGGTGATCTCGCCGGCCTTTGCGTTGTCGATCGTACCCGCAAACGAGTTCTTTTCATTGCGCAGACGCAGCTTTGAGGCGCTGATTCCGTTGACCTTAGCCCCGGACGTCGTAAGTCCATTGGCGGTAAACTGGCTTGCCGACGCCGTCAATACGCCGTCATTCATTTCGGCCCGCGCGTCATGCAGAATCAAACCAACGATCGTAGCAGCGCCGTAACTTCTCTCCGCCGCGGCGCGCAATTCGCCGATCCAGCGAAAGTCCGAACCAGTCCCCATCACTCCGCCCGTGAGCTGCACGCTGTTAAGCTGAAAATCGCCGGCCGCCAGTAGTTGCGCCACAGCGCGTCCGTTGAGGTCATAACTCTTGCCCTGGCCTGAACCCGCCGCAGTGACATTGAATCCCTGCAGGCGCACACCATCAACTGCCAGCGCGTCTGATTTGATGCTGCCCTGAATTTTGTAGTGCTCACCTTCGCCTGAAACTGTGCCGGTAAAGCTTCCGCCGCCTCGCAAAGCAGTGCCCGGTTGCAACACATCCGAAAGCTGTGTCAGATCGACCGTCGAAGTGACGTTCATCTGATAACGCAGCGCGCGCCAGTCGTCCATCGTGCCTTGCAGATGCACCTCGGCGACCGGCGATCGCAACACCAGTTCCTGGATCTCGGCGCGGGTCTCGTTTACGCGCGCGCGCGCCTCAATGTCGATGTTGTTCACGGGTCGCCCATCGTAAACGAACGTGGAGTTAGAGGCGGCGAGATTGACGCGGTTCATCACGCTCGCGGCGGGAGCGTTTATGTTGTCAGGTTCAATGATGGCGCGAACGTTGTTCGCTTCACCCGACAGCGAATGCTGCACATCGCCATAGTGAATAACAGAATTCTTGATCTCGACGTGGGCGGTTGAATAAGCGAAGAGGATCCACTTATTGGGCTCGGGCGGTGGAATATGGATGTTGCGAAAGTTCGAGCGGCCCTGGTCGTCAAACTTTACCCAGACTTCGAGCCCTTCAATCTTCAGATCCTTCAGGTCGACGTGGCGTTGCAGATTGAGCGCGTACAGATCTTGAATGCGTGCGGTGGCAACGTCGCGTGGAAGTTCTTAATCTCAGCGCGGATGCCGTATTTCGAGAAGTCGTCCTTGATCTGGCTGGCAACGTAGCGGTCGATGTAGCCGAGCCGGTAAATGAGCGCGAGAACCAGGATCAGTACCGCAATCCCCACTACGATAGCGATGGCTGCGATGAAAGCGTTCAGGCGCGTGAAGAACCGGCGACGACGACGCAGCGTCGGATTAGTATCCGATCGGCGGCTGTTGGCCGAACCCTTCTTAGTTTCGTTTGACGATTCGGCTGAACCTTCGTCGCGATCGTTTGCAGACATAGCACAAAGCCGCCAGCGCGGCTCTCAGTATCTCAATTGAAAGGAGGAGAGCGCGAAAAACCAAAAACGAGCCTTACGAAAAAGCCGGGGGGCTTACATATTAAAGGCTCGCAATCCGAAACTCAAAGACGACAGATGGCCGCAACGCTCAGGTTCGTTGCTCCGCCTCCTGCTCGCTCCCCCTCGCACTGAGATGCGCCGGTTCGCCGAGGTAAACATTGCCGACGACTTCGAGCTCGAATCCTTCGAGCGCCGCGACCTTTGGGGGATGGTTCGTCAGCAGCAGGATGCGCCGCAGGCCGAGGTCGTGAAGGATCTGCGCGCCGATGCCGTAGTCTCGATTCAACCCGTAGCCGGTCTCCATGCTCGCTTCCTTTTTGCCGAGGTCGCGTTCCTGCATCAGCGCGTAGGTGCGCAGTTGATGCACCAGATCGAGACTGTGCTCGCGTTGCCGCAGATAGAGAACCACTCCCCGCCCGGCACCGGCGATCTTTTCCAGCGCTGCATGAAGCTGAAATCCCGTGTCGTCGACGAGCGAGCCGAACATATCGCAGGTGACGTTCTCTGTGTGAACGCGCACCAACACCGGCTCGGTTGTCGTGACGTCGCCCATCACCATCGCCAGGTGTACGTCCGCATTGATGATGTTCTCGTAAGCGATGGCCCGAAAGCGTCCGTAGACTGTCGGCAGATCGGTTTCCGCGACGCGGCGCACCAGCATCTCTTTGCTGATGCGATAGCGCACCAAATCCGCCACGCGAATCATCTTCAAACGATGAGCACCGGCAAAATCTTTCAGTTCCGGCAGCCGCGCCATCGTTCCGTCTTCATTCATGATCTCGCAGATCACACCGGCAGGATACAAGCCAGCGACGCGCGCAATGTCAACGCTGGCCTCAGTCTGTCCTGGACGGACCAGTACACCACCCTTCTTTGCGCGCAAAGGAAAAATGTGACCGGGACGCGCAAGGTCCCGTGGGCGCGTCTGCGAATCGACCGCTGTCAGAATGGTAGTTGCGCGGTCTGACGCTGAGATGCCTGTGGTGACGCCTTTGCGCGCGTCAATTGAAATCGTGAACGCTGTGCCATGAAAAGAGGTGTTGTCAGCCACCTGCGTCGTCAAGTGCAACTCGTCGCAACGCTCTTCGGTAAGTGGCAAACAGATTAGGCCGCGCGCGTGCCGGGCCATGAAGTTGATTATTTGCGGCGTGACTTTTTCTGCCGCGCAGACCAGGTCGCCTTCATTCTCGCGATCCTCATCATCGACGATGATGATCATCCGCCCTTCGCGAATATCTGCGGCAGCGTCTTCGATGGAAGCAAATGGCATCGGTTTTATGCGATTTTGAGACTTGAGATCCCCCAATGCTTTTGTATGTTACCTGAAAGGCTCTCGTTTTGAGAAACTCGCGCCACTGCGCCTGGAAAGTTAGTGCGAACCGATTGAAGTCGTTGAGCATTTCGCGACTCTGTCCTCCGCTCGGCTTCTGGTAATGGACTCTCAAGTGGGGTTCTCTTTCGCACCATCTTTCGTCCAAATTCTAGAATCGATGTCTGAGCATTGGACAGAAACGTCCGCTGGACTGGTCCGGATCTAAACGCAATTGCATAAAAACCGAGCGATCTTCGAAATCGGCTCCGGTGCGCAGCAATGGCCCGGCATTTGCGAACAGTTTTCTGATCTTCTGTAAACTTCGCGTTAGCTTTTTGGTGCCGGAATGTGCGGGCTGGTAAATCTCCAACTCTAAGCGTTAATCCGAATCGGGAGGAAAATATGCTTCGTAAGCTACTCTACTTAGGTGTTGCGACCTTTGTGGCCATGACTATAAGCGCAATTGCTTATGGTGAGGCCGTAGCCCCCCAGGCTCATAGTAGCAATAACCTTTTGAAGGCGGCTATCGAGCCGGTCGACACATCTCAGCGTCAAGTTCAAACAGACTCCCTGGTGGTTGCGGCGTTCAGTAAGAACACCGCATTTGCACCCTCGGCCGCAAGGGGCACAGTCATGGTGAGCCCGACCGATAAGACGGGTCCAAGCTATACCACCGAAGCGGTGGTTGTCCCTCCGGGAGTTCCCGAACCGTTCTCGATGGTCTTGCTTGGCACGGGTCTCGTAGGTTTGGCGGCATTCATGCGTAAGCGTCGCTAAAGTCAACGCGAATGCTCAGTTCTTTAAGCGCCGGAACGTGCGGGCTGGCAAATCTCCAACTCTAGCGTTAATCCGAATCGGGAGGAAAATATGCTTCGTAAGCTACTCTACTTTGGTGTTGCGACCTTTGTGGCCATGACTATAAGCGCAGTTGCTTATGGTGAGGCCGTGGCCCCGCAAGCTCGTAGCGCCAACAACCTTTTGAAGACGACCGTTGAACCAAGCGACACATCTCAGCGTCGAGTTCAAACTGATTCCCTGGCGGTGGCGTCATTCAGTAACACCGCATTTGCACCCTCGGCCGCGAAGGGCACAATCACGATGAGCCCAACCAGTAGTACGGGGCCAAGCTTTAGCAGCGAGACTGTGACACCACCTGGGGTTCCCGAACCGTTCTCGATAGTCTTGCTTGGCACGGGTCTCGTAGGCTTGGCGGCATTCATGCGTAAACGTCGCTGAGGTCAACGCGATCCTCAGTTTTTTGGTGCCGGAACGTGCGGGCTGGCAAATCTTCCAACTCTAACGTTAATCCGAATCGGGAGGAAAAATATGCTTCGTAAGCTACTCTACTTAGGTGTTGCCACCTTTGTGGTCATGACCATAAGCGCAGTTGCTTTTGGTGAGGCCGTAGCCCCCCAAGCTCGCAGTGGCAATAACCTTTTGAAGCAGCAAGAACACCGCATTTGCACCCTCTGCCACAAAACGCACGGTCACGATGAGCTTCAACACTATCAGCGGCGGTGGCTGCGAGGATAGCGAATGCGACGGAACCGTTGCGGCTGTGCCTGAACCGTTCTCGATGGTCTTGCTTGGCACGGGTCTCGCAGGCTTGGCGGCATTCATGCGTAAACGTCGCTAAGGTCAACGCGGTCCTCAGTTTTTTAGCGCCAGAACGTGCGGGCTGGCAAATCCGAATCGGGAGGAAAAATATGCTTCGTAAGCTACTCTACTTAGGTGTTGCCACCTTTGTGGTCATGACCATAAGCGCAGTTGCTTTTGGTGAGGCCGTAGCCCCCCAAGCTCGCAGTGGCAATAACCTTTTGAAGTATCGAGCCAATCGATACCTCGGAGCGTCGAGCTCAAACTGATTCCCTGACGGTCGCGGCGTTCAGTAACACCGCTTTTGCGCCTTCGACCGCAAGGGGCACAATCACGACGAGCCCAACGAATGGAACCGGTCCAAGCTACACTAACGAGATTTATTCGGCAATCCCCGAGCCGTTCTCTATGGTCTTGCTGGGCACGGGTCTCGCAGGCTTGGCGGCAATGATGCGCAAACGTCGTTGAGACAAGCGGGATCATCGCTCCACGCTGACGGCTTCGCCTAATCTACATTAGCCTGCTCCATTTTCTAACAAGCGAGCCGGTTAGGGGGACCCCTATGCCGGCTCGCTTCTGCCTTTCCGGCAAGAGTCCGAGAGAACCTGAGATTTGCTCGCCGTCCCTTACTCTCAGACGGACTTCATTCAGCACGTCGGCGACCTTCAGATTCAAACCGATATCGAAGCTTAGGCTCCTCGGTTAAATGCTTCTCTCAGTTCCTGAGTCAGGAATAAATAGACGTTGCGGTGGCGCCCAAAGCTTCAAGGGTTCGTGGTCTTATTTGTAGCCCAGGTCGGCCAGGCTTTCTATCGTCAGTGATGAGCTTTCACTCGTCAGGTGTGGGTCGAGGGTCAGGAGGCGCTCGACGTATTTGGCAATGACGTCGGCTTCGAGATTCACTTCGTCGTTGGGCCGCAGTTGCGAAAGGTTAGTCACTTCCCAGGTCTTGGGAATGATCGCCACTTCGAAGTAATAATCAGCAAGACCGGCGATTGTAAGGCTGATTCCCTCGACTGAGACCGAGCCTTTGAAGACGAGATATCGCGCAATCTCTGGCGGATAGGCAATGCGCACGGTCCACGACCCGCCGTGATCTGTAGCGCTTAGAAAACGTCCGCGCGCATCCACGTGACCCTGGACGATGTGGCCGCCAAGCCGCGTTGATGGAGTCACCGCACGTTCGAGATTTACCGGCGATCCTGGCCGCAATCGCCCCAGCGTTGAGCGATCCAGCGTCTCGCGTGACCCATCGGCAGCAAACGAATCTTGACGCACGTCGAGCGCGGTCAGGCAGACACCATTAACGGCAATCGAATCGCCATCGCGCGAGCCTTTGGTCACGGTGCGCGCGACAATTACAATCCGCGCTCCTTCACCGCGTCGCTCAATACTGCGCACGACGCCAAGTTCTTCGATGATGCCAGTGAACATTCTTACATTTCCGATTGCCAATTGCCGATTGCCGATTTGCGGTTAGAACTGGAGATAGCGCAGAAGAGTTACGATCACGGCAATCAGAATGCCGACAATTATGATCGCGAAATTGAAGGCCAACATCCAGATTGGCTCAGCCTTGAACGAAAAGCTGAATAGGGTTCTCGCTTTCATCTTTGTGTCTCTATACCTCCAGGGCCATGTCCTGTCCTTTCACACACGATCTTCATCATGCGTTCGAAAACCTGCTGGGCCCGCAACCCGGTTGAGTCAATTACGATCGCGTCGTTAGCAACCAGGAGCGGCGAATCGGCGCGAGTCGAATCGCGACGGTCGCGCTCGTTCATGTCCGCAAACGTCTCTTCAAAACTGATTTTCGCAACCTGCTTCTGCTCTTCTGCGAAACGCCTTCGCGCGCGCTCTTCGGACGAAGCAGTCAAAAAGAATTTGACGTCTGCGTCGGGAAAGACGACCGTGCCGATATCGCGGCCATTGAGCACCGCGCCGCGAAGGCCCATCTCGCGCTGGCGCCGGACCATCGCACGCCTGACTGCGGGAATCGTCGAGATCACCGATGACATGTGCGTTACTTCTTCACTGCGAATCTGTTCCGTCACATCGCGGCCATCGAGAGTTACCCGCAAGGAATCCGGATCGCCTGCGAGGTCAATGTCCACGCGCGCAGCCAGCGAACCGACCGCAATATCGTCAGTCGCGTTAACGCTGGATTCAAGCACGGCCAGCGCCACCGCGCGATACATTGAGCCAGTGTCGATGTAGAGCAAATCTAAAGCGCTCGCCAGCATTCGCCCAAGTGTCGATTTGCCTGCGCCTGATGGGCCGTCAATAGCAATGATCATAATCCTGGGAGCGCGAGCATCGCGGGTGCCAGGCTGCCCGCATGCGTTTCATTTACACAAACGCCGCAAACACCTCATTCGAAAACAGCGCGCCGTTTGGCGTCAGTCTAATCAACTCACCATCCACTTCAATTAATCCCGCTTCACAAAAACGCGCCAGATCATCTTTGTATTCTTCGCGCGGGTCGGCACCGAAACGATCCGCAAACGATCGCGCATCCAACCCTCGCATCATCCGTAGCCCCAGAAACATTGATTCCGCGCGCGCGTCTGCATCGCTCAGGACCGTTCCTTCGACGATGGCAGAACGATTGCTCTCCAGTGACTCCGTATAGCGCGCAACATCGCGTTCGTTGGACCAGCGGCGAAATCTGCCGTCGTAAGAATGCGCCGAACAACCAAAGCCATAGTAAGGAGCGCCGGTCCAGTATTTGGTGTTGTGACGCGACTCGAGGCCCGACAGGCAAAAGTTCGAGATCTCGTAATGCTCATAACCAGCCTGGCGGACTCTGTCTAACATCCGCGCGTACATCTCAGCAGCCAGATCATCGTCGGGCGTCGGGTGCATGCCGCGTCTGATTTGATCGGCGAGCGGCGTGCCTTCGTGAATATCGAGCAGGTAGAGCGACAGATGCTCCGGCCGTAGCGCCAGCGCTTCGTCAAGATTACGGACCCAGCCATCAAGCGTTTGACCCGGTAGGCCGGCAATCAAATCAAAGTTGATGTTGTCGAAACCGGCTTCGCGCAGATGACCAAACGTATTGCGTATATCATCTGAGGTGTGCGTGCGCCCCAACCGGCGAAGCTGATCGTCATCGAAAGTCTGCGCGCCAAAGCTCGCGCGATTGACGCCGAGATGTCGGAGTTCGCGCAGCTTTTTACTCCACAATTCCGGGCCCGGATTCATCTCCAGCGTCACCTCGGCGCCACCAATAACGTTGAAGCTATAATGAACCGCGTCGAGGATTTGCTGAACCTGATTTGGCGAAAGCAACGAAGGCGTGCCGCCGCCAAAATAGATCGTGTCAACATCCTCGGGCTCGACTTCGTTCCACTCGCGAATCTCTTTCGCAACCGCGCCGACATACTTTTCCGTCAGCGCAGACTCGTACATCCCCGTCGCAAAGTCGCAGTAAGAGCAACGCGAGCGACAGAATGGAATGTGAATATAAACGCCGGCGTGCTTCATGGCTCTATCTGCGGATTCCTATTTCCCTATTCGTTTCAAACTGCCATCGCCGCTGATCGACTTGCTCTGGCTGCGCGCGACGCGCTCGGCTTCCGCAAACACGCGGAGGAAATTCTCGCCTAGAATCTTGCGAATATCCTTTTCACTGTAACCGCGCTTCAGCAACTCATAGGTGATGTTCGGCAGCATCGAAACATCGCCGGCGCCTTCGGGAAAGTCGTTCGCGCCGTCAAAATCCGCGCCGATGCCGACGTGATCGATGCCTGCAACCTTCACAATGTGATCGATGTGATCGACCAACTTTGAAATCGGGGTCGGTGGCAGCGGATTTGCCGCTTCCAGCTTGTCTTCTTCTTCAGCCAGCCGCTCGGGATCGTCTTTGTACTTCAAGGCGATGGCGTCCGTCTGCAGCTTCAGTCGCTTGTCCCGCTCAGCGCCGGCCTTGATCGCGTCCGCGTCGATGAACGCGGCATAGAAGTTTACCTGCACCACGCCACCGTTCTTGGCTATCCGCAGCAACAGATCATCTGGAATATTGCGCGGCTGGTTGGTCAACGCGCGCGCCGAAGAGTGCGAAGCGATGACCGGAGCTTTCGAGACATCAAGCGCGTCGCTCATGGTCTTATCCGAAACATGCGAGACATCAATCAGCATTCCCAATCGGTTCATCTCGCGCACCACTTCCTTGCCGAAATCGCTCAGACCATTGTGTCGCTTCTCGTCGCGGCCGGCGTCGGCCCAGTCATTTGTGTTGTTCCAGGTCAGCGTGATGTAGCGTACGCCGAGGCGGTGAAACTCGCGCAGCGTCGCCAGGGAGTTCTCAATTGCATGCCCGCCTTCAATTCCCATCAAGCAGGCGATCTTCCCCTGCTTCTTCGCTTTTCGAATGTCAGCCGCGGTCGTCGCAAACATCAGATCGTTCGGGCGCCGCTCGACCGCGC
>WNGK01002508.1_pt1 | contig 20312 bp, 11 predicted proteins | sample 5400601 | NCBI WGS metagenome assembly WNGK01 (sample SAMN13153376, study PRJNA577476) | soil metagenome | isolation source: 60 cm soil or saprolite under Garry oak tree replicate 1 | place: USA:California | collected 2016-06-15
TCAAAGACGAACGCGTGCTCGCAGCGCTGGCCAAAGTGCCGCGCGAAGAATTTGTTCCGCAAGATTCGCGCGCTGCCAGTTATGAGGACGGGCCGTTGCCCATCGGTTACGATCAAACCATTTCGCAGCCCTACATCGTGGCGTTCATGACCGAAAAACTCCAGCCGATGCCGAACAATCGTGTTTTGGAAGTCGGAACAGGCTGTGGTTATCAGGCAGCCGTTTTAGCTGAACTGGTGGCAGACGTTTACACGATCGAGATTATCGAGCCGCTTGCGAAAAATGCCGAAGCGACACTGCAACGGCTTGGATACAAAAACGTGCATGTGAAAGTGGGCGACGGCTACAGCGGCTGGCCGGAGCACGCGCCTTTCGATGCGATCATAGTGACTTGCGCGCCGAATCACGTGCCTCAGCAACTCACCAATCAACTTAAAGACGGCGGACGCATGATCATTCCCGTGGGCGAGCGATTCGCACAGGAGCTGTACCTGCTTGAAAAGAAAGATGGTCGGCTGAGAGAAAGTGCAGTCTTGCCTGTCCGCTTTGTGCCGATGGCGGGCGAGGCGATGAAGTCAAAATGATCTGCGTTGGTCGATTACTGATCACCAATCACTATCACTTGATCGCCGCCAGTTTTTTCAAATCAACACGCTTAATCCACTCCTGCAATTCGCTCGGTTCCTGGTTCTGCAACTCGATCTGGACAAAATAACGATTCGCAACCATCACCCATAGGGTGGCGTGTTTGCTTTCTTTCTCAAAAGCTTCAAAACCGGAGTTGCCATTGATGGTGACAGATTTGCCGTAACCTTCGCTGCTTTCGCTATTGTTATTCCACGCAGCTGTGGTGGCACTGACATAATCCGGATTAGCAACAGAATCCAGTATGCTAATCGCCGCGGTCGGCGTTTTGTCCCCTTCGCCTTTGTGATAATCCCGATGGACGTTTGTGATTCTGAAGCCACCGACGTCTTCGGTTGAGCCCTCTGGTTTATCAGCGGTCCAGCCCGACGGCGGTTCCGGTAAAATTGGGAGCAGTTTCTGATAATCGACGGCGTCAGGGACGAGAATCGGTTCGTTCTGTGCCTGCGCCAGCCCGAGCGCAATGCCGGTAACCAATGTCAGGATGAAAAATCCGACGTGTGCCGGAGAATAAGCGCGAACCGATGTTTTCATGGTAACCTTTCCTGCGCGATTCGGGATTATGGTACCCGATTGACTTTACCTTAGCTGTCAAGACGCTTGCGCCATGCGTATTTTAGCGCCCACACATGAACACGGTCCAAGACCGTTTGTCGCCTCTCCCTTGCTAAGGGAGAGGGTAGGGTGAGGGTGCTTCCAGTGTCATTTACGGTGCAAACCCCTCACCTCAATCCTCTCCCCTTGCATAAGGGGAGAGGCGAACGAATTCTCGAGCGACGCGCGACGAAGTTTGTCACAGCGCTATGCCTTATCGCGGTGGCGGCTCGGCTGATTTTCATCAATCAGCCCTTTGTTGATCACTGGAGCTGGCGGCAAAGCGACGTCGCGGCGATTGCACGCAACTTTGCCGAAGGAGGTTTTCGTTTTGCGTATCCGCAGATCGATTGGGCTGGCGATGCGACCGGTTACGTTGGAACGGAATTTCCGATTCTGCCGTTTGTTGCCGCGATTTGTTACAAATTTGCCGGCGTTCACGAGTGGATCGGACGCAGCCAGGCCGTGATCTTCTTTGCCGTTTCGCTGCCATTTTTCTTTTTGCTCGTACGCGAAATCCTTGGCAGCACAGCAGCGGTTTGGGCGGCATTTTTTTTCAGTTTCGCGCCATTGAATATTTTTGCCGGGCGCTCATTCATGCCGGACGTCCCGTCTCTGAGCCTCTCGATCATTGGCTTATATCTTTTTCTGCGTTGGACCCGTGATCGTGACTCGCTGTCCTTTTTTCTCGCTGCGATCGCGATCTCGCTATCGATCCTGATCAAGGCCACGAGCATCGTTGTCGCGGCTCCTCTTTTGTATTTGGCTGCAGCGGCGGTCTATGACCGCCGAAATCCAAGGAAGGGCGATCTCCAGTCCGCCCCGACGGTTGTGGAAAGCGCCGCTGCTTGTTCCGTCGGCGCTCACAGAGCGCCGCTACAGTGGCTCGCTCTCTTCGCGGCTATCACAATCCTGCCGTCGCTCGCGTGGTACTTGCACGCCTATCAAATCGCAGAGCGATTTTATCCGCATCATTTCTTCGGCGCCGGCGGAGTTCGGATCGAAAAATTCTCGTGGTACTGGGGCGTTGCGCAAGAGACGGCAACAGCGAGTCTGACGCCGCTTCTCTCGGTCATTGCGTTCGTCGGTTTATTCGTCGCACTGCGACGGAGATACTCCCTCCTGTTCCATTGGTGGCTGGCTGCAATGATTCTGTTTATCGTCGTCGCCGGTTACGGGAATCGCCATCCGTGGTATCAACTTCCTTTAGTGCCGATCGCCGCTGCCTTCGCAGGGGCTGCCTGCGCTTTTTTGGTGTCGAAAATCTTCTGGCGTCCTGCCGCGATCACATTATCGATCCTGCTCGCGAGTTCCTTTGCAATTCTTTCCTGCCTGAACGTGCGACCACTTTACGAATCGTCGGCCGCTCAACTTCGCGACGCCGCCCTGGAACTAAACAAAATCACTCCGTCCGATGCATTGATCGTTGCCGCGGACACCGGAGATCCGACGATATTTTATTATGCCAAGCGCAAGGGCTGGCATTTCCTGGAGGAAGACGGCATTTACGCCGGCAATCCGAGTGATAGCCAGGAGGTGACTGCGAATCTGGAAGAGTTGCGCCGGCGCGGCGCCACACACGTTGTTTTCACCATCAATACTTTCTGGTGGTTGGATTACTATCCTGAATTCGCACAGCATCTCGCCGCAAACGCAACGCTGACAGAAGCGACTCCAGAATTTAAAATCTACAGGCTGACTGCCACTGCGAGGTGACAATATTTGGCTTCCGATTTCTCAGGCGTGTCATGCCGAGCGAAGCCGAGACATCTCTGGAATTAAAAGGATGAGTTCGAGAGATTCCTCGACTCCGCTCGGAATGACAGAATTGGAAACATCAAAGCCGCGCCGTCAGCTTGGATTATTCGATGCCACGATGATCGTGATGGGCGGCATCGTGGGCGCGGGAATCTTCGCGAATCCTTCTGAGGTGGCGCACCGCGTCCACACGCCGTTCCTCATCCTCGGCGTCTGGGTGGTGGGTGGCCTGATCGCCATGTGCGGCGCATTTATCTGGGCTGAGCTGGCGACACGCCTGCCCGCCGCGGCGGGTGGTCAATACGTCTATCTACGCGAAACGTATCATCCTGCGATTGCATTCATGTACGGCTGGGGACTGCTTCTCATCACGCAGACTGGCGGCATGGCTGCGGTGGCAGTGATCTTTGCGTCTTATTTTCGCGAGCTCATGGGAGCGAATTGGAACGACAGCGTGGTCGCTGGAGTCACGCTCCTTGTGTTGACCGGTATTAATTGCTTGGGAGCCCGCGCGGGCAGCAATGTGCAGAGCGGACTCATGTTGTTAAAAATTGGCGCGATTGCGGCGCTCGTAATTATAGGATTTGCGGTTGGCCATCCGGCGACTTCGGGACTTAAGTCGGGAACGTTGCTTGGCGGCCCGGCGTCATTCGGCCTGCTGAAAAGTATCGGCGCGGCGATGGTTCCGATCGCTTTTGCCTACGGCGGATGGCAGACGGCCACTTTTGTTGCCGGTGAAATGCGCGATCCGCGCCGGGATTTATCTGGCGGACTACTAATCGGCGTGAGTGGCGTGGTAGCTCTTTACCTTGCAGTCAATCTGGCGTGTTTGGTGGTGCTCGGTCCGGCCGGCCTGGATGCGACAACAACTCCCGCTTCTGATCTGATGCGAATCGCACTAGGGGAGCGCGGCGCGCAATGGATTGCGATCGCAATCACAATTTCCACGCTCGGTTTCCTTAGCCAAAGCATGCTCACAGCTCCGCGCGTGTATTATGCGATGGCGCGCGACGGACTTTTCTTTGCAAGCGTCGGCAAACTGTTCGGAAAGTCGGGAGCGCCCATTGTCGCGATTGTTCTCCAAGGGTTGGCGGCGCTTCTCATTGCTGTTTCGGGAACGTATGGAGAGATCCTCAATTTCGAAGTAACTGTTGATTTCATTTTCTTCGGAATGACCGCGGCAGCCCTGTTGATTTTGCGGCGGCGCGGCATCGGCTCGAATGCTGTGATCTATCGAGTGCCGGGCCATCCGTTCACGACAATGCTGTTTGTCTTGTCCTGCGCGGGGATCGTGGTAAGCGCCGTCCTGGCGTCACCTCGTAACAGCGCGATCGCGCTGTGCATCATGCTGGCGGCTCTCCCGGTTTATTATTTTTGGAACAGATTCAGCCGCGGATAGAGCAAATTCAGACCAGCAGCGGTCATCCGCAGATTTCATAGATTTTCACACATTGATTTAACTCTGCTAAAAATCTGTGTGAATCTGCGCAATCTGTGGATCGTTTTAAACTGATGATCAGCGGACACTACCTCGAATGAGACACAAGCATTCCGATTACATGCAGTGGTCGAAGACGCAAAGCCGCGCGCGTTTTAATCTGGCAACCAGCGGCGTCGCGCCATTTCCTCTTCGCGAGCTACCAGTCAAGCTGGAGGCGCTGGAAATTAACGGCGACGACAGCTATGGCTACCCGCCGTTACAGACAGCGATCGCCGCGCATTACGGAGTTGATCCCGAATGCGTGGTCGAATCCGCGGGTACATCTATGGCGAATCATCTCGCCATGGCAGCGATCATCGAACCCGGCGACGAAGTTTTAATCGAACATCCCGCTTATGGGCCAATCGTTGACGTCGCCAATTATCTGCAAGCAAATGTGCGACGCTTCACGCGCGCGGAGGAAAACGGCTGGGCTGTCGATCCGAAGGAAGTTCTACGTTCCATCACACCGAAGACGCGCCTGGTCGTCATCACGAATCTTCACAACCCAACCAGTGCGCTTACTCCGGAGTCAGTTCTGCGTGAAGTTGGCGATATCGCGCGCAGTATTGGAGCTCTCGTGCTGGTCGATGAAGTTTATCTCGACGCGGTTTACGAGGGAACGCCACACACGTCGTTTCATCTTGGGCCGAATTTTGTGGTGACCAGCAGCCTGACGAAAGTTTACGGTGTCAGCGGTCTTCGATGTGGATGGATTCTGGCGCAGCCTGAACGCGCGTGGAAAATGCGCCGCCTGAATGATCTTTACGGCGCCACGCCCGTTCATCCGGGCGAACTTCTCAGTGTAATCGCGTTTCAACATTTGGATGTCCTTCGTGAACGAGCGCGCCGCATCCTGGAAGCCGATCGCAAATTGCTTCGCGATTTCCTCAAACAGGAATCAGCCGTTTCGGCGGTCGAGACAAAGTGGGGCACGACCTCATTTATTCACCTAGGGCATGGAAACGCCGACGCTTTTCTTGAGCGCCTGCGATCGAAGTTCGAGACTTCAGCAGTTCCGGGCCGCTTTTTCGAAATGCCTGATCACTTTCGCATCGGCATGGGCGTGAACACGGAAATGTTCGCCGAAGGTTTAAACCGCATCAGTCGTGCGCTAAGGGTAGGGGCGATTGACCTCAATCGCCCAGACTACCCAAGCTAGAGCTACGGTCGCGACTGCGGGGTCGGGCGAGGTCGCACGGGAATCTCCTCATACTTGATTGTGGCATAATCAAAGTCACCGCCCGAGCCAATGCTTCTTCCTGTCACATAGACATTGCCTGAGCCGTCAACAGCGATGGCGTAAGCATCATCATCGAAATTGCCGGGTCCATTGTAGCGGGCAACCCATTGTTCCTGCCCAGCCGAGTTGTACTTAATCGTGGCGTAATCAGTGCCTGAGCCCTCGCTGGATCCCGTAACATACACGTTCCCTGAGCCGTCGACGGTCATGGCATGAGCCGAGTCATGACGATTCGCAGGGCCGTTGTAGCGAGCAACCCATTGTTCCTGCCCCAGCGAGTTGTACTTGATCGTGGCGTAATCAAGATTAGCCTCCGAGTTCAAGCTTTCTCCTGTGACGTAGACATTGCCGGAATCGTCAATAGCAATGGCTGAGGCTTCGTCCACCTGGTTTCCAGGCCCGCTGTAACGAGCAACCCATTGCTGTTGACCGACTGAATTGTACTTGACCGTGGCGTAATCAAAGCCAGTGCTTGGGCCGGCGGCGCTGAATCCTGTTACATACACGTTGCCTGAACTGTCGACAGCAATGGCATAGGCGGAATCATCGTTATTCCCAGGCCCGTTATAGCGGGCAACCCATTGTTGTTGCCCAGAGGAGTTATACTTGATTGTCGCGTAATCGAAATCACTACCTGAGCCCGAGCTATATCCGGTCACGTAGACATTACCTGAGTTGTCGACGGCGATCGCCGTGGGGACGTCAGCAAAATTTGCCGGCCCATCGTAGCGGGCAACCCACTGTTGTTGCCCGGAGGAGTCATATTTGATTGTCGCGTAATCAAGATTACCGCCCGAACCCCAGCTGTCTCCGGTCACATAAACATTCCCTGAGCCGTCAATCGCAATCGCGGTGGCTTCGTCAAAGCCGTTCCCCGGTCCGTTGTAGCGAGCAACCCACTGCTGTTCTCCGACGGAGTTATACTTAATCGTCGCGTAATCCACATTACTAGTGTTTGGTGAGGCGTAGCTCCATCCCGTCACATACACGTTGCCGGCGTTGTCGACGGCAATGGCTTGGGCTTTGTCAGCGCTCCCAGGCCCGTTGTAGCGGGCAACCCATTGCCGTCGACCGGCTGAATACTTGATCGTGGCGTAATCAAGATCACCGCCTGAGCCAACGCTTCCTCCCGTCACATAGACGTGGCCTGCGTTGTCAATGGCAATGGCTGTGGCTTCGTCATAGCTATTTCCCGGCCCGTTGTAGCGGGCAACCCCTGCAATCCGTACACCTAGCGATTCGGGTGCGCGCTCGCGGGTCAACGCTTGCGACGTGGCGGTGCCAAGCAATGCCAGAAAAACTCCGGCGGAAAGAAGCACCACGCCAGCCAACACATGCATACTGAAGAATGCGAATTCCGGAGTTTGTTTCATGTTCATCGACAAAGCTACGGGCGCGGTGCTGGTGTAGGACGCGGCCTTGGCGTTGGCGCAGCCCTCGGCGTCGGTGTTATTCTCGGCGTGGTGGTAGGAGTAGCCGTAGCTGTAGCCGTTGCCGTAGGAGTAGCTGTTGGCGTGGGTGACGGAGGTAGCGTTGCTGTGGGTGTAGGAGTCGGTCTTTCGCAGAACATTTGAACAGTATCGACCCTCCAGCCTTGACCACCGTTGCTAGTGTCACTGCCCATACGCCATCGCAGCACGTTTGTGTGCCCCCTGAATACATTCATGTCCACCGCCGTCGTGATGAAGCCACCAGAGCTACCGGTCCAGGCTTGGCGACCGGCGAGGGGATTGCCGCAGCAAGTGCTGATCGTGCCATTGTAGCCGCCTTGGCCAAAGAAGCCGCCGGCTGCGAGGATGTCTTGAAACGGCGCGCCGTCGATGCTGATTTCTAGTACGCCGCCGTCTCGGGTGTTTTCCAGCGAATAGTTGTTGCGGAACATCAGGGCAGCGTTTTCGAGCTGGTCGATTATGATAGGCGGCGAGTTGAGATATTTATCGCTAATCGCAGCCGGGTCATTCACCCATGCCGCATTTGGAGGCGAGTCGGCAGGCGGAGTCGGATTTCCGGAATTGGAAGTTTGCCAGAGTATGCCATCGGGATCGATCGCATTGATCGCGGTCCACCCGGGAGGCAGTGTCGGCGGAGTTACATTGTCGAAGTTCTCAAATAAAAAACACGCGGCTGGCGTAATTGTCGGCGTCGCAGTAGGTGTAGGTGTCGGTGTGGCGCAGGTTTCCGTGTACTGCTGGTTGTCGTTCGTCGGAGTGCCAGGGGCAGAGTTGCCTGCGACGGCGTAGAAGGATTGGCCCGCGGTTGCGCCTGCGAGGTAATCGCGGGTCTGTACCATATTTGGCAGATTATTCCAGGTGTTGGTAGTGGGGTCCCAGGCGATCGCGCTGTTGCTGATGGCGAAGTTGACGTCGCCTCCTGCAAGTAGCCACCTGCCGTTGTAGGCTCCGGAGGCGGCAGCCGAGCGGCCCGCCGGCAGATCGGCGATTGCTGCATCGTCCCAGGTGTCGGTGCTTGGATCGTAGCGCCAGGTTTTGTCAGGGGAGGCGTTACCACCGCCGGCGTAAATGTAGCTGCCCAGGGCCACTGCCATGAGGCTGTGGTTGGCAAATGGGTAGTTTGCAGCCATTGACCAGGTATTTGTGGCAATGTTGTAAACCTCGACATGAAAATCGGTGCCGATAGCACGTCCGGCAATGCGATAGATCTTGCCGTTGAGGTAAGCAGAGGCGTGGAAGTAGGTGGGAATGGTATAAGAAGGCAGACTCGTGCTATACGTATTGCTGATCGGGTCGTATCGCCAAAGCGTGGCCGTTGTATTGAAATTTTGATCCACGCCGCCAAGCAGGTAAATGTAGGGGCCGTCGCTCGCGGCGCTGAACCAGCCACGCGGTGCCGGAAGTGAGGCAATGGGCGTCCAGCTATTGGTCGCGGGGCTGTACTTATAAGCGTTTGCGATAGCGATGTTGTTGGCGATGCCACCGAAGCTATAGACGTTGTCACCTACCGAGGCCACGGCTTGCCCGGAGGTGACGATCGGATAAGGAGCCTGCTCAGTCCAGGAGCCCACCGAAGCGCAAGGGGTGGCGGTGGGGGTTGGGGTGAGGCCAGCGGAATAGAAACTACGTGCGTCCAGATTGCGTGTACGCGTACGCATCGACGTCTGCGGATTTGCCTCACCACGGCGAGCCCGTCCCATGGCGGACGTGGCCAACATCGCCAAAAGGAGTCCAACAAAGAAAACTACTAAGCCAATCAAAATACACAGGTTCAAAAAAGCGGATCGAGCAGTGCGTTTCTTTTTCATACTGTTACGGGCGCGGTGCTGGCGTGGGACGCGGCCTCGGTGTTGGTGCACATCTTCCCGTGCATGGCGTCGGCGTAGACGTTGGGGTTGGGGTCACGGTCGGCGTCACGGTTGGCGTAGGAGTGGGTGTAGGTGTTGGCCCGGCGAAATGTGCGCAGTATCTCCCGCCGGAGTTGGAATTACCGCCGGGATCGCTTCCGCCCCAAACGATCATCTGACTGCCGGTCCAGATTGCGGTATGATATTCTCGTGCGGAGGGCGCGTTGGTAGTGCTGGTGGCTGCCCAGGTATCCGTGCCGGGATTGTATCTCCCGCCAGTGTTAAACAAGGTCCCGTTATTAACTCCGCCCCACACGATCATTTGACTGCCGGTCCAGACTCCAGTTTGGCCAGCGCGTGGTGTGGGCGCGTTAGTCGTGCTCGTGGCCGTCCAACTATCGGTGCTGGGATTGTATCTCCCGCCGCTATTCAAATACGTGAAATTGGTCGTTCGCCCACCCCAGATGATCATTGCATTGCCGATCCAGAGTGCCGTGTGAGAATCGCGGCCGGACGGCGCGTTGGTGGTGCTAGTAGCCGTCCAAGTATCGCTGCTGGGATTGTATCTCCCGCCAGTGTTTAGGTAGCTGGAACCAGTATACCCGCTCCACACGATCATTTCGCTGCCGATCCATACTGCCGTGTGAAGCTCTCGGGCAGCGGGCGCGTTAGTCGTGCTGGTGGCTGTCCAACTATCGGTGCTGGGATTGTATCTCCCGCCAGTGTTCAAAACGTTGCCGTTGTACCCGCCCCAGATGATCATTTCACTGCCGGTCCAGACTGCGGTGTGAGCCCATCGACCAGAGGGCGCGTTGTTGGTGCTCGTGACTGTCCAAGTATGCGTACTGGCATTGTATCTCCCGCCAGTGTTTAACCAGCCTTCGTAACCATACCCGCCCCACACTATCATTTCGCTGTCGGTCCAGACTGCGGTGTGATTGTATCGGGCGCTGGGCGCATTTGTAATGCTGGTCGCTGCCCAACTATTTGTGTCGGGATTGTATCTCCCGCCAGTGTTGACGTAGCCTACGTTATAAAACCCACCCCAGATGATCATTTCGCTGCCGGTCCATACTGCCGTGTGAAACTGTCGGGGCAGTGGCGCGTTAGTGGTGCTGGTCGCTGCCCAGGTGTCATCGGTGCATGGGGGAGCGTCTTCAGAAATCTTCGGAACGGTGTAGGCCATGTTTCTTGACGTTGTTACCATCAAGACGCTACGCAGGTCGTTGGCGTGCGCAGACCGAGCGTCACTTTTTTTCTCTTGCGCGACCAGATCGGCAATCAAACGGTCTGTTAACACCGGCCTGGCCAGACATTCCGCGATTACAAAAGGATCGTTCCCGAGCGCCGCAAACAGTTCGCGCAACACTTCTGCCTGCTTGGTGTGTTTTGCCATGCGATCCATTTCAGCCTGTAACTGCTCAGCAGTAAGCGGCCGCTGCCAGTGATCCTCCAGTGCCTGAGAGTTGCGCAGGTAGTCTGCGACTTTCTTTTCCAACTGCGACTGAGACATCACCGCGTCGAGCGATGGCTTGGGGTCAGGGCGTTCTTTCGGCCAGATGCGATGGCGCCAGTAAACTTCTTCAATCGCGCGCTGATGAGCTACGCGATCTGCAAAAGTCAGCATTCTTTGAGAGGCTTTCGCTGGCGCTTCGGGATGGAAGAACGCCAACAGTGTTCCCGTGATCATCGAGCAGACTGCCGCTGAGCAAAGGACTAGTTGCAGGCTAAACGAGCCGAATTGACCAGAGCGTTTCTTTTTCATAGACAAAAGTTACGGGCGCGGCGGCGGAGTGGGCCGTGTTCTGGGTGTTATGTTAGGCCTAGCAGTAGGCGTTGGCCGAGGTGTGGGAGTGGAGGTGGGTGCAGGTGTAGCACTGGCAGTTGCAGTTGCACTCGCCGACGCTGTGGACGTAGGTGTCGGACTTGGCGTCGGTCCCTGCACCTCAAATGAGCCTTTGTCGATACGGCCGTTCACGACGCGATCAAAACCCGGGCCGCGCTGATCGTAGATAGGCGGCGGAGTAAAATTCGGATCCCCCGCATCAATGGCTGGGCTGCCGGGTAATAACTGATGTGTGAAGGTCGGACCGCCATTGTTTTGTAGCGGACCTAACAGTGGGTTCGTGTTGATCTGATCGCCGGGACCGTTTAAGAGGCCTCCGCCATCGTCGCTGCTGAGGTTGTAACCATGCGAGGTAACCGTACCGCTGTCGTTCAAGATGTTGGGGCCCAACTCACCTCTGTTTAGAATCGTGCTATCAATGTCGAGTGTTGCCAGGCGATTAACAATCGCGCCAGCGGTCATGCCGCTATTGCCGCTCAGGGTGCTGTTACTGATCGCGCTTTGTCCTTCGTTAAAAATGCCGCCGCCGTGTAACTGAGTCGTATTCCCGCTCAATGTGCTGTTGCTTAGTGTCAGCGACGCGCCACCGTTGAAGCCATTGAGAATGGCACCGCCAGTGAATTCACCTCTATTACCGCTGAGCGTACTGTTGTTGATGATCAGCGTTCCACTGTTTGCTATGCTTCCACCATAATCCCCGGCATAGTTACCGTTGAGGGTGCTACTGTCGATCATAAGCGTCGCGTTAGCATCAGCGCAGATGCCACCGCCGGTGCCATCTGTCGAGTTACCGCTGACCGTGCAGTTGATCAAAGAAAGCAAGGAGCCTTCGTCGAGAATGCCGCCACCACAACCGAATTCAGGAGCAAGCCCGTTGCTGATCGTGAGGCCTTGTATCGTCACCGAACGTCCGGGCATGAGATTGAAAATGCGGAAAGCCGGGGCGTTTTGCGCTCGCGAGACCGCCAGGAGGTTCGGGCCAAGGCCGCTAATGGTGATGCTCTTGTTGATGACAAGCTCGGCACTGGTCAGAGAGATGGTTTGCCCCTTGAGCGAGGGATCGAAATCGATTGTGTCGCCGTCATTCGCATCAGCGAGCGCCTGACGCAGCGTGCCGGGACCGCTGTCGTTTGTGTTGGTGACGGTGATGATGTCTGCGTAAGCGGACATGCTCAATGAACAAAAAAGCGCCAAGCAAATCCTGGTGCGCAGATTGAAAAATCCGGACACCGAAATTCTTCGCGTGCTCGCGACCCGATGTCGGAGCTGAGCAGTGCTTCTCTTTTTCATTGATGAGCTAGGGACGCGGTGCTGGGCTGGGGCGAGGTCGCGGTGTTGGATTAAGCCTCGGAGTGGGTGTCGCTCTTGGTGTTGCTGTCGCCGTAGGGGTCGCAGTCGGGGGGGGCGGCTGTAGGTGTAGGTGAAGGGCTAGCCAGCTGGATCAATTCGATCCGCCCGCCGCTGCCAAATTGATTGGCGTGGACTGCCTTTGCGCCGCCGACCACGTATTGCCCGCTCCGGTCGACGTCCACGGAAAAGGCTGAGCCGGGAAAGTTAATCTGGCCGATCAACTGAACGTTACGGTTAAATACCATCACCTCTGGCCAGTCATGGAATTGTGTGCCCCATGAAGCAAAGGCCATAACTGTGCCGTTGGCGTTCGAGCGGGCACCAATCGGTGTTCCCTGGTACGCACCTGTGCCGCTAACAGGATAGGAGCCAAGCATGTTGCCGCTTGCGACGTCGAACAAGTACACTTCGCCACTAAGCCAGCCATTTGCATAATTGGCTCCAAACGTGCCGACGGTAGAGCCGTCGAGCGAGACGGTAGAGGCGCCGCCAAACCAGAAATTCGGTCGAGTGAAGTGTATAACCCGGTTATAGGTGGTGCCGTTCCATGAATACACGTCGAAATTGAAGCCGCCCACTGCGAACACGCGGCCGTCGCCATTGATTGGATAAAAGATGTTCCCGGCACCGGAGCCTGCCACGCTGAATCTGATTGTGCTGCTGATAACAAAGACAGTGGCTTGATTATCCTGTGTGACCAAAGCTATCTGGCCGTCATCGGTCAAATCCACCCCGTCCATCCGAAGTGGATCCGTCCATGTGCGTAGGACTTGCCCGAAAGCGTCAAAGATATACAGGGTTGAATTCTGAGTTACAGAATCGCTGACAACAGCCGCAATAGTGTTTCCGTCGCCTGACATGGCGACCTTCCTGGAACCGGCTGGCAAATTCGGATCACTGACTGGATATTGGAATGACCAGTCTGGTGTGCCGTTGCTAGTAGACGTGAAGCCGTGCTGCCGAAAATCGTTGCCCGCCGCATTCGATTCCATAAAACCGCTGCGGTGGGTGCCTTTAGATGCAGCGACGCCGGAGTTGCCGCTGCCGAAGGACGAGAAAGACCATGCCGGTGTGCCGTTGCCTGTGATCGCGTGTGTGGTCAAACGCGCCCCACTGAGGGTCCAGGCGCCCCACACTTCACTGGGGCCGATCGATACGCCATCGGCAATCGCTGTCGGGTCGTCGTAGTGCCAGAGCGTGTTGCCCAAAGGTCCTGACCCGCGCCTCTGAGCTATTTTGGGCACGGCAGGCCGTGACTTCGAGTTATCGATGTGGGTGCTCTGGATTACGCCTTGTGGTGTAACTCTCATAAACGTCCGGCGCGTTACTCCGGCAGCACGAACCGCCTGGCCGTGTGTGGATGTGTTCGCGGCGGCGAAGAGAGCCAGAAAAATAAGCGCACAGACGGAAAATAATGCAGTTAGAATTCGCAGGTTACAGATAATGGATCGAGTAGTGTGTTTCTTTTTCATAAATTAGAGTTATGGGCGCGGCGGCGGGCTGGGGCGTGTCCTCGGGGTTATGTTCGGCCTGACGGTGGGTGTTGGCCTAACAGTAGCTGTAGGAGTGGCCGTGGGCGTCGCAATGGGTGTGGTCGTGGGCGTAACAGTTGCAGTCGGTTTTGATGTCGCAGTCGCAGTTGGCGTAGGCGATGGCGTGCCTTCCCCGGATGGCTCTCTATCGAAGAAGGCATCCTCTTGGGAAATTCCGCTAATGGTCACCCGCCCATCCACCCATGCATGCAGGTGCTGATTGAGCACCGAGGATCCATAGTCGTAGTCGCTCACGTAGGTCGGTACGATTCCCGGCTCGGGGTGCGCCGGCAGAGGGCTGATCACGTCTGAGAACGGCATGTCAGCCAGCCAACTCAGGCCGTTATCTGTGGACTTGCGTCCCCATATCCTGTAGCACGGCACAGCTGGGTCACCAGGGGTGCAGCTGTCGGTCTCGCGCTCGTCGTACCACGTCGCAAAAAGACTACCATCTATGCCGACTGACAGACTGGGCTCCCATTGGGCGCGGGTAGTAGCATCCGTGTTCATTTGGAATGGGACGCTAAAGGTCACGCCGCTATCGGTGGAGCGGATGTAGAAGACGTCGCCGGGGTCGCCGTTGGCGCTGTTGGAGGCGGCATAGACGTAGCTAATTACGTGGTCGTAGGCGGCAGGCTCACCCCAGCCCATGTGTCGCCAGTAAGCCGGGCTACTGTACATGCAGGCGAAGTACCCAGAATTGGTGCGGTGCGCGCCTGTGAAGGTGGGGCCGGTGTAGGTGTTGGTCCAGGTGTTACCGCCGTCGGTGGACCTGTAGAGGAGATTGTTGCGATTGAAGTTGCTATTGCCGCCATTCTCGTTCATGCCGGCGATGGACACGTCGCCTGTGCCGAGATCGCCGGTCATCTGGACGTTGCGGATGAAGGTGCTGGTAATCTGTCGCTCGTTGGTCCAAGTGAGACCGTTGTCAGTGGAGTAACGGACAAAGATGCCCGCGCCGCGATTGAAATCGTTCCAGGAAACATACATCTGTCCGTAGAAGGGAGAAGAGGGATTATTATCAGCCCAGGCAGATTCCCGATCGACACCGGAGCTGGTGTAAATGCAGTAATGCGTCCAGCTATTTGGATCCCAGGGAGTGGTGGACTTGTACCCGCCTGGCCCTCCGCAACCTCCGTCGAGGCAGACGATGAACCAGGTCTGGCTTGGCTTGTTGTACAGGATGATCGGGCTATCACAATTGGGGAAGGGGCTTTGGCCGCTAATGGTAAGCCGGGTGAAGGTGTTGCCGCCATCGGTGGAGACTGATACACCGGCGCCGTTGTTGACGGTGATGCCTCGCGAGTCGTTGTAGGTGACCACGACCTGGAGAGGGTTATCCGGGTTACCCGCGGTGAACGTCGTTGACTGGGTGACGTGCGGGTAAGTCTCCGTGCCGGTGATCAGGTTTACGTCGGTGGTGCCATAGACCAGAGGATAGATCAGTTTTTTGAGAGACCGTGTCAGGGAACCGACGAGTGACTTCGAAGGCAATGGCGAACCGCCTTGTGCCCTGCCGCACGCGATCATGATCGCCTGGGCACGCATGTTCATCTGTTTATCGATGCCGAACTTCTCGATGTTCGAGCAGTCGAATGGCACCGGGACGAGTGGGTTGTCCGAGTGAGTGATGACAAGACTTTTCTGTTGTCCTTTTGCGAAGCTCTGAGCGAGCAGCCCGGGGCCGGCCAGCGCCAGAAAAACGCCGGTCAGAACCATAAACGCGCCGAGCAGAACGCGGAAATCAAAGAATCCAGATTGAGCAGTATGTTTCTTTTTCATATCAAGCTACGGGCGCGGCGGCAGGCTGGGGCGAGGGCGCGGCGTCGGTGTACACCGCCCCGAGCATGGGGTTGGCGTTGGTGTGGGTGTAGGTGTAGGTGTAGGCGTGGGCGTAGCTGTAGCTGTTGCTGTTGGCGTCGGCGTCGGCGTAGCAGTCGCTGTTGGTGTAGGTGTAGGACCGGATGCCGCGCAATATCTTCCGCCAGTGTTCAAATAGGTGATGCCCGCCTGTCCGCCCCAGACAATCATTTCACTGCCGCTCCAGACTGCCGTGTGAAATCCTCGGCCAGCTGGCGCGTTGGTAGTGGTGGTTGCCGTCCAACTGTTGGCCTCGGCGTTATATCTCCCGCCGGTGTTCAACGAGCTGCTATCATTGGCTCCGCCCCACACGATCATTTCGCTGCCGGTCCAGACTGCCGTGTGGCTGGCGCGGCGATCGGGCGCGTTGACGGTACTCGTGGCGGTCCAAGTATCAGTATTGGGATCATATCTGCCGCCATCGTTTGACGGCGTTGGTGATGGAGCTGGCGTTTGTGCGACAATATTTGCAGCCGAGGCGAAGCTGTCGCCGCCCCAGATGATCATCTCGCTGCCAATCCATAGTGCCGTATGGTAATCTCGGGCGGAGGGGGCGTTCGCCATGCTGGTGGCTGTCCAGTTGTCAGTAGTGGGATTGTATCTGCCGCCGGTGTTGAGCGGCGTGCACGGCATCCCATTACAACCACCCCAGACGATCATCTCACTGCCGGTCCAGACTGCCGTGGGAATCTCTCGGGCAGCTGGTGCGTCGACGGTGCTGGTAGCGACCCAACTATCCGTCGCGGGACTATATCTGCCGCCGCTATTCAGGAAGCCGCTAAGGTTAGATCCGCCCCACACAATCATTTCACTGCCGGTCCAAACGGCTGTGTGAAATCGTCGTCCAGACGGCGCGTTGGTAGTGCTGGTCGCTGTCCAATCATCCATCACAGGGTTGTATCTCCCGCCTGTGTTCAGCCAATGGCTTTGAATCGCCTGATCGAAGTAATAGCCGCCCCACACAATCATTTCGCTGCCGGTCCACACTGCCGTCTGGTCAACTCTACCAATTGGCGCATTGGTGGTGCTGGTAAGTATCCAACGATCAGTGCCCGGATTGTATCTCCCGCCCGTATTTAGAAAATAAGCGTTCTGGTTGTCGACAAAAAGTCCACCCCAAACGATCATTTCACTGCCGGTCCATACTGCTGTGTGTTGGGCTCGCGCAGAGAGTACGTTGCCCGGACTAGTGTCTGTCCAGTTATCCGAAATAGGATTGTATCTTCCGCCCGTCTTCACATACGTGTTGCTCACATCATATCCGCCCCATACGATCATCTCGCTGCCAGTCCATACTGCAGTGTGAAAATATCGACCCGTAGGCGCATTGACGGTGCTGGTGGCTGCCCAACTATCCGTGCCGGGATTGTATCTCCCGCCAGTATTCAGAAGGAGGGAGCCATCGTATCCGCCCCACACAATCATCTCGCTGCCAGTCCACACGGCCGCATGGAACTCTCGAGGAGAAGGTGAGCTCGTCATGGTGGTGGCTGTCCAGTTGTCACTAGTGGGATTGTATCTCCCACCCGTGTTAAGACGACTGCCTCCGTTGTTTCCGGCCCAAACGATCATCTCACTGCCAGTCCAGACGGCTGTGTGACGGAATCGCGCAGCAGGCGCATTAGTAGTGCTAATAACCGTCCAACTGTTCGTGTTCGGGTTGTATCTTCCGCCGGTATCGAAGTAGTCAGAGAAATTAGTTCCACCCCAGACGATCATTTCGCTGCCGGTCCACACTGCCGTGTGAGACAATCGCGCGCTGGGCGCATTGATGGTGCTGATGGTTGTCCAGCTGTTTGTAACGGGATTGTATATCCCCCCGGTACCGATAGCTGGAGGTGCGGTTGGTGTTGGAGTCGGGGTCGGAACTGGCGTGTCGAATGGTTGCGCAGCATCTCCGCCGGTGTTGAAATAGGTGGGGCCGCCATTTCCGCCCCAAACAATCATTTTACTGCCGGTCCACACTGCCGTGTGGCCTGATCTGGCAGATGGCGCGTTGTCGGCGCTGGTGGCTACCCAGCTATCAGTGGCCGGATTATATCTCCCGCCGGTGTTAAGTGTACAAAACGGGTTGCAGCAGCACTGCCCACCCCAGACAATCATTTCACTGCCAGTCCACACTGCCGTATGATCGATTCGCCCAGAGGGTGCGTTGGCGGTGCTCATGGTTAGCCAGCTATCAGTGACCGGATTGTATCTCCCGCCGGTGTTCAAATAGCCGTCAACGCCCTGCCCGCCCCAGACGATCATTTCGCTGCCGGTCCAGACTGAGGTATGACCCTGTCGGCCATCTGGTGCATTGGGGCGCCACGTATCATCAATACATCCGATTGCCCCATTGGATATCGTCGGCAGCGTATATCCGGCAGCAGCCACTGCAATGCCGTTCGGCATTTGGCTTTCCACTCTGAATTGCGAAGCGGGCAATGGCTCCTTAAACGATGCAAGAGTCGCCGACGTTCGCTCTGCGAGCGTGGGCCTGGCCAGGCACTCCGCGATGACAAAGGGATCGTCGCCGAGCGCTTGAAAGAGTTCGCGTAAGACTTCGGGCTGTTTAGTGTGCTGTGCCATGCGATCCATTTCAGCCTGTAACTGCTCGGCAGTAATCGGCCGTTGCCAGTCATCCTCCAGCGCTCGCGATTTGCGCAGGTAGTCTGCGACCTTCTTTTCCAACTGTGCCTGCGACATCATTGCATCGAGCAACGGTTTGGGATCAGTGCGCTCTTTCGGCCAAATACGGTGACGCCAGTAAACTTTTTCAATTGCCCGCTGATAGGATACTCGCTCTGCAAACGTCAGTCCCGTCACTGCGGGATGGGAAACCGTGCCCGCAGCGCTACAGCGTTGCTGCTGGGCTTTCACAGGCGCTTCGGGACGGAAGAAAGCCAGCAGCGTCCCAGCCAGCATTAAGCAAGTAGCAGCTGCGCAAAGGAGGACGGTGATCGAAGCGCGCAGATTGAAGAAAGCAGATTGGGCAGTGCGTTTATTCTTCATGGGAAAGTTATGGACGTGGTGGCGCGCTTAGGCGAGGCCGCGGTGTCACTCTGGGTGTAGCGCTTGGCGTGGGGGTGGGAGACGGCGTGCCGGTAGCAGTTGGTGTGGGTGTATGTGGCTCTGGGCGTGGAGCTGGTGTCGGCCTGGGTCGAGGAGTACCAGTTGTGCCGGCAGTAGCCGTTGGAGTAACAGTCGGTGTGCTGCCGAAATCAGATGGTGTGGGTGTGGCTGTAGGCGTCGAAGTCGGGCTTGCTGGTGGCGTTGCCGTGGGAGTAGGAGTTGGACTGGGTGGCGGTGTAGTAGGGCTGGGTGGCGGCGTAGTAGCAGTAGCCGTAGCGGTTGCAGTGGGTGAACAGAAGGGAGGGCACGTTGGCTCAGATGGTGTCGGTGTGACTGTAGGACTTGCTGTCGAAGTTGGAGTGGGCGTAAACGTTGGGGTTGGTGTAGGACTTGCCGTTGCGGTGGGCGTCGGGGATGCAGTGGGCGTAGGAGTGGGGCCCTGCACATACTTTATTGTAGTGTAATCGGTGTTGCTCTCTCCCGTGACATAGACATTCGCTGATTCGTCAACAGCCATCGCGAACGCGAAATCATATGGGTTTCCCGGTCCATTGTAGCGTATGATCCATTGTTCCTGCCCAATGGAGTCATACTTAACTGTCGCGCAATCGGTATCGCCGCCTTCTCCATAACTCTGTCCCGTGACATAAACATTCCCTGAACTATCCAGAGCAATGGCATGGGCTTCATCACCGCTATTTCCCGGGCCATTGTAGCGGGCGACCCATTGTTGTTGCCCAGCGGAGTCATACTTGATCGTCGCGTAATCATCTGCGGTGCCTGCTCCGGGACTGTGTCCCGTCACATAGACATTGCCTGAACCGTCAATAGCAATGGCCTTAGCTTCGCCAAAGCCATTCCCGGGTCCAGTGTAGCGCGCCGCCCACTGTTGTTGCCCGGCGGAGTTGTACTTGACTGTCGCGTAATCGAATTCGGTGCCTGGTCCGCGGCTCGATCCCGTGACATAGGTGTTCCCTGAATTATCCAAAGCTATGGCGAAGGCATAGTCATCGCCATTCACCGGTCCGTTGTAGCGTGCCACCCACTGTTGTTGCCCGCCGGAGTTGTACTTGATCGTGGCGTAATCGGCTCCTGTGCCTGAGCCGACGCTTACGCCGGTAACATAAACATTACCTGAACCGTCAATCGCCATCGCGTACGCTGCATCCCCATCGTTTCCCGGTCCGTCGTAACGGGCAAGCCATTCTTGCCCGGCGGAGTTGTATTTGACAGTCGCGTAATCCTCTGCGGTGCCTATGCCGGTGCTCTCTCCCGTCACATAAACATTGCCTGATTTGTCAACGGCAATAGCTCTGGCTTGGCCGCTGGACAGCGGTCCACTATAGCGTGCGACCCACTGTTGTTGCCCAGTCGAATCGTAATTGATGGTCACGTAACCGCCGCTCGCCCCCGTCACATAGACATTACCTAAATCATCAACCGCGATGGCTTGGGCTGCGCCGCCGTTATAGGTAGCGACCCATGCCGCATACACACCGCCGGCTGGCGCCGCATTCGTGCAATACACCTGCCCGCTCATACCGCCTGTGTGTCCGCGAGTCGATTGCGGGTCGGCTGCTGCGAAGAGTGCCAGAATTACTCCGGCGAAGAAGACCACGAATCCAAACGAAATGCGGAGACGAAAGAAAGCA
>WNGK01002611.1_pt1 | contig 20310 bp, 20 predicted proteins | sample 5400601 | NCBI WGS metagenome assembly WNGK01 (sample SAMN13153376, study PRJNA577476) | soil metagenome | isolation source: 60 cm soil or saprolite under Garry oak tree replicate 1 | place: USA:California | collected 2016-06-15
GTCAACTCTTCGTGGTTCTCGATACCGACGCGCTGCTAACCCCCATTCTGTCTTCCTAGGGAGGATGTGTGAGCCACACTGTCCTCGTCTGCGACGACGCCATCTTCATGCGGACGATGATCAGCGACATCCTGGCGCAAGCCGGCTTCGAGGTCGTGGGCGAAGCGGAGACGGGATCGCAGGCGGTCGAGAAGTATCGGCAGCTCAAGCCCGATCTCGTCACCATGGACATCGTGATGCCCGACATGGGGGGGATCGACGCGGTGCGCGAGATCGTGAAGCACGATCCCGATGCCAAGATCCTGATGTGCAGCGCCATGGGTCAGCAGGCCCTCGTGGTCGAGGCGATCCAGGCCGGCGCGAAGGATTTCGTCGTGAAGCCGTTCCAGCCGTCGCGCGTGCTCGAGGCCGTGCAGCGCGTCCTCGGCTGATTCCATGGACCTCTCGCAGTACGCCGAGCTGTTCCTGGCCGAGAGCCGGGAGCACCTGAGCGCTTGTAACCAGCTGCTGCTCGAGTGGGAGAAGAGCCCCGCGAACCTCGCGCCCGTCGGGGGCCTGTTCCGTGCCGTGCACACCGTCAAGGGGATGGCGGCGACCATGGGCTACGCCCGCGTCACCGACCTCGCCCACCGCGCCGAGAATCTGCTCGACTCATTGCGACGCGGGGGGCGCCCGGCGAACGACGAGCTGCTGCAGCTCTTGTTCCGGGCGCGGGACGCGCTCGAGCAGGCGGTGGAGCTCTCCGTGGTGGGCCGCGAGGAGGAGATCGACGTCGCGGAAGTGGTGGCCGACCTGGATGGGGCCGCGGCGCAACTCGGGCCTCACCCCCTGGCCCCCGCTCCACGGAGTGGAGAGGGGGAACGAGGGGGTGAGGTCCCCCCGGTCGCGGTGGGGCGGCTGGTGCAGGTGACGCTACGTGCCGAAGCGGCGCTCAAGGGTGGGCGCGCGCTGCTCGTGATCAAGAAGGCGCAGGCCGTCGGCCCGGTGCATGCGGTGACGCCGCCCGAGTCGGCGTTCGAGGCCGACGAATTCGACGGGCGCTTCAGCTTCCGCATCGGCGGCACCACCGGAGCCGCGGATATCGAGCGGGCAGTGCGGGGCGCGGGCGACGTGGAGCACGTCACCGTGGGCGGAGAGGAGCGGCGCGCGCTCCCCGGGCCCGGTGCTTCCCCCGCCGCCCCGCCGGAGACCAAGAGCCGTCATATCCGGGTGGACCTCGGGCGGCTCGACGTCCTGATGGATCTGATCGGCGAGCTCGTCACGGTGCGTGGCCGGCTGAACGAGCTCGCGGCCTCCGCCCGGGACCCGGCGATCGACGACGTCGCGATCCAGGTCTCGCGGCTCTCGCGGGAGCTGCAGGACGAAATCATCCAGGCGCGCATGACGCCGGTGTGGCAGGTGTTCGACCGCTTCCCCCGCCTGGTGCGGGACCTGGCCCGCGAGCTGGGCAAGCAGGTCGCGTTTCGCGTCGAGGGGAAGGAGATCGAGCTCGATCGCGCGATCCTGGACGAGCTCGGGGACCCGCTGCTGCACCTGTTGCGGAACGCAGTGGATCACGGCGTCGAGTCGACGGCCGAGCGGCGGCGGCGCGGCAAGAAGCTGGAAGGGGAGATCGTGCTGGCGGCGGTGCGCGAGCGCGCCAGCGTGGCGATCAGCGTCAGCGACGACGGGCGCGGCATCGACCGAAAGAAGACCCTGGAGCGCGCCCAGCGGGACGGTGTGGTGGACCCGCACGCCGAAGCGCTGACCGACGATCAGCTGCTGCGTGTGCTCGCCCGGCCCGGGTTCTCGACCGCCGAGGCGGTGACCAGCGTGTCCGGACGCGGGGTGGGGATCGACGTGGCCGTGACCCGCATCCGCGCGCTGGGCGGCTCGATCGAAGTCCGCTCCGAAGAGGGGAAGGGCACGACCTTCGTGATGCGGCTGCCGGTGACGCTCGCGATCGTGCGCGCGCTGATCGCCGGCGTGGGCACCGAGCGCTACGCGCTGCCGCTCACCTACGTGGCGGAGACGGTGGAGTTCGGGGTTCAGGCCACGACCATCGTGGAGGGTCGCGAGGCGATCGTGCTGCGCGATCGCGTCGTGCCGCTCGTGCACCTGCGACGTCTGCTCGGCGTGAGCGGCGACGCCCCGACCCGGTGTCCCATCATCGTCCTCGAGATGGGGGAGCGGCGCAGCGGCATCGTGGTGGACGGGATGCTGGGCCAACAGGAAATCGTGGTGAAGGGGTTCGACGCGCCGCACGGGACGCTGCCGGTGTTCAGCGGGGCGACGATCATGGGCGACGGGGTTCCCACGTTGATTCTCGACGCGGGCGGGCTCCTGTAGGGGAGGCGGCATGGAAGACGTGCGGGATCTCAAAGAGCTGCAGATCGACGCGTTGCGCGAGGTGGCGAACATCGGCGCGGGCCACGCGGCCACCGCCCTGTCGCAGCTCACGAATCGCAAGATCATGATCAGCGTGCCGCAGATCAACATCGTGCGCCTGGAGGAAGTGCCCGACCTGCTCGGGAACCCACAGGACGTGGTGGCCGCGGTTCTGATGCACATGCTGGGCGACCTCACCGGGCGCACGCTGCTCTTGTTCCCGGAGTCGGTGGGACGGCGGGTGTGCGACATGCTGCTGCGCCGGCCGGTGGGTACGACCGCGGTGTTCGACGCGCTCGAGCAGTCCTGCCTCAAGGAGGCCGGCAACATCCTCGCGGGAGCGTACCTGAACGCGCTGTCGGACTTCATGGGGATGCTGCTCTTGCCCTCGGTGCCCAGCCTGGTGGTGGACCTCTCCGCGGCGGTCCTCACCACCACGTACCTGAACTTCGGGCACGAGCGTGATTTCGTGTTCTGCGTCGAGACCGAGTTCCAGATCGACTCGGGAGAGGGACTGCGGGGGGACTTCCTGCTGCTCCCCGATCTGGCGTCGCTCAAGGCCATTTTTGACGCCATCCGCCTGACCTGACCCGTGACGGCGCCGGCGCTCTCGGAACGCGACCTCGCCGTCCTCCGATCCTTTGCCCGCCGGATCGACCCGTCGGACGCGGGTGCGCACAACAATCTCGGCGTCCTGTATTACCAGAAGGGTCTCGTCGAGGACGCGATCGCGGCGTTCACGCGGGCGCTCGAGCTCGACCCGAAGATGCAGGTCGCGCAGCGCAACCTCGAGATCGCGTATCATGACACCGGCTATTACGACCGGCGGGTGGCCCAGCTGCAGGAGCGGCTGCGCCAGGCGCCGGACGACCGCGACGCCCGCTGGGAGCTGGGACGCGCCTATGCGATTCTCGGCGCGCACGAAGAGGCTACGGCCGAGTTCGAGCAGCTGCTCGCCCACCGCCCCAAGGACGTGGCCGCGATCATCCAACTCGGCCTCGCGGAAAAAAACCGGGGGCGACCCGAAGCAGCCACCGACTGGTTCCAGCGCGCGGTCGAGCTCGAGCCCGACTCGACCGTGGTGCACTTCTACCTGGGCGAGATCTATTACAACCGCGGCCTGAATGCCGAGGCCCTGGGCGCCCTGGAGCGGGCCGTCGAGCTCAACCCCGACAACGCCAACGCCCACTATCTCATGGCCTTCGTGCTGGGCGACCTGGGCCGACACCAGGACGCCCGCGTCGCGTCGAAGCGCGCCATCCAGCTGAACCCGCCGCTCGCCCGCGCGCAGACCAACCTCTCGCTCGAGCGGTACAACGCCGAACGCAAGAGCCAGGAGCGGCGCCAGCGCCTCGCCCCCGAGCCGGGCGTGGTGGAGGGCAACGAGCTCGCCCACTACAACCTCGGGCTCGCGTTCCGGCAGAAGGGCTATTACAACGAAGCGTTGAAGGAATACCGTCTGGCGCTGGAGCGCGGCGAGGACCGGCGCCTCACGCTCCAGGCGATGGCCGAGCTCCACCTCCTGAAGCGCGACTTCCCGGCGGCGCTCGAGCTGTACGACACGCTGCTGCGCGAAGTCCCCGATTCCCCCAAGCTCTGGAACGAGCGCGGCGTGGTGCTGCATCAGGCCGGCCGGACCGAGGACGCGCTTGCCTCCTATCGGCAGGCGGTGGAGGTGGACCCCCGGTACGCGCTCGCGTGGAACAACCTCGGCGTGGTGCAGGCGCACGGCACCGCCGCCGATCCGGCGATCGAGTCGTTCCGCACCGCGCTGCAGCTGCAGGGGAGCTTCGGCGCCGCCCGCCTCAACATCGCCCTGCTGTTGTTTCAGCTGCGGCGCTTCCAGTTGGCGCTCGAGGCGTACCGTCAGGTCCTCTCCGGCGAGCCCAACTCCGCCGCCGCGTGGAACGGCGTGGGACTGGTGCTGGTGGAGCTCAAGCGCTTTCCCGATGCGCGCAACGCGTTCGTGCGCGCGGTCGAGGTGGATCCCGACCACGCGGGGGCGCACTACAACCTGAGCTTCACGCTGTCCAACCTGGGCGACTTCGACGGCGCGCTGCGCGCCACCAAGCGGGCGCTGGAGCTCGATCCCTACTACGTCTCGCAGAAGTTCGCCCTCACGATCGATCTCCAGTACGAAAAGGGCACGATCGGGATCGCGCCCGAGATCTCGGCCGACGTGACGGCCGAGTCGATCGGTGAGGACTTCAACTTCGACCAGCGCCTGCTGGACAACATCTTCCAGGAGCTCGCTCCCGCGGCCGCCGCCGAACCGCCGGCCGGCAAGGCCGCGGACGACCCGCTCGCCCTGGCGCGCGACTACGTGAGCAAGGGCCTCATGGACGTCGCGGCCGCCGAGGCCGTGCGCGCCGTGCAGCGGGGCGCGAGCCGCGCGGAAGCCGGCGTGCTGCTCGGGGACATCTTCGCGAAGCGCGGCCTGCACGGCGAGGCGCTCGAGCGCTACCGCGAGGCCCGCAGCCTCGAGCCCGGGCGCGCCGACGCGCGGCTCGGGGAGGTCAAGGCGTTGCTCGCCCTGGGGGGCCCACGCGCGGAGGAGGCGCGGGTCCTGGCGGAGGAGCTGCTCGAGCTCACGCCGGACGACGTAGACGCGCTCGTCGCGGCGGCAAAGGGGCGCGCCGCCGGCGGCGACGCCGCCGGCGCGCTCACGGCCCTGCAACAGGCGCAGGCACGCGCTCCCGGCCGCGCCGACCTCCACAAACTGCAGGGAGACGTCGCGCTCAGAGTCGGCGACAAGGCCGGCGCATTCGCCGCGTACCGGTCGGCGCTGGAGCTCGATCGCGGATACGTCCAGGTGTGGCTCGACCTCGGACGGCTGCACGAGGAGAAAGAAGCGTGGGGTGAAGCCCGGAAGGCGTACGAGCGGGCGCTCGACGCGCTGCCCACGTTCCACGAGGCGGCGCTGGCGCTTGCGGATCTGCTGCGACGCTCGGGGCACGTGCGGCAGGCGATCGTGCGCCTGGCCGAGATGCTCGAGCAGGACCCATACGACCTGCTGGCGCTCCTGCTCCTGGGGCGTGCGTTGCTCGACGACAAGCGCGACGCCCAGGCGCTGGAGGCGTTCCAGCGGGCGCTCAAGTTCGACCCCGAGCAGGGGGAGGCGCTGTTCCAGCTCGGCGTCGCCCTGGCGCGACTGCATCGCTACGGTGAGGCGGTACAGGCGTGGGAGAAGGTGACGCGGATCGACCCCGCTGGGCCGTTCGCGCACGCCGCACGCGCGCACGCGCGCACCGCGCTCGATCTGAAGCACATCTTCGCGTCGGAGGTGGCCTGATCCATGGCGATCGAAGGTCCGCTCCGCGAGCTCGGCATCCACGACGTCTTCCAGCTCCTCGACCTGAGCCGGAAGACGGGGGTGCTGCGCGTCACCTCCGAGCTGCGGCACAACGCCGGCACCATCTCGTTCGAGGGCGGCGCCATCATCTTCGCCGAGATTCGGTCGAACCCCCATCCCCTCGGCGCGCTGCTGCTCCGGACCGGCAAGATCAGCGAGGCCGACCTCGAGCGCGCGCGGGACATGCAGGATCGCCAGGGCGACCGGCGCAGGCTCGGCGAGATCCTCGTCTCGCTCGGTGCCCTCACGCCGCGCGAGCTCGAGCGCCAGGTCCGTTTCCAGATCGAAGAGGTCGTCTTCGAGGTGATGGGCTGGCGCGAAGGCTACTTCTCGTTCAGCGAGGGCTCGCCGAGCGAGCTGCCCACGGACGCCACGGTGCGCATCCCCACCGAGGCGCTGTTGATGGAAGGTGCGCGGCGCATCGACGAGTGGTCCCGCATCGAAGGGCGCATCCCCCATCTCGGCGTCGTGCCGATGCTCGCGCCGCCCCAGCAGGCGAGCGAGGGCGAGCTCGACCTCCTGCCGCCGGAGTGGGAAATGCTGGCGATGATCAACGGCGTGCGCGACGTGCGGGCCATCGCATCGGAGCTGGGGCGCTCGGACTTCGAGGTCGCGAAGACGCTGTTCGGACTCGAAAGCGCCGGCGTCATCGTGCTGGCGGACCCGGGTACGACCAAACGCGAGCGCACCACGCTCGCCGCCGATCTGGCCGAGCTCGTGGCGCGCGCGGAGGATGCCCTCGCGCGCCGCGATTTCGAGCAGGCTCGCGGGGTGGCCCAGCAGGCGGCGGGCGTGCATCCCCACGACCCGACGGTCCACCTGCTGCTGGGCCGAATCGCGCTCGCTTCCGGACGTGGCGCCGACGCGGTCGAGGAGCTGCGCCGCGCGCTCCGGCTCGATCCGCTGGCCGTGGCCGCGTACCGCGTGCTCGGCTACGCACTCGCCGCCACCGGCCGCTTCGGCGAGGCGGTCGAGCAGTGGGACCAGTGGGAACGGCTTGCCGGACGGTCGGAGACGGAGCGGGCGCAGCTCGACGAGGTGCGTCGCGCGAAAGCGGCAGCCCAGACCCTGGCGGGAACGGGGACGCATGCCTGACGAGATCAAGACCCTGTCCTCCCAGCTCGCGCAGGACCCGGACAGTCTCGTCTTCCTGCGGCTCGGCGAGCTGTTGCGCCAGAAGGGGCACCTCGACACCGCCCACCGGGTCGCCGTCACGGGGCTCGAGCGCCATCCGCACCTCCCGGACGCGCACGACCTGTTCGCGCGCATCCTCGCCGACAAGCACGACTACGAGCGCGCGTTCGACGAGTGGGACATGGCGCTCCGCATCGCCCCCGATCACGTCGGAGCCCTGAAGGGCCTTGCGTTCCTCTATTTCAAGGTCGGCGACGTCCAACAGGCGGCGGCCCATCTCGAGGCGGCGCAGCGCGCCGCGCCGAACGATCCCGGAGTCGCCCAGGCCCTGGCCATGGCCCGCGGTGGGGGGACCGGGGAGATGGGTGCCGCCGCGGCGGGGGGCAGGGCGAAGGATTCGCTCACTGAATCGGAGCCGATCGCGCCGGCGGCCCAGCCCTTGGAGGAGGCGCGCGTATTCGCGGGCCTCGAAGGGGCACAAGAAGGACTCCTGCTGCTGGACCCGTCGGGGCGAGTGCTCGGCGGCGCGCTCAAGGACCCCTCGGGCGGGGACGTCACTGACGCGGTGGCCGCCTATCTCGCGGGCGTTTCCCAGGAGGCGGCGCGTACCGTCAAGCTGCTCGGGCTGGGCAAATGGACCGGACTCGCCGCGGAAGGGCACCTCGGTCATGTGCACCTCGCGCCGCCCACGGGCGACGCGCTGCTGCTCGTGGTGCGCGACCGCGGGGTTCCCATGGGGCGGCTCGCCATTATCGCGCAGCGCGCCGCCCTCGCCGCGCGCCGCTGGCTGGAGTCGCACGCGTGACGGCCGCGCCGGCGGGGTACGGCAAGGCGCTCGACCTCATCACGCGCGTGCGCGGCGTGCGGGGCGCGATGCTCGTGTCGGCGGAGGACGGGATCGTCGTGGCGGAGCAGCTGATGGAAGGGATCAAGGGCCCCGCCGTCTCGGCGCTGGCAGCGAGCCTCGCCACGCGGCTGCGGCGCGCCATGGAGGCGGCGGGCGTGGGCGCGAGCCTGTTCTGGCATCTCCAGGCCGAGCAAGGTGCGCTGCTGGTCGTGCCGACGCACGGGGGCACGCTCGTGGTCGCGGTCGCGGAGCCGGACGTGAACGTGGGACTCGTGCGGCTCGAGCTCCTGCGGGCGGCGGAGGTGGTGGGATGACGACGCGCGCGGTCGAAACCTGGACGCTCGAGCCGCTGGTCAAGTTCGTGAAAGAGGCGGGGTCGCGTCTGGTACTGGTCATGACATCGGCGGGCCAGGTACTCGCCCAGCACGGCTTTTCGCGCGCCGTGGACGTGATGTCGGCCGCGGCGCTCGGCGCCGCGATCATGGCGTCGACCGATGAGATGGCGCGCCAGCTGCGCCAGCCGCCGTTCGCGGCGCTGAACCATCAGGGCGAGCGCCACGGGATCTTCCTGGCCGGGCTGGCGACGGGACGCGGCCGGCTGGTGGCGCTCGTCGTCTACGACCTCGATGTTTCGTCGCTCGGTCTGGTGCAGTTATTCTTTGAGCAGCTCGCCGCCGATCTGCAGGCGGCGAGCCCCAAAGACAGCGTGCCGAAGCAGGTGCTGGCGGCGGACTTCGAGCGTCAGCTCAGCGACAGCCTGAACACGCTCTTCGGGAGATAGCTCCGTGTCTCTGGTCAACTTCACGACGCGCGAGATCACCTGCAAGATCGTCTACTACGGGCCGGGGCGCTCGGGGAAGACGACCAACCTGCATTACATCTACGGACGCGTGCCCGACTCCCGCCGCGGACGCATGGTCTCCCTCGCCACTCAGACCGACCGCACCCTGTTCTTCGACTTCCTGCCGATCGACCTGGGCCAGATCTCGGGGTTTTCCACCCGGTTCCAGCTGTACACGGTCCCCGGCCAGGTCTACTACAATGCGACCCGGCGGCTCGTGCTCCAGGGGGCGGACGGCGTGGTGTTCGTGGGCGACAGTCAGGCGCGCCAGCTCGACGAGAACCTCGAGAGCCTGCAGAACCTGCAGAGCAACCTGCTGGAGCACGGCGTGGACATCCGCACCATCCCCCTGGTGCTGCAATACAACAAGCAGGACCTGCCGCGCGAGCTGATCCTCTCGCCGGCGGATCTGGACGACGCCCTGAACTTCCGCGGAGTGCCGAGCTTCGGCGCGGACGCGCTGCACGGCAGAGGTGTCTTCGAGACCCTCAAGGGAATCTCCGAACTGGTGCTCAAGAAGCTCGCGGCGGGGACGGCGGCATGACCAGCGCGCTGAACCCCAAGTATTCCTTCGACAGCTTCGTCGTGGGCGCGGCGAACCGCCTCGCCGTCACGGCGGGACGCACCGTGGCCGAGAGCCCTGGGGCGGCGTACAACCCGCTCTTCATTTATAGCGGCTCCGGCCTCGGCAAGACGCACCTCCTGATGGCGGTGGGCCATGCGGCTAAAAAAGCCGCTCCGAAGCTGAACATCGAATACCTGACGCTCGACGAGTACGTGGAGGCGTTCCACGCGAGCGTCGCCGCGGGGCAGGGCGACGCGTTCCGTCGCCGCTTCCAGAACGTGGACGTGCTGCTCGTGGACGATGTCCAATTTCTCACGAACCGCAAGGAGATGCAGTCGGAGCTGTTGCGGCTCACCGAGGCGCTGCAGGCGGCGGGACGCCAGATCGTGCTGACGAGCGACCGCCCGCCGCCCGACATCGCCGATCTGGACGAGCGATTGATCTCGCGGCTCTCGGGCGGGCTGGTGGTGGACATGGGCACGCCGGACTACGAGACGCGCGTCGCGATCTTGCGGCGCAAGGCCGAGGAGCGCGGCGCGCGGTTCGAGCCGGGCGTGCTCGAGACCGTGGCGCAGGCGGAGGTCGGGAACGTGCGCGAGCTGATGGGCGCGCTGAACCGGCTCGTGGCGTTCCAGGCGGTGAACGACACCTCGATCAACGCAGAGACCGTGAAGCAGATCCTCGGGCTGGTCGGCGAGGAGGGCGGCGCCGCCCCGCCGGGGGACGGGCGTACGCGTGCCGCCGCCAAGGGCGGGAAGGCCGGGGGAGGGGGGACGGGGGGAGGCGACGAGTTCGGAGAGTTCCTCGCCGACGTGACCGTCACGGTCGGGAAGGCGGTCGAGGCGTGGCGCGCGCGCGTGGGAGAGGCGGTCTTGCGATGGGAGGGCGAGGGGTATCGCACCCATCGGCTCGAGGCCCTGCTCCAGCGCGACGCCCCTGGGGCGGTGGACAAAGCGATCGCCGCCTTTGCCGAGGACGTGGAGCGGCTCAAGGCGCTGGAGGAGGAGGTGGCGGAGCTGGACCCGCAGGCCGCGGGCCAGAGCGTGTTCCGCGACCCCGAGCGGCTGAGCGAGGCGGAGGAAGCCGCTGCCAAGGTGCGAGAGGGCGCCGCGCCGCCGCCGGGGCCGTCCGCGGCATTCCCGCTCGCGGCGTTCGCCGTCGGCCCGTCGAACCAGGTGGCGGTGAGCGCGGCGCGCGCAGCCCTCGAGCGGCCGGGGAAGAAGTACAATCCGCTCGTGCTGGTGGGCAAGAGCGGGCTGGGGAAGACGCACTTGCTGAACGCGATCGGGCTCGAGCTGACGCGCGGGAAGCGCGCCGTGGTGGCGTGCCTCTCCACGCAGGCGTTCATCGACGAGCTGATTGCGGCGATCGACGGCAACCACGTGGATTGGTGGCGGGCACGCTACCGTCGCGCCACCGCGTTGCTGCTCGACGACATCCACCTGCTCGCCGGCAAGGAGCGCACCCAGGAGGAGCTGTTCAACCTCTTCAACCTGCTCCAGGACAAGGATCGCCAGCTCGTGTTCACCGCGCCGGCGCACCCCAACACGCTGTCCGGCCTCGAGGAGCGCATCGTGTCGCGTCTCGAAGGCGGACTCGTGGCGGAGCTCAAGGAGCCGGACCGGGACGTGAAGCGGGCCGTGCTCGAGCGCCTGCTGGCACAGCAGGGCGCCAATCCGGAGCCGGCCCTGATCGATTATCTCGCCGATCGCCCGACCGATTCGGTACGCAGCCTCGTGGGTCTCTTACAGCGGGTGGTCGGCGCGGCGGCCGCGCAGGACGGGCCGCTCTCGGCCGGGCTCGCGCGTGAGGTGCTCGAAGGCCAGGCGCCGCGCGACACCCGGCGCGGCTTCCGTGCCAGCGGGCTCGTCGTCTCGAGCCTCGGCGGCATCAAAAGTCGTGAGAAGGTGGTGTGGGACTGGGTCGATGTGGCGGACCGCGTGATCGAGGATTTCCGCTGATGGCCATCAAAGGCTCGCTCAAGGAGGCATCGCTCCCCGACGTGCTTCAGCTGCTCGCCCTGGGACAGAAGACGGGATGCCTCTCCATCGCCGATCGCTCGAACTTCGGCTACATCTACTTCGAGAAGGGACGAATCTGCTATGCCTCCATCGTGAATCGGCGCGACCGGTTGGGCGACATCCTGGTGAAGCACGGCAAGATCACCCAGGGCCAGCTCGAAACGGCGGTCCAGCGGCAGACCAAGGAGCATGGCAAGAAGCTGGGGGAGATCCTGGTCGGGATGGCCGTGATCTCCCAGGCGGACCTCGAGCGCTACATGCGCGTGCAGATCGAGGAATCGGTCTACTACCTGTTCACCTGGACGCAGGGCACCTTCAACTTCGAGGCCGACGTTCGGCCCGAGCGCCAGGATTTCCTGGTCTCGATCAATCCCGAGTCGCTGCTCCTCGAAGGGGCGCGGCGGGTGGACGAGTGGAGCCTGATCGAAAAGAAGATTCCCTCGTTCGATTTGATCTTCGTCGTGGACAAGGACCGGCTCGCCATCAGCGAGGCCAACCTGACGGACACGCAGCAGCGGATTCTGCCGCTGCTCGACGCATCGCGCGACGTGAACCAGGTGATCGAAGACTCGGGGCTGGGCGAGTTCGAGATCGGGAAGGCGCTGTACGGCCTGATCACCGCGGGATTCGTGCACCGCGCGGGGCGCACTGCGTCTCCGGCGGACGCCCAGATCACCGACGCGCGGGTGGAAGAGCACCGCAATCTGGGCATCGCGTTCTACAAGACGGGGATGCTGGACGAGGCGGCGCGCGAGTTCCGTCGCGTGGCCGAGCTGCGCTCGGGGGAGCCGAACGCCCATTTCTATATCGGGCTCGTGGCGCTCAAGCAGGCGCGCTGGCGCGAAGCGATGGACGCGTTGCGCCTGGCCGCGGAGAAAGGCGGCGGCCGACCGGCGGTGTTCCACAACCTCGGCTTCGCCTACGAGCAGCTGGGACGGCTCGACGAGGCGGAGGCCGCCTACGGCGAAGCGGCGGCGCGCGCGCGGACCGACGCGAAGGTGTACCTGGGCTGGGGTGTCGTGGCGCTGAAGCGCGGCGATTACGGCGGCGCCGCCGGGCGGCTCGACCGTGCGCGGGAGCTGTTCGGGAAGGCGCCGCCGCCCGCCTGGTTCTGGGCCCGTTCGCTCGCCGCCGCGGGCGCGGGGGAATTCGAGCTGGCGCAAGATCTGGCGGACGAGGGGGCGGAGGCCTACCCCTCCCACGCGGCGCTGCAGAACAATCTCGCGGTGCTGAAAGAGCTTTCGGGCGATCTGACGGGCGCCGAGGACTTGGTGCGCGCCGCGCGCAAGAGCGAGCCGTCGCTCCCCCAGCTGTCCAAGAACCTCGGGGATCTGGCGTACCGGGGCTCGCGCTACGACGAGGCGTGGGAAGCGTACAGTCGCGCGATCGAGCTCGCGCCCGACCTGGGGGACGACGTCTACTTCAAGCTCGGAAACATCGCGTACAAGCGGAACAGCCGCGAGCTCGCGGCCCAGTTGTGGCGCAAGGCGCTCGAGATCAACCCGAAGCACGAGCTCGTCAAAGCCAATCTGGACACGTTGAGCGCGCTGTCGTGACGTCGGAGCAGGACGAGCGGGCGTTCCGGGCGCTCACGCAGAAGATCACGCGGGCGCGCGGCCTCGCCTGCGACTCCTACAAGGACCGCTGCTTGCGCCGCCGCATCGCCGTGCGGATGCGCGCGCGCGGCGTCCACACCTTCGACGACTACGCCCGCCTCCTCGATCAAGACGCCCACGAGTACGACCTGCTGCTCGACGCGCTCACCATCAACGTCACCAAGTTCTTCCGCAACATCGAGACGTGGCGCGCGCTCGAGCCGTGGCTCGACGGGCTCTGGCGGGCGCGCCGGGGCGACGTGCGTGTCTGGTCGGCCGGATGCGCGTCGGGCGAGGAGCCCTACACGGTCGCGGTCGCGCTTGCGGAGGCGGCGCGCCGGCTCGGCCAGGCGTCGCTCTTCCCCCGGGCCCGGGTGGACGCGACCGATATCGACCGGACGAGCCTCGAGCGTACCGAGGCCGCCGAGTATGCCGAGCCGGCGTTCACCGAGATGCCGCCCGAGCTGGTGCACCGCTACTTCACCGCGCCGTCGCCGCGGCACCCGCTGCCGGAGCTGCGGCGCATCGTGCGCGTGCTGAAGCACGACCTGACGACCGAGCCGCCGCCTGCGCCGCCCTACGACCTGATCGTGTGCCGCAACGTCGTGATTTACTTCGACCGGCCGATGCAGGAGCGCCTCTTCTCGCTGTTCGCGGAGGCGCTCGCGCCGGGGGGGATGCTCCTCCTGGGCAAGGTCGAGACGCTGTTCGGCCCGGCGCGCGAGCGCCTCGTGCTGGAGGAGCCGCGCGAGCGGATCTATCGCAGGGCCGGCGCGTGACGCCCCGAGAGCAGGAGCCGCCGGCCCCGCGGGAGCGGATCGTCAAGGTGGCCGACTGGGCGGCCGAGCGGGGCGATGCCGTCATCGTCACGCTCGGCCTCGGGTCGTGCGTGGCGATCATGCTGCACGATTCCAACGCGGGAGCGGGCGCGATGGCCCATATCCTCCTGCCGTCGAAGAGCCTCGCCCGTGACGCCACCAACCTCGCCAAGTTCCCCGAGACCGCCGTGCCGCTCCTCGTAGAGCAACTCACGGCGCTCGGCGCGGAGCCGCGTCGCCTCGTCGCCAAATTGGCGGGCGGCGCGAGCATGTTCGCCCAGCTCATGACCCCCGGCTCCGTGCAGATGGGCGAGCGCAACATCGTCGCCGCGCGCGACGTGCTGCGCCGCGCCGGGATCCCCGTGATGCGCGAAGCCGTGGGTGGCGGCGCGGGGCGCTCGGTGCGGTTCTTCGTGGCGGACGGCCGTGTGGAGATCCGATCGGTGGGCGCCGATGCCATCGTTCTCTGACCGCCGGCCCAGCGTCCTCGTCGTGGACGACAGCGCCCTCATGCGGCGTGTCCTCAGCGACGTGCTGGGTGGAGGGGAGGGCATCGCAGGGGCCGGGGAATTCCGCGTGGTGGGGACGGCGCGCGACGGCTTCGACGCGGTCCGCAAGGTCCATCAGTTCGACCCCGATGTCGTCACGATGGACCTGGAGATGCCGGAGCTCGACGGGTTGGGCGCGATCGGCTATATCATGTCCGAGGCGCCGCGCCCGATCGTGGTCGTGAGCGCGCACGCCGGGCCGGGTACGGGCGCGGCGATCCGCGCGCTCGAGCTGGGCGCCATGGAAATCGTCGCCAAGCCCGACGAAGCGAACCGTGCGGCGCTCGTGCGCATGGGGCCGGAGCTGCGCGCCGCGGTGCGCCGCGCGCTCGCGGCCGACGTGTCTCACGTGTCCGTGATGGTCCGACCGGCCGCGCCCCCGCGGCGCCCCCCCGAAGCGGGACTGCGGGCGCGCGCGCGGTTCGCCGTGGCCATCGCGGCGTCCACCGGTGGACCCCGCGCCCTCGCGGAAGTGATCCCGCGCCTCGCCACCGGCCGCGGCGCCGCCGTGCTCGTCGTGCAGCACATGCCGCCCAAATTCACGCGCTCCCTCGCCGAGCGGCTCGATTCGCTGTCCGGGCTGCGGGTGGTCGAGGCCGACGACGGCGCGCCTGTGGTCGCCGACACGGCGTACGTGGCGCCGGGCGATTATCATATGCGGGTGCGTCGCGCCACCGACGGCCCTGCGATTGCGCTCGACCAGGAGCCGCCGGTGTGGGGCGTCCGCCCCGCGGCCGACCCGCTGTTCCGCTCCGTGGCCCAGGTGTTCGGCGCGCAGAGCGTCGGCGTCGTCCTCACCGGGATGGGACGCGACGGCGCGGAGGGCGTGCGCGCGATCCGTGCCGCGGGCGGCGGCGGGATCGCCCAGGATCGCGGGTCGGCGGTGATCGCGGGGATGCCGACGGCCGCGGTGCAGCTCGGCGGTGTGGACGCGGTGTTCCCCCTTGAGGAGATCGCCGACCGGATCGACCGCGAGCTCGTGGCGCGCGCGGCGGGCATGGGAGGGCGGACGTGACGGCATGGGTCAGGGTAGGGGCGCAGCATGCTGCGCCCCTACATCGACGGTGAGCCGCGGTTACCTGCTGGTCCGCGTCGACGGCAAGGCCTACGGCCTGCCGCTCGCCCGTGTGCTCGAGGTGGGCGACTTGGCCGAGGTGCTCGACGTGCCGCGCGCCCTGCCCGCGATGCGCGGGCTCACGCCGCTGCGCGGGCGGCTCGTGCCGGTCGTGCATCTCGGCGCGCTGCTGGGCGAGCGGACGCCGCCTCCGGAGCGCGGCCGCGCCGCGGTGCTCGTGACCCTGGGGGCGGGGGAAGGCTCCCGGCAGGTGGCGTTCGAGGTGGACGATGCCGACGACGTGGTGCGCGAAGCCGCGCTGCCGGTGCCGCGCGGCGAGTCGCTGCCGTGGGCATCGGGAGTGGCGCGTCGCCGTGGGGCCCTCGTGCCGATCCTCGACCTGGACGCGCTGGGAGATCACATCGGATGACCACAGGCGACGACGTCCAACTCGTCACCTTCAAGGTGGCGGGCCAGGACCTGGCCTTCAACATCTTCCAGGTGGAGCGAATCCTCCGCTACGAGGCCCCCGCGCCGCTGCCGAAGGCGCCCGATTTCCTCGAGGGCGTGCTGCGCTACCAGGGCGTCGCCGTGCCGCTCGTGGATCTCCGCAAACGGCTCAGCGCGCCCGCGCCGCTGCGCGAGGAAACGCGCACGGTGATCCTCGAGTGGGAGGGCGGCAAGCTCGGCGTCGTCGTGGACACGGTCACCGAGGTGCTGCAGGTGGCCGCCCCCGAGATCACGTCGCCCCCGGCCATCGTGAAGGGCCTGGCCGCGGAGTACATCACCGGCCTGGTCGTGAAGGACGGGCGGACGATCATCGTGCTCAACACCGCGCGCCTGCTCTCGTCCAATGAGAAGCTCGCGCTCGAGACGGCGGTCCGGGAACCGGCGAAGGTGCGATGATGGACAGCCCCCTCCCGGCCCTGCGAAGCGAGTACGAGACGATCGCGCGTCGCCTGGAGACGGTGACGGGCGGCGCCGAGCGCGAGGCCGTGAAGCGCGAGATCATCGCGTACTTCAAACAGGTCGATTCGCTCATCGGCGAGCTGTCGGCGCTCAAGGAGGAGGTCCGCAAGCTGGTGGACCGCTTCAAACAGGTCGCCGCGTCGACGGCGGAGGCGTCGGCGCCGGAATTCACGGGCACCCGCCCCGCGGTCCACGCGGACCACATCGGGGCGTCGACCTTCATCGAAAAGGGGTGGAGTCTCATCTCCCTCGGCGACTACGCGGGGGCGATCCAGGCGCTGCAGAAAGCGTTGCAGCTCTCCCCCGGAGAGACGCAGGCGGAATCGCTCCTCGGCTGGGCGCAGATGCTGCACGAGGACTACGACGACGCGCTCGGCACCTTCCAGAAGGTTCTGATGAAGGAGCCGGCGAACTCGCTCGCCCGGATCAACGTCGGGTACATCTGTCTGAAGAAGCGCATCTTCGGCGAGGCCATCGAGCACCTCTCGAAGGCGATCCGGCTCGACAACGACAAGAAGGCGACTCTGTACGCCCACTTCTATCTCGGGCTGGTCTACCTGCAGCGCGAGATGTACGAGGACGCCCAGACCTTCTTCCAGAAAACCCTCAAGCTCGGGCCGAACCTGATCGAGGCCTACTACGAGCTGGGGCGCGCCTATTGGTTCGCCGGCGACCAGGATCAGGCGAAGCGAGTCTGGGAAGACGGCTTCAAGGCCAATAAGTTCAATCCCTGGGGCAAGAAGTGTCAGGACACGCTGGCCCTCGCACTCCAGGGGCAGGAGCCGCCGCGCACCTAGGCCTCGTCTGGCTGCTGCTGCAGACCGGGCCGCCCGTGGGCGTCACGGTGGGCCGCGTGACGGCGGTGGCCTGGCCGTGGCAACAAGCCCTGGCCGTCGGGCTCGCGCAGGCCGCTGACGCAGCGCCACCCTTCCCGGGTGTCGGGCCGCTGCCCGATCGTCCCATCCGTCTGATTCTCGCTCCCACGCGCGCCACGTTCGATTCGCTGACGGGCGGCCGGCTGCCGAGCTGGAGCGAGGGTGCCGCGTTCCCGGACCGCGGCACGGTCGTGCTGCTGTCCGACCGTCCGACCGTTCGACTCTCCGTCGCTCTCAGACACGAGCTCGCCCACCTGGCGCTGCGCGCGCGCGTGCGCCGGCCGTTGCCGCTCTGGTTCGAGGAAGGATACGCGGCCGTGGCGGCCGGGGAGTGGGACCGGCTCGACGCCCTGAGGCTGAATTGGCAGGTGGCGCGCGGCGTCCAGCTCGATCTCGACGAGTTGGACCGGACGCTCCGCAGCGATGAGCCGGATGCGACCACCGCCTACGCGCTCGCGACCACCGCCGTCCTGCTGCTCGAGCGGTGGGGGGGCGGGCGCGGGCTGGAGCCCCTCATCGAGCAGCTGACGCACGACCCGACGCTCGACGCGGCACTGCGCCACACCTACCACGTCACCGAGGGCGACTTCGAGGTCCGATGGCAGCGCGACGTCGCCGCGCGCTACGGCTGGCTCGGCTGGGCCAGCGCGGTCGGCGTGTTCTGGGCCGGCCTGGGCCTCATGCTCATCTGGCTCGTCCGGCTACGCCGCCGGCGCGACCGCGGTCGCAAGGCGCTGCTGGACGAGGGGTGGACGCTGCCCCCAGACGACGAGCCAACTGCTTGACGACATTGACATTGCGGCGTAAACTCCTGCCCTTATGTCCGACCAGGGCCTGGCACGCTCGCGACTGCACTTCGGTCCGAGAAACTGGCTGTTCCTTGCCGCAGCCGTCGCGGTGCTCGCCATCGGGTATTGGTCGTTGCACCAGGGCTCGACGACGGCGGCGCCGATTCTGCTCGTGTTGGGATACTGCGTTTTCTTTCCGGTAGGCCTCGCCCTCTAGGACCCGCCGTACCACGGGCGAATAGCTCAGCGGTTCAGAGCGCCTGCCTTACACGCAGGAAGTCGAGGGTTCGAATCCCTCTTCGCCCATTGGGGTACCAGACCGAAACGGGAGGACTGCGCGCGTGAGACTGCTGCGATGGGTGGTCGGGTTGGGCTGCATTGCCACCGCAGCTCCTGGACAGGTTTCCTACCAGCCACAGCAACCCACCGAAAAGCTGCTCATCCTGCCGCTCGTGGTGAAATCGCCGACCGACTCCGCGTTCAGCATCGCGGTGATGGACGTGGCACGCGAGAAGCTGGGCCAGATGGCGCGCTACAAGATCCAGGTCATTCCCAAGCCGAAGCTGTGCGAGGCCCTCAAGGCGTCGGACTATACCTGCGATGTTCTGCTCGACGAAACGCAGGCGAACCAGCTCGGCCGATTCCTCTCGGTGAATGCCTACACGACCGGAACGCTCGAGCGCAGCGGCGGCACCATCACGACGACGGTGCGGGTGCGGGACATCGGCGGTTCGGGCCTCGCGTCGCTCTTCTCGGTCGCGGTCAGCAACCCCGGCACGGCGCTGTCGGTGGGGGAGGCGATTGCGCAGCGTCTCAACAACCTGGTCCGTGCGGGCGAGCAGGCGCGCGAATGCGACGATCAGCGCAAGAAGAGTCAGTTCGCCAGGGCGCTCGATGCCGCCCGCAAGGCCCTGGCGATCGAGCCGAACCTCCCCGCAGCGCACATCTGCATCGCCACCGTCTATGAGGCGCAGCACATGCCGCTGGACAGCCTGCTCGCGGCGTATCAGCGCGCCGCGAAGGGCGACTCCCTCAATGGGACCGCGTGGGACAACATCGCGCACATCTACCAGCAGAAGGGTGACACGCTCAAGGCAATCGATGCCCTGACCCACGAGCTCGCGGGCGAGCCGCAGAACACGCAGCTGCGGCTCGGTATTGTGGAGCTGCTGCGGCAGCAGAAGCGCTACGCGCAGGCGAAGGCGCTCCTCGACGACGGGCTCGTCAGGAATCCGAACGAGCAGCGCTTCATCGAGAGCCGGCAGCGGATCTGCATCGAAGGGGAGCTGTGGCGCTGCGTGCTGGATGGGTTCGTGGAACAGATCAAGAACGACTCCAGCAAAGCCGCGGACAGCACGGTTCTCAAGGCGGCCCTCGGGGCGGCGCAGCAGCTGTCGGATACCCAGCGACTCCTCTTCTTCAGCCGCACCGCCGTCGCGCACTTCCCGAAGTCCGCCGCCTTCTGGAAGGCACTCGGATCGGCGTACGACTTGAAGGGGCAGAAGGATTCGTCGGTGTGGGCGTACAAGCAGTCCTTGAAGCTCGACCACACCGATGTGAAAGCGTCGCTCCTGGTCGCGCGGGGCATCGTCGAAGGGACGACCTATGACACGGCTCAGGCCAACAAGCTCAAGAGCGACACGGCCGCACTGCGGGCGGTGCGCAATGCGTTCGCCGATCGCATCGACAGCGCGAAGGCGTATATGGCGCCCGCGTTGAGCTCATCGGCTGAGCGCCGCCGTCTTCATGCTGACCGCCGGATCAAAGCTCGCGCAGGCGGGTGCGTACGATCGTGCCTACCCGTGGCTCGACCAGCTGCTGCAGATCGTCGCGCCCCGCACGCCGGCGGACACGGTCGGGCCACGCCAGCAGATCCGTCTGCAGGCGAGCTTCTGGTACGGTGTCTCGTCGGTCGCATCCTTGTCGGGACCGTATAGCGCGATGATCAAGTCGAAGAACTGCGCCGAGGCGAAGGCGATCAACGATCGACTGGCCCGAACGAAAGACGCGCTGATCTTCGGCGCCCGGGTGCATACGCCGACGGCCAACGCCATGCTCCAGAATGTCGGGAAGTTCGAAGCGGTGATGCCGCAGGTGAAGAAGCAATTCAAGTGCAAGAATTTCTGAGGCATTGAATTGACCTCCGCAGCGGCCTATATTGCCACCCTCCGTCGCAGGGGGCTGTAGCTCAGCTGGTTAGAGTGCCGGTCTGTCACACCGGAGGTCGCGGGTTCGAGCCCCGTCAGCCCCGCCTGAACCCGCTTCGCGGGACGACGCACCCGGCCCCGCCTGCCACGGCAGGCGGGGCTTTCGTCTTTTTCAGGAGGGGATTGACCTCGAGCTACCATGTTCCGGTCCTGGCCGATGCCGTGCGCGACTGGACCACGGTCGGTCGCCGCATCGTCGAAGGGACGACCTATGACACGGCTCAGGCCAACAAGCTCAAGAGCGACACGGCCGCACTGCGGGCGGTGCGCAATGCGTTCGCCGATCGCATCGACAGCGCGAAGGCGTATATGGCGCCCGCGTTGAGCTC